>ERZ794946.437-NODE-437-length-16962-cov-3.741823_pt1 | contig 16962 bp, 18 predicted proteins | sample MGYA00433072_ERZ794946 | MGnify/ENA primary metagenome ERZ794946 (study PRJEB30137, sample SAMN04331413) | food metagenome | isolation source: Y3 must sample point D1 replicate A | place: Australia: South Australia | collected 2014 ...
TCAACATTCTGAGGAGCATCCCAGACGTCCATCGGGTCCTCGAAACCTTGAGCGCCAGCATTCTCAGCACGCTTGGTTCTGCGGGTGGCTTCGACATACTCCTTTTGCAAGGCGAGTTTGCGGTCGGCCTCGCGAACATGCTTGGCAAGCTGTTCGATACGGACAGACTTCTCCTTCAACAGGGCGTCTTGGTCGACAAGCGGTTGATTGGGGTTGTGTGAGAGGAAGCGGAGGACAGGTCGAGTGTCAGGACCGGTGATGGGTTGATGGAGTATGGCGTTGAGATGACCATCACGGACCATGGTGCTGAGAAGAGTGGTAGTCGCAGGAGTGGTCAGGTTCAGATGAGCAGCGATGCCCTCGATGGGGAGAGCGGCGTAGGTCTTTTGCAGATCGATGACACGGTAGCGGCGCAACGATTCGGCGACCTGGTTGACAATGGCTGTGTTTCCGTCCTGTGAACAAGATTAGACTTGAGAATCAAGAAGCATCGTTTGGCGCAAACATACATCGTCCCAAACCGCAGCGGCGGCAGCAACCTCAGCATCGAGGCGCAGAACATCACGCTTCTTGAAGACATCTGCGAGAACTTCGTAGGGCTTTGCTAGACTGGAATATGTCTTGATCATCTGAGTGTTGACCAGGCCTTTGGTAAAAGTAAGAGAACCAGTGGATAGCAAGCTGACGAGGATGGACTTCTTGTAGGCCTCGACCATGATGGGTGTTGCGACATTCTGAGTGGGTGATGACAGAACGAGTTCGAGAAAGAGGCGAGCACGGCTGTAGCGACGCAGGCCAATGTAGATGTGTGCACCCAGCAGATAGTATTCATGAACGTCCGAGGCCGTGAGAGATGCTGAGATGTTTGAGGATTTTGTGATGAAGGTGGCACTGAGGTCATGGTAGGCGCATGGGAGACGGTCGTCGACATGCTTCTGAGGGTCCGATGGGAAGTTGTAGATATCCTTGTCAAGAACAGGCAGAGCCTGGCGAGGGAGGCCAGCTGCCAGGCAGACTCGCAATAAGAGGAGGTGGTTGGATGTGAGGGTGCTAGACTCGGGGTCTAGGCGGAGGATGGCGGTTGCGATGTAGGGAATGACCGACGCCTGCGACGGGGGTTAGTCAAGGGCAGCAGCAAGGCAAGGATTCGAGAGGCGTGTACATCTCTGGAGTGGTCATAGTAGTTGGCGAGCCAGATGAGGAGCTGCTGCAGCTCAGGACCGACATAGCGAGCCTGGATGGGATCAAAGTTGTCGACGAAGCTGGCAATCAGCGCCACTTGTTGCGCCAGCACTGCCTGTTGGGCGTATGCGAGGAGCACTGCGAGGTAGGCGATTGTATTACGAGTGGGATCCAGTAGCTATCAGACCATGTCAGTCGCATCCATGTGCTATCATCAAGAGGCGACTCACATCAACCAAGGCCTTTCCCTGTACCTGTTGCGGCACATCTTGGGGCTTGAGCGATCTGATGTACTTGACAAGCTTACGCAGACTTGCGTCGCACTTCTCATCTTCCAGACGTACGCCTTTGCCGTCGACCAGGGGATCCGATGCCAGATTGCTCACAATGTTAGCCATCTTGTGCGACGTGTGTTGCTGTTTAGGCTGTCGATGGATGCATAGACAGAAGCACATGCGAGCCGATGACGATGGTCCGGGTGCATGGGGTCCGAGCTTCCTTGTCTCTTTATGCTCAATTATGCAACTCGCCCTTGATCTTTCACTCCTGCCTCGCATCAATGTCTACCTAACGTCGCCTTCACTTGCTTGGGCTGTTCTTCCACACTCTGATGCTTCCGTCCAGCCCACAAGTCGCCACCAATGAGCTGTCTGGGTTGCTATCCACTCCAAGCACAACCCCTTGATGCCCTGTCAAGACCTGCAACACCTTCTTCGTATTGACATCCCATATCATCGCCTTGCCCTCTTCATCGCCACACATGGCGAACGCCCATTCTTCTCCATCCTCCTGCTCACTCACGTATGTACCGAAACACGCATTGATGCTGTATTTCTGGTTCTTGTGTCCTTGATATGTCTTGATGCATCGGCCCTCCACATATTTCCACAATCGCACGCTTGAATCGAGTGTTGCCGCAAGCACGAATTTACCGTTGGGTGAGAAGCGTACTGATGTTACCGGTGCGTTGTCTTCGTGAACCAGCGTCTTCAGACACTGTCCCGTGTTGGAATCCCATATTCGGCTAGCAGTCATGTCAGTCGTTTCAATCTTCTCGTACCCTTCACATTTACAACTTACATCAAACCGTCGCTTGAGCATGATGCGACCAAGGTACCATCCCGCACGAAATCGACTCCAGACACAGGGTCGGAATGAGCAGGTAGCGACCTCATGACTCTTGCCGTCCGTACATCCCATAGGAAGACTGCTTCATCGTAGGATCCGCTGACCAGCATATTGCCTTTCGGCGAGAAGGCGATGCTGTATACGTAGTTGTGGTGACCAGTCAAAGCTGTCGGCATGCATTTCCCCTGTTCCGGTAATCAGCCTTGCTCTTGCGCCTCACGGTGTGTTTGTCGCATACCGTCCTGACATCCCAAAGCCTAATTGATTTGTCGTCGGAACCCGATGCGAGCACAATCGAGTCGGGAGCCCATGATATGGTGGAGACGCCGGCAAGGTGACCTTCGAGAGTGTGTACCAGGGTTCCCGTTTGCGCATTCCAAACTTTGATGGTGCAGTCGGCGGCTGGGACCCATGTCAGTTGGGCTCGTTGTGTGTCTTGTACGTGGCGGATGGCTCACAGCAGCTAGCGATCCATTTGCCATTCGGCGAGAATCTCACGGCAGCAACGCCTCTCTTGTGACCTTTCAGAGTCATGTATGGTTTGTAATGTATACCGGCGGGTCGCGAGTCTGTTGTTTGATCTCGGTCGCGTGGAGTTTGTGAATTGCTGTCGAGAGCTCTTTCTGCACCATCCGACTCGTCTTCGAAGGCGTATCCATTCTCTGCGTCTGTCGCGGGCTCCGTGTCGAGCTTGTTGTCGTTCTCTTCGGATGATTGTGGTGAGTCTGAACTCAGTCGTCTTCGCTTTGGCGATCGCTCTGGGCCTAGGACGTCTTCCATCAGGTCTTGCACCTGGTCTGCGATGCTCATCGTGTACAGCAGTAGCGGTGTGTTACGTTGTGAATTCGAAGGAAGGTGATGCGACAGAATGCGACCAGAGTTACAACGATTGCGAAGTTTGGCTTTCACATGCGAATGTTTGTCCCTGTCCAAAAAGCCGATTCATGACATCAGAATTCGACACGTCTCAATCGCAATTTACTCCTGACAATTTCCGCTCTTTCTCTTCGATTTTGTACAACATTGAATATGGAGTCCACACGACAGACATCAGAGCTTCCGAGCTCGATACGCGTCCTCACGCTCAACTGCTGGGGTCTTAAGTTCATCTCCAAGTACCGTCATGAGCGTCTGGTCGAGATCGGCAACCACCTCGCAAAGCTATCGCCTGCCCCCGAGATTGTAGGACTACAGGAATGCTGGACTCAGAAAGATTATCTCGCTATTCGTGAAAGGACAAAGCACTTCTTGCCCTATGGCAAGTTCTACTGGAGCGGCATCTTTGGCGGCGGTCTTGCTATCCTGTCCAAATGGCCCATTGAAGAGAGCACCATGGTGAGATATCCACTCAACGGCCGCCCTGCTGCCTTCTTCCGCGGCGATTGGTATGTCGGAAAGGGTGTTGCTTGTGCGCGTATTCGTCTTGGACCTGCAAAGAAAGACGTCGTTGAAGTCTTCACCACACACCTACACGCCCCTTACGAAGCCGAACCGAACGATTCTTACATCTGCCACCGTACTGCACAAGCCTGGGAGATTGCGAAACTCATGCGCGGTGCCGCTGAGAGAGGCCATCTCGTCCTCGGTCTGGGTGACTTCAACATGATCCCTTTGTCTCTGGCACACCGCTTGATTGAAGCTCACTCCCCAGTCAAGGACGTATGGAGAGTCTTGCATCCCGATTCCGCAATTGGAGCTGCAATAAACGAAGCAGAAAAGGCAAGGGGAAGGCCAGTCCCGTCATCCGATGAATGTCTGAAAGAGCACGGAACCACATGCGACCACAGATACAACACATGGCGCTGGAACAAAGGCGACAAGAAGAAGCTGTTGAAAAAGAAAGAAGACACCTACATCGATGGTTCAGAACCAGACCACAGAGCCAAGCGTCTGGATTACATTTTCTTCGGCGGCGACGCAGAAGGCCCAGCATCACAATGGAGCATCGACAGCGTCAACGTAGGAGCAACAGAACGACATCCAACACTGCTCTGCTCCCTCTCCGATCACTTCTCCGTCGAAACAACGCTCACACGCTCAAACCATCCTACAAACACATTGCCTCAATCGACTACCTTCCTCCCCATAGAAACCTACGACCAGATCCTCGCCATGGTGCACAAGTACGACGCACGCGAACGCAAACAACGCAGATACCGTCTTTACCACTTCGGTTTAGAAATAGTCATCGCAATTGGCTGCTTCATAGCAGTCTGGTGGTCACCACGCAACTTCGTAGCATTCCTCCTCATGCTACTAAGCACATTGGGTCTCTCAGCAGGCGTCATCGACGGCTTGATGGGAGGACTGTTCGTAGGAAGCGAGTTGCGCGCACTCCGAGAGTTTGAATGGGAGATTACGAATGCCAGAAACATGGCTCTTGCCGCTCAAGAGGCTTTGTTGAAGTAGGATGATGATGATCGTCTTCTTGATGAGCTACTAAGGTTCATCGGCATGGTGTCTTGTGGGTTTTGTTGTTCGCTTCCCCGATGATGGTCGATTCTCGATGGCGCTTTACTGTATATATCTATTCTCCCGTTCGTTCGCCTATTTTACACGACGGAGCAAGGCACCGAAAAGCATAAATAATAATAATAATTCTTGAAGGATTTCCTTGAAGCGAGAGAGGGCAGAAAATGCCTCGTTCCTTTCCTACACTGATCTGATTTGATCTTCTGGTTTCATCGATCTCTCTTCGCTGCTTCTGGGTCTTGCATTTTTCCTCTTCTTCCATGTCTTTCCATGCAAGTCACAGCAACAGATGTTTGGGTGAAATTACTCTGCATGAAAATGATACGCAAGTTGTTGAGCATGCCGTCCGTATTTTTTCTCGCAAGCCACTCGTGTTCCAGTCCCTCGCACCTTTCCCTCTGCCTCCCCGTTCTGTACCGTCAATCGCATGCTCAAAACTCGGGAATATCATCACCACACATGCAGCCTGCTTACTGGTCTGTTTGAGCTTCCTTGAAGCTTTGAAGCCTTTTTCTCGAACTACACAAAACGGCTTTCTCGCGTAGAATTTTATCATCTCATCGCTTAAGGTATGGAGTTTGCATTTTCTCTAACAACTTTATTCTTGTTGCCGTCGACTCCGAGTAGGTAAGCTGCTGGACCCGCTGTCTGGTGAGAAAAGGCTTGGGGGCCGTTCGAGGAAGTTCGGTACAAAGGTGGAGTTTCGGTGGAGAGCTTGGTGGAGAACAGCAGGTGCACATGGAGCATAAAGTCTTTTCGAGATGTGCGGCGTGGAAAAATAGTCAGTTTCGTTATACGTGGACATAAATAGTATTATTTATATGCTCTGGAAGTAATAGACAGATGTCAAATGCTCATGTGCAGTAGTTGGTACCTCTACATACAAGCAGAGAAAACCTTCACTCTACTACAAAAAGCGTCTAGTGAGGTGGGCGTGTGTCAAAAAAAAACTCCTGCAATGCATGTTTGAAGAGCAAAGCAGCAAAGCAGCAAAGCAAAGGCCCTCAAGCATGTGTCAAAGTGGAAACCAAAGCACCCGTGCTTTGTTCCTCCGACATCACCATATCACATCTTATCACTTATCACACGTTGCTCCCATATCAACAGGGCAAAGGGAGTGAAAAGAGGCGTACTCCGAGCGAGAGAGAGCACGCATTATTGCTATGCTACCCTTTCGTGGATCGACGCAGAGCAATTTATTAAATTGATTCACGGTGCTCCTTGCTCTGCTCTCTGCCCACGGGCGCTCCGTCTCCGAGCTTTGTGCTAGGTGCTTCGTGTTTTCTCCTTGACGTGCATACGCAAGCAAGAGAAGGGAAGGAAAAATCCCGCAAACAAATCCTTCCCCCCGGTCTCACTGCCCCAAAAGACCATGACTCTCCTGGTCCTTTTAGATTAATTTATTGGGACTAGATGATGGAGTTGTTGTAGATAGGCCAAAAGAAGGGTTGCCTGGGGGCGGGCAGAGAGACAGAACCTGAGACATTGATGGAGATGTAGTATATTATTGAAACCCGTGTCAGGATATCGGAGGCAGGTAAAAATGAAAGGGCACTTTATCTAGGTTCCCCGGAGCAAAGGGACGTCGTTCATCGTCGTCAATCGTGACAGCGGTCGGTGGTCAATGAGTCGTTCGTCAAAAAAAAAAAGTCGACGCCGTCGTTTCCCTGTGCCGCAGTCTCGGGCAGAGACGGCGTGTCAATGTTTAGTCGGTCGTGCGAATCATGAGATCCTCCGGATAACAAGAGACGAAAATGGCTGACGATGGTGCAAAGTAAAATAGATTGCTCGTCGAAGGGGACCTGGAATTATTGACATGGGTGGTGCGCGAGCAAATGCAGGTACGGAAAAGTGTACAAAATGACTTTTTGTACGAGGATAGGCTTATCCAGGTGATTGGGAGTCGCACAAAGCAGCAGACTCGAGTAGTGTGACATAGGGCCTCTGACGTGCCTGAAGATCGAAAAGCTGATCGTACATGGGTGGTAAATATGGTTCCTCAATATTTTCGCTCACTCCAAAACTATTGGAAGTCTTTCTGTGACGCTGCATGAGGTTGAACAGGTTCAGCTGTATTTATCAAGATCTTGCCCTTGCTTTCTGCCTCTATTCGGCATGCGCTGTGAGGACAAGGTACTTGGATCTTGCATAAAACGGTTCTTCTACGATGTGTGAGCAGAAACGGGTTCGCATGGGTCGCTCAGCATGAGCCCTCGATAACGGGGTTGCATGTGTTGAACGACATTGAGCCTCCACTCAGCTCCGCCTTCTACCATTGGTTTACGTGTGTGTTCTAAACACTTCATCTGTGGAATCGTGTCTACGGGCGTATCTCTGCACGTTCGGCAGTCTGGACAATCACATAAAACGCCATGAGCCTGGCGAGAAGGATCAAGACCCTCTTCTCTTTTGAAGGCGTTCGCCAAAGACCGCTCTGTCACCCCTCATGGCGTTCCTTTCCCTTGTTTGTGGAGGGAAACTCTCAATCACTGTCCCGCTGCCGCAACAAGCCACCATCAACCGAACATTTGCCAACAAGTGCGGAAACTTGTTACGGCGCAGCCGCCCCAGCACGGGAGTAAACGAGCAAAATAGAGGCACGACGCGGCAAGACAGACGAAAGTACAGAACCAACACTTTTCCTTGAACCGTGAACGGAAAGATGGGGATCTTCACTCGATGCAACAGAAACAGCAAACCGCGGACCTATTTGCTTGCTGTAGGTGTTCAATAGGCCGAGCAGCGTTGGGACTCGGGGAAACTCTCCTACTGCATTTCCAATATTGCCTGACGTGTAACACCACGGACGTGCATGTCTGCTGTTGGTGATGCTTTTCTGCGGGTGGAAAAACGAAACATCTGCTGCTTGTTGGCGTGTCGCTGGCTTCTTGAGGATGGTCTTCCCAGAGCTCTGGGGCGGAAGGCGCTTGTCGGCTGTCGTGGCCCAGTCCGCGCCCGTAAATTGCTGCTTGTCTGGTTGGCTACTGTAGTGGCATGGAGAATCAATCTCGTCAGGCAAGCAGGACACGTCGACCGAGTACCTTTTGTGTATCGATCGAGGGCTTGGGAGTTGGGACAAAAGAAGAAGGTTCAATGCTTCTCGCCTTTTTGTGTGGGATTCTCGTCCGAGATTGAGACGACGATGGTTGTCCTGCCATTGCATTGTGAACCCTACGCACGTAGGATGCCTTATCAGATCAGAGGTTTCAGTATGATGCCTGGTTGGACGTGGCAGTTGAGTACCGCAGTCCGAGTAGGGGATCATATGAGATTGCGAGTCCATACTCACTGACACCTGTCCTGCTCTGATCTTGCCTGTAACTAGTAATGCATCTTCGCACCTCTGTGTACAAGCATAAGCCGGTGGATCTCAGAGTGACACCAACAAAGCCAACTCGCCCGGCTCGCTTTCCCGTTCGCTGCAGCGGAGTAGGGTGCATGTGGGCGTGAGAACCGTGCACTCGGCATGGACTCCAGAGTGTTCAGTTGAGCTCGCCCGAAGTCGCCGAGTATTGATGTTTCTTGGTTCGTAAAGATCCACGAGGACCCAGATCGGCTTGAGCACGTAAGGCCCTGGGGTACAATCGGCAAGTGTTGAATCGATCACTCCACAGGAAACATCAAGTTGGAATTGGGAGAGCAAGATTGTGTTGAAACAGGACGGCACATTTGGATAAACATTCTGCTCAGCTTCCGGGTGCCGTTGAAGTTCGATGGAAAGAAGGTTTAGGGTCAGCAACGGTCTAACGGAAACCTGCATGATGGAACAAGTCAGTTTGAGAGACTGACAAGAGAGTCAGAAAAGCGCTGGGGATTTTGGCTGATGGCTTGCAGAAGGCAACAAGCGGCAAGGGTGGTCCTACGTTAGCGGCGCCGTGGCGCCATGACCTGGACAGGAACAGGCACCTGATATGCACGATACGGAACAGGGGACCATCAAGCATGGCGGAGCGTGGTGTCTGTGGACCTCGAGGCTCCATAAGCCGGGCCAATTTGAGAGATCAGCGCGTACCGAGCGGTGCACAAAGCGTTCGGTCCCAGGAAGCTTTGGTTCGATTTGCAGAGCGAGATGGGCCCTGCCTCCCCATGCCCCATGCTGTGTGATGACTGTGAATAATAATAAAGAGTACGAGTAGCGAGTACTCGACGCCTGCAGAAAGCCATCAAAACACTGGCCATCTCCTACCTCGACGACATCGAGAACCCCGTTTGTTCCTTCCTGCAGTTTGCAAACAAAGCTTCCACGCTGTTTCCCTTCTTCTGTCGCGTGCTGGATACATAGCCAAACACTCTTTCAAACATTCAGTCTTTACCCATTGGCCGTGCCAACTCCCTTTCGAAACATAACCAACCAGCCTTCAACCTCTTCAAATACCACTCGAGTCCAGGTCTGAGACTTGGCAAGTAAGAAGGAGCGTTTGCTTGGACGTTTCGTCTCGGCTTCAGACAAACCGTCGTGTCTCTCTGTCGGAAAACCGTTTGGTGCTTTCCTGTCCGATGACATAGCAACACTTTATCCCCTCACAACGACATACAAAGCAGAAACATCTCGCCTCTCACCGCTCAGCCGAGTACCATCCTTCTCTAACATGGACACTATGGAAAACGCGTCGCACTCGCGTGCCAACTCTGCGGATCACCACGCTTATGCACTTATCCTGGAGCACATCCTCAATAACCCAGCCTCGTACGAGCTGCCTCTGCGCACTATGTACACCATCAACTCCACACCCGCAACACGTGCTGGACACTCATTTTCCCACTCTCGCACACGCGAGAACTCAATCGACTCGCGTGCCAGCGATTCGCCAACGTCGCCAAACTTCCCTTTCCGCAATGACACGGCTGCCGAATCTCTCACCACCAACCTCATGGCACAAATGGCCAACCTTCCATCGCAACCAACTTCGCTACCGCCGTCTTTCATCACCGCCTTCCTGCGCAAGGCCTTCTCCGCCGACCTCCGCTTTGTCGACTTCCCTCAAGCATTGACCGGCCTCGACTACCTCAAGGACCTTGAGACCAGAAGACGCAGGGAAGTCGCTGCCGCACTCGAGTGTCTGGGCATCAACCGCGATACTATCGGTGCTGCGGAGGAGGAGCTTTCCAGACGCTTCCCTGGCGTGCTTTCATGGTTCCGTACACTCGAAGAGAAGGAGCGTAAGATTGAGGCCCTCTACACACAACTCTACGTCGCCCTTCGCCGATGGGTGCTCATCAACGAGCTCTCATTGACTCCTTTCAACAAGCACAACTGTGTCGCCATGCTCAACACCCTCTACCCTCCCATCGTCTCCACCCAGCCTACCTCCAAGCTCACCCCTGGCATCCTGAAGAAGCAACGCGACACTTTCTTCAAGTATATCCAAGCTGTCGAGAAGAGTGGTCCCTCGGTTCTGGTCAACCTCATTCAACAAGGCAAGAGGCCTACTGACGAGAACGGTTGGGCCTCAACTCGCAACACCCTCGACATGTATTTGCAGGTCGCCAACAGCCTGATCTCCGAATGCCAGGAGATTCTTTATACTGACGCAAACACCGTCCCCGACTCGGCCGAAACCAAGCGTAAGGGTCGTAAGGTCGACTCTGGCATCAGCTTCCCCGAAGCCGAACAACGCCGCCCTTCTTCTAGCAGCAGCAAGAGCAGCAAAAGCTCCTTCTCGGAAGATGTGCCTGCCAGTGAGATGCGCCGCAAGTCATCCTCTGGTATCCTTAGATCATCAGGCCTGATGAAGTTCGCTCGTGAGATGAAGCTAGGATTCCCTAGGACCGATGTCGACGAGATGATCAAGCCATCCAACCCTACCCCCACTCCTTCCTTCCCCGACGTCGAGGCACCTGCACCCGACAGATCCTCCAAGAGCCTGCGCAAGATTCGCAGCTTCAGCAACCTCGGCGGCCTGCGTTCTGCCAACTCAAGTTCAACCTCCTTGGCCAGCAGTGGTCACCGCAGCGATGTCCCTCACTTCGACGCCGATGAGATGAAGAGACAACGTCTCATCTACGAGGCCAATGCCGCCAAGCAACAAAAACCTTGAAGTCGACTGTCTCTATCGCACACAACAAACACAAAACCATGTCCTACAGTAACGACCTTTATGACCTCAACCGCCAGCATCTGCGACCAATGTTTCCTTTGTTCCGAATTATACCCCTTTGCCGTTGTACAAATTCTTGCGACCGATGCCTACATTTTGAAAAAGGCACACATGTCGTCGACTACTTGTTGATGACTATGCATCACGTTTCTTTCTTTCTTTCTTTCTTTCTTTCTTCTCATCATCCTTGTCAAGGCGTTCTCGAGATATGAAAAGGGATCGGGAAAAATGGGAGGCTAGCATTTTTGGAAGGAAAAGGGAAACCAAAAAGTGATTCCGGCATGTGGGAAGACGGAGTCCAAAAATGGCGTCTCTTCTCTTTTCGGGGTTGTGACCGGCGATGTCACGCCTCCTGTCTGATACACATGGATTGATGAATTGCGGGAAATGAAATGATCCATAACTCTTTTCTGCAAATACAAGTACAGAAATGTACATATCTCCAAAACTCGCTGCGCAAGCTGTTCCTTGAATATCCCCTTTTCTAAGTCTCAGGTGATTGTCCCTGTCTGCATGACTATCGTTTCGTGTGTCGGTCTTTCTCCCGGCAATGACTCGCTCAGGGGTCTTGGTTACATGTCCGTCTCCAGCTCTGTCAAGCGTCTTCCGCCTCTAAATTAGCCACCCTTCAACGGTGAGCTAGTTTTAGATATGTAGATCCTATGTCGTTGAGTATCTGTCGACCCGGTACGATCTCCGAGAAGTCATAGAGTCAGTAGGTTCGACGGACAGCTGTTGTGGATAGAAGATGCTTGAGAACGTGTTGCTGCCGGTACAACCCTGGTGTTACTTCTGATCCGATATCGCAGATATCCGGTGCTTCGTAACTCCGAAGTGTATCTGCCTGTAGATTTCAATGCTGTCAACAGCATCCGACAGCACGGCATCGTACCTTGCAGCCCTGTAGTGTTGTGCAAGAATCGCCACAGTTGAGCTTCCGGCTATTGTCGTTCAGCTAGTGTGACAAACTCGAGTCCTCGAGTCCTTGCGAGGACAATGCAAGTGGAATGGTCGGAGGAACGTTTATCCTGCGCCCTACGGTTGAGCGATCTCCAGACTGCGTTCGGTCAGTCAGCCTGCTTTCGAGTCACAGTATCAACATCCAAACCAACTTCCTACATAAGAGCTTGAGAAACACAGCTGCCTTTGCTTCTTGCCTTCTCCAAGTACAAGCATTGCTCTCCTATAGCAAGAAGCATCGGGATCTTCTCTACCTCGTGGCCGCACATCTTCATACCCTCCCAGCAGCTCACTACCCACCCACAAGAGCGTTCATCTTAGACAGCCAGCGTCAGTTCATATCAAAATGGCGAGCTTGCAATACACTACCCTTGATGTCTTCACCACGAAGAAGTTCGCTGGTAATCCATTGGCGGTCTGCAAGATACCATCCGGTGTGACTCTCACTCAGGAGCAAAAGCAGACCATCGCCGTCGAGTTTAACTACTCGGAAACGACTTTTGTTCACCCTTGCTCGAACGAAGGCAGTGAGGTTCCGGAATGGCAGGTCGATATCTTCACTGTCAAGACCGAGCTGCCTTTTGCAGGCCATCCCACCATTGGAACTTGCTGCCACATGCTCGGACAGGCTGGCAAGACTAAGGGCAAGTTCAACGTCAAGGCCGGCGTCATCGAACTCGACTACGTGGATGGTGTAGCGAAGGCTTCCATCCCTCACAACACTCATGTTCACTCTTCGACCGACTTGTCTTCTTCCCGCATGCTGGAATGGCAGTCTGGACTCAAGTCCTTCTACCAGTCTGGCGACTTGAAGCTCGATGTCGTCAGCCCCGTTAAAGGCATGAACTTTGCCGTCGTCGAGCTCAAGAGCCTGGAGGAGTTGGCGGCTGTCACCCTGCCTGGCACAGAACTCGACTTCTCTCTTGACCAGGACTGGAACGTCGGACCGTGCTTCAGCAAGTTTTATGTCCATATGCCAGACCAGGGCGATGGCGTTAAGAGATTGAGAACCAGAATGATTGAGGGCAGCTTCGAGGACCCAGCGACCGGATCTGCATGCTGCGGTCTTGCAGCATATTTGGTGCTGAAGGAGGGCGTTAAGGACGGAAAGGTCAAGTATGAGATCCTGCAGGCTGTTGAGATGGGAAGACCCAGTGACATTGGTGTGGAGGTCGAGGTAAAGGGTGGTCAGATCCAGACTGTCGTGCTATCTGGAAGATCAGTCAGTGTCATGGAAGGCAAGATCTTCTATGAGTAGGTGGAAGTGTTGGAATGGTCGAGCTTCGTACGAGTTGAGTCGACCAATACATGCTAGTCAACAAACGATCAACGACCGTCACGCCTCCTTTAGACTAGCCTCGTCTCGATGCTCGATATCAAGCCACGACCAATCAAAAGTTGACGCAACGACAAGTGAGATAGCAGAAAGCGAACGCAGCCCCAGACGCACATCGTTCGTTGTGTGTCGACTGGGGCCCACGCAGCAATTTCCATCTATATTTGAACCCAACACAGGAACAACTACCAACAAAACTGCCAATACAACGCGGCGACCAGATCCTTAAGTGTTCCACCCCTAAAGACACGATCACTGCGCGATTCGTTCTTACCATCGATTACACAACTATCTCAGGAGCAAGGTAGAGAAGACCCAGTCTTTCAATCTTCTGTTCGCTTACACCCATTAGATATATCCTCCACGTCGCCATGGCACCCAATGGTCAGGCCGCCTCTCGACCTGGAGCCATGCCACCCGAACGCCCAATTGGTCTCTTTGTCAAGCCTTGCAAGACCGATAAATCGAGTCTCTCCGAGCTGGGCAGTTACATTCGCGCACGTATTAAGGAGTGCGAGAGCAGACGATCGATCTGTCATTGCCTCTACAAGGACTATGACGTTCGTGAGCTTGATGACAAGACCCTTATCAAAGTCACTTGGGGAAGGCCATCGAAAGACACCCCTTCGGAAGAGGAGATCACTCGTCACAAGAGAGCGTGCAAGAAGCTGTACAAGCTTTTGCGTAAAGACAGCCTCACACGTCACCCCTATCTCACCTGGAATAACGACGACCTCAAGGCTTGCCTCAGGCAACGTGGAATCACCATCCCTCGCCCGTACGTCAAGGCGAACTACGTCAAAGCTTTGATGAGAAAAGACAAGGCTCACACTTTCCGCTTCATGGACTTGCCCATGGAGCTCCGCTACATGATATACAACATGGCCCTCCAGTTCGACACGGAAGAACCAAGCCGACCCGGTGATATGGTTTACAGCGAGATGGTTAAGCCAGCTCTGCTGCAGACCTGTCGCCAGATCCGTCAAGAAGGCTCAGCCATATTCTACAGGATCAACCGTTTCTTCCTCTGCTACCAAAAGGACGAAGTGCTTCGCTTCGATCCAGAATACCTACAATGGATGCTAGACCATGTCGGCACCGAGAACCTTGAGAATCTCCGCTATGTGACGCTCGTAGCGTTCCGCCCTCGTCACAAAAAGCGGTTCGTCATCGACATTGATCTACACTGCCGGGACCCTCGCAAATGGATCGTTCGTAAAATTTCCAAAAACAAGCACATCTGCAGCTGCAAGTACTTCGTGAACGGAGAGTCTCGCCCGATCTTGTCACAGAGCGTCAGAGAAGATTCGCTCTCGGCAAGCCCTGAGACTGTGAATGCAAGCATAAGAATCGCGAACGAGGCAATCGACAAGCTTTGGGGAGACATGCGGTGGTGGTGGAAAGCTGAGGCTCACAGTCGCCGCACTCTCAGATCTGGCCCTTGTGGCTGTAAAAGTTGTCAAAAACCTGAACGCTTGAAATGGAGGACAAGGACAGGACAGAAAAGAAGGCAGAGTAGATGACAAAGGACACACGAATAGCGAGAGATGTACAGAAGTATGAAACAATAATGCCTTGCCACAGTTCTATACAACTTCAATCGTACTCCAGCCTCCCACCGCACCTCGCTAATCGACTGTCAAAATGGACAATTCTGTTCATAATCGGATGAGAGTCCAGCGAGAGCAGTATCTGTACGAGCTTTCTCTGGACAATCACACTGGAATGAAAACCATCCTACATTTTGATGACGGTAGACCAACTCTGCTGACAAGCGGGAGCATAGCAGAAGATGGCGATTTGGTGTAACATAGCTGCCTCCACTTGTGGAAGTCACGCTCACTCGACCATTTCACGTGCAACTTCCGAATTTGTTCCCCTGGGAGTTCTCCAAGCTCACACGTGGTTTCCTCTTTATCTTTGTTGGCTAGACTGACCAGTTGATCATCCGCACTTTCACACTGCCATCGACACCGAACAAAGGTAACTATCCCAGTCTTGGAGTTCGAGTATCCAGCAATAGATTGACACTGAAATTCATCTTCTCTATAGTCATGACCCGCAAACATCGCGTCAAGCGCGGCCTCCAGCCTCACAACCCAAAGGAAACCAGGATCAAGACGCTTGTTAGCTATTTGGGAGCTCGAATCGAAGAGTGCAAACGTCGACCGTCAATCTCGCCATGTGCGTATTCGGCTTACGACAAGGACTTTGATGATGAGTCTGAGGACAACGAGTTTTCAGATCTTGACTGGCTCCGAAACGCCTGCAGCGAGTTGTACCAGCTTCTCGTCGACGACAACTTCGGCCCATACATCGCCTTTTCCAGGTCAGACCTTGCTCAATGTCTTCAGCAGCGCCAAATTCGCTTGCCCAAGTTGAGCAACCGAAAGACATACGCCGGTGCTTTACAGAAGGCAGACGCCGAACTTCGTTTCCGGTTTTTGGATCTGCCCAAGGATGTTCGTCTCAAGATCTATCGTGCAGCTTTGCTCAATGACATGGCCGAAAACCAATGTGCCTACCATGGCGAGAGACAGACGCGTCGAAATATGATCAAGCCTCCTCTGTTGCAGACGTGTCGACAGATTTACTTGGAGGCTACACCCATCTTCTACCACATCAATCGTTTCCCGCTAGAATGCAGCAACACTCCAGACCTCGACTTCGCGGCGAGAACCAAATGCTGGCTATCAATATTTGAAAACGCCCATGCCATCAGCAATCATATCAACGACATCCGCCATATCACATTGATCATGCAGTGCTGCAGAGAACATCCGATAGATCATGTCAAGATTGATCTCGGACTCAGAAACTCAAAGCATTGGTTCACTTGCACAAAGCGAACAACGTACAAGAAGCCGCTCAGAGGCTGCATATACAGATTCCCCGATCGCCTGGTCTGCCATGACCGGACTCTCGCGCCACCCGTTTCACTTGCTCGGTGGTCAAAGCAGATTGTGTCTGACGATTTCTCCTCCGACGAATCCGGAATTGACGACGATGACCCTGGTGAATCTTCCTCCGGCGAAGCTGCAAAGGATAGGCCTTCAAAAGGCATGAAAATGAGTGCTGAGAACTTTGCTGCTGCCGAGGTTGCGGTAGATGAGCTGTGGAAGACGTGCGGACAGAGCGGGCACATGGTTCTCACCCACGATGGGTTGCAAAAACTATGCGAAGCGGTACAAAAGATTGCCAATGACATGTGTCGAAGAGCATAGAGATGAACAATGGGTACTGAAGACACAACTGCAGCGATACACAACATGTGCCAGAAGTTCAGCAACACTCATCGAGAGCTCGGCGGATCATCTCACTCTGAATATCGCCACAGTTAGCAGAATCTTGGCCTTGCAGTAGGTAAGAACCTAGGGATGGATAAGGAAGGAGCCCAGGACACCTGAATTTAGGATTAATTCAGAACCAGACACTCAATCAGACATCATGCATCATATACTTACCAAACTGCCAATGTATCTCCCAACAACATCTCATGTACTGCGATGTCATTCAGAAGTCTTCCATATTCCGCCTGAGGATAATTCGCCAAAAATGTAACCTCAAGCTCAGGGCAGGGCGATGACGAAATTTTTCTAGATCGATGTGCGAGAATGCTATGCGGTTTCACGAGATTTGAGAAGTTCTTCTCATATCGTTCATCTGGGCTGTGTTGAGCCGGTATCATCCTCACACCAACACTGAATGCTATCAAAAGTGGGCGGACCAACTCCAGCAGACGGATCGAATTCACGATAAAAGGCGGTCGAGGACCGGTAGGTCGTC
>ERZ794946.438-NODE-438-length-16959-cov-4.678538_pt1 | contig 16959 bp, 18 predicted proteins | sample MGYA00433072_ERZ794946 | MGnify/ENA primary metagenome ERZ794946 (study PRJEB30137, sample SAMN04331413) | food metagenome | isolation source: Y3 must sample point D1 replicate A | place: Australia: South Australia | collected 2014 ...
ACTCAATACCTGTCATTATCAGCAGACATACCAATGATTGGCAAGAAGCAGATCTCGAACGCCAATTTGGCGGACTAGGTATAAGCCCAGAGGAAGTGGTGCATGCGAGAACGAAACCTTCGCCAGAAATCAGGATGCCGGCGTTGACAGAACAGACCTCTGCGCCAGCTAAACTAGAGAGCGGGCGTGAGGTGTCGCCACGGAAACAACCATCATCAGAATCGATAGAGGCGAGGAAGAAGTCCATCGAAATGGGAAGGCACGAGTGTGCCGAATCTGGAGATGATGAAGACGAAGAGCTGGGCAACGCTCAGATCAGAGCACGATCGCCCAAGTCTAAGACACGAGGAGCATCGAAGCTAGGAACTGAGATGTTGCGCACAAACAGCCAGGGGAGCGTGGTGTCGAACGAGGAGGTCATGGCGACGCAGAACCTCAAAGCGACGGCATCACTTACAGGAAACGAGGAAGCGGCGATTGAAGAGGAGGGAGCCACATTGACTCCGCCAGAATTTTTCGTGCCGCGAGGTGGTCACAACGTTGTCGACAAGGACAGGACGCCACGGCCGCATTACACGAGCGACCCCGATCCTGATCCGACGCCTCGGGCATCCACATCGCCGACGCGGAAAGAATGATTGCTAGGAAGGGAAATAGGGGAGGCAACACGATGTCATTGTTTTGGGGAGGGATTCTTTTTATTTCTTTTCTTGTTCCTTTTTTGTGCTCTTTCTCATGATGATACAAGTTTTCCCAGCTCAGCCAGTCGTAATACCCCCTTTACGCGTGATATCTCTTCTTTCGATCTCTCCAAAACGCCCAAACTCCATCGCTATGTGAAATGATCAATTGTGTGATTTGTGGCATGAATACATTAGCGCCTGGGAGCTAGACCAGGGACGCCGCTGTATCTCTCCTCTCTCTCGGTCTTGAAAGTGACTTGGACCCAGAACTCCTTGTTGTCCTCGTCAAACCAAGTCCAGTACTTGCCCTCTGAACGATCGATCTCACGAGCCTGGAGCTTGAAAGAACATGTCTCATAGGGTTCCGCAGCGACCAACAGGTACTGGAACTGCTTGTCGGGGTCTTCCACCTTTTGCTCAAAGGCCGACATGAATCTGACTCTGGGCTGGACATCTTGCGAGATCTCCGGGTACTGCAGCTGAAACAGCAAACCCAACTGCCTCGTCAAGGGATCCCTGGTCTTTGTGATTTTGTACCCCGGTCTACCAATCTTGACAACATTCCTCTTGACCTGCACCTGACTCAAACCACTCAGATTCTGATCTCTGTCTTTACCCAACTGCGCTTCCCTGGCCGCACGTCTGGCCAAGTTTGTCTGATGCTTGCGTCCTTGGGTATGTGCGAGATAGGAGCCGTCGTTTTGGTGTACGGTCAAACAGAGTCGACATTCGAAGCTGCCGACGTGGTTTTTGAAAATGTAGGGGTCTTTGTCCAGGTCGATGGTTTCGAGGGCGAGTTTGCGGAGACGTTCGCGACGGTCGGCGTTTGTTGCGCTGGCTGAGGCGACACCACCGCCTCCGAATTTGGAGCCTGCGCGGTTCTGGGAGGTATGTTAGTGGTGGTTTTAAGGGTGGAAGGGATGACGACGTACTTGGTAGTCCATGGTTTGTGGCTGCGAGATGCAGATGTGGGTGTAGCGCTATGTGTGTCGCGGTGTCGGAAGGATTGTTTGAGCAGAGAGACCGAATCGCTGCAGTGATACGTCTAGATGAGGAGTCGAGTGGTACGCGATTCGAGAAGGTTGATGTATGATATACGAGAGCGCGAAAACGATGGATGAATCTCGAGCTACATCTTCAGGACGGTGCACGGGCCACAATACCATTGCGACTTCCTCCAACACGCTTCTCACTGCATCTGTGCCCGTCACACAACATAACTCATAATCAGTCTCAGCGCTCGTCATCGCTCAGTTGTCGGATTCTGTCATCATACTCGTCGAGGGAGGTAATTATCCTGTAAAAATGCATCGCATATTTGACGGCCCGGCCATGCCATGCCTCTGTGGAGTGAGCGTGAAGTACCCATCGACGCAATCAAAATCTTACATGTGAAGATCATATAACCTACTGGAAATGATGAGAGTTGTTCCCGTGTGCGACCATTGGCATGCACTCCTTCCTTCCTTCCTTCCGTCCTTTCATCCGGATTCTTAACTCAGCTCGAGTTGTTCCTTGTTTGCTACCGCACCTCAAAAGCAGTGAAGTGCTCAGGCTCTTCTACTCAAGTAACACCCATTGGTTTTTTTGCTTACGTACCTATCAATTCCACTTTCATCTACCCGATCCCACGACTATAATTTCCTCCTCCGCTCACGACTACCTTCCCTTCGCAGCTCAACCGACATCAGCTCAACCTACGTTCCCAGCGAACGAACGCATCCAGCTACGCCATCTTACCACAGAGTAGCATCGTTGAATCGATATCATGGCACCCTCCAAACAGAACCATGTTGCCAACGACGATGAGCCAGTCTTCTTCCACGGCGACAAGGCACGTCCTTATGGAATCTTCTCGCAATGGCACAAGTGCGACTTTACCGATATCAAGTACCCGGACGTGACGTTCGACTGCGCAGAGCAATACATGATGTAAGTAAAAAGTCCGTACGACACAACAAAAGCCACCAGATGGTGTTTGACTCAAGTGCTAACTGGTTCCAGGTACGGCAAAGCCCAGGTGTTCGACAGCCCTCACATCGCGGCCAAGATCTTGAGCGCAAAGTCTCCGAAGGCTCAGAAGGCTCTAGGCCGTGAGATCGAGGGATTCACCGATGATGTCTGGAACCCAGCTCGACTCGGCGTCGTGAAGCGTGGCAGCTACCTCAAGTTCTCCCAGAACGAGAAGCTCAAGAAAGTGCTGCTCGAGACTGGAGACAGAGATCTGGTTGAGGCTTCTCCCAAAGACCGCATCTGGGGGATTGGCTACAGTGCAGCAGCAGCAAAGAGGACATCAAGAGATAGATGGGGTCAGAATCTCCTCGGTATTGCCTTGATGTATGCAAGAAGGAAGATCAGAGCCGAAGAGGCAGAAGAAGAGCAGGATGAAGAAGAAGATATCCAGCCTGATACCATCAAGGAGTCTATCGAGCAGACCGCCGACGAAGAAGCTGAAGATCGCTCTGAAAGCCCTCCTGCCATCAAAAAGCCCGCAACTAAGAAGCGCAAGCGCAACTCCTCCACAGCCGAAGAAGTCGAGGATGATCCAAAGCCCAAGAAGACAGTCCCGAAGAAGACTCCTGCCAAGAGGCTCAAACCTTCGCCCTTGTCGGAAACCCTCGACAGTGACGACGAAGACGGCAAGCACAACTCCATCACAGATGACGAAGCCCCAGAGCCACCGAAGCAAAAGAAGACCGCTCCAAAGAAGACAGCCCCGAAGAAGAAGCTCGTCAAGAAGATCCCGTCTCCACCTTTGCCAGAAAAGGCTCCAGAGTCCGACGACGAAGACGAAGACAACGTAAACAAAGGACTGAACCAAGTCCTAAACATGGCCAAAGGTCTCAAAGCCCAGACCAGCAACGACAACGACGACGACGACGACGAAGAGGAAGAAAGCCCTGCCGTCAAGAAGAAGGCTCAGAAGAAAGCCAACGACGACTTGCTCGAAATGCTTACCAAGAAGGCTATGGAAGACTCGATTATCAACGGTAAATACTAGTCATTCTAGTCGCTTGTTCATGAGGCAACGACGAAATGATGCAATAATAACGAATTCACGACACACGACTTTTGCTTTTTATCATATCTTCAAGCTCTTTCAGCTCTGCATCATGGCAAACTCACCTGCAGGAGCTGACTCATGGAAATCACAGGTCATTGAAAATACTTCCATATCACGAGAATAGCAGAAGTGCTACGAAGGAAGAAGCTAGTTTAATTGCCTCAATCGATGGGGCACATATGTCCACTATTCTTTCAGATGTTCCGAAATTCAATTTTGCTTCTTGTTTTCTATGCATTGTTGGCAAACAACTTCCACGCAACGAAATGCACGAAACTTTGACCATGAGCAAGTTGTCCACAGGAGGCAACTACTTGGCGAATATTTGAAGTTGTCTTTTTGGACCAAGCTTTGATGTGGAAAATGATTGTGCATTTTTAGAGCTACCCAAGTGAGGACGTTCCGCAAGTGTGAAGTGAGTAATATTGGGAGGGCTAGGAGCAAAAGCGATGGAGAAGCAAATGAGAGTTACGCATGTTTCCATCTCTCTCCTGCGCATTCTCGATACTGCCAACCTCGTTTAGAAAGGAGAGCGCCCTCGTAAGCTGTATGCTCTGACGAAGTCCCGTTTTGGCTGCCTCACAAACCACGGTAGACCCCTCTGATCTCAATTGTGACACCGTTTCCACTTTTGCCCATACAACGTCTTAGTGTGTTTCTGATGCGGTATGTAGGATCTTCTGTGTCCTGATCCTCCTTCAACCACTTCTCCAGTCGGGTGTTGAAAGCCTGTGAGTCTTTTGCAGAATCGAGTGCTGCAAAAGCCTGGCGGTTTATGCCATCTAGTAGCGCTTGCAGATCTGTGTTGAGCCTGAAATTAGACGGAGGTCGAGAGTAGTAGTTGATGGAGTCAGCACACTGTAGCTGCCATCGTGGAGACACAATCTCGATCTTCTTCTCAGACTTGCACTTTTCGCTCTGATACCCTTCGTACAGTATTAAGCCTAATTCGGTGAAGGCTGACCAGTTGAGTCCCTTGGTTGTCAGATGGTGGAGTCTGAAGGTCACTCTCACAGTGCTTAGGTTGCATGGAAGCCGCTCTTGGAGTCGTCGCAGTGTCAAGACATCGGCAACGCTCTTGCTACCTTTCAGTCTCATATCGATCATTGCGTAGAACTGAGAAGTCGAGTAGAAGTAGGGAAGTAGAGAGAGACGAAGTGATGAGCATGTGAACAGTAGTGGATGTTGGAGGGCGACGAGAGCTCTACGAATGCCTGTTTGATTTTCGCGCAGGAGAGGGTAGCCCGCATACGGGTATGAAGGATCGGGAATGAGGCAGTCGAGGATCATGAAGAGGAGTTCCAAGGGTAGATCGGTAAGGAGGATCTTCGGTGGTGATTTGGGTGTTTCTTCATCATGCTGCTGAACGATGTCGACAGCATTGGTGTTGTCGATATCATTGGTGTTGTCGACAGGAGTGATTTCGCCAGCGGTCTTGGCTTGTGACTTTGCAACTGAAAACAAATTAACAAGATGTACTGGCTGCAGATGAGAAGGCCAAGACACACTTGGAGCAGCCTTGGCTTTGGCCTTGCGCTTTGCCATGATGAACGGCGTGAAGGAAGATGATGGTGGATAAGAGCAGTAGTAGTGAGAGTGAATAGAGAGGTGTAAGTGTTGTGAAGAAGAATGTTGGCGCAATGGTTGACGTGATAGCGGTTCTGGTATTGGGGTTTGTAATATGCAGAAGAGGATGAGAGGAATGTAGACGATGGTGAAAGTCGAGTATGGAGTGTAGTATGAAGTGCGAAGGAGGAGTTGGTGGCAAGTGAGACGGAGACGCAAAGTTGTTTGGACTGAAGAGGAGGTCGCGGCTTCCTCGTGAGTATTGTCAAGGGTAGCACGTGGAAGCTGGAAGCTCGTGGACTGGCACTTTCCAAACAGGAAGCTGTTCAACACTGTTTCTCAATCCAAATTTGGCATCATCGAAGATGAATGAACGCTCTTCCCACCTTCCTTGCCCAACTAATACTGCAAGAAATAAGCCCACTTTTCAAACTCTTTCCACATTTTCAGTGGATCCTGTTCAATCTGACGTAGATTGTCCATGCCAATCCCATCTCTGACCTGTTGAGTAATTGCGTGCACCATGAACGTCATGTTACTTCCTGATCCGTGACTTTTAAGCACATCCTGGCTCAACTTCTTCAGAATTCTCCAGATGGGGACCACGAAGTCGAAGCCTCTTTCGAAGAGCTCTTCTACACCTGGATCTACAGCTTGAGTAGGATCGTTGGGCGAGGAATAAGCCATTACTAGAGTCTTTGCTAGACCCCAGGTGTGGACCACTCTGACAGGATGGAAGTCTTGTGGGTACAGGACAGGGTCGATGAGAAAGTATGTTTTGGCCATCTGAAAAAGCGCAAGGCCAACTCGACCTTCGTCTAGCATATGCGAGGAGATGTCCACGCGTGAGTTTGCATATGGTTGTCTAGTGATTGGCCACATCCCAGTTTGATGACAGGTGCGCATGACAGTCTCAAGAGCTGGAATGGCAAGCGCGCTGTTCGTGTAGCTTCGTGCTTTTTCGTAGTCTTGATAGGCCTTGCCTTGTATGACGGACAAGTTCCATTCAGCTTGGCCTTCACCAACATAATTCGCAGGGTCTTTGGAGAACTTTTCAACACGGTCCATGGGCTTAGCAAGAGTGGACCATTTGTCGACGAGATTTTCTGGCGGCTGTGCCCATTGGTCTTCTCTTTGATCAGAGCCAAGTCGGCATTTCGAGCATTCGCACTTGAAGCAGTATCGCAATTCCAATTGAGCTCGTCGGCGATAGAAGGGCTCGGTGTGATCAATGTAGGAGATGAAAACCTCCTCGCCTTTCTTGATAGGTGCTAAAGAGCGCATCATAAGTCTGGGGACATCGAAGAGGACACTTGCGTTTGGCTCGCAGGAATGGTTCGCTGAGCATGCTATCGGATCTAGAGCAATACCCAAAGGATCCAATGTAGGTATAGTGAGTGTCAACGAGTTGCGGAGGATCTGATTGTTTTAGCGTGTGGTTTTCATTGACTCGACGACAAACGTACCTTTCCAACAAATTCCTGTATCTCAGAAGCACTCGAGTTGTCAGGGCTGATGCGTGCAAAAAGATCTCTTACCGAGGCCACTGTCACTTTGTATTGCTCAAGTGCTTGGAGTTGCTTGATTGTCGATGCACTGTGAGCTTGGAGTCGGCGTATACCTACCTTTTCTTCCTCGGGTACAGCGTCGCTCTTCATGAGGCATGCCAACTGCAGTGCCGCTCGTACAGAGCTGGGAAGGGGTGGAAGATTCGGGTCCTTCAAGAGCTTGCATTCGTGTTTGTGATATCTTGTCCAAGCCTGCTTCTGGCAAGTCTACATGGGAGGCGATTTGCATGAGCATGACTCTTAGGACGCAAGAAAAGGAACTCCTACGGCTCTGGACTGGGAGAAACATAAAGAACATAAAAACATACTTTACTGCAATATTTCACCTTCTTACAGCCGGTGCAAGCCTTGACACCAGGATTGCCTCCCTCATTTTCACAACCATGACATCCAGGCTCCTTATTGCCCTGCGTGGCGTGTACAGCACATCCTTTGGCGGCCTTGTATGCCCACATGAAACAGTTGTGGCAACTATCCTGCAGACGCGGCAAATCTAGTTCACCGATCAAGGGACGCGCTGTGAGTAGGATCGTAGAGCCAGCTGGTATGTCCTTGGTCGCGAAAAGTCCATTACCCGCAGTTGGGGATGGGCGGACTTCGACATTGCATTCTGGTGTTGGCGGCGTCAAGGTGAATGGCAATGCTGCTTGTGATGTCATTTTGGTTGATATGCAGACGGGCGGAGAATGATCAGAGCACTGGTAAGTGGTTGTATACTCGAGTACAGATGTCAAGAAAGTCGAAGAGAACGTGGAACTCAAAGCTTGGTGAATTCACGCGTCTGTTACGTCATTGTTTATATGGCTGTAGAATGTTTGAGCGGTATAATCAAGATGGGGAATATCATTTCTAATAGACTACTCAAGAGAGCAGTCTAACCATGATTGTGAGAAGACTCGCTCTGGATATCCTGCGATGAAAATAGAAGAGAAAAGTAACGAAACCCATGAAAGGTAGATAAGAAAGAATAGACAACATTTGTAACAAAGGACAACAAAAGAAGTCCAGCAGCACGCTCATGTGCACGTTTCGGTTCGTTTCAAGTTTCTTGAAGATCATTCCTAATCATCATCCATCGGCTTGTCAACGAGTTCGACGCCGCGGTGAGCCAGTGCCTCTTCTTCTGCGCGCTCAGCGACATCAACAGGGCTGTCAACAAAGTCGGTGGAAGGTGCGGCAGCGGCACCAGACGATGAAGTGCCTACACTACCGACACTCTCTCGCTTGCCAATCAGACTGTGTCGCGACAGGCTACTTGCAGTGCCCTTACGAGCAACCCGTCCCATCGATCGGTTCAGAGAATTGCGCTTCTCAACCTCCACGGATTGGCGGCTGGCAGGGATAGCAGAGTTTGACTCGTGTGCAGCAGACTCAGCTTCGCTACCAGCGTCTTCTTCTTGCTGCTGCTCTTGAGCATGGGCGAGATAGTCAGGAGCTTCGGTCTGAGCACCAGGGGTCATAATCACAGAGTTTGTAGTGTCGCTACGTTGACGAGTCACCGGAGCTGCGAAATCCCCTGCAGCTGCCGAGTCGGAAGAGGATGGCAATGAGTCGGTTCTTCCGTTGCCTTTTGGTGGCGACTGCAGCAAGACGGGAGCGCGGGTTGGCGAGCTGGGCACCTCTAGACTGCCACGGTTCAGGTTACGCGCATCGGTGGGAGTGCTTGCCGCGGAAGGAGTTACAGGGAACCGTGTCTCTGCTGCACCTGTGCTGCGCTCTCTCTTGTGCATGGACCCAAGAGGGCCACCAAAGGTGGACTTGAAAGGACTGGATGCACGGCCACGGGTTTCAGCAGCAGCAATGATGGCTCTTTGGCGTTCTTCCATATGTTCACGACGCCTGCTCTCGTCGGTACTGATAGCGCGAGGCCTCGATGCGCCAGAGTTGGTATGCGTCAATGAAGATTGGCGTTTAAGCTCTCCAAAGATAGTATCCTTGTGAGCAAAAAGATCGCGCACGAGTCTGTAGTTGAACTTCTCGTTCAATGACAAGGTATTTCCTTGTTTGGGACGAAGAATGCAGGGAGCAAGCGTGGTCGAAAGAGCAGAAATGTATCCTTCTTCGGCCGATGTCAACTCAATCAAACGTGTAAAGTGTGTTGTGATGGCATCCAAAGTGGCAATATTGGCGAGTCTGAGTTGACCGAGCGTGCTCTGAATAACGGAGATACGGGCGCTCTCAGAGGTGTTTGGTGCGGTGCTCGTATAAATTGTCTTGATAATCTCATAGACATGTGCTGAGACCAGAGAATCGGGAAGCTCGAGCAGGTAGAGTTTCAAAACAGAGGCGACGATCGGTATCTCGTAGCGGTCCAGAGTATCCTGAGAAACTGTATCTTTGCCAGTGTTGAGAATGTTTCGCAGATGGTGAGTGGCAGCCAAAGGAACGTCAACAAGCCAAATGCTGCGACGAGCCTCGTCTCCTTCGAGTTCAGGATAGTGGTTATCCAGGAAAGTAAGCAATGTGGTGACAATGAGAGGGACGCGCTTCCTGTCAGCACGAGCGCGAGCTTCGATATCAATACCAAAGGTTTGCTCATCTACATTGTTGTAGTAGTTCTCGTAAATGGTAACCTTGGGCACGAACGGGCCAGTTCTGTAGTTCTCCAAGAGATAGCGCAAATCGCCCAGCGGTTGAACTGTTTCCTGGAAAAGCATCATGTTGTCGACGGTGCTTTGCAAGCTAGGAATGACGTTGCTGATGGCGCCAGAAAAGTCCAGGATTACACTCTTGATGGCCTTAAGACGATCGAGCTCGCAACGCTCCATGAACTTGAGGTGGTCGACCATAGCCTCCTCGAGGTTGCAACGAAGGGTATCGAGCTTTCTCACAGCTCCCTTGTAGCGTTCATCAGCCTCGCGGGCTTCTCTGCGCAACTTGGCCGCGGGAGTCTCTCCAGGGTGAGCATTGCTCAGAGGGTTCCACCCGGAGAAGAGTTCGCCGACGGCACCAACAGGTGAGTCTGGGATCGAGCTAACCGAGGAAACGGTGGCAGATCTGCCCATGCCTCGTCTTTCGGGGAGACCAGTGATCTGGAATACCTTGGGACGCCACTGGTAATTCATACGACTGCTGTTTGCGAAAGTGCTTCCAACATTGCCAACCAGTCGCAAAAAGCCATGGCCGACCATGTCCTGACCAATGCGCTCGGCATAACTGACGCTGGTGCCATTCATATGCTTTTGGATGTAGTCGGTGATGTCGGCTCCTGTCGAGACGTTGTGATATGTGCCGAGGATTGGGACCTTGGCTTCGCCGAGCTTGATGGTCTCGAGCATGTGGTTGAGAATCTTCTTGACTTGTTCGGGAGTGTACGTAACATCACCAATGTCGATGGGTTCAGGTTCATCTTCTTCCTCGGGCTCCGAGAGCTTGACGACTGGGATTTGCGATGCGGGCTTGGGGCTTTGAGCAGCCTCGCTCTGAGGGTCTTGGAAGGCCAGCTTCTCTTCTTCGTCCAGATCCTCGACACGACGGCATTTGTTGTAGTACTGGCTGCGGTATGTACGAACGTGGTCGGCCTGGCGATCGTGGGCTTTGATACGGGCTTGTAGGTCGTCCTGAGAGTTCTGAACTCGGGCAGCGTGGGCGTCACACCAACGAGCGAAAGGGCTCACGACGAGCTCGCGAATGTTCGATGCTATCTTGCGGTGGTTTTTGGCCGCTTCACTCATCTCGGAGCGCATTCCTTCGAAGGCCTACGCCTGGTTAGCTGCTGCTGGGCCGGCGGTTCAAAACATAGCTCTCCAGACACACCTTCTTAACACTGGCGCCATCGTCTTTCTGGAAGCCTCCTTCGACCTTCATGGTAGCTGCATCGATGTCGCCCAGACGTTGACCATAGAGATCCTCAGCTTCAGCTCGCATGCGCGCAATCGTCAGGACCTGCTGGTTCTCTTGCACGCCCTGCTGGAGCTTGCCAAAGAGGACTCCCAAACCTGCCGCCGAGTTAGCGCGAGCAGACAAACAGGTTGAACGAGCATGCCTCCTGCATAACTCTGGTCCGACGACCAGAATGAATTTGCGAAACTCGTCATGGTAGACGTGTGTCGACCAGCTGCCAGTCAACTTGGACGAGACAGACAATCGTGCTGTAGAAATCAAGGGCCTTCCCCAGAAACGGTCGTGGTGGCAGCGATCACGGTGGATGTACAATGTTCAGCGAGTTGCACCGGCGAGGCGAAGGAAAGAACGGGGTAAGAGGCCTGCTGAAGAAAAGTGACAAGGCTGTCACGGAGCGAGTTTATTGTGTTGACGAGCAAGAGATTGGGCTCGGTTGAGGCTCGAGCGACGAAGAGTCCAAGTTGAAACACCGTATCATACCCTTGGCAGGCAGAACCCTGATCGTGCCTCCTTCTTCCAACGCGCCTGCAGCTCACCACCATTTTTAGCCATCTACCAACTTTATCCACCCTCCTTCACACCTTCTGCTTTGCATTCCGTTGATCGCTACGGAATCTGTCCCTTCCATCCACCGCAAGGTTGAGGGCACGAGCCAAACAGCTTGCGCCCGCAATTTGTATACGAGAAACCACGCATTGGCCGCGTACTTCAACTTCTCCGTGCACAGCAGCGACACAAGCTTCGCGAACAAGCATCATGTATTGTAACAAATTCGTGTTTAGGTCTTTTGCTAAAGTATGATAATCCGAGTGCCTTGTGCCGTTATAATCCAAAAGTCCTCCTCCTCCTATGCGAATCTGCCCATGAAACGAAGGAAGTGCCCATGCCATCTGTTGTGTGAGGCGCCCCGTCGTTATTAGATATTTGCTCCATGTGCTCCCGACCCGCGTCCCTTCCGCGTCACCATGAAAACGATACGTGGACTCCATGCCCGAGAGAAGCGACTCCATATTGCGCATTCACGAACCCGATATTCCTCTTGCGCCCTGTCCCAGATATATGTAAATCCTCAAAAACAAAAAAGAAAAAAAAGGAAAAAGAAAGTAAAGACACAAAATATACTCCCGTAATTCATAGCTTGCGTTCATAAAGCTTGTCTTGGGCAAGAGACTGAATGTTTATGCCCCGCCATGTTCATCTCGGTGGTGTACCCATTGCTGTGCCTGGTGATGAAGATGTTCTTGCCATAGGTCTGGATGTTGAAGGGGTAGGCTGCCTCGGCAACATTTGTTGCTTGAGCTTGCGACGAAGACCATCGAGTCTGCCTCGGGTACCTTCAATCACTATACGAAGGAAGTCAGTACACGACAAAGTTGAACAGTTTTTCCTACCACTTACACTTGAGAACTGCGTCACGATCTTCCGACTCCATGCCATTGATAACTGTGTTGCCTGCCTTGGTCTTGTTTCCGCTAGGCTTCGAAAGCAAAGGCTCATCGTCGTTCTCCAGGACAGCCTCCAATAGCATGACTGATGTGATATAGCTGAGCTCGCAGCCGCCAAAGTCAACTCCCACAAGCTCGTTGACAGCGGCAGCACGACTCATTTCAACAGCGCGGTCGAACATTAGTTTCTCCGCTGTGACGCCACTGGTCAATTGAATCTGGTCAACGGCAGCGCTCAAGGTGTTGCCAGAGCCAGATGACTGTAGCTGACCGTGATTGTCAGGATGTCCTGGGTGACCAGCTGGGAGCTGCTTCTGTGCCTCGATCAAACGACGTCCGACGACTTCTGACTTCTCAAGACTCTCGTTGAATCGATTGCGAGCCCATTGGACAACGTTGTTCATCTTTTTGCTCATCTCTGACGAGCTTTGTTTGGTCTCACCGAGTCTTGATGGAAGTGATCCAGGCGGGGTTTCGGCTCTGCGTTGGCGGTCCCACCAGTACTTGACAACGTTGATGGTCTTGACCAGGATGGCCAAAGCTTTGACGTATAGGACAAAGGCCTCTTCGGCCACTGCTACAATGGCAATTTGTGTAAGATCTTGATCATCAATGTCATCGCCGGTCTTGAGAGGTTGCTCCAAAGCACTGATCTGGCGAATCGCGGTTCTGTCCTCTGCAGATGGCGTCGCGGGAAGCAGCTGTCGATATTTCACCTCTGCGAAGCCGTACACCACATCACTTCGGGTTGCACCCTCTTCTACGAGCTGGAGCATACGTGTGTCTTCATCAAAGCTGCCTGGCGAGCTTCTTCCATCACTGATCATCAGAGGAAGAGGAGGTGCTGAAGATGTAGGGAAGCCGGCATATCCTTGAGGTGGCGAAATTCCTTGTGGGAAGGTCGGAGAGCCACCGCTGATAACTTGACGGATGCGTGTGTTGGCTGCATTTAAGACTCTCGATAGATAGTCTGTGGGTGCTGGAGCCTGGCGACGTTGATCGAAAGACGTACGACGACCGTGTAGAGCGCCAGGTTGCTTGGAAGATACCGCCTGCAACGCATTCGATACGACGTTAGAGCCAGGCACGCCTTGGGCTGTTGCACGTCGTATCAAACCACCTGTGTAGTTTTCGGACGGTCTGTTGCGATCGGCCAGCTCATCGGCGAAGGCATTCACCTCGACGGCCTTCTTTTCAACCATGACATACTCTTTCTCGAACGTCAGGTCATGAGCCGTGTTAGTGTCGCGCGAGTCTCGCGGAGGTCTGTCATGCATGGGCGATGCTTGGGGAGCCGAAGAACTGGGTGACGGAACGTAACGTGGGTTACTAGGCCTACCTTGGTTGAAAGGTGTCGCATGCTGCAGTTCTTGACGCGGGGGAGCCGTTGCGGTTGGAATCAAGGGCGGTCTCTTTTGTTCCACTGGAGCGGCGTAACGTTTCGTGTCCGCCGGGTTCGCTGAAGTAATGGCTGCCGCGGTTTGACAACGTTGAATTGGCATCTGGGGTCTCTTGGTAGGCTCGACGCTTGGGGAGGTAGTTGCAGGTGGTGGTCTTCTGGTCACAGCTAGAGGGGAATCACGAACAGCTCTACCAGTGCCAGCAGCATCGATCTCTTGCTCGGGGCTGTTGATGGACTGTTGCTGCAGACGGAGACTCAATGCAGACATAGCAATGTCAGGCTCGGATGAATCAGCGACACGAGGTTTGTCATCGTCGACAAGGCCCGGGATGTCGCCGACTATCGTAGAGCTTCCAAAGAAACGATCAAAGCTGACGCGTTGGGTAGGCTGTCTCTTCAACAAAGATTTGATGGTATCTTTGAACTCCCGAGATACAAGTAAGCCCGCGGGAAACTGAATCACATCCTGGGCTTGGTCAATCTTGCGTAGTAGCTCAACATGGTTGGTCGCCTTGAAAGGGGGTCTTCCGGCGACCATCTCGTACGCCACAGTGCCTACAGACCACAGGTCTGCCTTGGCATCGTACTTCTGGTATGCCAAAATTTCCGGAGCCATATACAAGGGCGATCCACAAAGAGTCTCGGCCAGAGAAGTACTAGCAAGGTGACGGGCAAAGCCAAAGTCGGCAAGCTTCAGCATCGGCAAAGAAGCCAGGCCAACGGCGGGAATCAGAGAGTTCTCGCTTGCTGCCAGGGGCACATCCTCTGTTCTTTGTTGCTGCATGTACGTTGGAGGCGGATTAAGCAACAAGTTCTGCGGTTTGATGTCACGATGAATGAGGTTGTATTTGCGCAGGTACTGGAGAGCGCTTGCGATTTGCTTGAGGAAGTGGCGAGCCAGGACTTCGTTCAGTCCACCATTGGTCGCGTTTGGGTATCTGTCAAAGATGTCGTGTGTCTCTGGCAGACCAGCAATCCGGGCTCTACCCTTCATGAACGCAGCCAGATCCGACATTTGACAGTATTCCATGACAAGATGGATGTGCTGTGGGGTGTCAACACACTCAAACAAGGCAACAATGTGAGGGTGCTGCAGCTTTCTCAGGATGTTGATCTCGGAGTTGAGATTCTCCCTCAGCTTTCCGGTAAGCTTTCCTGTGACGACGGATTTGATGGCAGCGTACGACTTGCGCTTCTATAACGAGGATCAGTCAGAGTATAAGTTCGAAGAAGCAAGACGTGTGTTGCATACTCTGTGTGAGGCGAGATAGACAGTAGCGAAGCTGCCCTTGCCAATCTCGTTCTTGCGAATGAAGTCTCCGACGGGAATCTCGACAACGGGGGCCGTCTCACGGCGACTATGGCCGGACGAGGTGCGATGTGTCGTCATGGTGAAGTGGCTCGGCAGGGCAGTGTTTGGACTGTGAGGCCTAGAGCACGGCGGCTAGCAATGCATTTGTGAACCCCGGGGCGTATAGTTCGAGGGGTCGCTGCGGGAGGGGAAGCGGTCTTCGATGGAGGGGCAAAGGCTGGCGAATCGGTGTCTCGGGGGGCGGTGTGTGCTGGAGACTTGTGAAAGGAGCACTTCAACAGGAGTCGAGGAGCAGAGACGAGGTAGCCTGATAACAGAAGCGGAACAGGCAGAGACGAGGGCGATGGTTGGATGGGTCAGATGGCAGTCGAGTCAGTCGGCAGCGAAGCTTGTCTCGAACGGTGCCGAGTTGTGACCTCGCAAACGGGGCGCTCTGAGTCGACGCGGAGTGGGCAGGCTGGGAAAGAATGGAAAGAAACAGCAAGCGGCGAGGCGACGGATGTAATAGTGGATATTCACAAGTTGGGTGCGAGTTGGGCGAGTTGTAGGGAAAGTAGGACGAGTTGCAGCTGGCAGACTTCTGACTGAAGCGCGAGCAAAGCACCTTGATCGACGCTGCGACCCGCTTTAGCACAAGATCACGACTTTGGTCACGACCGCAACACCTTGACTGTGCTGCTGATGATGCCTTTCACTCCTTTTTTGCTTTATCCTTTATCCCACCGTCTCCTTTCTGTCTGATGAACTACAAGTACTGAGTCACCGCTATCACAACGGGTTACGCGCGAATACTTGATGTTGTCACCAACTCGGCGCGCCGGAGCTTGGGGAGATAAGCTTGCTCATAGATAAGCCTGTGCCCATCCAGTGTTGCAAGTCTAGCCTCGACTTGCTTTTGTTTGTTGTGCGACGACGGCCACCATGGCATGAGTGTCCTGCTTGCGACTTTGCGTCTCCTGTCTTTCCTGCCTTCATTCGTTCTGCTTTGGAGAGTTTATCGATTCACTCGGACAACAGAAAACTCTCGTTCTTCCTTTGTTGTCCATCATGCCTAATAGTAGTCATGTGATGATGTCTCCTGTCTTTGTCTTCGCCGCTGCCTGACAGCAGGGCTAGAACCAGGCTAAGGGAACCATGGGATATTCACGTGACAGTTTCAAATGTCGAGGAGCAATTTCTCCGAACTGGATATTATCGAGCTCTCTTTGAAGGAACAACGACGACTCTCGCAACCAAGATTCACATCGTTCACATGGCAAATTGTTGCTAACATGGAGCGTTGTCGGTCCAGGTTCCTTCGCGAGTTGGTATGGAAGACCGCTTGCTTTGCGAGGAATCTCCATGAAGGTTGTCATGAACCCATTTATTAAGAAGCTTGAATGGCACAGGAAGATCTTCGACAGAGAAGTAGAATGAGGCAGTGTTACCTTGCAGAACTACGCGACAAAGGTGGATTCTTCAAAACATCAGGAATTCCCGCTACCCTCGACTTCGATTCTCGTGCTATCTGTTCGGAGTGTGCTGTAACTCAGGATACCATTGCCTTACGGTTGGACATCTAGCAAATGACCCTGCAGCAGGCCAGCACTGGCATCCTGGCTCTAGTGGACATATGTGTCTCAGAAACAGAGTCAATGTTGATGACTCCGGCTGGAAGCATCTTGGTGGCCAGAATCTTCATGCTGCCGGTGACAAGGAACTACCAGGTCGGATAACATTTACAGCTGCGGGCGAACAACCTTTCGTGTCGGACGAGCCAACGAGCGAAGACGATGAAATCCAACAAGGACTGGAGAGAGTGGAGAGGTGTGCCGATGGTCTTGATAGAGCCAAAACCTCGAGGTTATGTGCCTGCGATGCTTGGAAGGCAAAGTCGATCGCCTAAAATCTTACCACCGTTCAACTTGTTTTCAAATCATCGTCAAGTTGGCCAACATACACTTGATTCCTGACAAGCCAGTTTGCAGTGGCTGATCCTGGCATGTTGAGGGTCAAGTGAACGCACATATGCTCATGGGCGTGAAAAGAGCCCATGGACATGCATGTGGCCGACATAGAGTGCGATAGGAAACCCCA
>ERZ794946.439-NODE-439-length-16928-cov-4.501393_pt1 | contig 16928 bp, 15 predicted proteins | sample MGYA00433072_ERZ794946 | MGnify/ENA primary metagenome ERZ794946 (study PRJEB30137, sample SAMN04331413) | food metagenome | isolation source: Y3 must sample point D1 replicate A | place: Australia: South Australia | collected 2014 ...
GTGCTGAAAGAGCTGAGGGAGACAGTCTTGGTGGAGGTGGTTTGAATGGACTTGTTGGCAGATGGCCAGATGCAGACACTGTTCTGCAGAGTGGCATGAGTGAGGGTTTGAGGGACTGGGATCTCTGGTATGTTTCTTTGACCATGGTACCATCATGCCAGGAACTAACACATTTACAGGGGCCCTCTCGTCTTCTGCTTGCTGCTCAGTTTTCTTCTATCTCGCGGCGCCCAGGATGAACAAAAGTCCGTTGTCTTCTCCGGAGTTTTCGCTACCGTCTGGATTGGCGAGGCCGTTGTAACTCTTCAGATCAAGCTTCTCGGAGGCAGCATGTAAGCCGATTTCCTTGACATAAGACACCATCCAATACTGACATGTGCGGCAGCTCGTTCTTCCAATCAGTGTGCATCATCGGGTACACATTATTCCCACTTGTCATCGCATCACTTCTCAGTGCGTTTGGTCTGCCTATGATTGCTAGAATACCCGTGTACATTGTGCTGGTCGCATGGTCACTGGCTGCAGGCATCAGCATTCTCGGAGGCTCTGGCGTTGTCAAGAATCGTGTTGGAATTGCCGTCTACCCTCTTCTTGTCTTCTACATCGGTTTGGGATGCTTGTGTTTTATCAGTTAAGCATGCTGGTTGGTCAGTCAAGAAAGAAGTGGCAGCAACATCGAAGCCAATGATGTTAGCATGTGTATCAAAATCGTCTCATCAAACTTGCAGTGTGCTGGACACACACAATCTCGTTGTCTCTGAATATCATTTCCAATGAATGAAGATAGCATTTGTCTCCAATTGTCCCAATTACCAGGATGGGCCAAAGACAACGATTACCGTTTTGGGACTAGTAGTGTATGCGCGAGCACCGTCGACGGCATTAACACACACGGCGGCTATCGCTGCATAACTCCAGTAGCATTGTAAATTATTTTATCTTGTTGTTCATTGCCATTCTAGATGAGGATATACGAATCTCGATCTCGTCTGGCTTCACTTCATCTCGCAAAGTCGATTCACAGATCGTCCCCGGACAAGACATTCAGACCCACCGACACAGAGTGCGCTGGGCTGGTTCATCTGATCGAGCCCGCCTCGACCGCTTTCTGAACCTGCTCAGTCAAGCCTGCGCCTGCTTTCTCCTTTTCTTCATCAAATCCATCACTTACAAACACCCAAGTCAGCTCCCGGATTTCCATCGACGAGCAGCTTCTCGCGACTTCAACCGCGATTTGCACCCAGCAGCTTTCCCCGCCAGCATAGCCGCAACCACAATGTCCACGCCGCCAAAGGATGTCCACACCTCCGACACTGAAGGAGGTGAGAGACCTCTCAGGGAAAGATTGAGAAATGCCAGCATCAAGAGCGCAAAGCAGCCCACCGACACGCTCGCGACCACCGAGCCCGAACCTGAGAAGGCCCGAGCCAAATTGCAAAGAAAGAGAAGCCATGAGGATGTTGAGAGTGTAGAGGACGAGCCTGCACACAAGAGCAGACAGGCTCGTAAGAACAAGAGATCAAGGGAAAACTCGCCCGACGAAAAGGTCGCTGAACAATCCGGCAAGCGCAAGTCGAGCGAGCTCGAAAGAGACGATGAGCCTGTGGCAGTGGAGATCTCTCAACCTTCCGTACCATCCACCTCGACTGTCACTTCAATTGAAACCGACAACTTGAACAAGTCTGACGAGAGCCCGAAATCGAAGCGCAGCAGGGTAGATGACAAGACCACTGCCGACACAGCCTCCTCAGCAACATCCGACGCAAAGGCAACCATCGAGCCCGAAGGGAAGACTGGACAAGAACAGACCAAGCCTGCCATCAAGATACCCGCAGGAAGTGGATTTGCAAACACTTCTGCAGCATCACCATTCGCATCTCTGGCCACTAGTAAATCTCCCTCTGAGCAGCCTCAACCTACGACCAGTGCTTTTGCCTCATCTGCATTCGGCGCGCTTGCGGGCTCTTCCACATCAGCTTTCGGCGCATTGGGTCAGAATAAGACTCTGTCCAGTTTCGCCAGCCCAGGCACTACCCCTGCACCTGGCGAGGACGCCGCAAAGCCTGCCCCGAAACCGAGTGCTTTTGGTGGTCTCGCAGCAGGAGCATCACCTTTCGCTACTGCCGGATCTTCAGGTTTCGGATCTGGCGCCTCCGGCTTTGGAAAGCTTGGTAATGGCTTTGGCGGTGGATTCGGAAGTCTAGGTGGATCGAAATTGACCAACTTCGCGAGCAGTGGTACTCCTGGTGTCATCGGATCAAGCACAAAGACAGGAATTACAGCATTTGGCGCACCTGCTGAGGACGGGGAGGAACAATCTGGTGACGAAGAAGACAACGAGGCTGGAGTTAAGAGCCCCAAGCTCATCGTCGATGAGGACAAGAAGGACGAACGCTTTTTCGAGCAAGAGAGTAAGTTTTGTTTCCTACATCTGTCCCCCAAGATACTAACAGTTACGCAGTCGAAACCGGCGAAGAAGGCGAAACCACTGAATACACATGCCGCGCTAAATTATACAACTTTGTCGACAAGAAGGAGTGGAAGGAGCGCGGACTCGGTGTTCTTCGTCTCAACGTGACCGAACCACAATCTGACGACGGAGATTCCACATTGAAGGCTAGACTTGTCATGCGTGCCGATGGTTCGCACCGCGTCATTCTCAACACGCCCATTCAAAAGGGCTTGAAATTCGGCGATGTACACGGTGCAAGACCTACTGGTGGTTACATGAGTTTCATGGGTTCTCTTGACGGCAAACCGACGCTTGAATTCCTCCAGCTGAAGGTATGATCATATCCGTCCATCTCTCTTGCTTAACCAGCATGCTAACGCGATGAAACAGTTGAGACAACAATTCGCCATGGAACTGTGGGATCACATTGCAGAGTTGCAAAAGCAGATGTAGAGAACGATAGTCAACGACAGGAACGATTTCTTACTGCGTAGAGTCAGGTGCATGCTTTTAGCATTGGTGCGCAGTTCAGCATAGGCTCAGAAAGTTGGATGGTGGGTTGTCTTTAGCAGCGAACACATTACGGCTGCGGCTACCTTGAGCATACGAAATCAAAATTGAGCTATTATGAGAAGACGTTTCAATAGCGGGCTTGTTAGTGATGATGTGTACTGAAGGTTTACTACAGTGTTTTATCTGCTCGGTCAGGGGAAGCAAGCTACTGGGTGTCATTGTGTGGTGGAAAGCAGTGGCGAAGGCGTCGTGAGTTCCACTCTCGTCTTTGTATTCGCGTCCTGACACACACATTCATGCTACAACTTTGACATTTCTTTTCGAAAATCACAATGCTTAGTATTGACATCGACTGAATCATCACTCCATGATCACTATACCGGAATTGATATCTTGGCCTACTTGCATCTTTCACGTTTTCACAACCCTCGGCTACGTCATCAATCTCGCGTCCTGAAGTCGCATCAACAATGCCCAAATTGCAAGCCGCAACAGTGTCCAACAAAGTCGTTCGGAAACGGAAGAGACAGAGCCAGGATGAAACGGAACAAGTAGGAGCCGAAGGCGACGCTTCTCAGGATACGACCATAAGCACGACAACAGTTCCGACCAAGACACAGGATGGAGGCAAGAAACCGAAGCGGACGCCCAAGGGCAAGGGTGCAACACCCAGCCTCTCCAGGAAGGGCTCCTCCATGGTAGAAACCACAATTGCCTGGCCTGAGGAGTTCACAAAACTAGGCCAAGTCCACCGAGCGCTCAATCTTGTCTACACTTTCTGTTGTACGCGCAAACATCTAGCCACCACTTTTGATACAATAAGGACCACAGTGGAGTCGCACATTGGTCGCGAGCTGTCTATACAAGATGTCGCTAAGATCAAAGCCCTGATACCGCGTTCTATCAACTTTGCATACATCGATGAGGATCTGCTCCAGGTCAACCTCATGGGAGAGCAGGAGAACTCGAAGAACAAGAGATTTGAAGGATATGTTCCGCCAGAACCAAAAGAGGATGGACAAGATCAAGGGAACAAAGAGGTTCTACTGTTTGAATACATCGACGGAGATTTGAAGCGTCAAGTGCAGCACAACAAGACTGGTGAACCTACGAAGGCAACCCGCAAGCTGAAAGATGAGGACCTCAAAATGCCTGTTTACAGTCAGAAGCAGATGATGAACCTCATCGAGAAGAGAAACAACAAATTCACTTCCGCAGTAAATGCCTGGCTGAATGAGTGCGATGCAGAAGGTGTAAACCCGGTCGAGAAGCTGGATATCGAGCACAACCTGAATATACCAGCGCCCTCGGAGAGTAGAGGAAACACGCCTACCCCTGAGAAGCGAAGGGCCTTACTACCCAAATCCATCCCAGATGAGCGAAAAACTATCCCTGAGATTGTGTCCGAGATCAAAACTCTGGAATGGTATACTGGCCAAATTGTACCGGACGGTCATCGTGTGTTCGATCCTCAGCCGCCCATCTACGGCGAACTAAACTTTGAATTGTCGCAAACCTTGGTCAATGCACTCTACAATACTCGCGGCATCACTCAGCTGTATTCGCATCAGGCCGAAGCCATCAACAATCTATATGACGGTCACAATGTCATCGTCTCAACATCGACAAGTTCTGGAAAGTCTTTGATCTACCAAATCCCCGTGTTACACGAGCTGGAAAAGAACAAACAGGCGAGAGCCATGTACATTTTTCCTACCAAAGCTTTGGCTCAAGATCAGCGACGTAGTCTTAAGGACTTGCTGCAATACATGGATGGTTTACAAGATTTAGTCGTTGAGACTTTTGATGGTGATACACAAATGTGTGATCGAAACCTCATTCGAGATGAGGGTAGCATTATCTTTACTAATCCGGATATGCTCCACATCACCATCCTGCCACAAGAAGAGGCCTGGAGGACATTCCTGCAAAACTTACGGTTTGTCGTAGTCGATGAGTTACACGTCTACAATGGTCTGTTTGGAGCACATGTAGCTTTGATCATGCGACGCCTGCGAAGAATATGCGCTGCCGTCGGAAATCGCCATATCAAGTTCATCTCATGTTCCGCTACTGTTGCGAACCCGGAAGAGCACATGAAGACGATCTTCGGTGTCGAGCAAGTCAAGCTCACAGACTTTGACGGTTCGCCTTCTGGCAGGAAAGAGTTCTTGTGTTGGAACACTCCGTTCAAAGATCCAGCAGATCCGACTTCTGGTAGAGGTGATGCTTTGGCCGAGTCTGCAAAATTGTTCTGCCAGCTCATCTTACGAGGTGTACGTGTAATTGCTTTCTGCAGGGTGCGAAAGCAGTGTGAGGCGTTGATCGGTGCCGTCAAGAACGAACTGGCCTTCTTAGACAAGCAAGAAGTCATGGCCAGGGTGATGTCCTACCGAGGTGGTTACGCTCCTCAAGATCGACGAAAGATTGAAAAGGAAATGTTTGAGGGCAAGCTCGTTGGTATCGTGGCAACCAGTGCCCTGGAATTGGGAATTGATATTGGGTCTCTTGATGCTGTCATGACCTGTGGGTTTCCGTACACCATCGCCAATCTTCGCCAGCAGAGTGGTCGAGCAGGTCGCAGAAACAAAGACTCGATCTCTATATTGGTTGGGGATGCCTTCCCGACCGATCAGCATTACATGCAGAACCCAGATGAGATCTTTACGAAGCCCAACTGTCAGCTTCAAGTCGATCTCGAGAATATGCTCGTGCTTGAAGGACACGTTCAATGTGCGGCTAATGAGATGCCAATTCAGCCAGCCGGAGACGAAATATACTTCGGAAAACTATTGAAAGACATTGCAGAGAACAGGATGAGGAAGGATGACCTCGGTTTCTTCCACACGGCTGATCGTTTCCTTCCACGTCCCTCTACTTTTGTGGCAATCCGCGATACCGAAGAAGACCACTTCGCTATCGTCGATATCACACATGGTCGCAATGTTGTACTCGAAGAACTGGAGGCCTCGAGAGCATTCTTCACCATCTACGAAGGAGGCATCTACTTACACCAGGGCAACAAATACCTCGTCAAAGAAATGTCTACAGATCGCATGATGGCTCGCGTCGAATTCGTCAGAGTGGAATGGACAACCCAACAACGCGACTTCACCGATATCGACCCAATCGAAACCGAAGCCATCCGCAAAATTCCCAAATCACTATCGCGAGCCTACTTTGGTACAATCAGAATCACCCAGGTGGTATTCGGTTTCTTCAAAGTCGATCAAAAACGACGCATTTTGGATGCGGTCGAAGTTGACAATCCACCAATTACGATTTTCAGCAAAGGCATGTGGCTTGATGTTCCACGCCGTGCGTTACAGATTCTGGAGTCGAGGAGGCTTAATATGGCAGGAGCGATTCATGCGGCTGAACACGCTTTACTCTCGCTCATGCCTAATTTCATCATCAGTATGCCCGGCGACGTCAAAACAGAATGCAAAAACGCAATCAAGGAATTCCAAGCCAAAGAAAACAGCCGCAAGCGACCTGCACGTCTCACCTTTTACGATGCCAAAGGGGGTGCTGCTGGTTCAGGAATCAGCACAAAGGCATTCGAATTCGTGGATCGCTTGTTGATTCAAGCATGCGAGCGAGTAGGGGCTTGTCATTGCGAGGAAGGATGTCTTGAATGCTGTTGCTCTGAGCAATGCAAAGAGGCGAATTCTGTAATGAGTAAAGCTGGTGCGGAGGTGATTTTGAAGTCGCTGTTGAACAGGGAAATTGATGTTGACGCGTTACCTTGGGGTCCCGAGGATGAAAAGACGCCTGCGGGTGTGGAAACTGTGGTTTTCGCTAATGAAGTTGCACCTGGAAGGGGTAAAAGGTTCGGAGACATTGTTGTCAAGACTGAAGATGGAGAGGAAGAGATTGTGGTCATTAAGGATGAGCCTATTGATGATGAGTGATCAAGGCATCGCAGTATGTTCTACAGCGTCCATCCCCAGCCTTCTTCGTCACAACCCAGTCCAAGACCAGCAATAGCAACGAAAAAGATAGATATTCGCATCAGCCCGAGATAGTGCAATACGAGCGACACAATGTCCAGGAGAGATCACTCCCTCCCCGACCATAGTTCCAAAAAAGAAAAAAGAAAAAAAAGCGAAAAGTCTTGCCAACAGCGGCCAACTGCTGGAAAATTCGAAGAGCCCCTCTGGGTGTATTGTATCAGGATTCTCCAGTGTGAGTTTGGAAAAGGTCCCCATGTTACGATTTTTGTTGCGATCTCCCACTTGCAACGGACATTTCAAAAGTTTGATATCTGCCTTCTTCCTTCGAAGGATCGGGTCAAACTTCAAGCCGGGTATGAAGGAAGGAAGGAGAGAGGAAGGTGGAAAGGGAGGGAGTTTTATAGTGGAGGATGAGGGTGAGGTGATGGCCATGTGGGTGGTGAGTCACCTTGTAACTCTCTCACCCCTCCGCTCCTTTTGCGTCTCATTCGGGAGGTAGGGAAGTCTGAACGCTCAGGCCGTGTCTTTGTGGCTACTGTGATCTAGAATTTCATCTTTGTCCACTGTTCTCGAACTTCGTTGGTCGCCTGTCTCGATCAGTCTTGCACGAAGAATGTAACGCACCAAAGCCAGAGTCATCCGCCACCTTTTGTCGCAAATCATACAAAACACCTCACATATATCGCTGGGTATATGCTAGAAGTAAAGGTTCCTGTGATCCGAGCAATGTGGGAGACGATCATGTCCTTGTTAGTCTCTGGATTGCTTGCCAAAGGAGTGACCCTGACTGTCAGTATATCTTTCTGGCAACAGCTCGCATGATCGAAGTACCTCTTTGCCGGCAATAACTTAGCAAATACTTAACTACGGCTCTTTTGCCTGTTGCCAGTACACATAAGACATGTATTGCGTCGGTAGCTTCGGTGGTATGGAGAAAATTCTTAATTTTGATACAGATTGTACAAGCTCTTTCGCAACCCAGTCGTAGTTTCCAGTATAAACGCCATCCCAATGAGGTAAAATGTACAAAAGCATGCAGCAAGATAACGCATGAAAGCATCTATCTGGAGGCTTTGGGAACGTGGTAGACTCTCTGCTTGTAGACCTTCTCGAAGCCGTGCTCGCCCTGAGCATCCAGGTTGTCGAATTTGGCGACCATGTCTTCCAGATCTTTCTCGCCCTCGGGACGGAAACGAGTGACCTTGGCAATGTTACCGGCGGTCATGTCGTTGATGGGCTTGCCCTCGCGACGCAGGCGGGATACTGTGCGGGCGGTCATGGCGAATCTCATGTCCTTGGGTCCGTCGACGAGTTCGAGAATGGCAGAAGGTGCTTGATCTTCCTTGATGGGTTCAATGCGCAGTACACGGGTGTAGCCACCGGGGCGGTTGAGGAAGCGTTCGCGAAGAGGGCCGAAGAGTTTGGGGATGAGAGAGTGGGGTTCCTGTTGTCGAGTCTTGTTAGCAATTGTCTCACGGAGGATACGATCAATATCCGGGCAGAGTACGGAAGGCGACATACGTAGAAGATGGAGAGAGCCTTTCTCTTGCTGGCGTCGGTGTTTCTCTTTCCCAAGGTGATCAACTTCTCGGCCAATCGCTGGGCTTCCTGGGCCTTGGGCCATGTTGTGGATATCGTCTCGTTCTTGAAGAGGGATGTGACGAGGTTTCTGAGCAGAGCTTGACGATGCGAGCTGCTGCGCGACAAGTGTCTGTACTTCTGGAGTCCGCCTGCCATGTTTTTTCTTTATGCGAGTTTCCTGCCGGGTGGCGCTGTAAGGTTCGGGCAAGTAGTCACTCGAGAGATGATAGTAGTCGCCGAGGAAGAAGTATCCAGAGTCGACAGTTGGTCCGGTATAGTGCGCACGGTTTAAACGTGCAAGACTGGTGAGATGGTGCCTGTCGATTGAAGGTAGAAATGCGCCAAGAGCAAAGGTTGCGGTTTCCCCAGAAAGTTGATCTCGTTCTCTCCTCCGACTTGCCCGCAATCAGTCAACAATTGTATCGTACCTTCCAACCTCGACAATCGCTTTTCGCTGTACTTCCACTCGCTCTAAGACAGCCAAACAACGCCTGTCACTATCATGGGCTTCACAACTGGCTTCGTTCGTACCTTCCTACAAGCTTCACCCCTCCTCTTTCTAACACAACACAGATCGGCGGCATTGCCCTAACATCCTCAATCTTCTACATCTCATTGAACTTGCACGAGCGAAACCGTTTATACCAATCTCACCTCTTGCGCCAACAATCAAACGTCTTGCGAAACATCACAGATCCCCAGCCCCCAGAGGCACCGCATACTGCCCGTCATCTCGTACCTGGTCTGGCCGATCGTCTGAAGTACCGCTGGAACACTGAGCTGGAAGCTGCCGTGAGAAAGATCCAACATTTCAACTGGGAGCAATGGAGGAGAGATGCCGAGGACAAGGTGTCTGGTGCCTTCAGCAAGGGCCTGGGTGCTGCTGTTGACGAGGCTGAGAAGAAGACGACCTGAAGGACTGAACATGGGAATGGAGAAACAACAACACAAGGCTGCAGGCAAAGCTTGCCCGTGTACAAAAGAGCTTCAGGAACGACGATCATGGCATCAGGAGCCTGCGTCAGCGGTGGTAATGCTGAAAGGAAGAGACGGATAGATACCCCTATTGTCAAGATATGCGACACACGACATCAACACTACAAAGAAGCACGGCAAAGGAAGGCCAGGAAGAGAAGAATTGGAACGATTCACCACTCAAACCTGTCGACTCACTGTGATCTGCCATCATGCATCTGAACCGGGCTCTAGTACTACCATACAGCCATCAAACCTCCAACATAGAAGAGTCCTCCATGCCTTCCTTCTCTCTCAACCAAGAAGGCACCGGCTTTGCGTTCGTCTGGTGTCTCCAAGTTCGAATGTCTTATGCGCATTATCGCGAAATCTCCATGGCTGATGCGTCGCTCGACTTGCGCAGATAGTATGTGACGCTCAAGGTATGCATGAGAACAACCGCACGATTCTTGACTACAAAAACAGGTAGGGTCTATCTTCTTCCGCAACACAGAGTGGAACAACAATTGAAAAAGCTCAACACAAAACAGCAAAAAAACCGTTTTGGGAAACATCTTTGAAACCAAATCTGTCAACGCGACCAACCAAGGTGTGAGTCGAACTCACACCCCCTGGATTCTATTTACGCTCGAGACTTGGAGAGGTTTTTGAAGAAGTTGATGAGGCCAGCCACTTGGGCTAAACCCCCGATCTTCTTGGGAGTGAGTGGATTGGGCCAATTAATAAGGGGGAGGGAGTAAGTGAAGGAAATCAGAGGATCGCTTGTTTTGATTCGCAGCAGCATGTCTACGGATTCGACCAGGGACTTCGCTGGTGTCAGTGACAAGCCTTTCCTCTCATCCCTTTTCTCTCACCTGTTCAGCTATAAGGACTTCTTCCATCTCCACCCTCCGTTCTTTTATGCACTATTCTCACCACCCAGACATTGGGAGCTTTGGTTTTGCTACAAACATGAGCATATCGCCTCCTTATGTGTCCGGTCCCGCTCCTTTGAGCATGTACGGCGACATCCGGTCGATGTATGTGCATATTGTTTGGCTCAGTTTCAAGAGTCGGTGTGGATATGTAGAGGGTACATTGACGGTGTGCAGTAGTGTGCAATCTTGAATCGACGTGAGCGGGAGCCACGTAAGATGGAACTGATGGTGCTATACTCTAACCTATGCGACGTGATTGCTTTCCCGTTTGGTTTGAAGATGATCACAAAGGCAAGAGCGGAAGAGACTTGCATGATCAGCGGTCCTTGCCAACTCACTTCTGTCGAAAAAGCACCTGTTGCGTTTCAATCTTCGACAAGAACTGTATGCTTTCATTTCGGCCTTCGACTTGACCCAAACCAGTCTCTTGTCTCTTTTTGGTATCAATATTGGTGGGCTATGACCGTCCTTGCGGCGTACAGGATTGCCACAGATTTGGTTACATTCGGGCCCAGAAGGATGCAACGTGCAAGAATAATGATCAGACCAAAGAGGAAGGAGCGGTGATGAAGAGCAACCAAGAAGGTCAAGACGAGAAAGCACAATGGTATCAGAAGAACGAAGAACAAGGGCGTACAGCTCAGAAACACGCATGATGCAAGGAACAATCTGAACTACTTTATTCCACTACCTAAAGCAATAGTCTTATCCGTGTCTCTTCTCAGCTAACGTATAGCTTATCAAAGAAAAAGCTCACTATCAAATGCCCAAGACAAAAGGTCAAACTCCCCAAGAATGCTGGATAAGAAAAACGCCGTTCCGAAATCCACCACTGTGCACCCAAAAAACTGAATGAGACCCCCTTTTCTTTTTGAAAGCAGAAAACCCCGAGAAAAGTACTTCCTTGCATACATGTGTATCAAATTGGATTATTGCCCGCTTCTGGGTGCCTGCCCACTACGCAAGGCGACCATAGATGGCAAGGCGTGGTATCCCTGTCCTCCAACACCTGGCAATCTTCCTGCAGATCCAGGTGAGTAGGGAGCGCTGTTCTGCTGGGCGTGGGGCATTCTAGACATGTCGAATGAGTTCGTGGCTGCCGGCGGAGGAGGCTTAGCTGGCAAAGAGGCAGGTGTGCCCCATTTGGCAATCGAACTCGGTGCGTTGTTGCTGCTGTCTGCCGCAGAGTTGGTGCCAGGGCGGGATGGCGTAGCGGCTTGTCTTTGAGAACTTTGGAAAGGCATGGGTACATGAGGAGAGAAGACGGGCTGTGGTAGAGGGTGAGGTGGCCTGCTGTTGGTCTGGCTGCTACTCTGTCCGTTGTACGACGATGCCTGTGACTGGCTAGAGTTCTGACGCTGTAGTGCATGCGATCCAGGGTAAGCAGAGTTGAACCCCATGTTGTTTTGAGGTGCCATAGGTGCGCCGTAGTGAGGCTGATAACCAGGGATGAACGCCTGGCTCTGGGGATTGAAGTTTCCACGGTTGAAAGCACCAGCCATGACTTGGTTCTGATATCCCATGTAACTTTCGGGCATCTGCATCTGATTCATGGGCATTCCATATGGGTAGCCGTGTGTCGCAGAGCCGTGGCTCGCCGAAGAAGGAGGTCTGCTTGCAAATTGGCCGCCGTAGTTGGGACTGCCAGGATAGCCAGGCTGATAAGGCGTCATCTGGGGCCATGAAGGATGTTGCTGCTGTTGACCTTGTGGACCTGCATAGCCATAAGGCCCAGCCGATGCAGGCGGAGAGGTAGGTCCGGATTGTGCCTGGAAAGACATGGCTTGGAAATCCGAGGAGAGATCATTGACGTTGTGCTGGGCTTGATTGTTTGGATCGTTGTAACCAGCGTAGCCTTGCTGCAGCCATGGATAGGGGGCGGCTTGAGAAGACGTCGTGGGGCCGTATACAGCGTTATATGAATTCTGCGAAGCCGAAGCTGCAGGAGCACCGGCGTACATGCCAGGGGCACCTTGGGCACCTCCGGGGAATGCGGGGTAGTAAACCATGTTAACGCCGTCGGTGGCACCATTCTGCGGCGTCACAAAGGTACTGTAAGCAGATCTAGCCTCAAAGTCATCGTCACTGTTACTGCGCTGCTTCTTTGGCTTCTTCTTCCCAGCAGCAGAGCTGGATCGGGATTCGTCCCTCTCTTTGACTAGAGACACATCCTCGGTGGGCTTTGCAGATCCCAGGATTCGCAGTCTAGCCAACTCGTACCTCTGCTCACGTTGCTCGCGGGTCAGAGGCTTGTTCTTGTCAGAGTCACCACTATCACCACCGTCAGAGTTCGACTTGGAGAGGCCATTCAGGGGTGCATCTCCGCCGCGGCGTAGAATCTTCATCTGGGGAGCAGCAGGAGGTGGTGTGTTAGCCGTTGTCGGAGGTGTCGCAATAGCAGTCAGGGGTGGAGCAATTCGACAGTTCGGAGTCTTATAAAGACGGACAGCTGAAATAGAACCATCAACAGCGTGGCCAAGAATGTAGTAGTCAGCCAATTTGTGAGCAAGCATTCTGTAGAAAGAATTGCATTGAGGCAGGTCCAGGGAATGTTCACTGTGAAGAGGGTCAGTCAGATGCACACTTTTTTTGAGTAATCGTTAAACGTACGATGGATCCTTGACAAAGTCAATAATGTCTTGCTCCAACTTGAGCACCCATATCCTGTCTCGAGGGTTGTTGAGAGCTTCCAAGAGCTTTGCGTCGGGGAGGACGTCTTCAGGCCTGCCGAGGTTTGAAGGTGGCTGGACATAGCCAGGTAAGGTTGCGGGACTGCCTACTGGTGGAGGCACGTAGAGAGTTCCGGCTGGAGCGTTGGTCACAGAGTCGGGTCTTGATGTAAGACCAGACTGGCGCAATGCAGGTCCTCTGGAAGTGATCTCCAACAGCTGATCACGGAAGGCACGAGCACCGGTCTCCGAACCAAGTCGCGATCCGACGGCGGCGGAACCAGGGGGTGAGTACGTATCATCATCTTCGATAGCCAAGACACTGGCACTATCATCTGGTCTCAACGACTCCTTCTCATCCATCGCAAAAGTGGTGACGGAGGCCACGCTTTTTCCGTCGAGACTGGGGGGTTTGGCCGAGTCGTCGGAGGATGAAAGTTGGGTAGCGCTTTCGTCGGATGTGCCGGACAGAATTTGTGTGGTGAGGACGGGAGTCGTTTCGAGGCCGTCTATGGACGGAGCCTTTGAAGGCTCATTCGAAGGGGATGGGATAAGTTTCCTTGGGATTGCGGGAGAGATCGTATCGTTGCGAGGAGGCTGAACGGTCTGATTGTTGGCGTCCTCGGGATGAGAAGGCTGGAAGTTCCCAGAAGCAGGCAGCTGATGTTCAGCAGCAGACGAGGGCAAGCTGTGGCTTTGAGCCGGAAGGTGTGCGTTGGCAAAGGTTCGCCTCGCCGAGGACTGGTCGGTAGAAAGAGAGGCCATGGTTTCTCCAAATAGTGCGAGCTGTATCGAAGTAATGGAGCAGTGCGAGTTGGTCGCTTGATGGTCGACTTTCTTTTCCGACGGGTACAATAGAATGGAAAGAAAGGGCTTTTTTGTTGTGCAGAAATCTCAGGAAACCGGAGGCTCAAGGAAAATGGTCAAGAGTAGAGGCAGGGATGCTGGCATGGTGGTAGGTCGACATGAGGTTGGAAGGTTGTTTGACACGGCTTTTTTTCCTGGACACGACAAAGACGGGCGCTTGAGTTTTTGCACCTGGCAGTTGGGGATGCGCGGATAGCGCAGAAGATCGCGACCGGTCAGAACAGCGCGGACGCAGTACTGAGATAGAGGCGGTCGCTCGTGGTGAGAGTCGTGCTGAACAGGAGCCAAAAAGGGCGCTGGCGGTCGAGCCTGAGGAGAGAGACGCTCGACGGCGCACCAAATCGTCGCGGGCCTTGGCATGCTTGTACTCACTGCCCCGTGCTTAACCGCGACCAAGTCGGCAAGGACGACCCTGCCCTCTGACCCTGGCTTGGCTACATCCATCTGCGCTTCGTAAATTAGTGAATGCGTTTGTTCTCTCACTGTCGCCTTAACAACCACGCGGGTATTCGTCTGTCGCATCACTTCTGGTACCCTGATACGCCTGCATCAATAGGCATCTATACACTTGCGCACCATGAATCGTTACGGCCGCGCCGGCTTCGTGGGAGGCGCATCGTCGTCCAATCGAGCATCAGCAAACACCGTTTGCCAGAAGTGTTTGAAGAAGGGTAGGCGCATCGTCGCTGTTTGGCGCATTCACTTCACCGATGACTTTCACTCACACTCGTGCAGGTCATTACAGCTATGACTGCAAAGCGCAAGCTCAAGAACGACCTTACATCTCGCGTCCAAGTCGCAGTCAGCAACTGCTAAACCCCAAACTCAAACCAAAACTCGCCAATATTGCGCCGACTGAAGCAGAGTACGCTCCAGAACTCTATCGATCTCCGTACTACCTCTGACTGAAGGCAGAAACTTAAGCGCAATTCAGAAGCCCTCCAAAGAAGCCTCAGCAAGGCCGCGCAAACGCTCGTTAAACGACATGGATGGCCAAAGATCTTCGCGCAAGCGCTCGCGCTCGCGCTCCGTATCCTCTTTCTCATCGGATTCTGTTTCTACCATCTCAACTCGCTCACCCTCATCGGATAGATCCAGGCCAAACAGACCTGTCGCAAGGCAAGAACGAGATGTATCAGCAAGAGGGGGTGCCGGAGACAAGAGAAGGCGCCCTTCCAGCTCAGCTTCGTCACCAGATCACATGCAAGAGAGCCAGAATCGAAACACTCGTATGCGCAGAAGCTCAAGAAGTCCTTCTGAGCGTGGAAGAAGACGAGGCCGATCAGCAAATTCAGAAAGACGGATGCGGTCCGCCTCCGTCAAGGACACCCGTGGCCTAACACCAGCTAGAAGACCAGACGCCGATGGTAGACCGACGGTGGGCCAGCAGCATACAGATCTAGAGCGTGCCGACCATTCACGAGATCAAGACCGCGAGATGAAGGATGTGCCTAGTGGGGAAAGTCGAACCAGGTCCTTGAGTCCTTTCAGCAAAAGGGTTGCTTTGACACAGTCCATGAACAGATGAACGTCTCCACCTGATGTCGATTCTCCACTGGCCCCCTCAGCATCTCAGCAACAGCGACTGTCTGGACGACGAAAATTTTCAATAATCATTGGAAGAGCCTCGTCTCGGAGCACGTCCTACGCTCTCCGAACAACCCCAGTAGCACATGCAACAGTACGCAAACAGATGCCTCGAGACGCGCTACACTAGCGACACCAGCTCCACGCCTTAGGGCGTACGCGAAGCCATGTCGAATCACGTCTCATCAGTATCATCAATACCACCAAAGCTGAGTCGCGCACACCCCGGCCTCTACTGTGCCTCGGCCCTCGAGTATATCGATCAATGGGGCTTTCTATCGGTTGACGAGTCTTCCGAATACATAGCACATTAATTGCAACGAGACCAATGAAAAAGCAGATGCATGAACTACGCAATTTATCCGCCTACTTCTAGATCAAACAAGCACTTGAGGCCGCCGGCGGCACTTGTGGGGCCGCATAGGACCCTGGTTGCGGTAAGTGAGCACACGACATCTCCACTCCCCGAGTGCTAAACTTTGTCACGCGTGAAGCTGTGGAAATGCACGATGGGTTTTGAAGTCAGTACTAGGTCCAGAGAGAGGGCTTCAAGGAGTCGCTCTCTGTGGACAGAGCGGTCCTACTCAAAAGTATCGTGCATTCGGACAGGTTTGATGTGACAAAATTCTGCACACGGGGAGGCCGTATCGGTGTACTGTATGTGCCAGCACGTGCGCCCGGTCTGCCTTCTGTATGGTCGACGGCAGTTGTATCCTCACGTCGAGCATTTCGTCAGCGCGCCAACAAAGCTTTCGCAAGATTCAAGGCAATCGTCGTAGGTCCTGGAGACGGTCTGTAATGCCTGCAAGCCACTCGGGGAGTCGGGCGAGTACGGGGATCATCATCTGCGCTGCGCTGCGCTGCGCTGTGATTGTTGATTGTTGATTGTTGGACCTCTTGTGCCAGAATTTGATCTCCAGAATGCTTGCGAGACACATCCACACTGTAAGACAACAAGACCCTCACGAATCTCATATCAGGATGCCCACATCTCTTACGTTTTGTAACTTGGGCTGACTCATTCGTGTTGGGGGATGTGTCGGATCCAACCCAGTTCTACTCAGGTACTCCGTATTCTCCACCACAGACAGATTAGCCGAGTCGACCGAGGACAACAAGGGGTCTGTGATTGAACCATGCGGGGAGGGCATCTTGACATGGGGGATATCGTCGAGCTTTTGTATGTCGACTGATTCTTGGCCAGCTCTTCTTTTGCGAGATTGCTATCCCCCTCCCATCCGGATTGCTATCCCCCTCCCATGCGGAAATCTCATACAAAATTCGTCGGTGCGCATGACATCCTCACAGTATAACGACCATATTGCCCCCCCAACCCCCCGAGGGGGGCTTTAAAAAGTGTTCTTAAGTATGGCGAGGTGCAGTTCTATATCCTATGCGAATCTTGAAGAAT
>ERZ794946.440-NODE-440-length-16925-cov-3.931832_pt1 | contig 16925 bp, 13 predicted proteins | sample MGYA00433072_ERZ794946 | MGnify/ENA primary metagenome ERZ794946 (study PRJEB30137, sample SAMN04331413) | food metagenome | isolation source: Y3 must sample point D1 replicate A | place: Australia: South Australia | collected 2014 ...
ACAATCCTCGACGTTCTTGCCTGTAGCTGCATGCTCCATCGACCTCCTGCGTGTTTCTGTTTTGCGAGCTCGATCACTGACTCATGTCTTTGTCGTGTAGGCCCGCAGGTATGAAGCTTCAACATCTTCCAAAAAGATTAACCACACTCTAACATCGCACAGGGAAGCCCCGGCTTGCAAGGAAGCGTCGGCCCAACAGGATCAACTGTAAGTTATTCCTATTCCCGCCCATAATCTTCCAGACCAAAGCTAACAACAATCCACCACACAGGGCCCATCCGGGTACCCCTCCCCCCTCCTCCCTACTCTCCCAACCCCACTAACACTACCTCTCCCAGCCCCCCAGGCCCAGTCGCAACAGGCATCCTCTACGCCTACCTAGGCTGCTACGTGCAAACCGGCTCCAGCACCGTAACCACCGGCCGCGCACTAACCTCCTACCAAGGCACTTTTACCGGTCAAGTAAACTCCCGCTGCAGTAGTACTTGCCTAACTCTGAATTTCGTATACTTTGGAACCGTCAATCAGGGAACGAGCAGTGCGGATTGTTGGTGTGGGAATGCTATCAGTTATGTTACTGTCAATAGTGGGTTGTTGAGTGGGACTACTGGGGAAGCTGGTGAGGTATGTGTTCTTTTTTTTCCTTCTGTTGACTTGATGTGGGTGAGCACATGGCTGACTGGCGGTGAAACAGAATAATTGTTTCCTTTGTAATGGAGGATCGGTTTCTGGGGGTGTACCTGGAGCTTGTGGGAATTCGTCGAGTAGCACGATTGCGATATTCGCTCGATCGTTCTGAGGTGATAGGACAGTGGTCAGGTTCGGTGCGTTTTCACGGCTGGGATGCCGGCTTTTCGTATGTTCTTTGCTTTATGGTGCAGATGGTCTGGTGGGTTGCAATCATATTGTTGTTGGCTCGGATGTCATGTTTGTATGAAGGGGTCTTCAATAATTCTTCACCAATAAGATTACGTCGAGAAAAGCCACGGTTGGATATCATTTTCGGAGACGGACGTTTCACACCTCTCTTCTAGAAACAGCGCCGCAAAGTAGACCATCCTGTGGTTTGACCGCTACGATATCCAAACAAGCTACATGCTAGATATAGAAGAACAAGCAGATCTGCCTTCCTTTGCAGCTGCGCGTGAGAGTCTCCTTCTGCAACAGGCTACCTATCTGGTAAATCAAATTTATCAAAAGGCACGACGATTTCCAGATCAATTGCACTGTGAAAATGATGATGTGAGAGAGATGGATGCATGAAGATGCATCATCAAGTAGTATTGGCATTACTGAAGCTTTCGTTAATCATATCTGTCTGTACAGCCATTTTTGTGACCCACTATCCATCTTCATCAATGTCAATGCGCGATCGCTGCATCGGCATACTCATTAGTAGGATCTGCGCCCTCTTTTGTAGCCTCCTCCATAGCCGCTACCTCTCCTCATGTATCCACTGCTGCTACCATAGCTTTTGCTGTAGCTACTACTTCCACGAGTGTAACTGTTGCTTCCTCCACGACCTCTGGAGCTGCTGGTCTTACCTCCGCTCCATGAAGTCCTCGGCGAGCTCTTAACTTTCACCGGGGTAGGCGCCACATTCAGCGGACCATGGGCAGCTGTTCTACAAGCAGCCTCGAATTCTCGGAGTAGCGTCTGTTGTCATGTTAGTAACTTTCCGTCAGTGACATAAGATCGATGACTTACGCTAAACTCGTGATCGGCCAGCGACTCAAACACCGCGCTCTTGTCAAGCTTGAGCTGAGTGATTCGCGGACTTTTGATGCCAAAGGCAACCCGCGCCAGAAGTCTAGGATCGTCATGTGGACACACAGCCAAGACCTTCTTGATCCCCTCCACGTTGAGCGGCGGAGGAGGCTTTGCAGGCATCGTCGGCGGCGCCCCCCAAGCGCAGAATGTACAATGGCCGCATGACTTTCTGGAGTCAGGCAACTCCATGCCAAAGTATTGTGCAAGACCAAGCGCGAAGCATGCCTGTCCAGTGACAAGATTGAGCACTTGATCAATTCGTCCCAGAGAATCCTGCTCGCGACGAGCCATATCTGCGTAAAGTTGATTGGCCAGGTCGGCGATATCCTCCTCGGCACTAGGCAAGGGTCTGAGCACCCGATAGCGGTTCATCACTCCTGACGTTTTCAACATGATGACGCCTGTGGCATTCCAGCTGTCCAGTTTTCTGACGAGATCTGCTCGCATGAGCCCGGTTCTAGTGGCCGAACTCATGTCGAACGTGAAGTTCTTGACGGCCTTGGTAGACATTGAGTAGATTGCTCTAGCCTCAGGAGAATGGTCGCTGGACGCAGCAGCATGGTATCGTCCTTTGTCTTCGAATTGATAGCTGGTATACTCGGGGGTTATAGCGCGCAAGAGACCGAACCTGAGTTCGAGTGTGGCCAGGACGACATCGAGCGGACTGAGACGAATATCATAGAGACCGGACAGCTCACGAAGGGTGAACTTGAGCACCTCCCCCTCATTGTCCGGTATTGGTTTGCGACTAAAGACGTCCTTGAGCAATTGCTGTAGCGAATTGCGAGACGGCAGGTCACCTAGGGCGAAATTCTGCCGTATGTAGATGTCTGCTTGGCAGAGGAACATGATGCAATAACCAGGCTCTCCGTCTCGTCCGGCACGACCGATCTGCTGGCTGTATTCTTCGATAGAGGATGGAAGGTCATGATGAATCACATTCCGTATATCGGATTTGTCCACGCCCATTCCGAATGCAATGGTAGCGACAACGATACGAATTTCGGACGCCATGAAGCTGTCCTGAACAGCCATCTTTTCCTCAACCTTCATGCCGGCATGATAGTAGGCAGCATCGAAAGACTTCTGGCGCAGTGTTTTGCACAGGGTCTCGGCTTGCTTCTGGAGTGTGACATAGATGATGGTACTGCCAGGGTGCTCTCTAAGCCATTTGAACAACAAGGGAAGTTTGGCTTCGGTCGAGTCTGTGGCGACAGCTTCCAGTCTAAGGTTTGGTCGATACGGACTCGTGCGAAACTCATTGCGCTCTAGGATGTCAAATGCCTTTCGTACGTCGTCGGCGACTTTGGGAGTGGCGGTGGCGGTCAAGCAGATGACTCTTTCCGCTTTGATGTCTTTTGCAAGTCGAGAGACGCGCATGTACATGGGCCTGAAGCTCTCGCCCCATTCAGAAATGCAGTGGGCCTCGTCGACAGCAATCAGACGGATGCCTCCAGCGACATGCTTCATACTTGCAACGAAGGCTTCGTTGTTGAGCTTCTCGGGTGAAACATACAACAAGCGAAGACGGCCAGTATGTATCTCGGAGTGGATGGCCTGGATTTCTTCGTACGTCTTTGTTGAATCCAAGCAATCGGCGGCGATGCCTTTCTTCTTCAAGGCGTCGGTCTGGTCTTTCATCAGAGCAATCAGAGGCGAGACGACGAGGGTGATTCCAGCACCGTGTGGGCGTATGTTGCCGCTCTGCTTGTCCATCTCTGGGAAAGCAATTGCCGGGATCTGATAACACAGGCTCTTGCCCGCTCCGGTGGGCAGGATGGCTAGCGCGTTTTCGCCTCTCAGAATGGCCCGAATGATTTTCTCTTGTTCGCCGCGAAAGGCAGGGTATCCAAACTTTTCTCTTAGCAGTGTGCGGACTAGAGCAATGTCTCTAGGGTTGTCTGGTGGTGGAGGGGCATTACGACTCTCTTGCTGAGACGAAGTCCATATGTCTTCTATCTTCGGATCGTTGAAGATGTCATTGTCGTCGAAGTCGTCGTCGTCGTCATCGTCGATTGGAGCAGGACGCTTGAGAGTGGGAGTCGGTGGGATGGTGAACGAGGACTCTGATTTGACAAAAGCTGATTGAGACTGTTGACTGGCGCTGACTAGAGCATCGGCATCTAGTTCATCGAAGAGGTCATCTGAGCCGTACTCGGAGGGTTCCTGGGGCAGCGGTGGCGCTGGCCGTGGTGCTGGCGGTGATGCTGGTGGTGGAGCAGCTGGCTGGATCGCGTCCGTGTTGGCCTCACTTTCGGCGTCGTCTTGCTGCAGACGAGCTATCAAGTCTTTCTTAAGCTTGATACCAGAGCTGGAAAGACCGCGACGCGTCTGTTCGGCGCGTAGCTGGACTACGGTGAGCTTGTTGTAGTCCATGTCGACGATGGGCGTGGCTTGCTGGAGCAGTGAGGTGAGGCTTCAGCGCGTCATTGAAGAAGGTGAGGGAGTCGGATGGAGACGAGAGTTCTTGACTAGATCTGGATGCGAGTCGCGACTGCCATGACCAGCTCTGCGACGAAAACCAGCCAACAGGTAGGCAATGCGACAAGTCTGCCATCTCGAGAGTCGCTCTTTCTTCTTTCTGTTCTGGCTTAAGCATGTGATTGTGGGGTAGACGCTGTGCTTGGCATACACTATCCGAAAAAGGAAGGATGTCTTACGGGAAAGAGACCATCTCTTCGCACAAGCTCTCTGAGCTCGAGAGGATTGTGAAATGCTACAGCTATATCTCATCGACTCAAAGTATATGAAAGTAAGAGAGCATGAAATTTTGATTGTGTTAGTCTGTCCAAAAATGTTCGTTTTGCCCGTTTTTATATACTGCGGCATAATGAGAGGTTGTTCAACACTCGGATGACTTTGCGTCCGACTCCAAATCTCCCAATCTCTGAAACTAGTTTTGATCCTTCCAAAAGCACCCGCTGTGGACCGCCCGCGCCTCGGATACTTCCCACTCCTCTTAGAGTAGGTGCCATATCCCTGCCATCTCTTATGAATGATCTTACCAGGTCCGGCTCAAGTGGTTGGTCCAAGGCGATGCTGATCGGATGGCCTTGGGTATCCGAAAATCTTCGCTGTAGTGGTGGTCTGTTTGCTATAGCTGTAGTTGTGAATGCTCCATATGCCCAGAGGGTAAGTGTGGCCAGTAAGACTGCTGACGGCTCATAGAAGCTGTTTGTGTGGAAACTTCGAATATGCTTTAACAATACTCCCGCATGTAAGGCTGCGAGTCGAGCTTTGCTTTCGTCTTCGATCACCCACTTGCGTATCGATGTACGCAGGTTCGCCATCTGCGCTGTGCCAATACTTGTGTCTTCCTTCGTCATTCCGTACGCCAGGTCGCAGATGTTTTGGAAAGGTGCGAATAACACGATTCTCGCCAGATGTAGGTGTAGTATGGTTGGATGTTCCATGCCAGATGCTGCATTGACGACATTGTTGGCACTCCATTGGAGCACTTCTAGCGAATCGCAGACCGAGTCTCTCCAGAGGGCGAATATCGACATTTGGTGAGGTCGCGGTTGAGACCGAATCTCAGCTCTTTCCATCTCCCAGCTTTGATGGTAGAAGCCGTGGAGAAGGATTATGCGGCTGAATTCACCCATTGTGCTTTGTAAGTCTTTGTGGTCTTGTAGAGTTTGCAAAGCCGACAGAAGTGTTAAGTTGGCTATCTCTTCCATCAGCAATGTTTGGCGTGGAGAAAGCTTCTGACAACTTACGAGGCGAAAATTGGAAAATGTGGTGCCATTGTAAGGCTGACTTTGTTTCCCATAATACCTCTTGACATGGCAAAGGTATTCTCCCGTCTTCTAGCGTAAGTCTCGGCTGCACCTGAAACTGATATGCCCACATCGTGTCAAGCATCTGTTGCGTATTAGCATTGATGCGATCGACCATTCTCCATGGCACTCACCCATATCGCATATCCGGTCCGTCGACAAGACTCTAGTTGAACCCATCGTTCCCAAAATTCGGCCTCGTGGCCTTCAGGTGCGAAGGTCGTGAACCCTGCTTCGGACATTTTCCACTCGAGCTGACAGAATGCAACCAGGTCTGTCAAGAATTCATTGTAAGCGGATTCTTGCCAGCTTTCCTCGCCGCTGTAGATCTGGTTGATACATGCTAGTAGCTTCGTCTGACAAAGGGTGATGCGATCAATTGTCTCGTGGGGATCCTGATTTTGTTAGTACAATCAATTGTAGAGTCACCATGGACCGAATTATTACCAAGGCTGAGATGGCACGGCGCAAGAACTCGTCCAGACACAGAGAATACTCTTCTGCTTGTTCGAAGTCCGACATATGGCTTCCAATTGTTACAATTACCAAACTGAGAATCCAATGAGATGTGTTGAGGTTCAAGGTCGGATGGTGAAGTATCGGCATCACAGGATGAAAGCGCTCAAAGTATAGTTTGACCAGAGCGTTCAGGGTCTTCCGTGATGGGAAGCAACTTGATCCATATACTGGTTGGTGTGCAGTCAAACCTGTACAGACAGCAATGAAAGACCTGTGGATGGCTGAATATGTTTGCTCAGATAACATGTCGAAGCTGGTGTAGTCATCATTCTGGAAAGCTGGCAAGACATCACCCGACAATGGAAAGTTGAATCGACGTCTTCGACTCAGGTAGCTGGTTGATGGATTGAAAGACCTGTGGAAAGTCCCTCGTAGATCCGATTGGTCATGAGCAGACTCTCCTTGATGGCTTGCAAGCGTGAGCTGTGACGTCGGACTGTTGGAGTCCATGACAGCTGTTCTGGACCTCAAGTTGGGCACAAGCCTTGGCCTCCGTGACAACTGGTCCAGGCTCGCATGACGGTCTCTTGACAGTGATGAGGTGTATGTTATCTCGAACGAGGCTTCAGTGCCAGAATATGATCCTGCGAATGGCGACAAGGCTGTTTGCTGTCCACTGGGATCTTGTAGTGATAGGCCATGGATATATGTCGGAAGCGAGCCTGAGGGAAGATGGTTGGATTGGGATGCTGTCTCTGGATGCGGGTTATAATTCCATGTATCTGAAACGTTCAGGGCATGCTGTTCTGGAAATGGCACAGCATGGCCGACATATGGTAGTGACTGCTCCAGCTGTCGAGGGAATGACGCAGACTCGAGCATTGAAGACGAAGCATTTTCCGATGTTCCGGGCGTTGAAGGGAAGTCCGATATAGCAGATGAAGGTGAGTCCTGTGCTTGGGCTGGGCTTGCGGCGCTTGGATACACGCAATCAGTCTGTTTCACTGTGCACCTCTCGCACGGCATGGTACCATTACAGCGGACCTTACTACCGGCACATTCCTTGCAGGCTCTTGCTCCTTTGAGTTTAGATACACCAGGGTCTTTCTGGTGTATCAACTCATGCCGTTGAAGCGTATCTCTGTTCAAAAGATGAGTCAGCGAGTCTGATGGTTTGGTGAGGGCAAACAAATTGTTCTCGGAAATGACGTACAGTCGATTGAACCCCTTTCCACAAGCTACACACTTGAAAGAACGAGCCTCGCCGTGACTGTTGGCATGGCGTCTCAAGTGCTCTATTCGGCCAAAAATGCGGTGGCATACTTGACATTCAAAATTGGTATCATCTCGTCGTCTTCTTTTCCTGTTGCTGGCAGAAGCCGAGGACTCTTCCGGGGCTTCCAGAAGTTCTTCTTGAATGAGTTTATTGTTCTCGAACATGTTCAAGCATCTGCAGTTCGCTGCAGCTACAGGAAGCCACGATTTTGAGACGTGCGCCGCAGTGACACCTCTTGCATGGCAGTGGCGGATAGAGGAACCTGGGGCAGGAACCGGGGTAGATGTTGTTTCGAAGATGCATTATTACTCGATTAATTAACCGCCGTCACTGACGAACGACGAGCGATGATGGATGAAGCCTTCGTGGAGACGCGTGGGGAACGTAATTAACCGTTGGATGAGGACGATCTCATAATCAACCGGACTTGCAAACCATCAGTCTTGCGACCACGAAGGTACCCGGTCTAGAAGCGAGTCTAGAAAACATCCGCAGGATAAGAGATCGGCCGAAATTAGAACTCAATTCTCAAAGACTGTTTTGTCAACGGAGAGAAAAGACTCGGGGAGCGAAATCTCAACAGCGCCGAACTCAATACGAGGGCGGTCAAAAGGCACAATACCTCGAGGCCGGCTGAGTCGAGTTGAAAGTGCTGCAACACATACACGTCCTCTTGTTCGCGTATGGCACATCTCTGAAAAAGGGTTAGACGTCCTCAATGTGGCCTTTGCTGGCTGGGGAAGCTTGGACCAAATGCGACTCATACCGCTTTCTCTGAAATATCAGGTCTGACCAAATCCGCCGTGTTCATCGTTCTGGCATTTATCTATATGTTATTGACTAGCTTTCTCTTCGTCTTCGAGAGCTGCTTCGTCGGGTTTACCCGCTGACTGCCCGTCATGCTCCATCATTTCTCTCGCCCAAGGACTCCTCTGGCGCAACCTTAAACCATATCTGCTCAAAACGAATGGAATCGGCATCAGCAGAAGAGCCAAACAAGCCAATATCAGACTCGCGTATTGATATCCACCGACTTGGGTGTACAACTGCCTGCCAAAAAGAGGGAATCCAGCCCCCATGAGATTCCTCGACAGACCCACCGCGGCAAGAGCAGATGCACTATACATGCCATAGCTGTCCTCAACATAATTGTACGTCATGAGGATCAAAGTATAGAAACTCCAACCCCATAGTCCGCTGGCAACTACAGGACCGACCCAGCTGAGCCGGACATATGAGGTGAATGCGAAGATGAACAAGCTGATAGGAAATGTAACTCCGGCGAGTTGGCCAAGCTGTACACGTGCTTCTGGGATGTTGGTACCTCCCGCACGACCGACTCGTTTCTGGTAGTACCTCTCTTGCCAGATATTAGTCAAGGGGCCCAGAGAGATGCCAACACAGATGCCGAGAAATGTAAGTCCGACCTGGTATGTCTCGAACCCTTTGCCAGAGGGTCCAAAGATGATGTTAAAAGCACCGTTGAACAAGAAGCTCAAGCCGTAGAGGTAGCCGTTGTATACCGCTGCGAAGATGACGATTGCTTCCGTGAACAAAAATCGAAAGGGTCGCGTCAAGGCAGTACGGAAGAGCTGTCGGACGCCGCGTTGCCTCATATGCTCAGGCACATTGATGTTTTCCCGACCCGTGCGACGTCTCTCGGCTTTAGCACGACGAAGGAGGATGATGCTGTGCCTTGTCTCACCAGCCCATAGTAACGTGACAGACATGATGATCCAGAAACCGCCGCAGATGCCCAGCAATGCCCAAAAGACATCTCTCCAGCCGCGATATTGAGCCACCCAGGACATCAAAAAGTAACCAGAGGGTGATCCACAGGTCGCTGCCCATAGAAAGATAGACATGGGAATACCAGTGTGCCGAACATCCCACAGATCTGCGATTGTTCCTCCGAAGTTGGCAACAGTGACAGACGAGAAGAAGCCTGATAAGAAGCGGAGAGGTAAGAAACCACCAAGATTTTCTACCAAGGCGGTACCCATGAGGAAGAGAAGGAAACATCCGTATGGAATGATATAAAGTGGTGTTCTTCCGAAGTACTATAAAGCGTTAGTCTCCATGGCAAGGTATAATGAGCCACAAGATGGTGCAAGAATACGTACTTCCGACAGTGGTGCAATAGACATAGGCCCTAAAGCCAATCCCAGAACATACAGACTCAATCCCAGAGTTCCTACTTCACTAGAAACTCCAAAGTCTTTCTCAAACTTGGCTGTTGCGGGACTGTATCCTGAAGCTCCCCAAGATACCGATAGATCAACCAGCGTTATAGCACCGACAACCGTCCATTTCTTCCATGTCGGCCAATTCCTGGGGTTCTCCGTGGGGTTCAAAGTAATTATCTCGACCTTCGAATGCTCAAGGGAGCTTCGAGTCTGTAAATGTTGGTCGATCATGTCGGCTGAGATGTTTCGGTTGACAAGAAACACTGAGCACGAGGCAATGTTGGCGGCTCTTCATGTTGATAAATAAGTGTTCTGTTTGTTCTGTTGAATGTAGATCTGGTATGACGTCCGGCAGACGTCGATCGGATGCGCAATGGAGGCAGAGGCTTAACTTGATATAGGCAAAGCTGTAAAGCGCTTTGCTTCTTTTCAGGATCAACGGCGCCGCGCGATCCCGCAGTTACCCCATGTGGTTGTTGCACCGTATCTTTATGAAGTCACGCTTACTCCTGGCGGTCTTACGTGCGGGAGCTCATAAACAAACCTCTTCTCGTATTCATTGTATCAAAAAGTCGCATCTGAAATCTGGAGAGATTGCTTGTCCAAAACATGATCGTGGCACTTGAGTGTGGGAGAAGAAGCGGATTGTGGTTTCATTTTCTACTAACTGTAGTGACTGTCGAGATTTGGTCTAGCCGAGCTACCATGACTGAAGTAGAGTAGACTTAATCGTCGCATTGGTTACAGAAACAGCATCGTTGGCAGTCTCGAGAATTCACTCGGACTGTGTAGAACTCGAAATCGCAATCAAATTTGGACCGCTTCAGAAGCTGAGTTGACTCGGTCTTCATATCGCAATTCAACAAACGGCGTAGAGCTGGGACTGCCAGCTTGGGTCTCTGTCGATTTGAGCTAAAGGAGAGCTCGAGAGTGTAGTAGTCCAAGCTAGTAGTGATCATTGGCGTTAACACAAACTTCATTGCAATCCTTGCTTTAATACTCCAAAGAAGCATGTCCAGGGCTGAGAGCTTGTCTTTGGCCGGTTCACCAGAGATCAGAAGCGTGCCGTCGTACAAGATGACCTGAGCGAAGTGATCGACCTTGCCATTGCCGGGCAGCCAATCCGGTTGCGGCATGGCTGTTACTCGTATCCTAAGGTCGTGCACTGTCAAATCGTGCAAAAGACGGTAAGTCAATTCGGAGAGGCCATGTTCTGGCAACGGAATTGTAGAAAGCAGAATCCAGGCGTCGACTGGAATGGCTGGTTAGTGCTGCTCATTCAAAGAGTCCCATATAGCATACCAGCGATCTTGGACAGTACTCTACTGTTGGCTTGTGCCATGTCCCGACTGGCCGGCGGAGCAGGCAACCGTACTTTCTCCTAGAAGTCGAACATTGATGAATGGAGCAATAAGTTGCGGGTGTACTCGATAGCCCGGTTTCGGTCGGTCTCATTTGGCTGCTTCAGACCGCGGCGGAGGGTACGGAAGCCGACGCAGTCGCATTCTGTGGTGCCATACTGAGTGAGTCCAGACATTGTACTGTGATGGTCGACCATAGCTGTGATAATATAGGAATATGACGATGCTTGAGTGATGAATGATTTGGAAGGTTGTGCCATGACATATCTCGGACAGCTTCGGTTGTTCGGATTTAAGCTTCTGATGCCGTCATACCTGGGTAATAATTCAGCGGCGGCAGGAGCATTCCATTATTTGAGGGCCAACACTTCGGGCGTATGAACATTTCACAACTTGCAAACAACTCAGCAATCACTTTCGATACCCTATAACATCCGGACAATCATGTCGCCTCGATCGCTAGATTTTCAGTGTGCTCTCGTCACAGGTGGTGCAGGAGGCATTGGACGAGCAATTGCCGAATACTTCATCTCTGAGGGAAAGAAGGTTGTTATCTGTGGAAGAACCGAAAGCAAGCTACAGTCGACGTGCAAGGAGATCGGCGCCGACTACTATGTCCTGGACACAGGAGACATCAAGGCCATCCCAGGCTTTATCAAGAAGATTACTCAGGAACACCCGGAGCTGGACTGTCTAGTCAACAACGCTGGAGTCCAAAGACCTCTCAATGTCAACGACATGTCAGCTGAGGAGTTTCTTGAGAAGGCCGATGCTGAAGTGAACATCAATGTTCGGGGACCTATGCATCTGGCTGTGGGCTTCTTGCCCCATTTCAAGAGCAAGAAGTCGGCCGTCATCATGAATGTGTCCTCAGTACTTGGCTATATTCCATTTAGCATCATCAACCCCGTGTACAATGGCACTAAAGCGTTTGTGCACTTCAACACTATGAACCTGAGGTCTCAATTGGAGCAAGGCGGAGCTTCCATCAAGGTGGTTGAGATTGCTCCGCCAAGCGTTGGAACGGATCTGCACAGAGAAAGAGAAGACCCGGACGACAACAAGAAGCACAAGAACTCAAGTGCTCTGTCCGTCGAAGAGTTCATGGAAGAGGTCAAGAAGGGTTGGCAAGAAGACCGTGACACTATCGGAGCTGGCATGAGCCAAAAGGTGGTCGACAGGTAAGCATTGTGTTGAAAAGGGTCAAGAAGCAGCGCTAACTCAAACCCTGCAGGTGGTACGGTGAGTTTGGCCAAGAATACGCAAAGGCTGAAGGCAAGGCATGAATCAACAATGTTGTTGACAATTGAATTGTTTTGCCGCGTGGAATCGCTCGGGTATCGGATCTGCCTGGGATGCCGAAGCGCCAAGGAGGCTGTTTCCCCGGTAACTTCGGTCTTCTCCACGAAACACAAACAACATGAGTTCGTCTTTCGAGCGCCATCAAGAAAGACGGTAGGCCTAAGCAATTGTTAATTTTAATCCAAGCATCTTCTGCTTCGTCATTTTGAGCTTTCCCTGACCGCCGTTTTGACTCTGACCTTTGTACTCACAAGCGCCTCTTTGTAGCATGCTCATGGCTTGATTGGAAGCAGATACAGCTCTACATTCCTCGCCTATCGCGCCGTCACTCATTACACCTGCCGCCAACATGGCATCTCGCTATGGCGACTCGTCTGTCTACAACGACAACGAGGGTACGCCCGGGTCGCGCAATGCATCGACCATGAGACTACTTACCCACATCGACGAAAGTCCATTCGAAGAGTATGTCCAGCATTCTTCTCAGCCCCGAAAGTCGGTCCCAGTCGACTCCAGACCAGAGCAGAACAACCGCTCGAGATTCAGCGTGCCTAGAAAGCAACCGAAAGAGCGTGATGCCATTGAAGACCTTCTTGAGGAGGCCCAGACGTCGCTGTCGCAAAACAAGAAAGACTTGAAGAACCCGAACTTAACAAACAACTCTAGAGAAGCCGCAGAGGAGATTCCACCCATGCCCGCTACCTTCGTCCCATACCATCCCTCGCGCCCACCCTCACGAGCCGTCTCGATCGTCGACGCAGCCCCCAACCTCCCTCCTCCCTCAGATGCGCCGCCCTTCTACTACGACAGACCCGAGTCCCGCACCTCCCACTCTCCTTCGCGCTCATGGTCACCTACCCGTACCTCGCTCGATTACACTGTCCCGCCCTCCTACAACGCTCCCTACGAACCCGCCGACATCAACGGAAGTCCGAGACCTGGCTCACCTTCTAGCAAATATGGTGGCAGCTCGAAGCGTCCTCTTCCCCCAGCACCACTCTTTGCGGGCGTACGACCGAACTCTTCTGATGGCGACAAGGACCTCTCTGACATGACCGCCATACCGATCGATGGTGATGACGACCCCTTCACCGACGACGAGCGACCAGACCTTCTCAAAACCGACTCCTTCATGTCCGAATCGAGCTTCAACGAAGATGATTACGATGAAAAAGGCAACTACGAGCCAGCACCAAATGGAAAGCAAGAACGTCGCGGCGCAAGACCAGCCGTCATGTCGAGGAAAGAAGTCAAATTGATCAATGGAGAGCTCATTCTGGAGTGCAAGATTCCTACCATCCTCTACTCTTTCTTGCCACGTCGCGATGATATCGAGTTCACGCACATGCGTTACACGGCTGTCACGAGCGATCCTAACGAGTTCGTCGAGCGTGGCTACAAGCTCCGTCAGCAAATCGGCAATACCACTCGCGAGACCGAGCTGCTTATCTGTGTTACCATGTACAACGAGAACGAGCTCGACTTCACCCGTACCATGCACGGTGTTATGCGCAATGTCGCCCACTTCTGCAGTCGTCAAAAGTCTAGAACTTGGGGCAAGGATGGCTGGAAGAAGATTGTCATCTGTATCATTGCAGACGGTCGCAAAAAGGTCCATCCCCGAACTCTGGATGCTCTCGCTGCCATGGGTGTGTACCAGGATGGTATTGCAAAGAACTCGGTCAATCAGCGCGAAGTCACTGGCCACGTCTACGAGTACACCACTCAAGTATCTCTCGATCCGGATCTCAAATTCAAGGGAGCCGAGAAAGGTATTGTACCTTGCCAGATGATCTTCTGCATGAAAGAGAAGAATGCAAAGAAGCTCAACAGTCACCGGTGGTTCTTCAATGCTTTTGGACAAGCCCTAAAGCCCAATGTCTGTATCTTGCTCGATGTTGGTACGAGGCCTGGAGATACTTCATTGTATCACCTATGGAAAGCTTTCGACAACGACTCAAATGTTGCAGGCGCTGCTGGTGAGATCAAGGCTGGCAAGGGAAAGAACTGGCTCGGCTTGTTCAACCCGCTCGTTGCATCCCAAAATTTCGAGTACAAGATGTCAAATATTCTTGACAAGCCTCTCGAATCTGTCTTTGGTTACATCACCGTCTTGCCTGGCGCTCTGAGTGCTTACCGCTTCCACGCTCTTCAGAACGACGAAACCGGACATGGACCGCTCAGTCAGTACTTCAAGGGCGAGACCCTACACGGTCAAGATGCCGATGTGTTCACCGCCAACATGTACCTTGCTGAGGATCGTATCCTCTGTTGGGAGCTGGTAGCCAAGCGCAACGAATCTTGGGTGCTAAAGTACGTCAGACAAGCCACTGGTGAAACCGACGTGCCTGGTAAGTGATTGTGTAAAATCAAAAACAACGGGATTCTGCTAACAACCTCTCAGACGCTGTTCCAGAGTTCATCTCTCAACGCCGAAGATGGCTCAACGGTGCCTTTTTCGCCGCAGTCTACTCTCTCCTGCACTTCAAACAAATCTGGAGCACGTCCCATTCTCCTATCCGCAAAGCTCTTCTGCACGTTGAATTCGTCTATCAGTTCATCCAACTCACTTTTACTTGGTTCTCTCTTGGAAACTTCTACCTGACATTTTACTTTGTTGCTGGCTCGCTCTCAGACCCCAAGATTGATCCTACTGGAAGCAAGGTCAATCTCTGCAAATATGTTTTTACAATCCTACGATATGCCTGCGTCTTGACGATCGCTATGAACTTCATCCTGAGTATGGGCAATCGACCTCAAGGATCGAAGAAGATGTTCCTTGGATCAATGGTCATTTATGGCGTCGTTATGGCTTATACGACTTTCGCATCAATATGGATTGTGGTGAAAGAGTTTGAAGCGGGCACAATGGAGTTGGGCAACAACCTCTTCACAAACTTCATTGTCAGTACGCTCAGCACTATCGGTCTCTACTTCTTGATGTCCTTCCTCTACCTGGACCCTTGGCACATGTTCACTAGCTCTGCTCAGTATTTCGGAATGTTGCCCAGCTACATCTGCACACTCCAAATCTTCGCGTTCTGCAATGCCCATGATATCTCCTGGGGCACAAAGGGTGACAATACTGTCAGCACAGATCTAGGCGCTGCAAAGGCTTCAAAGGGCGGCACCGTCGAGCTTGAAATGCCGAGTGAGCAGCTTGACATCGACAGCGGTTACGACACCGCTCTTCGCAATCTTCGTGACCGCATCGAGGTCGTGGAGCCACCCCCGAGTGCAGCACAGCAACAAGAGGACTATTACCGCGGTGTCCGAACGTACATGGTCACGATCTGGATGTCAACAAATGCCATTCTTGCAATGGCTGTCAGTGGAGCATACGGCGAGACAGGCATCTCCAACAATGTCTACCTCAAGTTTATCCTCTGGGCTGTCGCTATTCTGGCTCTGTTCCGTGCCATTGGTTCCTCGACTTTCCTGTTCATCAACGGTATTCATTCCATCATGGAAGGCAAGCTTAAATTCAGCGATCGCAGCTCCACAGGTAGTAAGACTACCTCAAGAAGACGATACGGCTGGCGCAGCAAGCTACCTAGCTTCAGCTTCCTCGATGGAAGCGGTACCTGGATCAGTGACAGGGCTGGAGACGCAACTGCTGGAATCAAGAGAGTGTTCCGCAAATGATTTGAACGATTTGTACCTTTTGTTTCAATGTCCGGAATAGATGGACGATAAATTGGCGTTGAAGATTGGTTTCGTTTCTCGGCGATGGAAAGGATTGGTGGTTTTACGTTGTAACGCATGTATCATAATGACCCTTTACTTGAGTACTTTTCTCCGAATTAATTTGTTCGCAGAGTTGAGCGCCTCTGGCCAGTCTCTCAGCTCGGTCCGTCGTCAATGAGCCTGACCTGTGCGATGTTCTTTCTGTTGGCCAAGCCGGATCTTGAGCGCAACATGTTCCCAGGTCGATCGATGAGGAGGTCAACTCAGATGGTGCAACAATGATCTTGCCGATTTTGACGCGCCAATATTCCCACAGATCGCCTTGGGAGAAAGAACGGCGGCTGCGTAGCAACCGCTTGAGTGAGCCTGCCATTTTTATCTAGCCACCTCGGAAATGATGTCACGCAAATCTCTCGACGCGCCTCCAGCTCTTGCCTTCCAACTTCATGCCTTTCTCACTTTGCAGAAGAATCGCCATCACAACTTGTGACCGATCAAACACCCAAGACCAGAAGCAAAGATACTTTCTGTCGGAATTCAAGACGAGATCACCACTAGCCGCATGCCCGGTGGCCTTGGGCGCTTGGAGTGTAGGTCGTTTTCCCCTCGTTTCCGCGCGGGGTCGTCTCCCAAGACACGTCCAATCGTATCGCGGTGCCTTGCCTATGGCCGAGAGTCTCTTGCTTTGTACCCCAGGTAGCGATGATCTTGATACAGAACAGCTCTGGTCTGGTTCATCGAATCCATGATGCCGAGAAAGGCATGCTGTGTACAATTCACCTGCATTTTACGCGTGGGGGTCGACATAAGAGGAGGTCAAGACATGCTGCTGAGAAACTGACACTCCAACTGATTAGCAAGACCGACATGACATCTATCGTTTCTCACGACAGCGACTGCTGTGAGAGCTTGGTTCGATGGATCTCCATGCGAGCACAGAGGTCCACCCCCGGATCTACTCCCCATACTCACCCCAGACTTGATTGCGGGGAAGCTCCTAAACGCTAACCTTGTTATAGCTGGACTATCTCCAAGTTTCCGCATGCCCGGACTACTACTCTTAATGTCATGAATCGTTTCGGGCTTATCTTGTACTACACGCCTT
>ERZ794946.442-NODE-442-length-16782-cov-4.482573_pt1 | contig 16782 bp, 16 predicted proteins | sample MGYA00433072_ERZ794946 | MGnify/ENA primary metagenome ERZ794946 (study PRJEB30137, sample SAMN04331413) | food metagenome | isolation source: Y3 must sample point D1 replicate A | place: Australia: South Australia | collected 2014 ...
AAGCAAGAGTTGTGTGCAAACCAAAGTAACAGCAACAGTACTCGTAGTGGTGCTCCCGAAGCTAATGTCGGCAAGTCGGAGGCAGTGACGACAAGGTTACCCCAGAGAGAGCAGCCACGCGCTTCGAAAAACAGCACGATCACACTCGACCAGCAACTCAGGGGATCCCAGGAATTCAACAATGGCTCGCATGGGGAGGTTAGGTTTCCTCGCAGTGGCCGTGGCCTTTCACCTGATATATGCATATTCCATCTTCGACATATACTTTGTCAGTCCTATTGTCAGTGGCATGCGCGAGTACAGCGTAGCGCATAAAGAAGAAGCTCCTGCGAAACGACTGGTACTGTTTGTCGGTATTGTTGCTTGGTCGACCTGAAGGGTATGGCGGACAGCTAATCAATGATACTAGGTGACGGATTGCGCGCAGACAAGGCCTTTCAATATTTCCCCGACCCTTCCCCTGGGCGCGAACAGGAGGCCGACTGGCAAGAACCGCGCCCTCTTGCTCCTTTTCTTCGATCGCGCGTACTCGAACATGGCACCTTTGGAGTCTCGCATACACGCGTACCGACCGAATCCCGACCTGGTCATGTCGCCTTGATCGCTGGCTTGTACGAAGACGTTTCGGCAGTCACTACAGGTTGGAAGCTCAACCCCGTCCACTTCGATAGCGTCTTCAATCGCAGTCGCCACACATGGAGCTGGGGCAGTCCTGATATCCTGCCCATGTTCCAAGAGGGTGCTGTTCCTGGTCGCGTCGACGCTTTCATGTATGGTGCCGAAGAGGAGGACTTTAGTAAAGATGCAACTCATCTGGACACATGGGTTTTCGAAAGAGTCGAGGAATTGTTTGCAAGCGCCAGCAAAGACGCTGAACTGGATGCGCGCCTGAGACAGGACAAGAATGTCTTCTTCTTGCATCTTTTGGGTCTAGACACTACTGGTCATTCCTACCGTCCCTACTCCCGCGAGTACCTGCACAACATCAAGATTGTTGATCAAGGTGTTGAGAAGATTACCGCTCTGATTGACAAGTTTTATGCCGACGACAAGACTGCCTATGTCTTCACTGCGGACCACGGAATGAGCGATTGGGGAAGTCATGGCGATGGACATCCAGACAACACCAGGACCCCACTAATTGCTTGGGGCTCTGGAGTGGCCAAGCCTGTCACAGTATCCTCTGGCATTGCTCCTGGCCACGAGGATGCCTTCTCTTCGGACTGGCACCTCGATCATGTTCAACGTCATGACGTTGCTCAGGCCGACATTGCTACCCTCATGGCTTACCTTGCTGGCCTTCCTTTTCCTGTCAACTCGGTGGGCGAATTGCCTCTGGATTTCTTGTCAGCTGATCAGCAAACTAAAGCTCAAGCTATGCTGGTGAACGCTCAAGAGATTTTGGAAATGTACCGCATCAAGGAACATCAAAAGCAGAATACAGTTCTACGCTACAAGCCCTTCCCAGGCTTTTCTGACGAAGATCACTCTCCGGACCATCGTATTGACAACATCAAGAATACTATAAGCCAAGGAAACCATGAAAAGGCAATTCAAGATTCTGATGAACTCATGAAGTTGGGCTTGCAAGGCCTGAGATACCTTCAAACCTATGACTGGCTCTTTTTGCGAGCCTTGGTGACTCTGGGATATCTGGGATGGATGGCCTTTGCCTTTACATTCGCTCTTGATCAACACGTATTTGATGGTAAGATTGATGCCACTCGTTCCCCCACGAGCACGACCGTCTTTTCATCAATATTTGTTGCACTACTTGCATTCTTGCTAGTTCAATCCTCTCCATGGACTTACTACGCATATGCATTCTTCCCTGTGATGTTTTGGGAAGAGGTGTTTGCTCGTCGCCAGGCACTTTCTCAAGGCAAGGCACTGCTTTCTCAACAACTTTCTGGAAAAGATGTACTGGGTCTCGGCTTCAATCTGCTCGTATTTGTCGGAATCCTCGAGATCATGGTTCAAAGTTACTACCACAGAGAGATGTACACCCTTTGTTACCTTTTGGCCATTGTCTGGCCTCTTTCCTATGGACTCGAATTTGTACGCCAAAACTGGATCATTTCCACAACTTGGGCATTAGCATGCGCTTCCATGAGTATTTTCACAGTCTTGCCCGCCATCAAGGTCGAAGATAGTAGATTGATTCTTACGGGCGGCTTCCTTATGCTTCTCATTGGTATTCTATACATCGCCTTTGAAAAGAGCGCCATCGTACCGGCTACTTCAAGTCAAGATGGCCTCGCTGCACCCAAGACAGATCGCGTTTCTAGGATTCTTACTGGCGTGCAAATCGGCCTCATCGCTCTGGCCATGGTTGTCACACGTTCCAGCGTTGCTTCATTGCAGGCCAAGACCGGCTTACCACTTGGTGCACAGGTGACTGGCTGGATAGTGCTAGTCTCGTCTTTGATTCTGCCTTTCGCACACTCCTTCTCGCCCAACAACCACTACCTTCACCGATTGGTAGTCATCTTCCTTGCATTCGCACCCATGTTTATCATCCTCACTATCAGCTACGAAGGTCTCTTTTACTTTGCCTTCAGTTGCACCCTAATCACCTGGGTTAGACTTGAACACCGCATCTACCGCGCCTTTACCACTAGAGGCTCTCTACCCCCACCTACCAGCCCAATCTCAGATCTTAATCCCCTGGCACCAGCCTTGGCAGCATCATCGGATCGTGTCTCCGCTCTTGAGAAGCATGAATATCGTTCGCTGACCTTGGCCGATGCACGCATTGCCCTCTTCTTCCTCTATCTGCTACAATCCGCCTTCTTCAGCACTGGAAACATCGCTTCGATATCTTCATTCAGTCTGGACGCCGTGTCTCGTCTCATCCCTGTATTTGACCCCTTCTCGCAGGGTGCTCTGCTCATCATGAAGATTTTTGCACCTTTCGCTCTCGTGTCGGCGAACTTGGGATTGTTGACTCGTCGCCTCAGACTAAAGTCTGGTGCACTGTTTGCCTTGGTCATGGCGATCGGCGATTGGTTGACATTGCGATTCTTCTGGAGCGTGCGTGACGAGGGAAGTTGGCTCGAGATTGGCGAGAGTATCAGTGTCTTTGTCATTGCTAGTGCGCTATGTGTCTTTGTCGCTGGTCTTGAGATGGTCAGTGAAGCCTTTGTTCGTGGCATCGAATTTGATGACGAGGCCGAGCGCAAGCCTGCGAGTAACGTCAAGGCCAATGGTGTCAAGGCAGAATAGATTAACAGACATCTTCTTCTTGACAGGGATGTATGGGACATTATAGAACATATGTACAAACAACAATGTGACTCGCTCACGCGAGGGTCCAAGCATCAGTATTTGGTTTGTCTTTTGTCCACTATATAGAGCTATCGAGTCTTGCTGTCATGCACAAAGAAAAGCCGATGCCATGTGCTGTGCAAGGGGAGAGTAGTACAGTAGAATTAAGTGAGCAAAGTGAAAAGGAAAACAACAAGTCGTATCATCATCGTCATGCTTTTTCCTCGATTGAGCATGAGAAAAAACGTAATTGAACAGAAAGGGGTATTAGCAGGAAAGAAGAAAAGAAACAGATCCAGTAACGCCATTGCTCTCATAGCAGATGATATGCTTATTGGTAAGCAGGAGGAGTGCCACCGCCATGGTAGACGCCAGCGCCGGCAGCACCAGAGCCATCTCTCATAACGTCCAGTGTATGAGGGAAGTAAGGCTCAACACCCCAGTTGCGGAGGTAGGCGCCAGTTTTCTCGATGCGCTTGATTTCTCTGGCGACACCCCAACCTTCGCCTTCCTCTCTAAAGCGACCGCGCACGATATCGACCATGGCTTCGTCGAGGCGAGCATAGAAGGATCTACGTTCGCGCAGGTCTTCTTCATCACCACTCTCGAGACCACCGTGGGAGTTGAGGTTGCCGCCCAGCTTGAGCAGCAGGTCGAAGGCAAATTTGGGACCCGAAGGAAGGGCAGCAAGACGGCTGATGTCGGGCAAGAATTTGAGCATACAGGCGCTGAAGGAGGGAGTAGGCAATGAGTCGTTGAGATCGTCTTGCAGACGGTGAAGGTCAAAGTTGACGATGGTGATCTTGCGGTCGAGCTGTGCATTGAGAGTTGAAGCAGCAGCGGTGGGGTTGTGTGGGTTGGAAGCATCCATCTGCTGGGCAATGCTCGGGGGCACGTCTAGAAATCGGTCAGCTTGTGCTACTCAGTTGGCATGAAAGCCTTGACATACCAGGTCTCAAGCCGCGCTTGTCAATCCATGCGTGGACCTCTCTTCTCTGAGCCTCGAGCTGCTCGACCCAAGCCTTGAGATCGGCGACTTCGTTCTCGAGCTCCTCGACGCGATTGGTGTATGGTCGCACAGCTTCGTTAAAGGCGCGCGTCAGGAGATCAGGCATGGGCTCGGGTTGGATGGAGGGAGCACCAGTCCCGGGCTTTCCAGGACCAGGACCGCCAAAACCATTGGCCATTGGCTGAGGACCCGATCGCGACATGGGAGGCGTGTTGAAGCTGTCCATGGGCTGGGGTTGCTGCTGCTGCTGGGCAAACATGCCTTCCTTGAGAGATGCCGACTTGGTTGGGGGAGCACGCGCAGAGTCGGGACGGTTGTCGTATTCGTCGTCGTAAGCAGTCTTGCTGTCGTGCGGCGAGTAGTTGTTGTCAATGTAGCTCTGTGAATTGCTACGAGATCTCGACAGGCGCTTGAAAAACATGGTGGGCGGGAAAAGTCGAGGGCGAGGGGATGGTCGCGAGATAAAAACAAACGACTTTTGGCGTATGGGAAGTGCAGGACAGACAGGAAGACGGAATAGTTAATAACGAAACAGTAGTGGCTTTCGCACGCGAGAGGTGGTTGGTCGGATGCTGCAGATTGTGTGATGGGGTGGTGCCGCCAGAAAAGAGCAGGCTGGGAAAAGACGGGCACTACCTACTAGCTTTTGTATGCCATCTACGCATACATGTCGACTACGTGTTTTTCTCACTGTTGATCTTGAACTATGGTGCGCTGGTCACACAACAAACGCGTGCAGCATGCTTCCTGCATTGAGAGATGCATCGGGTTGTGGTATCCTCGTTGTCGTTCAGCGTCCTTCTCCACTCTTCATCCGCCCGTTGCTCGGGGAGCAGAACCGCCTGTCAATTGTCCAAGCGTCAAAACACTCCAGCCACCTGTCGTATCCATCTTCAGAGGATCATCACCAGCTTGCTCTTGCTATATTTGATACCAGCCATGCACAACCAGTGACCACAAGATCCTGGCTCACCAACTTGGCTACTTGGTTCACGCCTTGCTCGGCTGCATGCCTGCCCGATGCCATCTGCCGGCCAGGGTCATCGTTCTGCTTGTCAATCTATCTTTCATTCATCCTCTTTCGAATTCGTGATGATTGTTATGTTTAACTCGAGAAACCTCAACGACTCTACTCTATGCTGAATTACTGCCATGAGCCGGCAGTGTCTAATAGCGTCTCAAAGCCTTTGCTCCTCTCCTCGCCGCAAGATGGCAATGGTGAGCCATTTCTTTCGCTCAGTCACATTTTCCCTTCCGCCGTCCTTCTCCTTGACCCATTCTCGTCTATTGCCTTGATCGTCTTCCTCATAAATCTCTTGTACCTCGAGTCCCTTTTCTGAAGCCACATCGAAGAATGCTGCCAGCTTTGCTCGGCCGGTATGGAATCCTCCCATCGCAAGCACTCGAGCTTCCGGGTCGTCAGACAGGAAGTGAAGCATGGATGATGCCAGGTTCTCGTGCTGCCATGGCATCCAGAAACAGTCTGCAGCCATCACTCGACTGAACTTGCGAGCATTTGCTCTAGCAAAGTCATCATCTAGGACACCCCACGCATGACCTTGTACCCTTGCCTTTGCGACAATTGTCTCTGGTACGTTGTGCTTGACGTTTCGTTTGATGTTGTCGAGTACGACCTGGGCTGGGTAGTCCGAGATGCATACATGGGTGGCACCAGCCAGGGTGCTGGCAATTCCAACGAGGCCCACGCCTGCCATATGATTCATCAGTCCTTGCTCTTGATGCTGATATCTTTCAGCCCGCACCTGCTCCAAGCTCAAGCACATTGTGTCCCTCGACAGCCCATTGCTTCTCTTCTTGTTCATTCAGCAGCCGTTGCCCACTGACTCTTTCAGCCATCAAGATGCCGGCGTTCCAGAGATAGTGGCTGAACAGCGTCCTCTCTTCTTCACCATTCGGGTCGGCAGTCGTGAGTTCAATGTCATTGAACCGCTGGGATTTGTACACGATGATAGAGCCTGGATCGCCATGTTGATTGCGCAAGTCGTCGGTGAACAAGAATCCGGGGGCAGAGGCAAAGATGTCTTCTGGTGTGTCTTCTTCGGTGGCCGCTATCTCGCGGATCAACTCTGTGAGGCCGATCATGATGGTTTGTTTGGGAGTGCGATTCGTTTGGATGCACATATTTGACTTTCCCAAAAAGAAAGCCGGTCCGCCGGTATCGAGAGCCCCGCAATTGATGACGCCTCGGCTCTCTTGAGCATCCATTGAATTTATATACTTCGTAGGTACTGTGCATCGTCTCAAAACACCATCTGTCGGTCTATATCTGTTCGAAACACTTCTCGCCATGTTTACTCTCATCAGTGCTACACCTTCTCCTTATGCTCGCAAGGTCCGCATTGCACTGGCCGAAAAAAAGCTGCCATTCACTCTTCAAACCGAGGTTCCATGGGACAGCACAACCCAAACAAAACAGTACAACCCACTCGAGAAGCTTCCCGTCTTGATCCTTGAAGACGGAAAGTCGGCAGTTTACGAGTCCAGCTACATTCTCGAATGGATCGAAGCAAAGTACCCAGACCCTCCCCTTCTTCCTGGCCCTGACGACATCGACGCAAGATTGTTTGCAAAGAAGATACAAGTCGTGGCAGATGGCATTTGCGACGCGCTTGTGATTGCCTTTTTTGAAAAGATGAGAGACCCCGAAAAGCAGTCACAACCATGGATTGATAGACAAATGAGAAAAGTGGAAGGTGGACTAAAGGCATTGGGAGAATGGGCAGAACAGAGACAGAGCGACTATCTTGTTGGGGACAAGCTTGGCTTGGCTGATATCGCTGTAGGGTCTGTCTGTGGATATCTGGCATGTAGATGGCCAGATCATGGTTGGAGGGACACGTACCCTGCTCTGAAAAAGCATTGGCAAATGCTAGAAGAGATTCCCAGTTTCAAAGACACAAGACCAAGTCCGCAAACGATGAAGGATAAAGTGGTTTGATCTTTTTGACATGCTATATGTTGATGGGTATTAGTTGATGAATCATGCTTCAGCCTTGCGCTTCTTTCCTCTTCTCTTTCTGCTTCCACCTTCAGCTCCTGCACTACTCTGTGCTGGTGCCTCCTCACCCAAAAACTCCTTGAAGCCGCCAGTAAAGCCTTCTTCAGTGCCAAAGGTTTCTTTGCGCCATTGTCGTAGACGAGCCTTCTTGCCCAGCTTCTTCTTATCCTTCTTTTTCTTGTCCTCGTCACGCCAGGTAGCCAGCTTCTTCAGACCGGCATATTCGTTCAGTGCAGTGTCGTCGGCAAAGAGGATATCGCGCGCAGTCAAACCGAATGATGTTGGCGAGGTCTCGCGATAACGGAATCCAGATGTCTTTGTAGAGACAGGGAGATCACCAGTCAAATCTGCGTCAACAAGCTCCTCAATAGCCATGCGCTCTTTACGAGCAACACGTCTCTTGTCGGCGGCCTCCTTGAGTCGGTCCTTTTTGGTCTTGCGTTGAACGCCATCGGGAGCGATGATGTTGTCGTCGTCTTCGTCTGCGTTGTCTTCTGCATCATCTTCCTCCTCATCAGACCCGGCCAATTCACCTCTGAGCTTTGCCGCCTCTGCCTCTTCGTCAAACTCGGGCACGAGATCATTGATGTCAATGTCGTCGTCCCACTTTGGTTTATGCGGCTTCTTTGTCTTGTCTGCATCTTCTTCCTCTTCCTCGTCGGCATCATCCTCGACAATGGCGTCCTTCTCGGAGTAGTAATTGTCACCGAAGCGACGTTTCATCTCTTGTTCCCAGTGATCGTCGTCCCAGTCTTCGTCTAGCACTTGCTTCCACTCGCCAAGATCGAGAGCCTGGTTCTTGAGACCAGCAGCCTCCTTGATCTTCTTGACCTTCTCTTCAACCTCGTCAATCTTGAGCTTTCTGAGTCTAGCCTTCTCCTCTGTGCGTTCACGCTTGATAGCCTCCTTCTTCTCGCGTTCCTTCTCACGTTGCTTCTTTCTACCACTCTTCTCCTCTCTACGAGCACTCAGCTTGGCGACATCACGAGAGAAGGTCATGAGCTTCTCATTGGCCTTGGTAGGGTCCTCGAAACGCATATTGTAGGCATCTTCGAACATCTCGGCACGTCTCTCGTCCTCGGAGTCGTCGGAATCGAAGGCATCGAAGCGAGACTTCTCATCAGGGACCCATGCACGCGATTGCATAAAGTTCGACAAGAAAGTCTCGGGGTCCTTGTCGGCGACTTGAATGTCGCGCTCGGTGATTTGCGGGCGAGGGGCATCGTTGGCAGCACGGGTCTGACCTGGCTTCTTGACAAGGAAGTCATCTTCGTCGTCGGCTTCTTCCTCAGCAGTAGCATGCATCTGGTTGATCAGGTCGTCCTTGAGGGCTTGTTGCTCTTGAGCGTATGTTTGTGGGGGAGCGTCTTCCTCCTCGTCGACCTCTGCGTTGCCATTGAGGAGGTTTTGGCGATGGTAGTCTGCCAGGTACAGAGGCTTTTCCTTCTTGGTACCATCATCATTGGCTTGGTCGGCTTCGAAAGGAGTGTAAAAGGTGACCTTGGGGTCGTAAACACGAGGATCCTTCTTCTTGATTGCGTTGAGGGTAGCAAAGATTTCGTTGTCCAGGTCGGCAGTGGCTAGTTCGGCGGCGTCATCTTCATCCTCGTCGGTGGATGATTCTTCGTCCGAGTCTTCGTTTGCATACTTTTCCTCGACTATGATGTATTAGAAAGTTGAAGAGCACATGTTAGGCAGTGACAAACATACGTCGTTGCTTCTCTTCACGCTTCTTGTTGTGTTCGAAGCGTTTGGCAAATTCCTCGTTGATGGTGAGATTAACAGCATCGTCGTCTGAAGCGGCGTCTTCGTCGAAAAGCTTGGTGCGCTTGGTTGGAGGCTCTTCTGAAGGCACAACGGCCTTGTTCTTCATTTTGCGAGGCATGTTTGCGACAGTCCTTGGATCAGAGAAAAGCACGATGTGCAAACGACGGCGACATAGAATTTGCCAGGGTCTAGAGTAGATAAATTCGCAGTCACAGCGGACTAGAATATACGCGGGCGGCAAGAACAAACTTGAGGCCCGAGCACTCCCGACTCGGCCCGCAAGTGCAAGGCGCCTTGAGAGCGGCGGCAACTTGTCAGGTCGCATGAGGCTGAGTGAGGCAGGAGTGACGCTGTCGTCAAAACACTTGCACCTTCCTCGTAATCTAACTCTGTACCGTAGCGTAGCCATAGCCGTATCCAAATACGCTCGCTCAAACTCCACACCTCTGCTCCCACCTGCCCCTGTTCTCCATCAGTCCGCTCATGTCCCAGTCCATCTTCGACTAAGCCGTCCGCCATGGCCGCCCCCGATGACCCTGACAACGGCCTGCAACCCAGTCTACAACCTGTCGGCCGCCCACTAGACCTCGTGCCTGTCCAGCTGAAAGAAGCTGCCCTCGACTCACCCACCTTCCGTGCTATTGCTGTCCACTACGCCAACCAGGTCGAAGGCATCGAAAAATGGCTCCGCGACTATGTCAAGCAGTCTCAGAAGTTTGCCGACCGCTTCGCCCAGATTCAGAAAGAGTTCGACAACTTTGATCGCTTCCCTCCACCGCCGCCGGAGAACCTCAGTCAGGCTGTCCTTGATCACGACTATACCCTGCTAGCCATCACACGCTATAGCCAAAACACCAACCAATACTTGCATTGGGTCTTCAACAATGTCGCCCGCTCACGTCAGACCATGATTGACCCTCTCTTGCGCTTCATCGATGGCACCGACAGTCCTCTTCGTCAGTTCAACCAAGCTCGCAAGGCCCTGGAAAGAACCCAGGCAATCTTTGACGCCGAGATGACCAGATATCTTGCCCAGGCCAAGACAAAGGAGGCTTCCTCTTTGCGCGAGGATGCCTTTAAGCTGCATGAGGACCGAAAGGCCTACCTCAGAGCTTCCATGGATTACTGTATCATGGCCCCGAATCTTCGCAATTCGCTAGATCAGCTTCTCATCAAGGTCTTTTCTGATCGTTGGAAGGATTTCCGTGGCTACCGTGATGCAACTTCAGCCAACTTCCAGAAATGGGGCTCGGAATTGGAACGTATTCGTGGCTGGTCCAAGGTCATGCACGAATCCGAATCAGCATTCAAGCGTGAACTCATGTTGGCCCGTCGTCAACTCGAGGACTCGGCTGAGATGAAAGCTCGCCCTTCTCGTGAGATGGACGATTATGCTGCGTCCACCGTACCATATCTCGGTTCTGGTGCCCCTGCGTCACCCGTCAAACCTACCTTCACCAAACCTGAGAAGCAAGGTTGGCTAGTCCTAAAGACTGTTCCTCCCAAACCTGCCAGACCGTCCTGGTCGCGACGCTGGTTTGTCGTAAAAAATGGCATCTTTGGTTGGCTCGTCCAAGGTAGTGTCTCGGGCGGTGTGGAGGAGAGCGAAAAGATCGGTGTCTTGCTCTGCAGTGTTCGTCCTGCCGTTCAAGAAGAGCGCAGGTTCTGTTTTGAGATCAAAACCAAGGATACGAGTATCATTCTCCAAGCAGAGACTCAAGGCGAACTGTTGGAATGGATCAACGCGTTTGAGAGTGCGAAGCGCAAAGCCCTCGAGGAGCCCAGGGGCAATTCCTCTATTCAGACTCCTGGTTCTGACCCTGCCTTTGCCATAAGCCCACCTGTCGACCCTTCCTTTGCTGCAAAGTTGACTGATAGTCTGGCTCACTCCACGGATGAGTTCGGCGCGTCATTATCTCCACCAGAGCTCGCACTGGCCAGCAGAAGCAGCTTCGATGTCAACCCATCGAGAAGATCGACAATGGTGGACCCGGAAGGAGGCCGTGACACTGCAAATAGAATCATCCAAAAGCTCGATTTGCATAGAAGAGCCACAGCATTGTCAGGGAATCAACCTGCCCCAGCTGGCGGTATTGCAAGTCTGCTTTCTGCCAGCCACAGTATTCTTCCTATTGGACCGGGTGCTACACCTAATTCACCAAAACCAGGAGAGCACCATCGATCATTCACCATGCCCGCCACCAGCAGCTTCGCTCCCGTCACCCTTGCTAATCCTCCTGCACCAACCAACCTCAGTAGACGAGCCGTCGCAGTAAGTGGCCAGCGTGCCTCGAGCGGCAAGTCCGATACTTCAGCCATGCCTAGCAGTCTCATGGCAAATCTCTGGGGCTCGTCAAATTGGGTCAACATCAATCGACTCGGTCGTGACGAACCGAAGCCTGGATTCATGTCGAGACCTGCCGCCAAGTCTGTTGGCCAATACCACGACGATATGGCAATTATGGAAGGCATGGAGCCACCAAAAGATCTGAAGATTGCAGAGATTGGACCAAATGTAACTCCAGGTCGCATTTCACATCGCAAAACAATCAGTGCAGGCGATGCTCTCGACTCGCCTTCGCAGTCTAGACTGCCGCTTGTCCCGCTTGACGGATCACATACAGACTATCCAGTGTCACTCAAGACAGATGATGTGCTTGTGCTTAAAGAACATGATGCCGAGTTCCATGTTCTCTTCTCGTCCGTTCCCCGCTCTGAGAAGGTCATTCTCGTCTTTACCGCCATGTGGAATCCAAACGAGCAGCAAGAATTCCCAGGTCGCATCTATGTGACCACGGAAAAGATTTACTTCTACAGCAATCACTTCGGAATGGTTCTTGTTGCTGAAATTAGCCTGTCTTCAATCACAGAGGTCACTGCTGCTCCGGGAAGAGAAAGTGAATGCGACTATCTGTTCTTGCACCTCAAGGAAAGTAAGACCGATTTCAGACGTGTTACTGTCAAAACCTTCTTGGATGCTTTGAGGCCTCTACAACGTAGGCTTGATTATCTTGTGCAGTCTGCAAACTCTGGAAGTCGTGTCTCGCTAGAAGAGGTCTTTGCATCATTCTCACGAATTGCCACTGAAGATTCTAAAGAACAGTCCAACTTGCAAGACTGGGATGACGACTTGAATTCTCCGACCGACAATGATCTCAGAGTCACTAGGCGCCGTTCAAGGGATCTCAGAGCAAACTTGCGCATCGATGGTACACTCTATGGAGAGTCGGTGGCACGAACTGGCAGAGAAGTCACCAAGTTCAAGTTGCCTTCTCAGCCTGTGTTATACAAACCAAAGGATATGGGCGACGCTGTCCTTGCTCAGGACTTTAGCATCAGCGCAAAGGCATTGTTCCACGTCATGTTTGGAGATAGAAGCGCAGTTTTCCAGATGCTGTACAAGAACCGCCCGATCGACAGTAAGTATATTTGAGCTGATACAAAGCCTTGCTAACATTTATAGATATTCTCCAAACACCTTGGACGCAGCCTACAGATGGACAATTGTCGAGGCAATTGATTTGTACCATCGGTGCCAACCAAGAGATTGATAGACAGACACTCGATGTGTCCAACGATCACCTCTGCTATGTTGTGACTCAGACGCAATCGCCCTGGCATCTACCCATGTCCAAGAACTTCCTCTTGCTTAGCAAATTCGTTATCACACACTCTGCAAAGTCAAAGTGCAAGCTTGCTATCTTCAACAAGGTGGCTTGGAACGGTGATGCTGGACTGAATGACAGGCTTTCCATGTCGCAACGTCTTGTACAAAAGCAAGCTCTGCGGGACTATCAAGCTGACGCTGTTGATCTAGCCGCCGTGATTACAGATCAAGTCTCAAAGTTGGGTGCGCACAGCACCAATAAAGCTGCACAAATATTTGGTTCTGTCGGCCAAAGCACACAAACCAGTCAGGTCTCGGCAGTCGATCTGCCTTCAACCTCCATCAGTCGCACAAGAAGAAAGGTCAAGATTCGTACCCTCTTCAACCTCTACACCGACGAACTGCTTGCACAAGCATTCCGCCTATTCACCATGTTGATTGACATCTTCATTGCGATTGCAAAGTCGGTGGCAGGTGTTGTTTCGGCACACAAAATTCTGGTCCTGCTTCTTGCACTTAGTGCAGCTTACAATACCTGGTATGGCTACCGAGATGGGCTTGCATGGTACGATGAACGTAATGCTGGGAAGTTCATGGCCAGAATTGGTGTGAGGCCGGATCCTACTGTCACGAGAGCAGTCTATCTAAGCGACATTGAAGAGCTCGTGTCTCCTACTGTGATGAGTACCGTTGGGATAAACTCTACAGTCTCAAACGATACTGACGTAGCTTGGAACACGTGCCATGGTACATTCCGCGATATGCTTGTTTCGTCTGAGCTCGAAGCCACGACCATTGCCAAAGGCTCAGGTAGGCGTTCAGAAGCAAGGCTACAGCGTACACGACATTCTCTCGCCAGATACCGACATGATCTGCTGGTGGCGCTTCGTGTCATTAACCGTGTCGAAGAGGAGGTGGTCCATGCCGAATGGGAAGATTGGGTATTGGAGGAAGAAAGAAAGTGCAAAAAGGTCGAGACCATGCTGCAGGAACGCATCAAAAATGGCAAAGCTCCGAAACAAGACGAAAGCGATGGGTTAGGGGATGGGTTTGCAGAGTACTGCCTTAGCTGTAAGAGCGAGGCGAGACAGATCTTGTCGAGCAAGTGACAGCGTGCTGCACTTTTGCCATGAATACGAGTTGGAGTGTATCTCATCACTACTATCACTATATCAAGCATGGGTACTGTGCCTCAATCTTTGGCCGTAACATCCAGGCCAGAGAATGTCATTTCAAAGCAATTTCGTGCGACCCAAGCAGCATGTCACTGGCAATAACGCTTGGTAGAAAGTCGTTCAAAGTCAATGATTGGACGCAATGAGGCGAAGTCCGTTGAGCAAGGCAAACACGTGGGTAGCTCAAGCAGTACAACTGCAAGTCTTCTAGCAACTGTTATTGGCATCCGGCAACCTGTGATCCGGATGATCAAAAGATAATCGTGTGGTGGGATTCCTGAGTCCGTTGTTGTTGTCATCGCTAGGCGTCGATTGGCTCTGTTCGTCGACGGATTTTTCGTGGGGAAGTGTCATTCAGCTCATCTGATTGGATGAGGCGAGGCAATCCTCTTGGCCAGATCTTTGATAAAATAAGCATATCGTCTTCTCGTCTGAAAGGGACATCGCTTTTGTGTGAATTCGAATAACGACCTTGAACTTCTTGAATACGTTCTTTGGCATCTCTGGTTTCGCTGTGTCAACTCGGACTGACAAAAATTCGCCTTCCTCGGTTCAATATATTGACAATCGGTCAAGATGCCAAAATGGCCGACACACGACTCACAGCCGACCACAACAACGTCTCAAGAAGAAGATGAATTGTCTACGGCACCGCCTTCTATGGTTCCCAATGATGTCGAAAAACATGAAATTGAGAAGAATATTGTCCCAGACAAAGTATCTGCATTTAAAGGATTGGGATGGCTAGATCGTTTTTTGGCTGTGTGGATTCTGCTCGCCATGGCAATAGGTAAAGCCGAGCAGAGGAAAAGTCTCAAGAACAACAAGACTGATTTTGTTCTAGGAATTCTGTTAGGAAACTTTGTTCCTAGTACGGGTCCAGCTCTTGAGAAGGGCCAGTTTGTTGGTGTATCGGCACCAATTGGTATGTCTCTCTATCACCTAATCAACATTACTTATACTGACTTGCCTTACAGCCATTGGCTTGTTGGTAATGATGTATCCGATCTTATGCAAGGTCCAGTACGAAACACTGCATCTCGCATTCAAGACCAAAGAGCTCTGGATTCAAGTCGGTTTCAGCATTCTGGTAAACTGGCTCATTGCTCCATTCTTGATGCTGGCATTATCATGGGCTTTCCTTCCGGATGAGAGTGGCCTTCGCGAAGGTCTTATTCTGGTGGGTATTGCTCGTTGTATCGCTATGGTGTTGATCTGGACCGGTCTTGCAGGAGGAGACTCTCAGGTATGTTGACAGATATCTTGAACGGATGACACACTTGCTAACATGGAAACAGTATTGTGCAATTCTAGTCGCGATCAACTCGATCCTGCAGATGGTCTTATTCGCGCCGCTCGCCATCTTCTTCATCAACGTAATCAGTCACTCGCACTCAACCATCTCGCCCTCTTATTCGACAGTAGCCACAAGTGTCGCCGCATTTTTGGGCATCCCATTGGCCGCAGCCATCATCACACGATTCGCCATCCGGAAGATTTCACCGGCCTGGTACGATCAGACCTTCCTCAAATGGGTTGCGCCATGGTCGTTGATCGGGCTTCTCTACACCATCATCGTCTTGTTCGCATCTCAAGGACATCGTGTTGTCCACCAGATCGTGTCAGTCGTACGAGTGGCAGCACCGTTGATCGTCTACTTCTTCGCCATCTTCAGTCTAACATTGTGGATCACACATAAGCTTGGATTCGGCTACAAGTTGGCGACGACACAGAGTTTTACGGCTGCAAGCAACAACTTCGAGCTGGCGATTGCTGTTGCGACAGCGACATATGGTGCCAACAGTGATCAAGCGTTGGCGGCGACGGTGGGTCCTCTGATCGAGGTGCCTGTGTTACTCGGCTTGGTGTATGTAGTGAGGTGGATAGGCAATAAACGTCAGTGGAAGGCTTAGATATAGTCATAATGAATCAATATGTGTTTCTTTTCTCCAAACAGCTTGTCTACACTTCCTCAACTGCGCAAATAAGCAAACAAACACGTATCAAACTTCTTCGAATCAGCAAAAACAAAGTAAGCATAACTATGCCATACTACGTTCGTTGACAAGCAAAACAAACGCCCCCTTTCGGAGGTGGAAAGAAACTAGCGCACCAGTTTCGTTTCTAACTAATTGGAGTGTCATGACTCTAACATTGTCTCGATGGGAATCGAACCGATGACCTTCAGTGTGGGGGTCTCCAAACACGAGTTGGACGCGCGCTCACTACCACTGGGCCACCACCGCCTGTCGTCAAGGCGATGGCAATGCTGAGGGAGAGAACGATATGTGGGTATATAAAGAGTAGAGGCAATGTTGTTGGATCTTTGTGATTCCATCCTCGGTGATCAAGTGACAGCTGGAACCCCTTACACGCCTTGACATAGAGAAGTAGTTGTAACAGCCTCCCGAGCTCACGATCCGAATAATACACCAACTCAACCCACCAACCAAACACCTGCCGAAAAGGGCAGGAGCACCCAGTCTAGCTAAATGCAGTAAGTATTTTCTGCTCCTTCCTTCTCGATTGAGCAAACGCGAGAACTCTTCTCGCAAGTGGACATAGCGCACCTGAGCAGAAGCCCTCGGTCCTAGAGGATGTGTCGAACTAGCTGTCAAAAGGCAAGATGTTGTCAAAGCTCGGGTGACTGTCCGCCGAGAGCTCGGTTCTGGTTCGTTCTCTATGCTCCTCCGATTACGCTATCTGCAAGAGTGCAGACTAGAGGCGCTACGAAATACTTTTTCATCGATCCAACCACCATCCCTGTCCAAGGGAATACTAGGTGTTTGTTGCTCGATCAATTCCTGCAGGCCAGAACGAATATCTTTGGACCCTCGCCATTCTTGCTTCCCGGGGAGTATGAACTTCAGCTCTTTGTCAATCTTGTTGTAGTAAAAGACTTCTTCCATGATCAGATTCTCGAGATGAGGTAGCTCAA
>ERZ794946.443-NODE-443-length-16771-cov-4.149318_pt1 | contig 16771 bp, 12 predicted proteins | sample MGYA00433072_ERZ794946 | MGnify/ENA primary metagenome ERZ794946 (study PRJEB30137, sample SAMN04331413) | food metagenome | isolation source: Y3 must sample point D1 replicate A | place: Australia: South Australia | collected 2014 ...
ACACTATGATGTGTATGCGAAACGACGAAGCGTGAACGGTAGTTCCCTCCCTTCCATTATGTATGTTTCCGGCTCCTCATTTTGTTTTGCAGGAGCCGATCAACGCCTGTTCGTGGAAGTTCTCGACCTCCAGCCAATCGATACACGCGCAACGGGATTATACGGTGTACGAAAGTATAACCAGCCTAAGCGAGCTCCCTCTGCCTACTTGGAAGGCTTGCGCCCGTAAGATCATCTGATAGAGTGTGTACAATCAAGTGTAGAGTTTGTGTTGTCGCATCTTGACCGGCCGGTTGGGCGAAATGCAATGCCCTCATGCGCCAAGTCAGCACACGCGCATCCTACAAAAATCGCAGAGGAGGACCTTATGAATGTGAGATGAATGTGGATACATTAGCAGTATTATGTACAAAGCCGTGGAACCTATGAACTCGTCTTCTGGTTCTTTCTCGTCCTGTCGTAGAAAATCATTTAAGCACCTCCCTCGCGCTTAGCGTACTCCTCCTGTAAATACGTCAGCACTTGTGATCACAATGTAGCAATCGTCACAATCACTCACCTCCATTCTCTCTTCATAGAGCTTCTCAGCAGCTCTCTCTGCGTCACCTTCAGTGCCGCCGATAGCACCTCCAGCCAATTCGGATGTATTTGTGGCGCCGATTGAGCTGTTCTGAGTGCTGATGTTGGCGGCGGGGGTGGAGTCGGTCATGTTCTCTGCGGTCTCGGAAGTCGAGGGCTTCTCAATAGGAGTGGTTGTTTGTTGAGGGAGACCCATTTTGGCGGTTGTGGATATCTTCTTTGTGTTTTTCAGAAAGTGTAGTGAGATGTTGTGGTTGTGTTTAGAAGGCTGCCTGGTGGGTTTTATTGAAAGCATCAAAGACGTGTCAACGCCACTTTCATGACGCACGTGGAGGACGCGATGTGGCGGTGCAAGAATTTCTCTATCACGTGGCGTGGTAACTCGTTCTATCGTCTTCTGTCTGAGTTTCATCGCATCCATTGGCGACTATAGACGCCTACTGACGGCGAGACACTCTTCCTTATATGACCTAGACATTCTTGAGCGGGTATGTGTTCGCATTGAGCCCGACTTCTGTTCCGCGTCGAACGCTGATACATGGCCGTCTGAAGACCTGATGCCTTTGAGATCAGCAAGTCACAGGAATCCAGTGGTACGAGTGACTCTCACTCGAATCAATGCGCTTTCTCTGGTAAATCACTAAAGTCACATAAAAGTCACGCCTGTCTGTCGTGACAGCTTGAAAATGGACCGTGAAAATCTGGGTCCTGCAGAGTATCGTTTTCCCGGTTCAGCCAACTCCCAATGAAATGCCGCATCTGCAGTATATCTTGATACCTCAACGATAAGATGATGCTTCAGATGAGTTTGAGGTAGCCAGGCAATCATCCTGTCTCTGATGGTTCTCAATGTTCCTTCTTTGATAAGGCTGAGAGCTGACTCGGGTTAAGTGTTACCCCAGATTGATAGTTAAAAGGAGAAAAAAGCTTGTTGATCGGGCGGTTCGATGTTCCGTGACGCCTCCTTCTGTCATGGTGTGTTTCAGCACGAGAGCAGCTCGCTTTGGATCGCGAGTATCTGAGTAATGAGATTAGAAGCACAATTTGTTGGGGTCCAAAACAGACAAGCAGCAACTGCCGAATGGATGAAGAGAAAGGCCGTTGAAGAGGCGTCGTGATTCGAGCCATTTAGCTTTTGACCAGGATGGTTAGGGTGTCAGGGTTCAGTGAAAAAAGGGAGCTCTTTCCAAACAAACTTGACGTAGGTGGTTGCTTATCGAGACAAAATACAGCCATGAGCTGCTGTCATTCCTCGTCTGACACGCAGCGAAGCTCCACCGAGGTCGAAAAACAAAGAGTAGCAGCATCGTAGAAGATCCGATTGCTCCCCATTTATCAAAGCAGCAAAATTTGACGAGCTTTGTCGTAATCACCAGGTTTTAGGAGGCCAGGCAGTCAAGGATTGCCGTGACAGCCGCTTCCCTTTACCGTTGGGCCCACTCTAGCAGCTTCTCTGCCCCGTGCTCAAGCATTTCATCTCATTTATTGATCTGGATACCGCTGTCTGTTGCTGCTTCTGGTTTTCTTCCTGCTTCTCTCCATACACCTAATACTCTCCTGTGGACCCTGAGACTGGTCTTCTATTCAGCATGAACGCGCAAGACAGGGTGATGGCCAACAATGAGCGCGATGCTTCACCCGAGAGATTTGGTCCCATTGAACGCCATGAATCCCACGAATCGCCAATAATCACAAGACGTTCCTCTACATCATCGCATGACGGAAGCTCGGTCAGGTTACAAGAGATGGGTAGGAGCATTTCAAGAGTCGAGACACAACACGAGAATGAGGCAGACCTTGAAAGACATCCAACTGCACTGAGCAGAATCCAGACTGGCAGAAGTCAACACAGCGCCACCGTTGGAGCGAGCGGTGCAGACAGCACAGGCTTTGGTGTTTTCCGCACGAGATCCTCAAAGGCTAGCAAACCTTTGCCTGCCTTTGGTGGTGGCAAGCCCTACCCTCCACCATTGCCAGAAAGAGAAGAATATGTAGTAGAATTCGATGGTCCAAACGATCCAATGCACGCTCAAAACTGGCCTTTCAAGAAGAAGTGAGTACCACCTAGTACACATCGTGTCAGAACTATATACTGACCTGTTTCCAGGCTTCCTGTTGCCGCTTCGCTAGGGTTCGTAACATTGACTGCTGCCTTTGGTTCTTCTATCTTCTCCTCCGCTACCGGTGCTGTTGCCTCCGAATACAACGTCTCAAGAGAGGTCGGTATTCTTGGTATCTCTCTCTACGTGCTCGGGTTTGCTACTGGCCCTATGTAAGTGGTATCCTGTGAATGAAGCAATGCGCTTCTGCTGACACATATCACAGCCTCTGGGCTCCGATGAGTGAACTTTACGGACGCCGTCTACCTCTTCTTATCAGCTCTTTCGGTTTCTCTATCTTCTGTATCGCCGTGGCCGTTGGAAAGGACTTGCAGACAATTCTCATTTGCAGATTCTTCGGTGGTTTCATGGGCGCTTGTCCACTTACTGTCGTCGGAGCTGTATTTGCCGACATGTTCAACAACGCTCAAAGAGGTGTTGCCGTTACTGTCTTCAGTATTGCGGTCTTCTCTGGACCTCTGCTTGCACCTTTCATTGGTGGCTTCATCACGACTTCTTACCTTGGATGGCGCTGGTGCGAATACATCACCGCTATCATGGGATTCACTGGCCTTGCTCTTTTGATCTTCCTCCTCGAAGAGACCTATCCTCCTGTCATCTTGGTCAATAAGGCTGCCGAATTGAGACGCAGAACCAAGAACTGGGGTATTCACGCAAAGCAGGAGGAGATTGAGATCAACCTTCGCGAGCTGGTCGAGAAGAACTTGGGCCGACCTATGCGCATGCTCTTCACGGAGCCAATTGTCCTCCTCCTCTCCATTTAGTAAGTCATGGATGTGTATATGGCAATGACAAGAATGGCGCTAACAGTCCTCAGCATGGCCTTTGTCTACGGTTTACTCTACTTGTTCCTGACTTTCTACCCAATCGTTTTCCAACAAGTACACGGAATGTCTCCTGGTGTAGGTGGATTGCCCTACTTCGGAATGATTCTGGGCGAAGTCTTTGCTGGTGTATACATCGTCATTGATGTCCCATCATACAATCGCAAGCTGAAGGCAAACAACAACATTCCGATTCCTGAATGGCGCCTTCCTCCAGTCATCATTGGCGGTGTGCTCTTCGGTATTGGTTTACTCTGGTTCGGCTGGTAAGTGAAAGTAATGGTCTAAGCGATGTGAGCCATCCAAGCAGTTTGTACTGTTTTTTGGGATTTTACCATCCGAGATGTGTGTATTCAAACACCATCCCGGACGGCATTCCTTAAAACAGAGCTTGCGCAGGGCTCATGCTTTGGTACCAAGCATCTTCGTAAGAACGTTGCTAATCACACTCTCCTATAGGACTGGTTACAGAGCGGACATTCATTGGATCGCGCCGACTTTGTCAGGTTTCTTCACAGGATTTGGTACGCCGAGACATCTCGCACGATTCAACAGTACGCTAACAATCCTCACAGGCATCATGTCTATCTTCTTGCAATGCCTCAACTACCTCATCGACAGCTATCTCATGTTTGCCGCCTCCGCCATCGCAGCCAACACTTTCCTCAGATCCCTCTGTGGAGCAGGATGTACGTAAGCTGAAGGTACAAACTCAGCGAGTTGGTATTACATAATTGACTAGCATTGATGAGACGGGGTCTAGGACGCTGTCTCGTTGATGTCGAACTCGGTTTGTGAGCTGGCTTGTTGAACGAGTACCGCATCTCAATTTCTCCACAGGACTTTGCTAATTGTACCTTCACCAGTTCCATTATTCGCTACATATATGATCGAGGGAATGGGTATCCAGTGGGCCGGCACTTTGCTCGGGTTGTTCGCATTCTGCCTTGTACCTCTGCCCATCTGGTTCTACCTGAGGGGAGCACAGATCAGAAGCAAGAGTAGCTTTGCACCTACCTTCCCCGTCGCCAACAAAGCATCGGCCAACCCCGACGACGAACCCGAGTCTCAAAGCGTTAGTGCCCCACAGGATCTTGAGAAGCAGGCATAAGCAGCACTACGCTTCACCTTTAGTACATGTGTTTTCGTATTTTTCTTCGTATACCCCTATTTTCTTGTAGCTGAATTTGGAAAGCATAGCGTTAGGAGCAAGTTGGTTATTGTCCTGTTCTGAGAATCGTACATATCTTTTTAATCACATCTATTGACTCACGCTCTCACGGGAGATGAGCTGTCCACAGTAAAGTTGCTATCTGCTGGCCACCAGCACTCGCTCAAGCATACTCAAGATCTTCTTGTTGCCGTATCGCTTGTCTCCAGCCACACCCACGGCCTTGACGACCAGCGGATAGAGCAATTCCAAATGTGCCCTTTGACCCGCCCTACTTACGCCATCCCTCTCAGCCATGGCCTCTGGAGCACAGCGCAACTTTTCGATCTCAGTCAAGCAGAAGAGCAGTTCTTCGACCTGCGAAAGTGGCTGTGGCATGGAACCACGAAGAGGCTGGTCGGCAATATACGCCTTGATGGGTAGAGCGAAGCGCAACACCAAATGAGCAGCTGCGGCCTGTGAGAGTTTGACTTGACTTGGGTCAGACTCGGCAACCAATAAGATGAGCTCGTTGAAACATAGATATGCCATATCTTCCCTCAAACTTGGCTCCGGATCACGGACTCGTCCAAGACGCAACGAATGTAGATTTTGCAATCGATCGCCATCTCGGGGCACATCACCGCGCTCAACGGAGTGGATGAGTGATGCATCAAAGAGTGAGGACGTGTACAGCTGTCGTACTTCGTCAGGGATTTCGGGAGAGCCCAGTGCTTGTGTCATCACGGCCTTAAGTCGCTTCGTGCTCTCGCAGTCGAATACTTCGTCTTTCTCGACGGTCTCGGGTGTAGGCTGTGGCGAAGCCTCCTCGATATCTGCGTGCATGATAGCATGAGCAATATTGACGATAGCGGACCAAATACGAGTCTTCGTCTCCTTCGCCATGTTAAGCTCTTCCATCTGCTTTAATGTCTTCTCAATGATGGCTAGCGATGCAGTAGTGGCTTTTTGCCATGGAGCTGGTGCTTTGCCGGATTGCGTCCAGCGGTACTTCAGCCTCATAGGGGTCACCAAGTCTTCCAAAGCCTCTGCTACTGCTCCTGCATGAAACATGTCGGACTTTGCTAGAGACGTAGTGGTCAACTCGACCAACCAATCCATGCTAGATTTGGATAAAGCAACGAATGTGAGATTGCTTTTGGTCTTGTGCTGCGATGCATCGAAAGGCAGTGATACGAGCTGAGAGGCAGCATATACCAATGTTGATGAGACAAGCTCAATGTTGCCGTGTAGCGCTCGAAGATGCTCAAGAACTTTTTGCTGGAGCGCAGTAGATAAGTTCACGTCAGTACTGTAAGCTCCGCCAGTTGATGACTTGACGCAGTTGACCATGTTTTGAACCAGTTTATCGAGGCGCTCAGCTGTGGTGCTCTTCTTCACCAGATCATATATGCTTCTTCCACAGTTGACGTAGGCAATGTATTGATCCTGTGCAGCAGTCTGTCCCTTCACATCTGCGGAGCAGTCTGGTATATCAGATGACCACAGAGATTCTGTGCGCGCGACTGCCTGGTCCAAGTTGTGTTTGTCAGACCTGAAAGCGACTAGTAGAGTGCTGAGGGCGTTGTATATAGCTGCGTTAATGACAGAAGAACGGAAGGATGATAGCGTCTCAAATATTTCCATGAGGTCTGACCATAGTCTGTCAAAGGAATCAAGTGATGCCATCTGGTCAAACTGGCCAACCAGAAGAGTAGCAATGTCACCAATGATCTCGCGCGAAGTCGAGTCGAGGCCAATGATAGCATCGATCGATGCTTTGCCAGATCGAAGACTCTTCTGCTGTTCGGCATTCTCTCGTAGGATCTTGAATAACAGGGTCTCAATAGCTAGTTGCCATGCCGGGTTCGAGAAATCAGTACTATGGTTCTTGAATATTCGTAAGAGTGTTTGGAAAGCACTGTTCCTAACTTCGGAGCGCTCGTCGGCAATGATGTCGGTCAGTCGATACATGAGTAAGACCCACTGAGCAGGTCGAGACTCTTTGCTCTTTGTGACGATGCGTTCGTGACCTAGGACCAGTCGTTCCTCGGCAATGCCGCTGGTAAGCTCGTTGAGTCCAGATACCACTTCTTGCTTTACGAGAAAATCCGAGACGTCCCAAAACAGCGTGATAGCCTGGAAAGTATCAGCACGTCGTCTATTCAGCTGAACTGAATACTTACCGTGAGTGAGATGTTCAGATCAGAGGTCTGAGAAGCAAAGTGAAACAGTATCTCGACCAGCGGGCTGAGACATGCCTGTGGAAGAGGCGCCAGGAAGTCTGAGCATACAAGCTGCATTACACCAAATGCCGATCGACCCAGATAAGGAGCCATGAAACTACTTGACAACCTCAACCAACCCTCTTTGTCGATCCTTTGGTTAGTCTCGTGCTTTTCAGCGTCTTCGGAGTCAAAGACACTGCCTATTATGGCAAGAATAATATCCCATCCAGCAGAAAGTGCCTCCCCAGACTTTTCAAGTACAGCTCTGACCGAGTCAAGGACCTTGTTGTGGATCTCAATATCGATGTTCGCAAGGTCGTGGCCCTGCTCATATAACTGATAGACAAGCGAGTTCAGCGAAGACAAGACCATCTTCTGGGCCACCGCAGCATCATCCGATTCCTCAGATGTGCTCGCTTCAGCAACAGCAACAGAACAACGTGCCAAGATGTCGGTTGCGAAACGTCGAGCATCATCGGGGATGTTTGTAGCGATAGTCAAATCTATGATACGATTCACCAAGATTGCCCACCCACTTTCGGAGGAGGCATAACTTGCGAATCGCGCAACATTGTGTTCTGCAAGGTCCTTGATTCTTGTCAAAACGAAAAGATAATCTTGCGTAGAAAGAGCAATATCGGTTGTGATCCCAGGCAGGCTCGAGATCCTGCGTGTGACGGGTGGGGGTTTCGCTTGAACTGGTGACGAGGGCAAACCTTCAGTTCTCCCGTCAAGTAATTTGCAAAGGGTGGTGAGTACGTGGAGGAAAGAGTCGTTCGGATAGTCCGCTGTGCTTTCTAAAAGTCGTAAGACTGCGCCTTCTACAGCTGAGATCTCAGGGCCAATTCCTGTGGATTTTGCTTGTGAGGCATTGAGGACGACGCCAGCTTGGAGCAATGTTTCAAAGACGATGTTGAATGAGGACTCCAACGTTGGACCGATAGCGATGGCAACATTTAGAAGTGCTCTCAAACAGAGGAGATTACGTGTCGACAATGTAGGCCTCGACGCCGGATCATATGATGCTCGTCTTGACCTGTCATTCCCTGATACTTGCGTGGCAAAGCTTTCCACGCTGAGTAATCCCTTGCCATTGGAGTATACGCCAGAAGTTTCAGTTGTTGGAGATGAGACTGCGGACATGCTAGATGTTACTATACTCGGAGGTACCGCAGCTTTCCCAAGCGTGGTCAAGAAGGCATCTCGTGCGGTGGACAATCTGAGAAGACCGGAGACCTGGACAAATCTTTGATACGACCTGATCAACGCCCGATAGTAATCGTTGTCCAAGGATGCGTTGAGGAACGTGGAATACGTTGCAAGTAATGCAGGCCAGCACTCTTCAACAAGCCTTGCAATTGCTCTGATACGAACAGCTTCGGTACTCTCGTCTGTTGAGAGCGGGTTGAGTGGTACCGTTCGCGATCGGTAAGACTGCGACCTCTTTTTTCTATTCCTAGTCCTTTGTGGACTTGTAGTGTGTTCTTCACTGTCGTCAGCTTCATCGTCCGAAATCTGTTCTGGGCCTTTCCTGTGCCGTGAACCATCATGCTGCACTGTCAGAGGGAGCACAACCTTAGCAAGGTTCTCAGATAGGCCGTTCAGACACTCAAGTACAAGACTATAGATATATGTCTCTGGCAAGGCTGGAGGATCGGTTTTATCGAGTTGGTCCATGCATTGAGTCTTCGGTACGCTCCATCGCGTACTAATGCCTGGGACGTTGGTTTCTCCAGAGTTTGATGTGGGGACGATGACACCAGCAACGCCGCCAGCAGCTTCCATCGCAACTTGTTCAGCTATCGTATCTCTTGCCTGGTCCGTAGGAACGGTTGAGTGTTGACCCAGCCCAATCACAGAAGGCTTCTCGGTCGAGATTTTGACGAAGGATGCAATGTTGTCTCGTACAATCGAGCGTTTGCCCTCTTTGGCATCGTACTGTAGATAGATTTGCACAGCCAGGCTTGGCTCAGTGTAAACAAGACGGAAGACTTCCATGCACATCGCGCGTTTCCAGGATGTCGCTTCCGAATCTATCATGTGGGTCAAAAGACCTAGGACAACCTCACACTCGTCAGGCATGGCCTGAAGATGACGACGTATGATGAACGAGGCGACCCGTAGGGCACGCAGTGTGACACTGAATGCTTGACGTTCTGAGATGACGCGAATTAGATGCGGCATGACCACTGTTCGTAGGATGTTCGTCTGCTCGGGATGAGATGCAAATATCTTGGGATGACTACCAAGGCACGCACCCATGAGCTCCAGGCCCGAGGCGGCAGAGAGGCTAGAGAATCGTACGAATCGTGTGTTTTGGCCCTCGGTAGCGAAGCAAATATCCAGAAATACGCGGTAAGCATCGTAAGCAGCTTCTTTCAGGGCGATCGGACCATCTCCACCAGATATTCGAGTGACAATGGGGACTTTATCACCAGCTTCATCTTCGACAGCAACTCTATCAAACACGGATACGACAAGTTGTTGAAGGGTGGCAGCAGCTACACCACTGACTGTAGCAGCTTTGACGTTCTGCAAAGCTGCACATACTTGCAAGGCGGCGGCCAGATGATCGCCTTTCAGATCGTCCGAATAGTTCTGGGCAAGAGCCGGAAGAGCCTGGAGAACCTTGAGCTGAATTTCAAGGCCGAGTGAGGTACAAGCGTTGAAGGCATCCAGCACATCTTTCAGGCGCGACTTCGGTAGACCTCGAATGATGACAAGGCGTTGGAGACAGACTGCAGCACTACCAGCATACTTGGCATTTCTTGTATTGCAAGCGAGTAGGAAAGGATCGATGAAAGTTGGTCGACGACTTAGATCTCTTCTTCGTCAGCAATTTGGAGAATGAAGATGACATAAACACATCTCACCAGCAGCCAGTTGTTGTTCTGACGTTGATGGGAGAGACTTGAGATCTTGTAAGGATTTCTCTGCGGCCTATATCAACGTCAGCATTCACACATATAACAATAAGTTAGAAGCGATAGCATACAGTGCGTATCTCTGGATTCTTTCTCTTAGCCTCTTGAGCCAGGCTCGTTAATTCGGCCTGGAGAGCTTGTCCACTCATAACTCTCTCTGATCTTTCAGACAATGGCAAGCATTCTATCCTCAAAAGTTATGGTGAATTGGAGCAACTGTAATTTCAAGTGAAACAAGAAGATCAATCAACAAGTCAATGGAAGTGGTAAATTGACCATCCAAAGGGGGAGCGAGGAACGGAGGACACGGATGTTGTTGGAGTTTGCCAAGCTGGCAAACATGTGGGTGGGCAATGGCAGGGCATGCGACCGAGGACGTGGGTCGAGCTTGCTGATTGTGACGCTCATGACAAGCGTGTTTATCCCCGTCTTGTAAATAGAAGCCCATCTTTCTACACTTTTACTTCACTTTTCGATCTGTTCAAGAAATAGCGTCGGCCTACCACTCGGCTGCCTGTCCTCACCAACAGACTCCAAACAACATGGCCAAAGTTCCCCGCAACTTCCGTCTGCTAGAAGAGCTCGAGAAGGGCGAGAAGGGCCTCGGTGCTGGTATGGCCAAGCCGTATGAGTGAATATAGGACAGGACGGTGACTAACGCTGTCGTAGAGGCATGTTCTTACGGTCTCGATGACGGCGACGATCTTCTCATGACCAACTGGAACGGCACCATCCTTGGACCTCCTCACGTACACGACCCCGTCCTCACCTCTCAACCTCGATCAGAACAGCCATTGACTTAGTGTCCGACAGAGTGTGCACGAGAACCGTATTTACAGTCTGAAGATCCGCTGCGGCGAGAACTACCCCGACACCCCTCCCGAGGTTACCTTCATCTCCAAGGTCAACCTGCCCTGCGTCGACCAGAGAAACGGCAAGGTATGTCTTGCCCGGAATATATACTTGATGTCAGCTTGACCAACATCAAATACAACAGGTCGATCTCTCCAAGCTCCCCAGCCTGAGCCAATGGAAGCGTGACTTTACCATGGAGACCATCCTGATTGAAATTAGAAGGCAAGTTGAACACCAACTAAGCCATGGCAGAAGCATCACGCTGACTCCTCTGTAGATTTATGGCTGCCCCTGCACACAAGAAGCTGCCCCAGCCCCCGGAGGGCACAAACTTCTAGATGACTATCCCCCACTTCTTGTTCCACAGCTCCTTACGAAATGAAGAACTCGTCGCTTAACCGTACCCAAGCGACGACATGACGCTCAACATGACCCACTCTTCTGTCCCATACTTTCACTGGCATAGCATTGGCGCCCGGCGCATCGAGAGAAAGAGAAAGGGCCCGATACCGTTCTCAGTATAAAACTTTCATCTCAATATTTACATCTACTTCTATGTCGCGACGAAACATGGAGGTATACGGCGGCCGTCCCCTGGAGATGCCATCTGGAACGACCGCTCGCCATGAACAGTGTGCCTCCCAATGCCCTATAATCTATTCCTGAACTCCAAATCCATATCTTGTATTATGTAGTCGTACATGGCATGATTTAGTCATCGCTCGAGTACAGTCTGGCCATGTTCTTTGCACCTCTGGGCTCGATGAACAGAGCCTCGGCCTCGACCAAATGCTCGCCCTCTTCGACGCCCTCGCCCAAGAGCTCGATCCAACCCTTGACCCAGGCCTTTCTGCCATCGACCTTTGTTGTCTCGGCTCTGAGAACAACGAAGCTGTTTGCCGGGCAAGGCTTCTTGTAGGTAATGTTCAAACTTGCGGTAACACCGACCTTGTTGGGAAGAGCAGGGAAACAGGCACGAGCCAGACCTTCGTCCAGAAGAGTTGCGAGAAGACCTCCGTGGATGATGGTAGGGTGACCGCACAACTTCTCACCAAGGTGAGCAATTTGAACGATGGCAGGCAACTCAGCCTTCGTTTTGGCAAAGGTGAGCGGCGGGGACGCGATTTTGTCGTCTCCTTGCAATGTGCCCGCTGTCAAGTTGTGCGATCTCATGTTCTCGGGGATCTTCATGTGCGGCCTGGACTCGATCCATTCCGGGTCTGCGCGCAGAGACTCGGAGAGAGGGTTTGAGATGATGCGCTTGTTGATTTCCTCGGCCTCTGCGCTGGCAGGCACGAACAAGGAGAGAGTCTCGGCATTGGTGGGAGGCTGGAGGAAGCCATTGGCCGTCTCGATGGCGGGAGCGACAGACATTGCTAGACCGGCGGCTGTTGCGACTATGAAAAGAGCGGTTGCACCGAGGACGCGGGAGGTTCGGGAGCGAGGAGGAGGGAGTGTCGGGTTTGAGAGAGTCTCGATCGTAGGTGTGGTATGCGGTGCTTTTGATAACAAGGTAAGCAAGAGGTCAAAGCAAAGGACAGCCCACAGACACTCACTAGATTGGGTGGTTTGGAAACGCTTCTGGATTGCGGGCTGGCGGGCTCTATATATACAACGACTCCGGGCACCAAAGAGAGTCTTCCGAACTAGTGCCGCTCCTGAAACTGTGGCCATGGATACTTTGGCTTGTGACGAATGCCAACAGCTCCTTGAATATTCAGAGCCGAGTCGGTATCGTTTGAGAAATCGCCTATTGCTCTGAAATTGTTCGAGGCCAAGGCCAGTCGTCCGAGGTCCAACGCTCTTCCGCTGCCGTAAGTTGAACACGCCGATGTCCCGACCCTGCCCAATTGGGTAATACTTGCGAAGTGACAAAAGAGCGAGCAAGAGCGAGATACAGTCTGTGATGGATGACAAGACTTGAGTGCTTGGTAACACGTATGATCATGTCAAGGGTTCATCCTACAGCACGAGTTTGAGTAGTCGCTTTTGAGGAACAATGTGGCAGTTCAAGGTGACCACATTTCCAAATGAGAAAACACAAGCCAAACACTCAGACGAAAGTGTCCTGCTGTCAATAAATCATGATTCAAGCAAAGAGAGAAAACAGTGCAAATAACAAGAGAGATCTAAACGTGAAGAGCAAGAGCGGTCATTGCAAAGAGGGCTACAGTATACCTTTTCACAACCATGTCAGCGCTTGAAAGGGAAGAGGTCATGAGCATACGACTATTGATGCGTTTAACGATACGACTTGACACGGAGAGAATCATATTTGTAGACACGAGAAATTGGTTTTGTAGTCATCCAGATCTGGATCTTCGAAATTTTGATTTTGACCACGCAGTTGAAATGCGGGTTCCATCCTTCTAAAAGGGGTTGAATGGTGATGTGAGAGATATGAGAAAAACGCCAGACACCATCGCCTTTGGGTTCGGTCCCTTCTTGCTAGCCGTTGAGGACCAAGAAAGAGAATAAAGTCGAGTTTGGTTCCATCACATCGCCCCTTTTTGTATTGCCCCGCCTGGTATCATTGCACATGTTGAATCATTAGCACCCTCTTTTTGCTGCCATAAAAAGCTGTAGAAAAACAAAAGAATATCAGGGAGAACTGTATGACAACAGCCTCCATGCTATGCAGAAAGTGAAACGGGAAATGCTGGAGAGAAGAGAAACAGCAAGATATCTAGTATCTGTACATGTCGCTCTTGAAGGGACCCTCGACGGGGAGACCAAGGTAGTCGGCCTGGACGTCAGTGAGGGTGGAGAGCTCGGCGTTGACGTGCTCGAGGTGGAGAAGAGCGACCTGCTCGTCGAGGATCTTGGGGAGGACGTAGACACCGACGGGCATGACACCGTTCTTGAGGTCACCGACACCCTCACCCTCGTTGGCGCGGGCGAACTCGACGTACTTCTTGCCGAAAGCCTCGTCACCGGCCTTGTACAGCATGATCTGGGCAAGGACCTGGTTGGCGAAGGAGCAGGACATGACGAAGGAAGAGTGACCGGTGGCACAGCCAAGGTTGACAAGACGACCCTCGGCGAGGAGGATGATGTGACGGCCGGAAGGCATGAGGAAACGGTCAACCTGGGGCTTGATGTTCTGGACCGAGGTGGCGTTCTTCTTCAACCAGGCAACGTCGATCTCAATGTCGAAGTGACCGATGTTGCAGACAATGGCGTTCTCGGGCATGGCCTCGAAGTGCTTGCCAACAAGGATGTCACGGCAGCCAGTGGTGGTGACGAAGATCTGACCGACGGAAGCGGCCTTCTCCATGGTGGTGACCTGGTAGCCGGAGACGGCAGCCTGGAGGGCGTTGATGGGGTCGATCTCAGTAACGAGGACGCGAGCACCCATGGCGTGGAGAGCCTGGGCGCAACCCTTACCGACATCACCGAAACCAGCGACAACGGCAACCTTACCGGCAATCATGACATCGGTGGCACGCTTGATACCGTCGACGAGCGACTCACGGCAGCCGTAAAGGTTGTCGAACTTGCTCTTGGTGACGGAGTCGTTGACGTTGATGGCGGGAACGAGGAGACCCTTGTTCTTGAGCATCTTGTAGAGGTGGTGGACACCGGTGGTGGTCTCCTCAGAGACACCGTAGCAGTCCTTGAGCATCTCGGGGTACTTCTTGTGGACAAGGGCAGTAAGGTCACCACCGTCGTCGAGGATCAAGTTGAGAGACTTGCCCGAGGGGAAAGACTTGAGCTGCTGCTCGAGGCACCACTCGTACTCCTCCTCGGTCTCACCCTTCCAGGCGAAGACGGGGGTACCGCCAGCGGCGATAGCAGCAGCGGCGTGGTCCTGGGTGGAGAAGATGTTGCAGGAAGACCAGGTGAGCTCGGCACCGAGGGCCTTGAGGGTCTCGATGAGGACAGCAGTCTGGATGGCTGTGACGGACAAGTCAGCTTCAATTCAGCTTTCCCATGGTAAAGCTCTAGGGACTTACTCATGTGCAAGCAACCGGCGATACGGGCACCAGCAAGAGGCTGCTCAGCGGCGTACTTCTCTCTGGTGGCCATGAGACCGGGCATCTCGTGCTCGGCGAGCTCAATCTCGCGGCGACCGAAAGCGGCCAAGCTGAGGTCGGCGACCTTGAACTTCTGGGCGGGAGCACTCATATTGATGGTATAGAAAAGAGGGGTGGGAGGTGGAGGGAAAGAGAGATGTGTGAAGGAGAAAGGAAGGAAGGGGAGCAGCAAGTAAGTAGTCGCTCTGAATGCGCGCCAGAAAGCAGCCAACAAAAATGGGCCCACACCCCTCACTCAATCTCTCCAATTGCCGTAAATTGTTGGATCTTCACCGCCTCCAATCTTTCTGCCCCCAGCTCGACAAAGGGTCTTCAGCTAAAGCACGTTGCGTAGGGAGGTCGGTGTTCGTATTGTTCGCGCCTCATCTTTCCAGAATGGGCGAGTAGAGGGGTTTAGACCGTCCGACTTTTTCACAAACGTCTCAACGACAGCGAGCTTCCACAGTGGGGCAAGCTCCTTCGTCCGTGGACCAGCCATTCATCTGCGTGGTCTTGACGTCTTCCATTCATCTTTAATTCTTCAACCTTTCTTTTTCTTCGCAACCGTGTCCTCATTGTGATGAACTGTTTGACGTTTAAGAAGATCAATGTCCAGCCATCCAAACATTTTCCCCCGAGGTTTTGATGGCTAGCACACGGGTTTCCATCAAGGTCATACGCAGTAGACAGGCAGAAATTGGTCCGGTTGTTCAGAGGATTGGGGTGTATCTGATCGATTTGACATGCAATTCTCGAGTAAGGTGGCTGTATAATGCACAAATTGAAACAGCTAGGCACAAGCACGACCGGAGCGCTTGTATTGCCGTTGATTTTGAGCTCCTGATGGATCGCTGCGGCTCAACGCCGGATCGAAGCAGTTTGTAATTGCTATCAACCATCTCTTCCTGATTGCCAATGACAATCCATCTCTTGAGGTGCGACTGTTGCTGCCTTCGAGGGACGCGTTTGTGCGACGTGCTGCCTGAAGTTTAGCGCAGGGATGATGCTTGGGGCGACACTGGCTAGGAAACTGGGGCTCTGCAAGGCTTCAACTGTCGGTATAAGTATTCGTGGTGTACCAGGAAAACGGCTATCATCAAATCATCGGATAGCAGCACGCATGTCTGAAAATCACTTACTCGAAGCTTTTGCTTCTGCTCTAGGAGAGTCCGACAGCAAGAGCACCTTCGCCTGTGGCGGAACTATACCGATCATACTCAACACGTCGAGCCCTTCTGAGCATACTAGCAGCATTATGCCAACTCAAGTGTTCAACCAGACCGTCAGGACTAAGCCAGTCACCATACGCTATGGACCATCGGGTCATGGCCAGACTTTGAGCCTACCAACAGAGACCACCAAGGATCCGGCCTTTCTCAACCTGATCAGCACTTGTGAGCCTGCCTCATTTGGCCGTGAAGGCAGGGATGTATTTGATGAGCAGTACCGTAAAGCGACTAAACTTGACACCACTGAGTTTTGCTCAAGCTTTTGTCCTTATGAGACGGGAATCATCGACATTGTTACTCAGCTCCTCATGCCTTCAGTCAAGCGTGAGATTGCCGAAAGGCCAGCCTACGGACCGGAGGTTCTGTCTGCACAGCTCGCAGAGGATGTTAGAGCTCTGTTCATTGCAACCGAGAATTACGTGGGTGTGGACACGATGACACTAACAAAGATCATAACTTCTCGCTCGAATGAGGATCTCCTCACCATCATGCGTGCTTATGAGCAGAGATACCAGCGCGAGCTTGGTCGGGTTCTGCAACAGAAACTTCAACGCGACGACATGTTCATGTTGGACATACTCGCACAAGTCTTGATTGAGGATCGTGCCAAGCAGCACGAGATGGAACGCAAGATCAAGAGCACTACTGGAATGGGTATCAGAGCCGAACTCTATAAGCTCAATGTCTACAGTGGACCTTCGGGCAGATTCAGAGCCCATGTCGACACTCCCGGAAGCGAGACGCAGATTGGCAGCCTTGTTGCCTGCCTGCCTTCTGAGTTTGAAGGTGGTGTCTTGTCAGTTTCGCACCAGGGTAACACTGTCCAGTTCGACTGGTCAGCTTCTT
>ERZ794946.444-NODE-444-length-16767-cov-4.134514_pt1 | contig 16767 bp, 19 predicted proteins | sample MGYA00433072_ERZ794946 | MGnify/ENA primary metagenome ERZ794946 (study PRJEB30137, sample SAMN04331413) | food metagenome | isolation source: Y3 must sample point D1 replicate A | place: Australia: South Australia | collected 2014 ...
GGAGGATCATGGTTCTATAAATTTCTGTCGGTCACGAATTGAAAGGGTTTCCAAGATTATGCCAATCAGCAATACACTGACCTCGTCTTGTCCCTTTTGCTCTTCTCTCCTTCTTCGACCTTTATCGTCCGATCTGGAAACTTTTGTGCATTTGGATAAGAGCACCGCAAGCCACTGTCAGATCATGGAGATAGAGGACGCCCGTTTAATATTACACTAACCTCGCTCGTTCCTTTATCTCGCTCCGTTGTTTCCCCTACACTTAACTATAAAACCTTAACCTACCTTATCTATACTCCTACCCTTATCTCCCTCGCCCCTTCCTCTTCTTCCTACTCCCCTCCCCCTTCTCTCTCCTCTTTCTTAATCTCCCCCTCCTCCAAAACCAAAACCCAACTCCGGCGATGGCGAAAATAGCGACGATTCCTATCACCACTCCTATACCAGCGCCAGGGCGCCATGGAGGAGAAGCATAGTTGTCTGATATATCAGAGGGATCTGTGCGGACGGGTGATGGTGTAGAGTTTGACGTAGGTGGTATTGATGTCGCCATAAGTGTAGAGGTTTCTAGATCCGTAGTAGTAAGAGCAGGTGCTGTGGCTGTGGTTGTCGCGGTAATAATCGACGTCACCAATTCCGTCGATATCGGTGTCTGTGCCGTTACTACAGCCGTCACGATTATCGTGCTCAAAGCAGCAGAGGAGGAGGAGGAGTCGATTTCTGCCGTCAATTGCGAAAGTACGGAAAAGATAAAAAAGTTTGAGTGTTATTGGGTTTTTTGGTTTTGACAGGCAATGCGATTGAGATACGAAAGAAAAAAAAAAGATAAATTCCTCCCAAAGTACTAAGAAAGAAAGAAAAATATAGAAAGAAACATGGCAAACACGATTGGGTTGGGGTTATTCATTCTCATTTGTTTGATGAGGCCAGGCTGTGGTTACGCACATATGATAAAGCCACTTTTTTCGTGTTGCCGATATGAGCGTTGATATTTTTTTTGGCGGTTGTGGCTTTTTTTTCTCTCGTGCCGTCTAATCACTTGTTAAATAGCGGCACGAATGTACAGTCGCGCCTGACCGCTCGAAAACCATGAACGTATGATTGCATGGCAAACATGAGAATTATAGTGCCTGAAGCATCCAATCCGCAATTCCATTTGTGAAATTTCTTGTAGCTATGGAGACTACTTGGTTGCTGGGCTTGGGTGGAAGTAATGGTGTGGATGTCTGGTCCCTATTGCGTTGACTGATGGTTCCGTAGGAGCTGTACGTCTGTCGACTTGAGGAAGAAATCATGTCTGACGGCCTCGGAAGGGCGGTTTATTTATCTGCTTCCACGGTAACTTTTCTTGCATCTCTTCTTCTTCCTGCTTGGGTATGGTGGTTGTCGCAGTGTCGCTATGAGCAGCTGCCGATGTCGGTTTATGAACCGCCTTGTTGTGTATGACTAGATCGTACCGCTGAAATGCCTCTGTTGTCGAGGCACGAGCGACGGGCTTTTGAACTGCACATGCTTGATTGTGGATTGTATGATTGAAAGGAGTCGGCGGCTTCGGGGGCAGGGGATAGCGAAGAGGGATATCAACACCGAGCTTGAGCTTGACGTTGGGTTGAACCGTACTGTCGACATCCATAGCATCTTCGTCGTCGTTGTCTTCTGTAGCTTGTCTGTCGAGATTTTGTTGATGTTTCAGACATGCTTCTCTCTTACGCGCACTCCTCCCTAACCTTCTGTGCGCTTCACATCTTCCTGGCATTGCGGCGCAATCAAGGCAGTTCCTCCTGCTATACGCATTTTTGTGCCTTGCACACTTTCCCTCCAGAACGGCGCAGTCGGGACAATCCTTTCTACCTGGTGCCATAATAACGAGGTCTGTGGTGAAGGTTGTTGTGATCGAATGTTGCTGTGCGCGAAGGCTGTGGAGATTGGTATGCGCGAAGCAGGTGAGAGTGAAAGAGCAAGTCCGTTTGGAAGTAATTAATGCGTGTGGGAACTGAATAATTGGGAGTGTTCAAGTGAAATTAAAGTGAGAAGGGGACTAGCAAGTCGCCGATGTGAAAGATCATGAATGGAAGGAGGGGCGCTTCACAAACAGGTATGCTCTTTCCATGAGCTCAACTCTTTGTTGGAAGTCGATCGAAGACCATCTTTCTTACTTCCTCACGAGTATAACGTCAATTGTCATGAGGAGTGAACACATACTAGAGTGGTCACACATTTGTCTGAGACCAATTGCGAGGTGAGTGTTTTCATTTTGACGAACGTGTACTTTGAGTGGAGTGTGTCAAGCACGCTTTCCCTACGGCAAAACCTGTTCCTCCACAGTTACATCAACCTGTACAGGAGATTGGCTTTGTTGATGTTGCTGTTGCATGTGCATGCCCAAGCTTCCAAGGGCGGAGAGGGTCGCACCAGCAGCACCGTAGTCGACAAACTTCCTTCTGCCAAAGAAGTGGACGGCTTCTCCGTGCGGCCATGTGAGGTTGTTGTATGCCCAGAAGCCTAGTAACGCGATGGATGTGGAGGTCAAGCCGAGCACAGCTGGAAGGTACTGTTGAAGAAGACTAGGCTGACGGTTGGTCGGCAATCGTTTCAAGCCAGCGTTGCTCTTCGGCAGAGGAAGCTGGTTAAAGAGACTTTGGCCAATGTAGCTGATGACAGCGAAGGGGCTGAAAGATTGTGGGGTCACCCAGGGGAGTTCGGCGGCGCCCTTTTCTGATTGTGAAACAGCACTCAAGGCTTCGTCGGGGTGCGCGTCGATTCGGAGGGTATCTCTGAGGGAGCCAATGTAGACAACAAGCTTCTGGTACTTGAGTCGCATGGTAGAAGCGAGCCAGTTCTGGGGCATCTTGGGGTAGAACATCAAGCTCAGGTAGCCGAATGCCAGACAGTCGACAATGGCGGGATCCTCTGTACCCAGAAGGGTTGACTGTTTCTTGAGCAAGTCTTGTAGCGGCTCAAAGAAGTTGTCGGCTAGAGCATTCAACCTGAAAGCAGCAGCGTGCTCTGGCTGTTGTAGTAATGTGCGGACAGTGTCTCTGCGGCCCAGCAGTCTCCTGGCGTGTTTCTCCGTCTCGTGCTCGAAAGGCTTTTTCTGTTGCTCGGACTGCATGCTCGATGGCTTATCGATAACATCTTCGTGCATATCATCAACATCTACGCTGGATACTCCTAGATTCTGTGTGCGTTGTCTGGCTTCGTCGCGGCGTTGGGGAGGTATGACAAAGTTGGCGTACCATGGGAGGATCTTTGTGAAGGCCGAGCGCGTGCGGTTGCGGTAGTTTTCGAACGAGACATATAGCGAGATGTCGAGCAGTAGTTGGCCTTCGGACTTGATGAATGTGGAGAGGCTGTGTTTGCGCGTCAGTGTCTGCTCGGTTGGCCTGGTTGCGCTCTTTGCTTACGCTGTCGCATCTGCTTGTTGTTCGGCTGTGAGATTTGTGGCCAGACCAGGAACTGTACCGCCGGACACTTCGACGAGGTGCTGAGCTATCCTGTCGAACCCAGAATATGTCTTGTCGCCGACCTGAAGAAAAGGCAGTTGAGTGCCCGTCGCGGCTTCATGGCTTGCGACCAGAGCCCATGCTTGTCCACTGCCCTGAGTATACCGCTCTACCAGAGCTACGGCCGCAATGCATTCTGCGTCTATTGAAGGCAGTCCAAATGCCGGTCCTAGAATGTGCAACTTCATCTTGGAAACTTTTGTCGCAATCATGATGATCAAGGTCTTGTGCATGACGTGCCAAGCCGGTCCACAACTTCGACCACCCAAACGTCAAACACCTGCTCAATATCATGATAGCGAGCTCTCCTTCCCCCAATCTTCTGGAGCATTTCCATCACGTATAACTTGAACTCATCTTGTCATCATCTAGTTATTGGTGACAATCATGTAAACCATGTCATCATTGTTTACGAAGAACAGAGAGTATGCTGGGTTCCATGCTGACATATGGTGGTTCCAAAACAAGCTGGATTGTGTCAAGCATATATTCACTTTACAGCCCATTCACCGTACTTAGTCAACTTCTCTGAGCTTGTATCGAACTGAATTAAGTTTAGCTACCTTTACACTTAGTCAAAAAGCGGACAAGACTTGTGGTTGCTGCATGATAGTGAGACGGCGAAGTGAAACGGTGGTTGACCATCACACCCTGACCGGAAGTGACCAGAAGCCCGCTTACGTAAGCAGTTGCTCCGAAGCTCCAAGTATAAATATCTCTCCTCCCCCGCACCCTCTTCACCAACCATCCAAGGTTCGTATCCCCAAAATCACCCATACCATTTTCCAATGCTAACTCTCTCTCAGTGCAAGGGCTTTACGCGCATCAGTGAGGATTCGTCCGAGATCGTGTTTTTGCTAGTTGAAAACTATCAACTGACTGCTCCATTTGGCGCAAGTCGAATGGGAATTTTTGGAACACAACAACAACAACATATTTGTTATTACTCTTTTTTCATTGATGCTCTGGCTCGTTGGCTGGAGGTTGAAGAAGAATTGAGGTGGTTGGTGGTGAGTGAAGAGGACATGACTGCTCGAGCGCGTTCAGACTATGGAGGGACATTTTGATATCGGTCAATGATGGATGGAGAGGCTACGAGAGCTGGTAGCAGGCACGCCATGTGAGCTGTAGCAATAGATCAGTTCACTCATCCATCAAATGTGTCTATCGTTGAAGCGCCTCTGTCCCTGCTGTTTGCGCTGTCTCCTGTCATGATCAGATGCGCGCCTCCCCTCGGTGAAGCAACCTCTGACGTGATGTGTTGATCGACGCGTCTCCCGCAACTTCTTCGCGCAGCCAGCCTTCGAGAAACGTCTGATCCAACTCGACAGACATCGACATCAAGCATTGATCCATCGTGCGCCATAACTGTTTCTCGACCTCGATTACACCTTTCAATCATCCAACACAGCCTCACACAGACGTCACAACACCGCAACAATGTCCTCCAACACAAGCGCCCAAGCGGCCCCAGACTCGCACATCGACACCACCGCCGCAATCAGCTACTGGAACTCGTGCGACCCCTCTGTAACAGGCATGCTCGGCGGTTTCCCCCAAGTCTCCCGCATCGACCTCCAACAATCCACCACCTTCCTCGCCAAACTCCGCCGCACCTCCAAATCCCACCCCACCTCAACACCACTCTCCCGCATCGTCGACTGCGGCGCCGGAATCGGTCGCATCACCCTCGGCCTCCTCTCAAAAGTCTCCTCCACCACCGATATCGTCGAGCCCGTCCAAAAATTCACAAATCAGATTTCAGAAGGGCATGAATTTAAGGAGTTGAGGGAGGCTGGCAAAATTGGCGAGATTTATAATGTGGGATTGGAGGCTTGGGAGCCGGAGCATACGTACGATGTCATTTGGATACAATGGTGTCTAGGCCAATGCACGGATTCTCAAGTCAACGCCCTCTTTACGAGATTGCAAAAACATCTGTCTCCTGGAGGTTGGATTGTCTTGAAGGAGAATCTGTCCAACAATCACTTGGGCGAGGATGTTTATGATGAGACGGATTCGAGTGTTACGAGGACGGATGAGAAGTTTAGGGCCTTGTTCAAGGAGGCGGGATTGAAGATTGTGTCTACCGAGTTGCAGAGGGGGTTCCCTAAGGACTTGTATCCCGTGAGGATATATGCTGCTCAGCCCGAGGCTTGAAGAGGTGGAGATACAACAGCATGAGGGGAGGGAGGAGCAGCACTCTAGAGCTCAAGAACAAAGAGGCTCGGTCGCGAGGCCATGTCTACCAAGAGGAAGCCCTGACATTGGTACTCGCATACGTTGCGGAAGGAAGCGCATCACATTGCTTCAGAGCATCTCCACACGGTATCAGACATGAATATGAATGTCCGAATCACTCAGTGCAGGAAGACACGACGATAGAGCTGCACCAAGGCAAGAAAGTTGAAAGAGGAGCAGCGAGAAATAAAACACATTCTATTGCCGTTGATCAAAAAGAATACCAAACCCCTTCCCAAAACAATGCAGTCTTGTCCACCATATTCGTGAGTGACCAAGCCACCCATGCCCAAAGCAATGCATGCAACCTTTCCTAGGCACCCTCCTGTACGCATACCCATGCCCCATATCCGAACATCAAGACAAGCCTTCTTCAACGCCACAAAGCAACAAAACACCTTTCCTTCACATCACAATCATCCACCTCGACCGCCTCTAGCGCTCCAAGGTTTGAAACTCCTCCCCATACCCAATCTACGTCCAGTGCCAATCTTATTGCCCACCTGCGTAACACTGGTCGCATGGAATGTAGTAGCCGGTCTGAATGTTTCTATTCGTTCTCCTCCTCCTGAGCGTGTCACCTCTTGGTCTGGTGGTGAAGATGGCGGTTCCGGTGGTGGAGGGCTCGAGAGAAAAGTATACGGTTTTGAAAACGAAGGTGCTGTTGTTACGTCTTGCTCATCTCGTTTTGTAGTCGTGGGGTTTGTCGTTAAAGGTGTGGTGCGCAATTTGAAATTTGGGAGTTGGATTGGTTTTGTTGGCGGTATTGCGGTTCGTTGTGGGTCTCGTGAAGACACGTTTGAGATGTCATTTAATGGGTTAGAAACGTAACGGGGCATGGATGCTGGTGGTTTGGGGACTATTTGTGTTTCTGGTACGCTGGATGTGCGGGTCAGAGTTGCTGGGCGTGGTGCTGCATCCGTCCCGACCTTTGGTTTGCCGAAGAAGGACATTATGTTAGCTGATCCTTGGGCGGCTTTGCTCTTCTTGATCGGTGCTGGTGCCGCTTTTCGTGCGTCGATGTCGCGGAGTCTGGCTTCTGATTGTGCTGCTTCCAATTCCTCCATTCGTGAAGCAGCTGTGGTGATCTTCGGTGGTATTGACATCGAGGCTGTTGAGAAGCCTGCTGGATTCTGCATTGTTACTTTCGAGGCTGGCATAAATCCAGCTACAGGTACCATAGGACCGCCTGACTGATCATCTGTCCTGCGTCGTTTGTTTGCGTATAATCCTTCCTTGAAATCGATATTCTTTCCTTGGTCCCATCTTGCATTTTCACTCTTAGGGAAAGTGCCGTCCAATGGATAGTGAGTGTCTTCGGGTGTTTCGTAACCACTGCGTGCTTCAATGAGCTGTTTCAAATCAGGCTTATCTCTTCTCAATGTCCTGGCGAGTTCGTTGACTGCATCGTCATAGAGCTTAGGTCCTTGAGTTTCGAAGAAAGCCTCTATTCCTCTTTGCGTGAGGAAGTGAGACATGGTTGTTTCCCCTGACTGACTGTTTTTGTTGGGACAACTCAGGTACAGCAACGCTTGAGCTCTGGTCATGCCGACATACAATAGTCTTCGTTCCTCATCAATATCATCAGCTCTTGAGTGAGGTATTGAGCCTTCATAACAGGCGGGGATGAATACAACAGGCCATTCAAGACCCTTTGCTGCATGGATCGTTGAGATGGTAACATGCTGTTGGGTCTCATCAGGGTTCTCATCTTGCTTCCGCTGGACTTCGCTCGAGAGCGCAATGTTTGCAAGGAAGAGAGTCAAAGCATCCTCATTAGCATTGATGAGGCGCTGTTCCAAGCCTTCAATCTCTGGAAGAACTTCTTCTTCGACAAACTCCTCGCCTTGTGCCATGGCAGCCGTCAAATCCGCCGTTTGTGCTTTGAGTTCTTCAATATTGGCCCATCGAGTTTCGTAATCGTCTGGGTATCTCTTTTGCAGGTATTTTGAGAGTTCCAGCTTCTTGATGAGATATTCGACCAAGTCGAATGGAGACGCTTGCTGGTCATCTTTGCCAGTGAGCTTCTTCTGGCCAGTCAGAACAAGGTTGACCAGATCTGTCAGACCCTTCGATGCCTGAGCGGAGAGTTTCGTATCTGATCGTGTTTTTCCTTGGACGCTGTCGAGGACTATCTTCCACAAACTGCTGCGCTTCCTTTCTGCTTCGTCTATCAAGCCTTTGACTGTGACATCGCCAACACCGCGAGTTGGTACGTTGATGACACGCAGCAGTGCATCGTTATGATCTGGCTGATTGATAATGCGGAGGTAGTCCAATATCATCTTGACCTCAATACGATCAAAGAATTTAGTTCCACCAACCATGCGATATGGTATGCCAGAGTTACCGAGTGCTGATTCGATATGTCTGGAGACAGCTGCCGAACGGAGTAAGACTGCAAAATCGTTGAATTTCAACAAGTCTGCACTTAAAGCTTGCGTTCTCCTGATCTCCGAAACCAGCCATTTCGCTTCCGCATCTGCAGTAGGAAGTTTGCGAAGGACCGGACGGTCTCCAATACCGAAAGTGGGTTTCAGAGCCTTGGATGGTCTGCTCTCATCTTGCTCAATGACCTTTTGAGCCGATTGAAGAATTGCTCCTGCTGATCTATAATTTTCCTCCAAATGAATCACGTCCGTTCCTAGGAATCGTTTCTCCATGCGTTCGAGGTTCTTGATTTCAGCATTTCGCCAACCATAGATACTCTGATCGGGGTCGCCAACGATAGTGACATTCTTTTTGAATCGAGAAAACAAGCACATGAGCTCAAACTGTACGCTGTTCGTGTCTTGAAACTCGTCAATGAGAACAGCCTCGATGTTCGAGACACACTGAGGATGTTCCCGAAGAAGCTGAGCACAACGAAGGAGTAGGTCGTCATAGTCCAGCAAGTTGGAGGTTCGTAGTGCTTCCTCGTATTCAGAATAGACGGCACTGAATTCTTGCTCGGCGGCCTTGCGAGTGATTGCGTACTGTTCAGCGCTCATACTCTTGGCTTTGAGACTGGATATCCTGGCTCCTGCGGCTCCTGGTTCGATAGAGAAGCCTTGACGCTTGATGATACGGGTGATGATAGCCTTGCTGTCGGACATGTCGGCAATACCGAAATTCTTCTCAATCCCGATCAAATTGCCATAAGAGACGAGAAAGCGTCGAGCAACCGAGTGGAATGTTCCTAGGATGAGTTTCTTTTCCAGACCATCTCCGACAAGACCCTTGATTCGTTCCTTCATTTCTTTCGCCGCCTTGACGGTAAAAGTGCAGACAATGATATTCCATGGTTGAAGTCCCCGTTCGGTGATGAGGTAAGAGACACGAGCAGTGAGCGTTTTGGTTTTGCCAGATCCGGGCGGTGCCAGAACCTGCAAAGCAAGTGAAGGCGAGGTCACTGCCAGCCTCTGGGCTCGATTCAGCCCATCGAGCAGTTTGTCCATGGAGTTTGTTGCATCAAGCTCGCTGGAATTTGGGAAGACGCGTTCTGGAAGGAGGCGACTCCAGCGCGGCGCGAATTCACGTGTCTTTGACGAAATTGAGCAAAATGTCTGGACTTTCGCAAGTCACAAGGGAGACGTACTTATCAGGTATGTGTGAGGTACGCATGCGACAAACAAAAGGTAGTTAGAAGCTGTCGACGCGCTCTTGACTGCGAGGCAGCCGCGAAGCTTTGGTGGATGAGAAAAAGAGTAAAAAGAATTGCCTCGAGGGAGAATCGAACTCCCATCTAAGGATTACCCAAGCCATGCTTGGTCATTTCGATGACCGATATGAGACCTTCGTACTAGCCGTTATACTATCGAGGCGGGTTATGAAAAGAAGTCGACCTACAACACATATATCCTCTGCATAATTTGAAGCCCAGCGCATCGATGCCGCCAGCCAATCCTCACAACCTTGTGATGCGAGCCGGCAGTTCGAGCTTGCTGTTTGTCGTTTGATATGCTGCAAACTTTTCCCGTGCTCAAAATTGCAGAACTCGAATTAGTTGCGAAACCAAGTGAAACCCAATGATCACATGCACGATGCGAAGCTTGTGATGACGTGCCTGGCGCCTTCGATACAAGCGTTGTTCGGTCAACTCCCCGCGATAGGCAGTCATCTCTGACCATCTGCTCTCTGCCATCTTACTTCCAATCTATACCACCAATCATGAAGACATCAGCCATTCTCGCAGCTTGTGCTTCTGGCCTTGCCGTACAGGCATTCAGTGTCCCGAGAATCGCCCAAAATGCCGCCCAGCAAGTCCAAGGCTTCATGTCGCCTGAGCAGTACCTGATCGAACTTGCCCCAGGCGAGACCAAATGGGTGACAGACGCCGAGAAGTGGGCTCTGAGAAGAGTATGCCACAGTAGAATCCCTCTCCAAGGCTACGCTGACCAGATTACAGGAAGGCATCTCGTTCTTCGATATCACCGACACGCCTGACCTTGGTTCCGTGCTCAAGTCCAATGCCGCAGTCAAGTTCCCGGAACATACCCACTACAACTCGACCGTGAAGAGCCTTGCCCGTAATTTGACCAAATCGAACATGCACGATCACCTCGAGACCTTCACCGCCTTCCACACACGCTACTACAAGAGTGAATACGGCGCCAAGTCATCATTCTGGCTGTTGGGCCAGGTCAATGACACCCTCGCACACGCAGGAGCTCTGAAGCATGGAGCAAGTGTCAAACATTTCGAGCATGCTTGGGGTCAGAACTCGATCATTGCCACACTCCCCGGCAAGACCAACAAGACGGTTGTTATCGGTGCCCACCAGGACAGCATCAACCTCTTCTTCCCTTCGCTCCTTGCAGCGTAAGTACATTCAAGACACGACGAGCCAACGATCACTTCCCACTAGTGGGGACTATGTGGCGCTCCACTATCTACTCGAGAAACATGCTAATTATATTTCCTATTGCAGACCTGGAGCCGACGACGATGGCAGCGGTACCGTCACTATTCTCGAGGCGTTGCGTGTTCTGCTTCTTGACCAGGACATCATCGAGGGCAAGCAAGAGAACACTGTCGAATTCCACTGGTACAGCGCTGAGGAGGGTGGTCTTCTTGGATCTCAAGCCATCTTCCAGACCTATGAGAAGACTGGCCGTGATGTCAAGGCTATGCTGCAACAAGACATGACCGGTTACGTCCAGAAGACTCTTGACGCTGGAGAGCCCGAGAGTGTTGGCGTCATTACCGATTTCGTTGATCCCGGCCTTACCGAGTTCATCAAGAAGGTCGTCACCACCTACTGCGACATCCCTTATGTCCTTACCAAGTGTGGTTACGCATGCTCTGATCATGCCAGTGCTAGTAAGGCTGGGTACCCAAGTGCTTTCGTAAGTCATGGTTTCTTATACGGTCTCGAGACACGACTGACAAATTTTAGGTGATCGAGAGTGATTTCAAGTACAGTGACAACAAGATTCACACCACCGAGGATAAGATCGAATATCTCAACTTCGATCATATGCTACAGCACGCAAAGCTGACCCTTGGTCTGGCCTTCGAACTTGCATTTGCTAAATTCTAATTAGCTTGATTATGTCATTTCACATCGCATTTATGCATACAGGATGGTCGTTTGGTGGGTTACCTAGTAAATGTTCTGAACAATAATCAACTCTTCAATTTCATCTTGTTTCCTCGCATGACGATGAGCCTTCAACACATCAAGCGAAAATGCCGAGCCGCCAGCCTTTTGGTGCGAGATCGGTGCTGACAAGCACAAGCACAAGCGGTAGAAATGTTCTGGGAATGACGACCGCAGCCAGATCACTCTGTTGCGGCTCTGCCCTAATTCCGTTCAGCTTGACGGAACAATTGCTCTCGCCACTGAGGACCGGTGATCAGTGACAACCAAAAGAAGGCTCGTTTACGTTCCGCGTACTTACCGCGTACGCATTCGGAGGAACACCAGGTGGTTGCATGTAACAGTGATCGATTTCTCTCTGCTTGTAGCCCAGCCGTTCAAACTCTGTACATAACATGATCGGTAATAGCGCCATCTGTTTCCCGAGACACGGCGTCCCGAGACAGGTGCGTACTTTTCTTCACTCAACAGGTCAAGCTTAGTGGCCTTTGCTTCATACGAATGCTTTGAATCCCCAAACCACCTTGCCGTATCAGAAGCTGTGCCAAAGTGAGACCTCCACCTTACAACGGCGACCAGCGGCAGCCGGGGAAAGCGTTTAGATCTTTCGGAAGTACAACGGCGATGAGCCGGAGCTGCCGATTCATCTTGTTCTGACATCTGGTCTTCAAGAGAATGACGAGGAAGATGTGGTGGACTACGAGTATTCAGCTCAGCTTTTCCAGCAAACTCGCTTCGCCTTCCAGAATTGCCGCCTTATCCAGAGGCATGGATAAAGAAATGCTTGTTTTTGACCTTGGTCCTGAGCTTGTTGGTAGACTTGCATGGAAGGATGATTGATTTGGCGGGTTGACCCGCGGTACATTCACCACCCTTGACCATATCGCGTCTCTGACTCGTGGAATTTTTCCGTCAGCTGTACAATGTACAAAGCCCTTGTTTGGAAGCGAGCATGCGTGCCCGTTTTGGTATGCTTTCGTTCCTGACTGCTTTGATGAAGATACCGCTTTCGCACATCGCAAGGTGACTAGGCACTGCTGCGGTGTGCGGTCATGACCCATGCAGGTGCTTCCAGAATATGAAATACCAATCCCCAAGAAGATCGGCGCATTGCGGAGGATTGTCTGCATGTCCCGAGCTGCTGGACAGATTCAATTTTTGGCAGCTGTCAGACTTGGGACTTCGAGTCAGAAGTACTCTTCCATGTCTTGAGACCCTATGAGAGCTTGAATCAATTCTCGTCAGATACACTTTGTGGCCTACTCGAGAGCAACCTCATCTTCCAACCATCGGATGACTTCAAAAATCACCAATGCGTCCCATTTTTCACCGTTCGTATCAGAGATTCTTCCTTGTTTTCAGCTGCTCTCCATTCTGGTGGACCATGCTTTTCGAGATCTTAACGACTATTTGGGGAATTGTGGGTCTAAAGATGTTCTCGCCCACCAAAATTTCAACCGCAGCCGAGAATCGCAAGCGGGAGATTTCTCCGCCTCTTGTTCGCACTTCGCGTTCGCGTTTTCCACAACTCTCATCTCCACGTCAGTGGTGGGTTTCACGATCCATAGTTCCGGCTGTGGGCATCCTTCCGCAAATGAACCAGATGAAGATTCGAAAGCCGTCGAAGCCACCGAAGGCTACCATGTGTTCTGCTGTCACTCAAGGACCGAGTCCGCCAGGCCTCCCGTGTTAGGCATTGCACAAGGTCGAGACAGGTGCAAAGTGATCTTCTTGCATGGATCTACAGCAGAAGTGCCAGGCTCCCCAGAGCTGAGTCTCTATTCGGAGATGCATTGTAGGTGGATCTACTTCGCGGCGCAGCACCTCTGCACCTTACGGTCCTTACCAAATCGTCCTGCAGATAGGATGCCGCATGCTCGCTAAACATGTAAAAGCTCTAGAACCTTAATGCCGCCCTTAAACCAGTTGGGAAAGGCTTATACTTTCTGCAAAGTGCCGGCAAATATCGAGAAATGAACCAACAGCCTGAACCCTCTCTGGAATCCTCTCCGGCACACGCCACATAAACTTCGACTGCAGAGACGCATGCTGGCCTTGTTGTTCATGAAATCAATCGTCGTTAGCACCTTCTTCTAACCACTTAGATAGACAGTCGATGACCAGGAAACAGTCGTCCAAAGTTCTGCGAATCTCAGTCACAGTGAATCTCTGTGCGCCTGATTGTATCACTATATTTTTGGTTAGTGTGCGAGGCTTGCATTGGATTGCCTCCACCCCGGAGAATGTACGTACGTGCACTCAGCCGCTTCCCGCAGCAGGAACAACCCTCTACACTTTCTTGGTACTCGAGGTGACTAGACTCGGTCCATGGTCCATCAGGCTAGCCGATTGTTCAGCCTGGCAAGTGTAGGGCCGCATGGTTCGGCCATCCCGGATGCCGTGATATCGGTACACCTTGATATATGCTCTTCCAAACATGATATATTAAGCATGCTGCCCATGTGTGAGAAGGACCTCAATCAAGCAGTTCCTCTTCATCTTACATTCGCTCATTTGATCTTGCCTCTTTCGAGGTGATCACATTCGTTATGAGGACTTCATTCTTGTCCAGCATTGCTGGTCTTGCAGCTCTTGCAGTCTGCCAAAGCTCAACAGATGGTTCCTCAACCTCATCTTCAGCATATGTTTCATCCAGCAGCTCGCTTGTTGCAACAAGTTCATCGAGTTCTTCTCTCGCCACATCAAGTTCATCGAGCTCTTCCCTCGCTACATCAGATTCATCGAGCTCTTCCCTCGATACATCAGATTCATCGAGCTCTTCCCTCGTTGCAACAAGTTCCTCGAGCTCTTCTCTTGTTACATCAAGTTCCTCGAGCTCTTCTCTCGTTTCCTCGAGCTCCTCGACAGTCGTTTCTTCCGCATCCTCTTCAGTCACTGCTTTGACCGTCGCTACTGATGCTTCGGGTCAGTACACGGCTATCAACGCTGCTATCTATGCTGCTCAAAACTCTGGTATCCCTACTATTGTCGTGAAGGCGGGTACATATTCCGAGGCCATCGCCGTCACCGGCACTCAGACGGTGACTGTCGTCGGACCTTCCGCCAGCTCAGTTGCCCAAAACCAGGTCAACGTCATTGCCAGCGGCAGCAATGGTGTCGTCAACATCGCTACTTCTAACACCAAGGGTGTCACTTTCAAGAACTTGAACTTGACCAATACTGCCACCACTGGAACCGCCCCTGCCGTCTACATTAGAGGAAGCAAGCATGGATTCTACAACTGCGCCCTCATTTCCGGCAGTACTGGCGTCTATTTCTCCTCCTATGGAACTGCTCTCATTGCCAACTCCTACATCGAGGGTACGGATAAGCTCTTTACCAACTTCCCCACTGTCTACGTCTATGGGTCAACCATTGTGCCTACCAATAGCAGCGCTCTGATTGTGTATGCTAAGGGTGTGGCTGCCGGTATGGCGTACGCTGGCAACTCCACTGTGGTTATCGATTCCAGTTCAGTGGCTCAGAAAGCTGGATTTGCCAACACCAACGTCTTCCTTGCAGCAGCCAATGGTAACTTCACACAAGTTGTTTACCGTAACACCAACCTTGGAAACTTGGTCGCTTCTAGTGGTTTCCACCCCACCTCTTGCAAATACATCAATTTCTTCGGTGAATTCTCCAACGTTGGACCTAGTTCTTACTCGGCCAACGCCATCAGCAGATCCAAGGTTTGCGACATTCAGATGACTGTCGACCAGGCCAATGCCTTTACTATTGATCAAGTCTTTGGGTATACTTTTGCAGGCTACAACTCCTTTGACACAACCTGGGTTGACTCGGATGTACTGAGCGTGATTCAGAAGTCCGACTCCGCTCAAGTTGCAGCAGTCTCGAGCTCTGTTGTCACCTCTTCAGTCTCATCAACTGTATCATCCGCGTCATCTTTGTCAACCAGCAGTGTCGTCTCTGGCAGTATCAGCGTCTCTGGTAGCAGTAGCATCGCGTCTAGCAGCAGTGTATCTAGCAGCGGCGTTGTCTCTGCCAGCAGCACCCTGTCGGTTTCCAGCTCGAGCACATGTGCCACACCTACTCCTTCGGCTACTTTGATTGTCTCTCAGAATGCCACGGCTTGCCAGTACGGCAACATCTCTGCTGCCATCGCTGCTCTTCCCAACGATAGCAAGCCTTACACCATTTACATCATGCCTGGTACCTATAATGAGCAGATCAGCATCACCAGAAACGGCAAAGTCACTCTTATTGGTGAGACCAACTTCAAAAACGACTACAGTCAAAACCAGGTCAAAGTTCAATTCTCGAGCGGTCGTCTCACCTCATTGAGCCAGAACGAGCAGACTCCTGTCATCAACTCTAAGAAGACCAATGACAACTCTGGTCTGGCAATGTACAACATTGACTTCATCAACTCGTACCCTCAAACTGCCAACACCGCTGCTCTTGCTGCTGATTTCTATGGCAACAACATGGCTGCTTATGGTTGTTCTTTCATTGGCTTCCAGGATACTCTTCTGGCCAATAAAGGTGTTCAAGTTTTCTCGAACTCGTACGTCGAGGGATCTATTGACTTCGTATGGGGCTTCTCAACAGCTTATTTCTACAAGTGTGTGATCGCTACCAACACCAAGGGTGCATGTATTGCTGCTCAAGGCCGTACCGTCGGAGTAAATTCTGCATACATCTTCGACTCGTCTTACGTTACCTACACCTCCACCTATGGCAGCACATTTGGAGCCAGTTACCTTGGTCGTCCTTACAGCAACTACTCCACCGTTGTGTACAAGAACAGCTATCTCGACAAGCACATCAACGCTGCTGGTTGGCAAGTTTGGTCGACAGGTAATCCTCAAACGTCGAACGTTTTCCTCGGAGAATACAACAATACTGGACCAGGAGCATGGGTCTCAGGAACTGCTCGTGCTTCATTTGCGACCAACATGACCGATGATCAGGTTGCAGCTTACAGCCTTGCAAGCTGGGTTGGAGACACTAGCTTCATTGATCAGGCTGCTTGGAACTATGAGACGTCTTGGAAGTTCCCTGCATCAACTACTACTAGCGGCGCCAGCAGCACTTCTTCTGGTGTCTCTGGTCCTACCAGCACTGCTTCTATCAATGCTCACCCCGACAGCGGCACCGTTCCTCCTCAGTATGCAGTCATTGTCTCAGCAGATGGTCAGCACAATGCTTCGTTCACCAATTTGACCGCCGCTCTTGCTGCCCTGCCCAATGACAACACCAATCAGACCATCTTCTTGTACGCTGGTACATACAACGAGCAGATCCCTTCGATCAACCGCCCTGGTGCTGTTCGTGTTATTGGTTACACCTCTGGCAATCCTGGACAGAGCTATAAAGACAACTCTGTCACCGTCACTTTTGCTCGTGGTCTTTCTGTTTCTCCTCTGCCCAGTGGTCACAGTGATGCAGAAACTGCGACCCTCGCCACTGCCTCGAACAGAA
>ERZ794946.446-NODE-446-length-16712-cov-4.013148_pt1 | contig 16712 bp, 21 predicted proteins | sample MGYA00433072_ERZ794946 | MGnify/ENA primary metagenome ERZ794946 (study PRJEB30137, sample SAMN04331413) | food metagenome | isolation source: Y3 must sample point D1 replicate A | place: Australia: South Australia | collected 2014 ...
CGTGCTACGTTGCTATGTCAAAAGAGTGTGTGTGCAAGTCCAGCACAAGATCCTTCAGGTCATCCATCAAAGAGCCAATCTTGATCAGTAGCTCTTCGAGAACGAAATCACCAACCGCCGCTCTTGCTGTCACCTCCCTTGCCAGAACCCTTGTTGTCATTACCGGACCCCTTGCTACTTCCAGAACCCTTGTTGTCATTACCGGACCCCTTGCTACCTCCAGAACCCTTGTTGTCACTACCGGAGCCCTTCTTATCACCACCACTGCCCTTGTTGCTGTTTCCATGGTCAGATCCCGAGCCTCCCTTATCGGAGCCTTTGTTGTCGCTTCCCCAGCTGTCGCCGGATGAACCCTTGTTGTCTCCAGAATGGCCGGAGCCGCCCTTACCAGAACCTTTGTTGTCGCTGTCTTTGGAGCCATGGTCATTGCCCCAGCCCTGGTCGTTCTTAGAATCGCTGTAGCCACCATTCTTCGAATCACTGTAGCCGCCATTCTTCGAGTTGTCGTCATAGCCGCCTTGCGAGCCTCTTGCTTCGAGGCTTCGTCCAGACTTGCTGTTGTGGTTCCAGCCATTACCGTGATAATCACTGCCAGATCCCCAGCCATTGCCTCCGTGGCCAGATCCTCCCCACCAGCCACCGAAGTCGCCGTTGTTCTTCTTGTTGTTCAAGGAGTCCGCCCAGTACTGAGCATCCTTGTCGGACAGCTTACCTCCAAAGCCGCTTGCAAATTTGGAGAGATCCTTGGCAAGATCCCCCTTGTAGTCACCATCAGAAGAGTATCCACCGAAGTTCTGAAAGAAAGACTTGAAGTTGTCTGCCAGGTCGCCATCTATGGCTTGTCAGTGTGTGATTCCATCATCAAGAGGGAGACTTGGCCTACTGTAGCCATTGGAGTCACCTCTCTTCTCAGCAGGCATAGCAGCTGCAGAGCCGAGGATACTGGCCAGGGCGATGAACAGGAGGGAGTTCTTGGAAGAGACCATTTTGGTTTGTTGCTTCTTTGTCGGTGCGGGTTGGGTGAAGTGTGAAGTGTGATGAGATGATTTGGTGTTTTGGTGTTTTGATGTTCTGCTCTGATGCTGCTGATGATGCTGATGATGATCATGGAGATGAAAGCGAGAAAGTCACCGCTATTTATCTTTTTCGTCCTCCAAATGGACACGCGGTTCAATCTCAGAAACTGCCAACGGTCAGTGCGCTCCTGCTGGGCATTCTGCGAGAACTCATGCCATTGAACGTCATGATGCTGCTTGGGATCTTCCTTTGGACGTACGAGATGCCTTGTAAGTTGTTCCGAGAATGTTGAATTCGGGCCCAAGCCAATCATTACTCTCCAAATGACACCTGATCTTGAAGACGAGATTGAATCTAGCAATTGCGAGCTCTGTGTTACACGGCGCGAAGCACGTGGACCGAGTTTGAATCGACATCCGGGTCAGGAAAGAACGCAGGTCCTAGGATGTCCTGAGAGATCAACCAGCCAGTTTGTGTCGTACCAACACTCTTTTGAAATCAATTGGCACTTGATGACGCCCCGCAAACAGGCTCATACAGATCTTAGACGCGCGTTTTGGTATCTGGAGTCCTGCCGTGCTATAGCTCAACAACGCAAGAGTTCAATGTGATGGCCCGAAGATGTAGGTCAGGTTTGGGCATACAAGCTCTCATGCTGAAACGCAGCCATGAAGTCCAGTGTAATACATATTAGCAAATCGAAACTGCGAGGCGTGGGAATCTTATACGCGAAGGATGCTAGAGCTGACTGTCAGTTGCGCCTCGTGCTGCCAAACGATCCGGTAGGTCAGAAAGTCCGAAATTCTCTTGTCCGTAGCGGCAGCATGGAATGTATAGGTTTTCGTTGCATATCAAGTTTGTTGAGGGACGTGATCGCGAGTTCTGATCAGTCCGGGTCACAACCGTTTCACCTGCTGTCCTGTGATGGTATGTAACTTTGTGGTATACTTGGCGAGAACTCGCCCTCCGACCTTTGATGCCAAGATAACCTGCAGCTCTCGCGAAGACATCTGTACAACGACTGGGCGTAAGCTTCTATTCTGAGTATTTCGGTAAGTCTTTTCAAAGTTCATTCATCTGGGTCGAGATACCAGTCTAGTAGCCTTGAAGATTACCTGGACTAGACAAACGGTTGATGTCTGTAGATGGCAAGACCCAAATCGAGGCAGTGTTGCTGATGTCTAGGCCGGCAATGTTTAAATCTATCATGCACATATCTTCATGATCGATGGTCAAGCGTGGGCGCATGCTTCAGGTCCGCCAGGAGAGCACAAGGCCAAGTGAAGCAGTCATATTCTCATCAAAACTTCCGACCTCTGATGCTCGGGCAACATGACCGACAGGGAAGACGGAGGCGTATATGCGTGCTACTACAAGACACTCGCAGACCAGAGATGTTTGTTGAGAAGCGACGTCCGACCACAGAAGCCAGATTGACAGTATGTTGCTGCATCTGTACTCACAACATGAGCGGAGTTGAAGCAGGGGAGCCGAAGGTGAACCAGGAGTATGGAGCTCAAGCAGCAATCCGTCTTACACGACAACACCTGAAACTCAGGTGTGGTTGAGCAGGCAAGCAAAAACACACTTGCATTGAAGGCAGTCCGAAAACACGCAACTTTCTTTCAACCTTGGAGACGTGTTGTTCAGCAATGCCATCTCCGGCAAAATGGCGGCTAATTTGCAGGACGCGCCTCCCTCTTGTGCCTCCCTCTTGTGCGGGGTCTTTGTTCTTCCACGCACGCGCCTCAGGCATCAAATAATCAATCATCGTCTCAGTCAGCTATTTTGCGATGTGGATCAACAATGTTGATACGTAGTGTGAAGGACGGTTATTTGATTCTACTGCCTCCGGTCATTGTCTCTGAATATCTCAATCGTAAAACATTGCGAGTCACTGAGTCCAATCAATTGTTGTATCACAATGAATCTTGATGTGCAATGCATCAAGCAACCCGATATCGAAAGCACGCCATTCGACTCAAGACTGCGAAGCAACATCGGTGTCGTGAGACCTTACCACTTGCGACAACTGACTACAGCGGTGTCGGATTAGCTTCGAACAAAGCCCATCGTCCCCGCCTGCAGATCCCACAGGGACACCTGAGGGGTCTGTTTACTTGTTGTCGCGTTCAAGTCGGATCACCTGTTCTTGCTTTATCTAATCGATTCAGCTCTTTTGCCTTATCTGCTTTCCCTCTTTTCTCCTTACCATCGCACTGTGTTCATTACATGCTCACCACCCACGAAACACCTCGCAAGCATGGCCGCATCTCAGGCTTCAAACGCAACCGTTGGCGCTCAGAAGCGTCCCAACTTCCTTGTGATTGTTGCAGATGATCTTGGCTTCAGCGATCTCTCCTGCTTTGGCGGAGAAATCAGAACTCCAAACATTGACAAAATAGCAAGCAATGGAATTCGCTTCACCGACTTCCATGCTGCAGCTGCTTGCTCTCCATCACGCGCCATGATCATGACGGGAACGGACCACCACATCGCAGGCTTGGGTAATCTTATTGAATGGACCAATATATCCGGGCAAAATGCACCAGCAGAAGGCAACTCAAAGCGCTTCGATACCGCTCCCCAGCGAGGCATGCCTGGTTATGAAGGTTATCTCAATGAGAGAGTCGCTACACTGCCAGAGATTCTGCAAGACGCTGGCTATCTGACTCTCATATCCGGCAAATGGCACCTCGGACTCACTCCTGAGCGTAGTCCAAAGGCAAGAGGCTTTGAAAGAAGCTTTGCTCATCTGCCGGCGTGCTCAAACCATTACGCATACGAACCCCAGCTTGAGACACCTGACAAAATCCCCGATTTCATGACCATGTCTTTCATCGCTTTACATTCTGAAGATGGGGAATATGTGAAGAAGCTCCCTGATGGTTGGTACAGTAGCAACGGCTACGGAGACAAGATGCTGTCCTACTTGAAGGAACGCAACGAGAAGAAGGACGAAAGACCTTTCTTCGGATACCTTCCTTTCACAGCGCCTCACTGGCCTCTTCAAGCCCCTGATGAGTATATCGCACATTATAAAGGCGTGTACGATGAGGGACCAGAGGTTCTGAGACAGAAACGTCTGCAGAGAATGCAAGAAATCGGTCTCATTGCCCGTGGTGTTGAGCCGCATGCAGTCATCGCAGACGAGGTTAAAGCTTGGGACGCTCTAACATCTGAAGAGAAGGCCAAATCTGCCAAAGCAATGGAAGTCTTCGCTGCCATGGTCGAATGCATCGATGCCAATGTTGGCAAGGTTGTTGATTATCTTGAGCAGACTGGAGAACTTGACAACACCATGGTTTGCTTCATGTCTGATAACGGAGCCGAGGGTGCAGCTTACGAAGCATATCCAATCGTCCAAGGTCAAATGATGCAGCACCTGAAGAAGTACTACAACAACTCAATTGAGAATATCGGTCGTGGCGACAGCTTTGTCTGGTAAGCACAGGTCTTTGAATTATGTCATCAGGGATGTGGAGCTAATCCTAGACGAAAAAGGTATGGCCCTCATTGGGCACAAGCCGCAACAGCCCCGAGTAGATTGTATAAAGCCTTCACTACCGAAGGTGGTGTTCGTGTTCCGTTCGTCGCCCGCTTTCCGGCGAACGTCGAAACTCGTTCTGACGGTTTCATCGATGGTCCTGTAGAAGTCGCTAGCTCTGGTTCCCACGTCAGCGTCGAAAAGGGCAGTATCACGCATGACTTTGCTACAGTCATGGACCTTTGTCCCACTATCCTCGAAATGGCTGGTGTGGCACACCCAGCACCGAACTACAAGGGTCGTAATATCGTCCCCATGCGGGGTGAGAGCATGCTATCGTTCATTGAGGGACGATCCCACTCTACTCACTCCGAAGATCACGTCACCGGCTGGGAGACTTGTGGTCGTGCAGCTGTTCGCTGCGGTGATTGGAAGATTGTCTTCATTCCCAAGCCCAAAGGTCCCGAAAGATGGCAACTCTACAATCTTTCGAAGGATCCTGGCGAGATACACGACCTTGGTGAAGAAGATCCTGAACGTCTTGCTCGTATGATCAAGATGTGGGATCAATATGTTCTTGAAACTGGCGTGATTCCTCTAGCACCTGAGCTGGGCGCGTTCCTAGAGGCGACCGAAGCACAAATGCCTGAGAATGCCTGGATGGAGTATGAGTACTGGAAGGACGGCGCGAGGGATGAGCCTGAAAAGTTCTTCAAGCAACCTCCAAGGTTCCAGAGGACGGTCAAACCTATTTAAGCTGCAATACACTCGTCTGGTAAAGGATTTTATTACGGGCTGTAGAAGTATTGCACCTTCCATATCTACATTCAAGTGCCTTCACAGTTTGAATTCACATATTACCATGCCATCCAGAGTTGTCGTTCTCATCTTATCTAGGGAGTGGCTTATCACTCATCAGTACTTTCTCTATGAACCAATCTTCCTTGATAGGACTCGTTGGCAAGAAAGACAAGAGGCCGAACGAGGAAATGGTAGCCGTGTAGTCGACATGGAAAGAGCGGCCTTCTAATCGAGAAGAGGGAAGGTACGACGGTGGAACTTGTAGAATAAGGAAGAACGATCGACAAGACGAAAAAGGAAACATCTCGGGCAGAGGAAGTTGTAGTCCGATTCCAAAGAGAAGGAGCACTTAAGCAATACAAACAGGAAGGACAGCCGATTCATGGGAGGAAGGCGCAGTTCGGATCATCTACTCCTTCCTTTACCAACAGGTCAACTCAATTTGCTTGATGACAGACAGGTGCTGATGGCCCAGGGGTCCGGTATGTTAGAGTTACAAGAGCATCCTCAGAAATTGTTAGACTTTAGTTGATCTGAAGAGACCATGTGGCTAGTCTGTTTTGCACCAGTATCGCAACATCGCACAAGCATAGCCTGAAAACCCATCCAGTCGGCAAGCATTACGACCGGCTCTTCATGAGCCGAGTACTTTTTGCAGTATTCAAAAGATATGAAGGGCGCGGCTCAGGAATAGGTCAAAGGTTCGTGCTGAATTGTTGTCTCAAAATAACAATTGGCCAGTAGTAATTCGCATCCGGGTGTGGGCATCCATCTTCTCTTATTGTTGCTCTTCTCTTGTGACAACAGGTCACGGTCGGAGAGCTGAGAATCTTTGCGACTAGAGAAATGGACGATTTTTCCCAAGGATCGGGAGGATTATGAGTGCTGAAAACAATGCTGAGGCTGGCGAATAACGAAAGCCATGCAGGGGCAAACACAATCTGGAGCTCTCGACCACAATCAATAGTTCTGGTCTTTGAGGTGATCCTAAAACCTAGCAGTCAAGATCGAATAGTGAACAAGATTGTGACCGGACCTTTGCTCCGAGCAGCAAGGCGCGACTTTGCGGCTCCGCGAGGCGAGCCAGGTTCCTGGGTCGATCGATAGACGCCGTACAGGGCTGTAGGAATATATCAGTGTGTGCTAGCCCTAGCACATGGGCGTTAATGGTGGGATGAATTGGGGGCCAAAAACCAAGACGAAGCTACTGTTTGGTTGCATCCTTTGTTGTGAAACTTGCATTCCATTGGGGTGGGTGTCGAATGCGGGCTTGGTAGGGTGCCGACAGATCGGGTGCCTTGAAATAATGGATTTTCGCTCGTCTATCATGTGTATGTTTTGTCGTTTGAATTATTTCAGGCGTGATTGGCTGAGCACGGAAATGGAAGATATATTTGGAAGGCCATCTATGTCGTCGCGGCCGTGGAAAGTAGAAGCAAAGTGAAAGCACGGTATTCGCCGCAGGTTTGAGATTTGGGCAGAAGAATACTCCGTACTTATATCATTACTCGATCCATGAGAATGTCATTCAAGCTTTACGACAGCAACTCCGGTTGGTGTGTGTGGCGCAGCAGTCACTAATCGCGATTAGAAGACGCCAGGGACTGTTGTAAACAAGAGATTTCGTGGTCAGCTAGAAGGCACCAACGGGGTAGCTTAGATCTCCGGCGGGTAGATCGTAGTAGTCGTTTGACAGACGCGACGCAGGCAAGGGTTCAGAAGTTCTTAGTTGAATAGGCAAGACGGTGCCGTAGTCGCGGAGGCTAGAGGGAGTGCTAAAACAAAGTAGATTGGAGTTTGCTTTGCCTAGTGTCGAGCTCTTCAGCTCGTTCCTTGCCAGACACTTGCGCGCCGTACCGCTGCACGGTACATCCGTCGAATGTCGATTGCCAGCTGCTTATATTCATGCTTAATTCTTCTAGCCGCGCGAACCCATGTCTATCTTTTGACTTCTGACCGCGCAAGAGACGATTCCGAAGTCCGGGGCTCACTAAAAGCAGTACTTACTGCTGGTGAGCCGGCGCCAGTGAAAGCGATTAAGCAAGCATGTCTCTGTTGCCGCCAGAGTTGGTTGCCTGTCGGCGCGTTGGATTGCTTTTGACTAGACCAAACACTACATCGTCCGCTGCTGGCTTACGCATCGGCGTGCGTATCTAGCTAGTCGACCTTTATGAAACGGCTGGTTGACTACTTGTTGGTAGTGTCCCATGAACACGTGGAAGCCTAATGAATAAGGTCGCGATAGTTTGCTAACCACGGCGGGTTTCAAAACGGACGACGGCTTCCTCTGGTGCTGCTGACCATTTGTTAGGCCGCCCTCTTGTTCCACGACTATTTAAACCATGCTTGCACCTTGATGTTTTCAACTTGATATTGATTGTTTTTGTTCATTTCGCAATGTGAAAAAATCTGGACTCGTTACACTTCAACACCGCATCATTTCTGCCAAACCACAAGAACGTAAACCGAGACAAAGTCCATCCACCCAGATACCTCATGCGTCGCAGAGAAGTAAAAGCAGGAGCTGAATAGCTCACCGTCCATGCCAAAAATACAACTACACTCAAAGCTGCTCTCCGATCTTCGAAGACTCTCTGGTCGATGCGCAATGAATTACAAAAGACAGAAATCGAATTGAATACGCCGAAAATGATACCCGCCAGAACCAAAGAAATGGAGACTTCGATTAGGAAATGTGGCTCAGGTGAAGGTATCTTGGAAAAAAACAGTGCTTCCGACCACCGAGCGAGATGAATTTTGCGATGATGAGCAAGGTGCGGTTCGTCAAGACCCTTGTACACTACAAGGCCAATTTGAAAGACGAGCAACAGGAGTCGTCCTGCCCCACACAGTTTTGATGATGCTGATCGAACTTGGCAGAAGAGGCAACGACACGGGTGTCTGGTCCGGGAGGCGGACTGAAAGGAGAGATGCATCAACAAGTCGTAAGGAAAGATGAGAAGATTACTGGTTGTGTCGGTATGCCTGATTCTGGGGTTGTTCAGGATCTAGTATCCCGTCAGTTTCAACATTATTAGTGTCGGACATGAGGTCTCTAACGTTGCTGGTAGATTTGGCCGCCCTGGGCATACGGACTTTGAGGGTAGCCTCCATTGGTGGCGTACATCTGACCAGCTGGGTAGGACTGCGCTCCGTCGACTTGTTGCTGTGACGGGGTGTATTGCTGAGGAGTGGGTGGTGCGGCAGGGGCGTAGCCGATAGGTGGCAGTTGAGCACTGCTCATGGCCTGAGGAGGCATCATATGTTGTTGGGGGTACTGTGCCGGAGCAGGCTGGGTCGGGGTGCCGGCTTCTTGGGCGGCGCGACCGACCTCCTGGCGTTGGCGCTCCTCTTCCTGCTTGCGGGCGTTCTCCTCCTCCTTCTTTTTGGCCTTCCACTCCTTGCGGATTTCTTTGAATTCTGTACGTGGTGAGTTAGCGCGGTCCAACCACGTGCGGCTTGTGTTACGGGGTGCATGCGCTAAGGGGATTTAAGCATGGCTGGCGTGCTAGCTTCCGCGACAAGGAGGGTGGTTTAACCAACCCAGCGGTCGGGGTAAGCACTAAAAAAATAATGCGACACTGCGACGCAGAATGCGTGCGATTTAACAATGGTTTTTGCTGTGTTTGCATACCTTCGGGGGTGCGTTTTGCGCCATGCGATTGCATAGTAACATGGGCATTCAGGTGGTTCAGCGTGCCATATGCCTTTTCACAGCCATTCCATCCGCACTTATACATGCGCTCAATCTCCTCATATCGACGACGTGGACGCTTGTGCTGCTGTGCACCTGGGATGGGTACAAATGAATATACGGTAGACATTGGGTGGCCGCCCTGCAAATGGTCAGAATAACGCGTTCCGACGCGTCAATGGAGTCTTACAAAGCTATGACTTACATGCGGAGGTCTGGGGACGGCGGCTGCCATTCCTGGCGGTCCACCGGCGGCTGACACGGGCGCATAATGCATAGGTTGAGCGTGGTAGGCACCCCATTCGGGGCGCGGCGCGTACATGGGTGCGCCGGGCTGGCCGGGGTATTGGTGCATCTCATGCTGGGGAGGGTAGGGAGAGTATGCGTGCTGCTGGGGGTATTGCGGGTTCTGTGCAGCTATCGTGGGATCTATGGCAATGGCCGAGTCAGAACGCGTGTCGCGCAACGCGCTGGCAAGAGGCAAGGACCGACTTGATTGAGCCATTGCGGCGTGTGGGTGGCCACCTGGCTGCTGGTATCGCGGGGCGCCCTGCTCGGGGTACGGTCTTTGGGGTTGTTGCTGTTGGCCTTGGGGTTGCTGCTGGTACTCGGGGAAAGAAGCAGAGCGCGCAGACTGTCGGACGCGTGAGCAATCAGCACTGCGGGAGCTGGCGGTAGAGGACAGGGAGGGTCTTACGTCTGGGTGGTACTGGGCAGCTTGGTTCTGGTCTGGGGAGGACAGGGTCTCAGAAAGGTTGCCGGTATAGGACGAGGAAGCGTAGGGCGAATTCAAACCTGGCTGGGAGTACTCTTGCTTCAGCGGCGCCTGCTGTGAATAGTCTTGCTGGCGAGCGTCCATTGACTGCGGATGGCCGTTCATCTGTTGCGACGCGAGTAGCGCGCTTAGAGACGTGTCGGTAGCGGGCTGGGCTGGTGAAGTGGTGTAGGTCGGGGACATGCTACGCCAAAAGCAGAGTCGCGGTCGAGGGTTAAGCACTACTGCTAGTGAGGGGACTTGGAGGGTAGACGAAAACGCTGGCGGCGGCGCGTTGCGGACAGGCAGGTAGTTAGCGAGCAGCCCAAGAAAGGTTGTGTTTTCGCCCAAGGAAATATGATGTGCATAAGCCGACAAGCTCCACCAAAAAAACGATGATCTGGCGCGGCAGTGGAGCGGTGTAGTGCACAAAAGATTCCCGAAGACGGACTGGCCTGACGCTGGGCGATAAAAAACGGCGGGAGACGGCGCGCGTTTTTGACAGATCAGTACGGCAAGCCCGGACGGCGAGCGAGACTAGGGGGCGACAAGGGCTGCCCGTGTCGATGGATTTACGGTTACGATAGAGTGAGCCTAGTGTGCAAGTGTGGGCCAGCTGCCACAAATCATGCGTGAGACGGCGTCAAACTCTATTTGATGATGATCTCTGCGAAATCAAGACGGTGGCTCGTGTGTCGGGATGAGAGTGTCGCGGCACAAGGCCAAGAAAAGCAGCAACAAGAGAGGGGTGTGCTGCCGGAACCATTACACACCGACGACTCGACGACGGCGATGGAGGCGGAAAATGTGACAGGTTGCAAAGTGGACAGGAACGAATGGAACCTGACGACTTTCTTGATCTTGCGTCTTTGGGCTGGCTGTCCGGGCTGGACCTGCTTCTAAACGCGTTCCCTGTGAACTCCTTCCACCTCTCTGCTTACGGCTCACTTTACACACTGGACTCTTGTTCCTCACTCGGTATTGTGCATCGAATCACGCCCGGCTCCTCCCGCACGTAAGCGGAAGCACTCGAGTGTGCCCGAGAGACCTTTCTCGGTCTGCTCATCTTCCTTTGGGAACCATTGTGCGAGCATGGCACACGCAGACACGCGCAGCCTGCATGCACCCGCCCAGATTTAGAAGGAGACAATCGCTATTTCGTGCTCCCCCGCGATGCTGCGCTGTATCATGAATTCCCTCGCTTTACGGACGAGAGGCAATCAATCGAGATACCTGCCACTCTATCGCTCTCAACCTCTGCCATTTCACATCAATCTGTTGCTGCATCTCGACTCGCAACACTGCCCATCGCTTGTCGTCTTCCCTCTTCGCGACGTCACTCATGCATTGCATAGTGAGACTGTTACACTGGAATGATTAACGGCGCTCAAAAGCATTTGATGAATAACCATTCCGATAGCGCTAACCCACATGTGCAGTAAGACATGAGTCGCTCCGTGCGTGAAAAGGCTTGAGCTGCCGATGCTTTGACCGTCTCGTGCGTTTACGCGAATCCACTTCATATCAGTCTTTCTCCGGTGCTGGTCTAGAAGGACTCAAAAGGCCTCTTGACTCTTGACTCGAGCCTCTACATTCGACTTATTCGATGCGCTCAATCATGAGTCGATGATCGTTCAGCGTGCTGATGGCCTTGTGTTCCTTATCGATCCTGTCAATTGGCTTGCAACTGTTCTACGCAGCTTCTGTCTGCCTTAACCAATGCCCAGATCGCCGGCCAGTTGCTCAGCTACTTTTCGCCATTCGGCCATAGCTCGCTGATATACCAACTTCGACCTTCATGTGTTTGAGGACAACGACGATCACCGTGCAAGCGAACCGGCCGGCAATAACTCTTGATAGCGCAATGCGGGGAAGAACTCGTCTCAGTCTCTGACTCTCTGCATCCATTGCCTTGTACCTTGGTCTGAAGGACGGGACATGTGCAGACGGCCTATCTTGTTATCCCGGACGCGTCCGTCTAACATAGATTGTTGAAAGTCATGATGCTCCCATACTGTCTCGAGTCAGGACTTACAGGGAGAAGATCTGTGGATGTCGACAAGGACACCAGCAATTTGGGGACCAGAGAAACGGTCGTTACCATATCTTCAAGTATTCTCCGCATCATAGATGAGGATATTCTGGCCAAGCTGCGTATTCCACCTTTCTCTAGATATCACGTAAATGTGAGATTGCGCTCTCCCAATTGGGTAGCATACCACGAATCGAAGCGTGCTCGTGTATGTTCTTCGATCAAATCCACTTCGTTCGACATTGGCATTTCGCTTAGTAGAGACGTGTCACATCCGAATGTAACTTGCAACGGTATCATTCTCATAGAATCACGGCAATTGACTATTCTTGATGACTGCTATTGGCCAGGGGCGCTTGGACTCTGATATTCTCCTACTTTATTGCTGCGCCATTGGCTGGTCACAAGATGTGGCCCAGGCCGTGTTTTCGGCCACGAATTCCCGTGGCGGTGAGAAGAAGATTGAAAGCTGACGCTGACATGTTTCAATAATAATGGCGTTGGTCATTAGCAGGAACAATTTGTCCTTCTCGGCACGAGAGAACGGGAAAGGGGTCTGAGAGATGTAGTGAAGAAAAAAGCCATCAGACCCTTCTTCCACTGTAAAACAAGCTACACATGACCATCTGCAAGGCAGTCATCTTTACATGCATGTAGCACGTGTTTGCCTAATTTCTTCAACTGACGCTAATCCTTACAGCCGCATCGAAGAAATCTGGGATACAGCAGCAAGCGTGGTTTTCTGAGGGCCGGCGTGGGAGACCGGTGCAATCGATCTGCTCGGCCGGGACCTGACGACCGGACGCCAGGTGCCAGGGCTTTTTGTCGTTGGCTCTTTCCGCGTAGCCGTCCACCGAAATGATTGCCCGCTCCAAGATTGCCTCTAGCGTGCCACGTCCTCAACACCTGCAACAACACTGACCCTTGCGTGAGCCGGTATGCTAACGCAAGATCTGAAATAATCGTTTGAAGTTGCTCATAAGATACAGTATTGAATGTCTCAGCCTCCTTCATGGCTTGAAGGACTATCAGTGCGATACTACGAGTACTACCCAGGCACAGCTGTGAGACGGTAATTTCGCAGACGAAGAGGTGCATTATGCAGGCTGCACGGTCTAACACTCCACCGATGATGAACCTTTTTCAGATCGTAGTCTGATTCTACATGTATCATCTGATGTTCCGCCGAGCCCCAAACGCTCGAACACCGGGCGGAGGACGACAGACCCTGAGTACGGATGTGGACCGGAGCCGTACGGCATTCGCAGGTTGCGATCAACTCTCGTCAGGAGAATTGGCATCTTCGCCTCCGCAGTCGAGTCATCAAGCACGAAAAAGGACATTACAACCCAGGAAACTCTATTTGATTGCCTTCATGCAAGGAATGCAGATGCAGAGAGCGTCATGAAATCTGCACGACCGCCTTATGGATATTATTCTACACAATAGCGTGGGCGTATCATGTATCGAGTACCGCAGTACAAGCGTTACTCGAGTACAGTACCACAGCCTCTAAGCGTCTTTCGGAATAGGCAGTGCGGGAGATGGCAGCGACGGCGCGCCTGTCAGTATGCACGAATATGCAAGGACCCACGATTCTGGAGGGCCAAGTTTCAGCATCTTTGGTTAAACCCGAGTGCTATTCTACAGGAACGAGAGCAAAGCTCAAGGCCTTCGATTGCGTCTTAGGGTCCGTCCCGACCTCAGAATCCAGATGATCATTCATCGCCATACTGCTTTCCAAGCAGGATTCGGATCCACAGTCTCTATTATATGCAGGTTTTCCTCGTCTAACGAAAGGTTGGTCAAAATCAGCGACGTCCCTGCAGCCGCTCACTACCAAGTATCTCAATGACCTCCCCAATCTCTGCCAGCATTGCTCTGTCGACGTACGTAAGAGCAAGAAGCACACACGCCACTGCCTCTCTGTTCAACCGTTCAAGTGGGTTGAGGACTCCGTGCGGTGTTGCCTGGATCCAATGTGTCTATTTGACCCTGCTTTGGATGTTTCAATCATGGTCTAGCTTGCTAAGTGGCAGCATGGCAACGGCATTGGTGAGGAGGACAAAGTGACCGTGCTATGGCTCGTTGTGCTTCCAGGCCCTTGTCGGATGGAACCTCGTGTCGCATCTTGACGGATTCTCCGCCAACATCTTGACAGTGAGAACGCTGATGCGCAAGAGTCGAGGTGCCTTTTTTCATCGCGGCACACAAGACCTTCTCCCCGATCGGTCTTCGTTGTGTCCGTATTGATCCTCACTGCCTACTTGCTCTCGCCGACGGCACTGCCCTATGCATCTATCGTCGCGCGGAACAGCGATCGATGACATCTCGCTCAACAGATCGAATGTAGTCAATATTCATTGGAATTGGAATGGCACTCTTTGCTATGGTACATCACGTTGCCGCACATGGTTGGCCGCGCTCGAGTAAGAAGACACGCCACCTCTGTTTCCTTTTTGATATGAACATTGCGGCTGCAAAGTTCATGTACACTCGGCCGAAATCCATAGGGCAAAAATATCTCGACAGGGTCACAATGAACGGACATGCATATACTTCATCAGGTTTTCTAAAACCTTGTGTCTGCATTCGATGGGTTCAACCCAGTGCTTATTGACTGACCCGCACGAAGAAAATGCAAGTACGGAGTACAACTCATATAAATTACATCTTGAACCGAGTCAAGCCCTCCTGCAAGTACCAACATCCCGTGTCGTGGTCTTTCGACCCTGACGCTGCTCGCTTACGTCTTCGAGGTGCATCTTCTGGGTCAACATCTCATTTACAGATTCGCTTTCCGTCTTTAGCCTTCTACAACCGCTTGTCCTCATATTCCAGACTCAAAATCCCCTTGAACGATCATCTCGGACCGTCTTGGAGTGTATGTACGACGTGGCAGAATCTGGACCTTCTCTGCTAAATGCTGCATCTTACATTCTGGCCAGATATGTGTCGGGCCGACTTTAACATAACTGTCGCTGGCCCGTCTGCATCTATTCGTTACGTTTGACGTATCAAGGAGCAACAGCGCGCACAATGCCTTGGATATTCTCGAGCCGCTCTCACCAGGACTCAGGAGGTTGCTTCTAGGCACATCACTCTGCGGGCTCATCTATTAGCCTTTCCGGTAGACAGCATGCTCCTCTCGATATCACATTTACATTGTTGAGTACCTCTCCCGTTATCAAGCGAAACACCTCGTCAAGTGGAACTGCCTAATTCGTGATTTCTCAATCCATCTGCACTTGGCATTACTCACAATCACCATAGCAAAAAGGAAGCGTGCCAAATACCGCGACAGAGGAACATGGTGTTTTGGGATCTGTCCGTTCGGGTCTCCATCAATGTCATAAATGAAGTGCTCTAGCCGCAATATGCGAAGCAATTAAATAAACTTTTATGCTCGTCTTGCGTGCCTTCCAATCAAGAATTCTTCTCTACAGTAACACACCACACCAGCCATCTCTTTGATGCAAACAAAATGGCTTCCTGCATCCGCATCCGCATCCTCTTACACGCAGGATTGCCTCAGCCTCCCCCCTCTCACGTCGCAATCCTGTCCTGATCCTTCGCCTATCGATTCAGAGAGAGAGAGTCCCATGCTGCAGGAGTTGGCTCCATTAATATCACCGGAGTTGTTCTCCTGTACTTACCCTACTCGTCTTTTCGGCTCACTCGGGTCGGTCAGTGTATCCTCACTCTCTGCGATATTGTCGCTCTCTGCTATCCACTCGTCTGCCCTCACATGTTGGTTTCCCCATTCTTTGGATGTCTGTTTCTAATGATTCTTGCGCCACCGACTACATGCCCAATCCCACCTTCCCAATGTATACACATGATCCCGCTGGAGGAATACGAAGGGCAGAAGCATGTTCATGTTGCAAACCCTTGCGGCCGTAAAACAAAATATTGATACCAAGAGTTTGTTCTTGTCTTTGAACGTCATGGTCATCCAAAAACCGCGGCGCGTCTCGCGCAACGGAACAATTCGCGGAAAGAACTCCATGGTCCATCAAGCCACCAACCACCTTCAACCACATGCTTTCCTTTTTCTCTGCGCAGCCGCAGCCCGTGAACAATGATCCCGTGAAGCCTTGTTGCCTTTACGCACGTAACAAGTCTCCTCCCTCACAACCGGTGTGCATGAACGGAGGAGATCAGGACAAAGCAAAGAAAAAACGCAATTCTTACCGATGGGCGAGTCGAATCGGAGAATTGATTTCCTGATCCTGCCAGGACCTGCCACCACCACACCCTGCTTTTGATAGTTCCCCCTCTGGAATCCCAAACTCTATTTTCTGCTGCTCATCGCCATCTCACATTTATCGGTTGTTTGCTTTATGCGTTCCTTCCTTCTGTTTTGCTTTGGCTGTGTTCCTTCTGGTCTCGAGCCCTGTCGCTTGTTGCTGTTGGTGTTGCTGCTGCACACTCGTGCGTGCTTCCTTCCTTGTTGTGTTGTCTCCTCTTTTCTTCCTCCTGATGCTGTTGTGATGTCTCCTCTTTTTTCCTTGCGTGCGTTCCCACCGAATCCCACACAGGATCCCAATGATCACCACACACACACGTTCACATGTTGCAACCTCCTCCCCACACATTTTTATATCTCTCATGCAGGTTGGCAGTGTTTGTTCAAACTCTATTCTCCACCCTCTTGCGGCTTACCTACAGCATTTATCCATCTACCCACTTAAGGTGCCCTCATGACCGGAGAAGGGCCAAGAGGGTTCTTTTCTTGCATGATGTACGGAGTATGTGCGTGTGTGTGTGTGCTTTTCTGATAAGAGCGAGGGCTGGATGGATTGCATAGGGCGTGCTGCGTGTTGGTCTCTGATAGGACAATTACGTGTGAATATGTTGGCCTATCGTGTTGTTTGCTGTTTGATGTGGATGTGTCGCTTTGATGGGGATGGTGATGTGAGGACAG
>ERZ794946.447-NODE-447-length-16701-cov-4.022408_pt1 | contig 16701 bp, 10 predicted proteins | sample MGYA00433072_ERZ794946 | MGnify/ENA primary metagenome ERZ794946 (study PRJEB30137, sample SAMN04331413) | food metagenome | isolation source: Y3 must sample point D1 replicate A | place: Australia: South Australia | collected 2014 ...
CCACCAAAGGAGCGAAGCGCACCTTCGCCATCCAAGGGCGCCGTCTCGACACCCGACAAGTGGCCTTCACGGTATATCTCCTGCCTGTCGAGTTTACAACCTCATTTCCCAGAATACTAACCTCTCTCAGCGACCTTTTTCGAGACTCTGTCACCCTTGTCGTCGGAAGATCCAAGAAAGCTTACACACTGCACAAAGATCTTCTCTGTTTCTACTCAGACTACTTTCGCGCCGCTTTCAATGGCGCTTTCAAGGAGGCTGCTGAGCGCAGAATCGAGTTGTCTGACGTTGAGGAGGAGGTGTTCGAGTTCTTCCAGCTCTGGCTCTACACTCGCAGACTCAACTTGTTCGATACCACATTCTCCATGCTGGCCAAACTCTGGATCTTCGGCGACCAACACCAAATGCCCCTCCTCCAGAACTGTTCGATTGACACCATGCTTCTGAAGAGAATAAAGCAGAAGGAATTTTCCCCCGATGCTCTCGGAGTAGCCTACGCCAACACTCTGGCAGGATCGCCCCTGCGCAGAGCCGTCATCGACATAGCTTCCTCTGGTGTCATTCGACAGCATGCAAACAGTGTCCTCAGGGCAGAGCATGAGAAAGAGTGGTCGGTTGAAAGTCTCATCGACCTTGTGCGCGCGATCGAGAGTCGAGATAAGGCTCTGCCACAATACAGCCTTCCGAAAAGAGATAAATGCTACTACCACGTACACGGCAAAGACGAGCATTTTGTACTCGACGATACTTCCACATCCTCATCTAACGCGTTATAGCTAAATGAAGAACGACAACAGCCCACAAGGTCACCGTGTAGCCATCAGTCATTTTCGGCATCCTCATCCCTCAGCACCCACGTCATTCCAATCACACCCATCAGCACACAAACAATTCCACACCTAGCACATCACACGCCTGCATCCGAATCATCAATAGCAGAACTTACACCGAGGAGACAGAATGCACACTATACTAGCATTAGTTTCCTTCCTCAGAAATACTACACAGAATCCTCAATCCAAACTTTACCTCAAAGACTGACCTCCCTATCAAACACTGTGATGTCCCCATGTATCTTATACTGAGAGTCCATGTGTAACCTTGTATACATGGACTGATTGGCTGCCCGGGTATCAGTGTGCAAGGTGCTTTGCTGATATGGTCACATATCCTCCAAGCCTTCAAGGGGGGTGACTGTTTGGTGTTTTGGTTGGAGGTTTGGCTTGAGACTAAAGATTTTATGACATCCATAGATACTTCTACGTGGTGATTGATGCCACCATCCATCGTCGCTTCCACTCTTGTCTTCATCATCGCTCCTCGTTTTTTTGTTTTTTGAGTCAGGGTCATACCCATAACAACCATTTCTGACCAAGAATCATTCATTACTCGACCACTACTGTCCAATCCCAACATCTGGTACTATACATGAGTTTTGACTACTCCAAAATGGTGTCTATAGCAGTCTAGAAGCGATGTCTTGTCAGATCGTGGAGAAAATTGAGAAGACGATAATCCGAAGCCTTGAGATTTGAACAAGGTATGAGAACATGACCATCATGCATCTGATCTTTTTGAATAAGATATACGCAAGAAAGAGCAAATATTGGAAAGTCATTCGCTGTGGACAACTTGGCCTTACTCCGTAGTATTGCGCATTCCGATTGATAGATTGATATGCCTCGCTACAACTGGAGAGGTACAGCAATGTGATAAACTTTAGAGTATACTGGGAAGAAGGAAGAAAGGAGAGAGATGTGACAAGATAAGCGTAAGAGTGTGATGATTAAGTACTAAATAGCGTCCCAGATTATTCTTCCCATCAGTGATTCAAATCATCCTCTCGTCAGACGACCTCTTCTACTCAGGCACGATCTTAGCAACCGCCCTCCAGAAATCACATCTCTGCCCCCTTCCACCTTCCCAATCATAAGCATTGACAACCTCAAACTCATTGCTAAGCCCAGGTCCCACATACACCGTAGCATTAACACCTTGCACGATATTCGAGCTAACCTCTTGCCCACCAGTTTGATTAAGGTTAACCTGGAGCGGGTTCCAAACATTGAATTGCGGGAAATTGACAGCAGCTTGACCGCCCTCTCCTGCGACATTGGTGGGGATGGAGGGGTTGTCGTTGATGACGAATTGGCCCCAGATGGACATGAATGCGGCTTCGAAGGCTGGACCTTGAGTGGGGGCGGCGGGACCGAAGTAGCCTGATACATCGGCGCCGTGTTGAGCGGCGGGGACGGAGTATTGGTAGCGGAAAGAGGTTCTGTCGCCGCCGGTGTAGGATTCGGCCATCCAGTAGGAGGGGCAGACGAAGGTGGTCTCGGCGTAGATGTTGTTGGCGCGTTGTTGTTGGCCTGTGGCTACGGAGGAAACGTTAATAGCAGTAGGGCCGGAGTCTCCTGTTGTTGCAAAGTCGACGGCAGAGGGAGAGTCTGTCGCGTTGGAGCTAGGGTCTATGGTATCATCAGTATGTGATCAAGGAAGAGAAAAGTCTGGTAGGGAGAGTGCAAAACTCACAGTAGCGAAGGATTCTGGCGATATCATCGTTGGAGAAGAGAGGGAAGGTAAGTTCGAGCCAAGCCACGAGATCGGCCTCGGTGTCGATATCTTGAGGAACGAAGAGAGGGCCCTCGTTTGCATTGTTGCCGACAAGAAGGTTCTGACCGTTAACCTTCTTTTCGAGAAGTTGTTGGCTAGGTACATCTTGAATAAAGACGCCATCTGTGACAGGCAAGAAGCCCCAAGTACCGAATGTGCCCGTAGTGGAGACATTGAAACTGGCGTACTGTAGGGTATCGGTGTCTTGGTTGACCAAGCATTCGAAGATGGTGCGAGATGAAGATCCATAAGGTGTGTTGGGCATGCAGTTTGCAAGACCTGCAAAGGCGTAGTAGGATTGCGAGGGCACCCAATCCTTGTATCCATATTGCATGGGCAGGTAAGGAGAAGCCGCAATGGCGTTCTTGAACAACGAGGTGCCCAAAGTACCGCCATAAGCCATGGTCTGCAGCATGACAGCACCACCTCCAGCGGATTCACCAGAGATGGTTACAGAGCGAGGGTCTCCGCCAAAGGAAGAGATATAGGATTGCACCCATTGGAGAGCGAAGGTCTGATCCAAGATTCCAGCATTGACGGAGCCGAAGCGGTCGACTTCATCAGAAGACAAGAAACCGAAAGCACCGAGACGGTACTGGATAGCTACAGCAATGAAAGAGTTGTTGTTAGTGTTGATTATGGCTTGCATATCCTGTTGGCCGTTTCCAAGTCCATAGCCACCACCGTGGATCCAGACAAGTACAGGGAGATTGGTTGCATTCTCCGGAGCATAGACGTTAAGGAACAGACAATCCTCATCTGAGAGCATGCTCGCACCAGTTCTTCCGTAAGCGTTGAAAGAAGATTGGGGGCACTGAGGCGCGAAAGCATTGGCTTGGATGGTCTGCGAACGGTTCTCTGCAGGAACTTGAGGTGCTTGCCAGCGCAATGATCCAGTTGGTGGTGCAGCAAAACGGATGCTGAAGTGTTCAATCAGAATTTTGATCAACATCATGTATGAGATGACTTACCCTCGCCAGATGTTGATGCCTGTAGTCTGGTTGCTGTAGCCTTCGTAAACTTCATATCCCAAGTCGACCTCGAGACCACTGCTGCTGGTAGCATTCGTGGACTGTCTCTTGGCCTTGACATGTTCGAAGGGTTGAGAAACCGGAACAGCGGCACTTGCAGCCAAAGAGGCTGCACCAAGGAGGGCGCCAACAAGGGTAGAGAAGGAAGGCATCGTGAACGATAGTAAGAAAGAACCACTAACCTTCCATCTTCTGGGAAATATCCAGCCTACTTATACTCCATCATGTTCCGGAAAGCAATAGCCCGGATCGCGATGAGGCTACCCCGCCGGTAAGCTCTATTGATCCGTTGCATGAGCATTAGTATGTGATAGCCGTGAGATCTGCCCGCATCGCTATACGAAGCAGACGGAACATGCGGAGACATGAATGGAAGACGGCACACCACAGCATCCGACCATGCACCCCAGCCTGAAGCCTAAGCAAGGCATCGACGTGGACAACGGGCACCAGCCATCATGTAGCCATACCGCCAGCCATCTGAGACATTTGCAAGAAGAGAGTTCGTCAACCCTCGGGTAAGAAGAAGCATGCTGTGGCCATACCAGCTTCGGGTCCATGTGTCCGCGGTCAACAAATTACCGCGAACGAAATGCAAAGTCCATGCTCCTGTCATCGGCCGACGACAGGGAAGCTTCTGCTTGATAATCAGGAACATGAACCCATGCTGAGGTGCAGCATCGCAGAAAGCACCAACCCGTCACCACGTCATGACTGCCGCTTCCCCCACTTCCCCAGCTTTTGGCGGTCGACAAACAACATGGCGGGGCCGCTATACAAACCTTGCTGACCGAGCATTCGTATCTGGTATCACTATCTCCGAGACGCGTTCCTTCCTCAGGCAGCAGTAGTACGACTATTCTTGAAGCCGGTGAGTTGCTCTTGGAAACCTAAACAGATTCGCATCAAACCATCCACAACAGATAGCCATCATGCCAGATTCTAATGCCATCTATCCTTTCCACCTCTCAATACCCCAATCCGAACTCGATGACTTACAAACGCGTCTCCGGCTCACCCGCTGGCCGGACAAGGAGACCGTCTCAGACGACTCCCAAGGCGTCCCCCTCGCAACTATGAAAGAACTCTGCTTGTACTGGCAAAACGAATACAACTGGCGCAAATGTGAAGACCTTCTAAACTCATACCCCCAATTCACGACAACCATCGATGGAGTAGAGATATACTTTCTACACATACGGTCAAAACATGAGAATGCTTTGCCTATGCTCTTGACACATGGTTGGCCAGGCTCTGTATTGGAGTTCAGACATGTGATTGATAAACTCATCGATCCAGAGGACCCCGAGGATGCTTTCCATCTCATCATCCCAGCATTGCCAGGCTATGCATTTTCTGGCAAACCGACAGAGACAGGATGGGGTATCAAACGAACCGCAAAAGCTTGGGTGGAATTGATGTCAAGACTAGGATATACAGAAGCCTCCTGGGTAGCCCAAGGCGGCGACTGGGGTGCCCACATCTCAGCCTGCTTAGGCAACATGGCACCAAAAGGACTAAAAGCCATACATCTAAACTCCATATTCCTAGAACCAAAGGTATGCCCCCTTCTATCGCTCCCCCATTCTCACCTCTCATTTCAGACCCAATCTCACCAAAAGACATCAATGCTAAACACCTCCATCTACAGAAAGAAATCCTCACCCCAACCCAAAACAAAGCAGGCGAAAACCGCGCACTGGACTTCGACGCCCACAGAGACCTCCACCACTACGGCTACTACACGCAACAAAAAACCCGCCCCCAAACCCTCGGCTACGGTCTCGCCTCCTCCCCCATAGCCCAAGCATCCTGGATCTACGAAAAACTGCTCTCCTGGTCCGATCACAAGCCCTCCTCTGCATCATCCCCTCCATTCACCACCGATGAAATCCTAGATAACATATCACTGTATTGGTTTTCCAACAGCGCCACCTCCTCCGCGCGTTTCTACTTCGAATGCGAATTCGACAGTACGGCGTGGGAGATAAAGTTGCCGGTGGGAGTTAGTTGGTTTCCGGGGGATACGGCGTATGGACCTAGGGAATGGTGTGAGAGATATTATAGAGATATCGTGCATTGGAGGGAGATGGAGAGGGGTGGGCATTTTGCTGCGTGGGAGGTGCCGGATCTGTTTGTTGCCGAAGTGCGTGAGTGGAGGGGCAAGATTGAGGGATAGAGGCGTGGTTGGGGATGTGGATATGAGGTTATGAGTTATGATTTATGGTGAAGGTTGACTGGATGTCATGTAGAAGATGTTGAAGATGGTAGATCAGGACTTTGGCGTTTCCGTCTCCTGCTATAGGAAGCTTTGCCTCAGCATTCAGTATCATCGAGATGGGTACTTGAGCTATGGGAGGAAGACGTGAACAACCATGTATTTCTCTGGTCACCAGACTTCAATATATCGGCAGCGGAGTGGGGTAAGGTAGGATTCAAGTGCACTTAACCGACTGTCATTTCACGTCGAGAACTCACAATTATGCTGTTCAGGCTTTACGAAACGAGAGGCAGGAGGCAAGCAGCAGGTAAGACATAGCAAAACAGATAGTGTAAAGAATAATCAAATCAATTGTTGATGCGAATAGGGATATATCTCCTCGTCTTTCTAGAGCGATTTGCTCTGCCTTAGCAACCTCCCGTTCGTCTTCTCACGAACCCCGCTACCAGCGACGACGACAAGTCTATCCAATAAGCTACAATGCAGCAATAGCTGGTCAAAACATGGTATCGCCCCATTCTTTGTCGAGTACAATCTATGCAGACCCGTTGGGGAGGTTGGGCATGGGAGCTTGCGGTGCTGCAGGACTGCCTCCCATGGGAGCTGTCTGTGCCGCCATCCTAGCTTGCGGCTGCATGGCCAGAGCTGCACGTTGCCTTTCCATCATCAGACTCTGCTGCTCAGCAGTGAGTGTACTGTGGAACCCTGAAGGCCCTACTGCCGATGACGTGTTTGGATTTTGGGGCTGAGCAAAGGTAGGTGTTGCGCGGCCAGACGAAGGCTGTGGCTGTGAGACATAGTTCTGCGGACGTGACTGGTATGTTTGTTGTTGAGCCGGCACAGGTGTATTAGTAGCCCCATAATTGGATCTTCCTTGCCCGTAGGTTTGTGGTGTGTAGGAACCAGCAGCAGGAGTGCCGTTAGCGAAGGTTGATGCAGTAGTGCGTGGCGCAAAGGCAGTTTGAGGAACACTGAAGCCCGGACGTGCAGGATTACTAGGCTGAGGAGTCTGGGCGCTGTATTGCGAGGCATATGTAGGTCGCTGCCCCCCAGGGTAGTATTGTGTCTGACTGAAGGAAGAGCGACCAGCAGCGGTGGTGTTGTAAGTGTTCGGGTAGCTAGGTCGAGGAGCAGTGGCCGGGGCATTGTTGTAGGATTGTGCGGCACCACCACGGAAGTTCGCGATTGGCGTCCTTGTGGCATTGTTGTAGTAGTTCGAGGCGTGGGAACGGTTCGATACAGACGGTGTGCGTCCATATTGCGGAGTCGAGTCTGTCTTTTGAGCGCCTGCATTCGCACTCGCAAGAGCCTGAGTATGCGTGTTGCGAATCATACGAGATAGTGCATCCTCTTCCATGGTTCCACGATACTCCTTGCCCTGAATAACTATGTTCTTTTTGACAGCCAATTCTGCGAACTTCTCGCCATCCAACTTGGCGACGGCATATGGCGGAAGCTGAGAAATCAGTTGAGCTAGCTGTGATCGTAGAGCTCTGTACGTTTCGTTCTCTTCCTTTGAAGGAGCGGTTGATGTGCCGACCATGGCGCTCAGCAATGGGCTGGGGCTTGCCGGGTTTCGTGAGCCAGTGGGAATATACGAGTTGCGAATGCGTTGATGTGATGAAAGAGCTTTCAGAAGGTCGGAAATATCGGCCAGCATTTGCCCCACCTCGCGCTCTTCTTCGTTGATAGTGGATACGACATCGAGGTTGTTAGATTTGAAGGCTTCGTCATCGAATTCTTCAATCGCTTTTTGAATTGCTTCGAGGTCGTCTGCGCCAGAGATGGCAGCAGCGTCTTCTTCGGCAGCTCGCTTGGCCGATTCTTCGAGGTCGGTAGGGAAGGGGGTTTCTTGCAGAGCGGGATCCAGAACGAAATGTTCGTCAAAGCGCCTCTCACCCAATCTGTGCCACCAGACCATGTCCTTCGTTTCCTTAGCCACCAGAGCTTTGGAGTTGTCTTGAGTTGGTGCAAAGTTTGAGTACGCGGCACGGAACAAGGCATTCTCTTGAGCGATGATGTCGGCAGGGGATGCTTCTTCGGCAGGTTTTGGCTGCTCCTGACCGTTGAGGAGACTTTCTCTCCGCCTACGCTTAATCGCAGAGGCCGACTCCTTTGTTTCAACAGCACCGTAGCCTACCCATGATCCTACAGTCAAGGGCTGTAATGTGTAGCCAGCTTTGCGCGAAGCTTTTGGAAGTTCACCCTGAGACCATGAGATTGTGGATGATTTGGACGACGAGTGCTTAGTCGGCCTGGGAGGGTTTAGTTGTGGGAGAGTCGCAGGAGGAGCGAACAGGTCGGCAAAGGTAGGGTTTGATTTGCGCTCAACGCGAGCGTCGTCTGCGGATTGAGGAACAAGCTTGGTGGCAGAAAGCATGTTAGGCAGGCCGAGTTCTTCAATGGAAAGACCGGGGCCTTGGATCGAAGCGTCTGTTTGCTGCAAACTCGAGAAGAGCTGTCTGGGTTGGGGAGCATTTCCATACAGACTGAGGACGGTATTTGCGGATTGGTTTGTGATGGGGTCTTCCTCCTCTTTCTTGATGGGCAAAGTGTTGTCCTTTGTTCTTTCGCGTTCAAGACAGCCTTTAACGAGGGAGCGGAATTGTGATAGCTGTTGCATCGAGGCAACGTCTTCGTCGGTCATGCGCTGGCCGTTCTTAAGACGGTCCTTGGCCTTGAAAGGCTCGAAGAGGGAGTCCAGAGCATCATCGAGATCGTGTTCGAACTCATCGATAGTTAGATAGAGGTTGTGTTGTAGGCGATCGGCGATGTTATTGTGTGAATCATTGTCGGCGAGTTTTGGGCGCTTGGTTGATGGGCCGTCGGTCTGGGTGAGTCGCGACGCGTTGGGTAACGGCAGGTGCAATACCGATGGCGAGGGATCATTTCTGGCGGTACGGTCAGCATGGCGGAACAGCGACGATGTCGGATAGACGCGACGAACTTCTGGAGGAGCTCTTGAAGGTCCTGGAACAAATGGGATGATGGTTGTGCTTCTTTCGTCTTCTCCGACTCGGCGCGCTTTCGTTTCAAGCCAGTGGGTGAAGATTCGAAAGATGTAGGTTGCTGTTCTTTGACGGCGTCGCCATTGCTGAGGCTGGCGGTAGTCATGATGGTGGTTAATGTCGTCCCCGCGTCAGTGTCGCAAAAGTCGCAGTGAGGGAAGACGCGTTGTGCTTTGGATTGGCGACTGCCCCAGCTTTTGGCAGAATGCTGAAATGCAACAATCTTCCTTTTCGCTTCCTATTGTCGCCAAGGTTCAATGGACAAGGTCAATAGACGCAGCAACTCGATGAAATAGACAATAGATAATCATTCCTTCCGTGACCTGACCCAACCCAACTCACTCTACCCAGACGTGGCCCTTGCGTACAGCGGCTCCTGCCGGAGCCCTTCCGCTTCCGCTTTCGCTTTCCGTATTTGCTTTGTTTGCACCAACTTTCCGTCGCTCTCCAGAAATTGCATCGTGAGACGTGGAGCTACATGTCCATGACAGCAGAGCTCTTGCGCACGACCTGATGAATGCCAGTTGTTGGTGTTCTGTCCCTCGCTAGACGGGCCCAACATGTTACGAGAAGTCCCCATGTCCGTTCCTGCCCAATTGGCAATAACGCTCGTCGCTTCATCGACAACTCGGTCCATCGCTCCTTCTCCCAATCGACCCATTTGAAGAGCGATTACCTTCCTGCAGACAAGCAGGAGTCCTTCCTTCGCAACATCGTCACCGACTCTTCCCAAACTCGCCATGTCGCTCGCCATTGGTTTCAACCACACCAAGACAAAGTTGAATATCGACCATGGCATCTCTCCTTGAGTCCCAAACATGGTGCCTTGAAGGCCATTCTGGATCAAAGACTCCAACGACTGGCCGAGTCGGAATCCTCTAACGTCACAACCCTCCCTCAAACTGCGCAAGATGAGGAAGCCATACAATCTCTAGGCTACGAACAGGATCGTGTCGACTACTACACCAACATTCTTTCCTCCAAAGACTCGCTGTTCGCTGCACGCCTGCTGACTTCGGCCCATGCCCCTCCTTTCTTCGTCTACAAGGACTTTCTCGCCCGTCCTCACATCCGTCCCGAAGCTCTTCGTCTCCTTCTAGACTATCTACCGGCTTGGGAAGCTGGAGACTTGTTAGACGGCCGTCTGCCGAATCTAGTCTATTGCGTCTTCGAGAGCTTGTTGCATCATTGTCGCCGAGTCTGGCCCAATGCGATGCCCGTCATGGCCACCTACTTGACCCAGCACCTATGCCTGTCGGACAAAGACCTGCTTCACATCCAGGAGAATGGCACAGCCCCCGAGTCCATCTCGCGGTTGACGTCCCAATACAACAATGCTTTGCGTCTGCTCGCTAGACCTTCGCACATCTCCCCTTTCAAGAACTCCGGCTTTCAAGAGGCTGCTCAAGCCATCATTCTAAGACACATGGCTGATCATACCCCTCCTCTTGTCATCAACAGGCTAGGCTATCGCGCTGTCGCACGCGTTCAACTAGCCGCAAAAAAGACGCCACAGGAGCAAGAGTGGGCCAGACTCAAGTCGCCTTCTTGGCCGCCATGGAAAGAGGATCGCACAGGCATGGACGCTCATATCGGTCTAGAGTACGGCGTTAGTCGTGCCCACCAGATCTTGCTCAGGATGCAGGAGGCTGGTTACCCAATGAAGGACTGGGAGCAAGTTGCCATGATCTATGCCGGCTGGGATACCGATCGCAGTCCCACGATCCAGAAGAGAATCTTCCTAGACGACCTGCCAAAAGCCAAGCTTATAACAAACCTCTGGATTGCGCGAATCAAAACAACTCGCACGACTCAGCAAGCATGGGCTTGTTTCTTGGCTTATCAGGATGAGCATCTTCCATCTAACGATCGCATCTATCACGCAATGTTTGAAGTCTTGATACAGGAACGCAAGAGAAACATGATGGGCTCAGAAAACATTGGGCATGAGATCGATGATGACGGAGCCAGTCCTTTGTATCCTGGTGATACTCAGGAAATTGGTTCGCCTCCCTCGTCTGCCCATCAACTGACTTACATTCGTGCTGAGATACCTTCGATCCAACAGCTGTATGACCACATGCGTGAGGATGGAGAAGCTCTGTCTGATGATACGCTCACTATGCTATTGGAAAGTGCCGAGTCTCTGCAAGAGGGCTTGGCTTATCTCGAGACCGGGGCTCAGCGCTATCGTATTGCTGTGAGCGCTTTGCTGCATGGATCCAAAGATTATCAAGCTTTGCACGTTCTGCCTGACCATCTGTTCACTGCCTACGTACGACTTCTATGCCGCTTTCCTCATACTCCACTTGACACGGAGTTGAAGCTACAATGGCGTTATGGCAGCATAATTAAGACCAACTTCGATCTTCGTCAGCCCCTGGCGCGCGCTCTAAATCTCTTGGTCCAGCAGAAGCGAACGTATCGTCCAGCGTGGAACTCCATCTTCAAAGCATTGGCTCGTAGGACCGCACCAACCCTGGCCTCAAGCTGGCGCTCTCTGCACATACGAGGAGAAGAATCTCTCAGGCTGGAGAATGAATTGTACGACAAGATCTTTGCCTTCAATTTGGCACGACAAGTTACAGAGACTATGTGGGAAAACGATCTCACACCCGATGAAGATGCTCTATTGAGTCTCTGCATCGTGACCGAACATGCAGCAAGCGCAGTCCATGCGGTCTTTCGGGAATATGGACACAAACAGGAGTACGCCTCAGAAGCCACAGCTCGTCTCATCACCCACGCAAACGGTGTATTCCAAGAAGGACCCGACTGGATGAAAGAACGATTCTGGACTCTTGTCGAAGGTGCAAAGGACGCCAGATCTCCCGAATCTCAAAAGCGAAACAGCAAGGTTAAATTGCCTACTTTGTATACCATTCCTCGCCCTGCTCTGCTGCATGCGTATATTCGTGCTCTGGGACTACTTCGAGACTACAATGGCCTGGAGGAATTGGTCCACTGGATGACCGAGCATAGAGCTGAACTTGCCGAGCGCCGCGCCATGGATCGCAGGGGTGACATCTTGATGAGAAGAGCTTTGACTGCGTTGCGTGTGTTCTTGGAAGACAAGTGGGAGCCATCAAGACCCGGAGAAGAAGAGGGAGAGTTTGTAACTGTAGCTCCGCCGGAGCAGATAGAGGATATCGCAACAATGGTAGACGGAGTCGAAGATTGGGGTGGCTGGCCGTCTGAGGAAGACGCAACTATGTATGTGGAACGAGGTCATGATGTCTGGTAGGATAGAAGGTTGAAGAATGTACATATATATTCGATTCTTGTAGATACATCATTCTGGAGGTGCGATTGTGGTATGTAAGAGTAAAGTCAATATTGGGACTGTTCAATCTGCAAAGTCATGTTCGTATTGTACAAATGTTCGAAAGAGGTATACTGCCTCGAGATGCTCCTTTTGCAAAGCCAACCTCAACGCCTTGTAAAGCAGCAAAGAAGCAACTACCCTTGAAACTCCATTGCTCTTGCCGAAACCTCCTCTATCCTTCCCTCGAACTGCCTGAAAAGCGACCAGCAAAACAACCAGTCAACACCTCTCACATGACCAACCACTTCTCCGCCACCTTCCTAGCAGCCTTTTCATTATTATTCATGGCCAAAATCTGCATCAATGCAAAAGCAGCCTCTTGTGTAAATTCCTCTGCGTCAACCTCTTCTTCTTCCTCTTCCTCGTCCTCATCATCATCACTTTCCTCTCTTCTGACCCTTCCTCCTTCTCTGAGTCTTACTGTTTCCTTGGCTTTTTCCTTCGCTTCCGCTCTGACTTCCTCAGCCATAGCGAGAGCCTTCTCATACTCCGGAACAGCCAGGTGCATAATCCCCAAAAGATGCCACGAACGCCCAACATTATAAATAGCTTCCTGCTGGTGAATTTTGCTCCCACTCTCACGTCTGAGCTCGACATATCTTTGCAAAAACGCAATGCCCTGGTAAATCTGCCAATGCCTGTTTTCAGACTGTCTCTTCATGCCCATTTGAAGGTATGCGGTTGCGATGCATAGGTTGACGACGATATTGTGGGGGTCGAGGGTGAGGACGCGGAAATAGTAGTTTAGCGCTGATGTCCAGGATTGCGCTGCTGCCATTATGTGGCCGTAGAGGGAGAGGACGCCGGCGTCGAGGTCGGGGAGGTCGTGGGGGTTGGCGTCGCGTTTGCCGGCTTGTGTGTATGAGCTTCTTTCTTGACCGGTGAAGGCGTAGATGGCTCTGGATTCTGGGTCGAGCAGTGCGTAATCCAGTGCTTTTACTTGACGCAGGATGAATTTTTGGGTGGGACCAGAGTTGAACCAGTTACTATAGCCTGCGAAAAGTCTATTCACGCCGGCGAATAATTGATATGCAGCTCCGCTGTGAGGCCATTCTGTGATGAAGAAGCGGCCCACCTCGCAGACTTTTTGCTCGTCGTTGAGGAGAAGTGCGCAAGCCATCCAAGTCGCGTGGATTTGTGTCTTGTGTTGCAGGTTATGGTAGAAGACAGTACAACTCCACGCAGAGGTGAGAATCTCGTAGCATTTTTCGCGATCGGCGGTGGATTTAGCAATGAGCAAAGCGTATTCGCAGAATATGTCTAGCCACTCTGTGAATTTGATATCGTGGAAGTTGTCAGGTATGCTTTCATCAGGAACCTCGTCGTCGATGTCCATGTCATTGTCGTTGGTGATGCGTTTTTTCATCGCTTCCATTTCTGCAATGAGTGAGGATTTGGCATTCCGTCCATATCCGGTGAACTTGATATGTTTATCACGACCGGGGTAGAAGGCGCGGACGGTTTTGAAGTCATCCATCATTTCCTGTGCGGCTTCAAAGTAAGTCTGGAGAGAGTCTTCATCTTCATCGAGAGTTTCTCTGGCCGAATTGACAAGGACATGGTTGGCCTTGATACGCTGATCTTGTTGTTGAAGTCGTTCGTAGGTTTGAGAAACTCTGGGTTTGGGTGCGTCGCGCTTCTTTTTGGCAGGACGGCCGCGTTTTCCTGGGCGGAAGGCGGCGATGGAATCTTCTTCTTCATCTGAGATTTCATCATCGTCATCTTCTTCTTGGCCTTCGTCTTGGTAGTCGCCGTCTTCGCCGTCTTCAGGCATGGGGCCGAGGGAGTAGTGTCTGGAAACTGGGCCTGCTACTCTTCCAACAGGCGCGGGTTGATCAGGTCGAGGCATGAGAGGAGCAAGAGCTCGTGGTGGAGGTGGCTTATCCACTGTGATCTTCGCCTTCTTGACTGCATCACTACGGCCAAGTCTGATGACCTCGTGAACCAGCGGCACAGCTTCTGCCATTCTCTGCTCTGCTTCATAAAGTTTCGCCAATGCAATACGGGATTTGATATCTTCCGGATCGTTGTCGACGATAAACTTCCAGCATGATTCGGCGTCTGCGTTGCGGCTAAACATCATGTAACAGTCTGCGAGTTTCATGTAGTAGTCATGATCGCAAGCCTCAGGAACTGATCTGATAGGCTCATAGAAGAGTATGGCCTCTGCATAGTAGGTCTGCTCGATCAAGCCCTCAGCAACATCTCTGAACAGATCGTAGTATTCTGAGACGGTGTCTTTGAGGTCCAGTAGGTATTTAAAGTGGCGCATTGCCTCTGGAAGATCTGCCCTACTGATCTTGACACGGAAGAGACCAAGCTTGACTCGCAGCTCAAGAGGAAGACCTTCGCCGTACATCTGCTTTTGTCCAGCGAATCGACTGTACTTGAACTCCTGGATTTGGATTCTGCGAGGCACATCATCGTTGTCAAACTCTCTGTCATCTCCTGTCACGCTATCCCAGAAGGTGTCTTCCTTTCTGCCAAGCAACCATCGTGAAAGCTTCTTGAGATGAAAGGCCGCTTGTGCAGGGTTCTCACACTTCTCCACCAGATCGAGGTAGACGTTGAGATGGGACCATTGTGTCTCTGGTACACCGAGCGATCTGCCCTTGAAGTAGAAGTTGATTGCAACATCGTAGGCATCCTTTGCTCGTCTGATTTCCGGCAGACTGGCGGAGTAGGCGCACAAGTCGGCGTATTGTTTGACAATGTTGAGGTCGTGGGGTTTCTGGCGGACCATCATCTTTGCCTCTCCTCTCGCTCTCGCAGGTTGGTCGGACTCCAGAAGCAGGTTGAGCTTTTCCCGACGAGCATCATAGTCATCGGGGTCGAGCTTGATCGCCCATGCGAAGCAGTAGATGGCTTGCTCCAGCACAGAAGGTGTACGACTCTCGCCGGCCAGCTCCAGCGTACGCTCAGCAACGGTCCACCAAAGACCCGGGTCTCGTCTTGTGTGAGCACCGTGCAAAAGCACAGTAAGCGAATCTTGGTCTTTGCCTTGTGCCAGAAGAATCTCGGATAGCAGACTGTGAGCGGCGAAAATTTCAGGATTGGCTTTAACAGCATCGCGAGCGTAGTCTGCAGCGACTTGAAAGTTGTTGTTGAGGAAAGCTTGGGTGGCCATCGATTGCAATCGCTTGAACTCTGGATCAGGCTCTGCGACAGTGTTTCTTTTGTCGCCATTCTTGCGTCGACCTTCTCCACGTGGAACACCATTCCCTCTGCCTCGACCACGGCCCCGACCTCTGCCACGAGCCATCTTGGGATCGTGCTCTGTTCCTTTGATAGCCCATTTCCAGCCACGTCGACGTCCTGTGCCTGCACCACGCGCACGACCACGACCTCTTCCACGGCCACGCGCAGAGCCTGCCGCGATTTCTTCATCAAGGATATCGTTCAGAAGGTCGGAGTTGATGGACATGTCGTCCGAACTGTCTCCATTTCCGTCAGACATGGCAAAGTCGGGGTCGATTCGAGGATTGTCTCTAGCATCCAAGAGTTCGCGCTCGATACTGTTAAGACGACTGCGATGGACTGCAGGATCCTCTCCTTCGAATTCGTCTTCATAGATAATATCGTCGCCATCATCGAATTGGTTGTTGTTGTGGAAGTCGACATGGGAGCTTTGCGGGTTGAGGACGAAGTTGAGACCGTATTGCGCCTGGAGAGCACCATAACCATTGCTTGGATCTTCATCGACATCGGATTCCGGGTCCATGTCTTGTCTGGGCATAAAGCCTTCATGCATCAAGGGTTGTGGTCCGCGCGGTATAAAGCCATCATGCATGAGAGGCTGTGGCATGGGAGGATAGTAATCCTCTGCCGGATTACCGTAGGCATAGCTGTAAGGGTCTGTCTGGTGAGAAACCTCAGGATAAGGTGTTACATGATAACCAGAAGCAGGGTCCGGGTAGGAAAGATCGTGTTGGTCGTCCATGATGAAAGGTTCTTTCAGCTTCCGGCAGATTTATCAGAACCTAGTTTCCTTTTGCGTGTGCAGTCCATCAAAGGTTGAGGAGTCCAGTCTGTGGCTTTGATCTGATGATAGCTGAGAATCCGAAAACAATTGTGAGAATGAAAATAAAGAGTCACCGTGATGGTTTGGCGGCGAGATTTCAAGAGACGCGACTGTGGGGTGGAGAGCAAGTCTTGGCAGTGTATCAAGGTGTTCACTTTATTGAAGATGAGAGCAACGAAACACCACTCTTACACAGAAATGAATACAGGTTGATTGATCCGTGGGATTCGTTCATTCAGCGTGATATTGGTACAGTGTTATTACATATGGTACAGTTTCAGACCGGACTTGTCCTTTCCACGCTCCTTCATTCCGAGTCTTCAACATATTCCCAGTCATCTTGACTTTTCCTAGAGATCGGACATGACCGAGTAAAAGCACCAGGTCGACTGCAGTGCTGAGTGGAGTGGCGGGTCAGGGCTTAGGCATGAGCTCTAGGGGCGATTATGCGACTTCTTCGAGTGGCGTGTATGATGTTGACG
>ERZ794946.448-NODE-448-length-16652-cov-3.579563_pt1 | contig 16652 bp, 16 predicted proteins | sample MGYA00433072_ERZ794946 | MGnify/ENA primary metagenome ERZ794946 (study PRJEB30137, sample SAMN04331413) | food metagenome | isolation source: Y3 must sample point D1 replicate A | place: Australia: South Australia | collected 2014 ...
AAACCTTCAAGCCTCGAAAGCTTTTTTCCAGCCTCTTCCGCCTGTCTGCAGGAACGTCAAAGTACCCTTCCGGAAGACTTCTCTGCTTCTGAATTGTATCGCAAGATCATGAGAATGAGAGATCATATTCGCAAGCTTGTTTGCTGTCAACATCGTTTCCAGGAATCGTACAGGGCGGGTTAAACCGGTCTTGCGACACGAAAGACGTTACTTTGACAAACTTGCGTGGTGCACGGCTTGAAGTGGTATCAGACACGATCCGAGTTCCGGTTAAAACTCGTCCTCGACCACTCAGGCGGCAGTAGATAATGAGTTGCCTCGTCATATCATCAGTCGGACCGAAAACACACCCTCACCGGTGGACACACCATTCCTGAAAGGACCTTGAAGCGGATCTTCAATTCGGACCTTCTCAACAACCCTACAGGCATCCTGCATGTTTTGGAGTGATTCTGGGGGCAAGTTCTCCATGGAGATGAGAAATGGAGAGACCGCGTGCCTCCACCTTCGCGATGGTCTGCCCACGGAGAGTGATCGGCTCTGATGCACGAGCATCCCCATGGATGTTCTCCACTTTCATGGAGCATACAAAAAGGTGGAGGGACACCCAGTTGAGTGAAAGTTTCCTTTCTTGAAGCATTCTTTTGCAACCGTCCACTCCTCTTTCAACCCAAGCCGAGCGTAATCGTTCGCTTTCTACATCAACATGGGTAAAGGTGTCAAGGGTGCTGCCTCTGGAGAGCAGCATGAGAACATTGAGATGTTCGACCCCGCTCAGCAGGGAAGCTACATGGATCGTCGCGACATGACAAAGGACCAAATGGAAGACGCAGTTCGTGCTGGCAGTGTTCCTCACGTCAACACCAGCGAGGCTGTCGATATTGCAAAGAACGGCGGCTGGGAAGTCGATGCTCTGATGACCGAAATGCAGAAGGAGATCGACGCTCAAGGTGGTGACAACAATGGCCACTTCGACCTCGAGTTCGCCAACCCCAAGTACTTCACATACCTCATTGTTGCCTTTGCCTCGATGGGTGGTATGCTTTCTGGTCTCGATCAATCGCTTATCTCTGGTGCCAACCTCTTCCTTCCTGGAGATCTTGGACTCAACGACCGTCAGAACAGTTTGGTCAACTCTGGTATGTCTCTTGGTGCCGTCGGTGGTGCCATCATCTTGTCTCCTGCCAACGAGTACCTCGGACGTCGCTGGGCTATTATCCTCTCTTGTATTCTCTACACCATTGGGTATGTCAAAAAATCACTATGAAACCAGTCACGAGTTCTAACCAGAATGACAGTGGTGCTCTCGAAGCTGCTGCCATGAACTACGGCATGATCATCGCTGCTCGCGTTATTCTCGGATTCGGTGTCGGTCTCGAGGGTGGTACTGTGCCAGTCTACGTCGCCGAAACTGTAGAGAGAAGATACCGTGGTAACATGGTCTCCCTCTACCAGTTCAACATCGCTCTGGGTGAAGTCCTTGGTTACGCCGTTGCCGCCATGTTCGTAACTGTTCCTGGAAACTGGCGCTACATTCTCGGTTCCTCGCTGCTCTTCTCTACCATCATGGGTATTGGTATGCTTTATATGCCAGAGTCTCCTAGATTCCTCATGCATAAGGGCAAGCCTGTGGAAGCCTTCAAAGTCTGGAAGCGCATTCGTGGCATTGAACAGCTGGATTCTCGTGAGGAGTTCTACGTCATGAAGATGTCTCAGGAGCAGGAAGATCAGGAGGTCGCTGCCGGTCGTGGCAACGCAAAGTACCCCTGGATGGACCTGTTCACCGAGCCTCGTGCACGTCGCGCCTTCGTTTACGCCAACGTCATGATCTTCTTGGGTCAGTTCACCGGTATCAACGCCATCACCTACTTCATGAGTACTCTGATGCAGAACCTCGGTTTCGACAAGTACCAGTCCAACTACATGTCGTTGGTTGGTGGTGGCTCGCTTCTCATCGGTACCATCCCTGCTGTCCTCTACATGGAGAGATGTGGTCGTCGCTTCTGGGCTTGTGCTACTCTCCCCGTCTTCTTCGTTGGCTTGATCATCGCAGGTGCTTCCCAGTACGCTGGTGGCCAGAACGCACAGATGGGTGTCTACCTTACTGGTCTCGTCATCTACGAAATTTTCTTCGGAACCTACGCCTGTTTGACTTGGGTCATTCCCGCTGAGTCTTACCCCACCTATCTACGCTCCTATGGAATGACCACCAGTGACGGCTGGCTGTTTTTGTCGTCCTTCATCGTCACCTACAACTTCACTGGCATGTCGAAGGCCTTCACCAACATTGGTCTCACCGCAGGCTTTTACGGCGGTATTGCCTTCGTCGGCTGGTTCTACCAACTGTTCTTCATGCCCGAGACCAAGGACAAGACCCTCGAGGAGATCGACCTCATCTTCTCTCAGCCCACCAGCAAGCTCGTCGCTCAGAACTGGAAGAACGTCAAGGAGACCACCAACGATCTCCTCCGTTTCAGATTTAAGAAGGTCTTCATCGATGCACACAACGCCCCTGCTGTCGACTTCTCGCAAGGAAAGCACGAGGTCGGTCACCAGGCATGAGCTGTCCACGATCACATGGATCAGGGCTGGATTACCTGAGCCGTGGACCTTCATGATATGCCTGAAATTATCAGGAAGATGGTTACTGGCATCTGTGTGTTGCCAAAAGTGAGATTGGTTCTTCTTGTAGATACATGACCATATAATATGAGCTTACGATTTCAAATCACTTCTTGTCGACTCGTATGTTTTCGCCCTAGTTAATGTGACTTACTGTTGTTACTTGTTCTAGCCATTATTCTGTTCTCGTGCCTGTGTAGTCCTAAGATCATCTGGAAGATCACGTTGTCTTTAGAAACTTGTATCGCTACCAAGAAGCGTGCCAAGCATCGACTTTCCGGGCAGGGTCGTATCTTCAACCATACCTGCAGAGGTCGACAACGATATTGCGAGTGTACTACATGTGTTGATGGTGTAATAATATCACAGGTATACTTTTTGCAACTATCTCCAAACGGTCACAAGTATTCCGGACGGTCTGCACCTCTCTGTGATGAGAAATCTGGGAATTTAACTAAATTTTACAGTCACTCCGGGAAGAGCACTACTTTTGTAGCGAGCACGACTGCGTTGCTGGATGTGATTCGTAATTTGTAAAACCGAGGGGTATCATGAACTTTCGACATGACATATGGATAATGTTAAAGCCATACAGCATCACACGGAAGGAGCGTGTAAGCCACACGGTATTATGTACAGATTGAGTGTGCTTAGTAGGCCGAAGTCATGACAAGGTGACCCTTTGACTGTGGCTATTCCACCCGCTTCAATGCAGTATAAAAATGTGTTGTATAAGACACGTCTTGTCTGATGATGCCCAATAGTAAGAAAACCAGCTCTTCACATCTCTCCTTTGGAAGCTAAACAACAGCGATCTGAGCCCTTGCCCCATAACTACACTCCATCATTATTGCGAGCTGCGAGCAGAGTCTTCTGTAGTCCTCTGCGCATCTGCTTTGCGGCGAATATCGTCCTCTCTCATCCTCACCCTACGCTGCTCAATGGGCTCCCACGCACATGGGCCAGAATATTGCGCCTGTGGTGGTCCGAAACTCGTGAGCAAGGCATTCTGAAATTGTTGTGTCCTCGCCTTGTTGGCCTGGAATTTTTGATTGCCGAGCTCGATAAGGATGCGCATATATGCTTCCGTGACCATCGGAATCAGTCTACCGTCAGGTCCCTCGTAGCCAATTATGTTGTCGAAGACTAGGTCGTTGGTGCGTATTGCTACCATAGCGGTTGATGTTCGAAGATTGTCAGTCGAGATACTCGAAATACCACTTTCTCTAAACCCAGACTGAAGTGCTGCTGTGTGTATCTTTTGTGCGCTTTCGAGCGAAGAGCTCAGCACATGTAAGAACTGATTCAACAGTCAACACGGGGCCAATGTCATCGTTTCCGACGCAAGAGACGATGGCTTGAGAGCGGACCGATGGAGAACGAGATATTCAGGTTTCACCTACCATGGGTTCGAATTTGCACCTTACCCACCTCACGCCCTTGGCAGATGAAGGGACGCTCAACTCGGTATGATCGGACAGTCCCAGCATTGGAGCTACAGATCCATTTCCAGATAACGGCAGAGGATCGTGCGAGATAAACAACCACTGACCGTCACCTTCATCCAAGGATGATTGCGATAAGTTTGGGTCTTTGCCTTCCAGATACACAGCGAAGCGCCCGGCGCAGCTGCTTGTCGTTGCAAGTGTGTCTAGTTTATTGATTTCATCTACCAACTCGCGAATGCCCACGTCTACGCAATCTCCAGGCTGGATATCCGTGGATGAGGCATCAGGCACTGCGAGTTGTTGCAGAATTTTCGCCTTTTTGGCCGCGAATGTCGTCGACATGGTGGTGGTGTATCTCAGGCAGCGCGTCAAATTTGAGAGGGAGTCCCGATCCAGCGGTAATCAAGCGCCTCGTGGATAAATCCGATTGGAGTCGTGTGAATATTCTTTTTTTCCTTCCTGGGTACAAAAAACACACGCGATGCAAGAGAGTCGTGCGATGTTTGGAGGGGCTTCATGATGTCATTCTTGGAATGCGATTCTCACGTTCCGGTCGCGTGGAAACGACTCGCGAATTGAGTTGGGACACGGACAAAGTGCTGGCCTCCATCGCACTTTCTGAAATTGATCAAAGTCTGGTTCGCTCTCCACCAGGGATTGTCTAGTTACAGGACTGGTGTCTCAACAGCCAGCAGAGAAATAAACCATTTGATAACTGTGGAATTGGACCCTCCCCACTTGGATAACACTTTCCTCGAAGATCAAACAAACGACGCGCAATATGGCTCGGAAATCCGCCAACACCATTGAGAGCGATGAAGCGAAAGACCCAAGCATTGGGGACCGTAAACGAAAGCAGCCATCTACTAGGGCATCTCAAAGAGCTGCAACCAAAAGCCGATACTTTGAACACAACACAGATGAATCTGGAGAAGAAGCTCCAGAAGACAGTTCATCCAGTGTCGATGTGGAATCTGAAGACGACTCTGATGATGAACCTGAAGAGCACTCATCCGAGGAAGAACAGCGTCCCCGAAAGCGCAGAACCCCTGCATCAACAAAGACGTCCCAGACTGCCCCAGCCGCAGGCACCAAAGGCAAGGAACTTTGGCGTCAAGGTGTTAGTACTGGACTCGCCCCAGGAACTCAGGTCATCATCAAGAAGCCGAAGCCTAGAGCTGCGGGAAGCACTCCATACTCCGATGACACGATCCATCCAAACACCATGCTATTTCTCAAGGATCTCAAGGCGAACAATGACCGAGAATGGCTCAAGAGTAAGCAGATACCGTCTTTCTTCCATTCATGCGTATATCTCGCCCCGTGTCAGAATCAAAGATCTCGACAGGGGCCGAATTCCGCTATTTCTCCACATCACCGCCTTGATCTGAATGACCATCAGATAGTTGCGTGTGCACTATCCCATCACGGCTGCGCCGCTCAATATAGCATCATGCAACAAAACACGAGACAGAATTCTCTCGGCCGAAAGGTCCTTTTTTGGCTGACTGCAAGGAACGCTGGTTCGCTTTGCAGCTCGAGCATTTGTGCAGTAGCTTGCAGCCAGATCAACGAAAGGACGTTGATTTTTATCTGTTCTCCACAAGTCCTCCACCCGCTCGAGCGCCTATTTACACCGCTAGATCTCACACACCATTCTCCAAAGATGGCTTCGCCTAAATTCTTTTTGCATTCATGCAGTGGCTGACTCGTTACCATTACCACAGTGTACGATGCCGACTATCGTTCTAGTTTGAAAGACTGGAACTCTTTTGTGGAGGCCTTGACCGAAAAGCTCACCGAAATTGACGACACCATTCCAGAACTGCCACTCAAGGATGTGGTCAGTGGAGTCTAGAATGTGATATATACATCACATGGGACTGACCTCTCAACAGGTATTTCGCATTTACAGAGATATCCGGTTCAGCAAGGATCCTACGCCTTACAAGGTATGTACTTGAATGCTCTCGGCCGCAACAAAGATGCAGGCAGTATCGAAGTGGCCCCATCTCTCTTGCGCGCTAATACAATAATAACGCTTTGACCTCTATAGCCATATTTTTCCGCAGCTTGGTCAGTCACACGTGAGCACAAGGAACGAGGATACGACGCTGACCAACATATTTAGGTCTAGGACCGGACGTAAAGGCCCGTACGCCGCCTACTATGTTCAAATTAGCCCGAACGACAGTTTTGTTGGTGAGTGACACGATATGTTTTCTTTGATTCTTGATTTATATGGCGCTTGTTGGTCTGCACGGTTGTGGCTTGCTCAATCTACTTGGTGGTCATTTGCCTTCCCGGAGCGACATCATCTTGAATCGCTACCCGCTCCCGGCACGATTGACAGTGGGGTTGACGAACACGGCGGCAATCGATCAGGGTCGAGCCGTGTGTGATTAGATAACGGCTCGATCAACCGATCAGACTGTTGTTGGAAATGCCCTGGAGGACAGTCGTCTTGCTACATCACACACGCTTGCACTTCTGTTCCATTGTTGGACGTTGAAAGAGACCCATTCCGACTTCCAACGCGGAATGCCGTAGTCTAGACGATGTCCCAGCCGACATTGTTCCCTCGCTCTTACAGTGTGTCTCGATATGAAAAGAGCGGGCTACACAGCAAGGGTCGTATGGCTCGTCTTTTCGTGCTAGAGACTCACATACCCGAGTCGTAGGAATGCACGATGTCTTCCCTACGGGTACGGTCGTCCGAGTAGAAGGGCCGCTTGGCACACTCCCGTAGGCCATGAGTCCAATCTGGAAGCAACTGTGTGTCTCCACAGATCGGTTTGTCAGGGTCGTGGATGTTGTGTTGAGAGTCGTCTCTTCTTTCTCACAGTATATGCGGGCTCGAGGTGTTCGGCTACGCTGCGCTCTTGAGTACGATTCGTTTGGACGTCGTCTACGCTCAGGTCGACTGCGACTGCGACTGCGACTGCTTCATTGGTTAGCGTTGTTGTCACAGTCTTGCTTGTTTCGGACACAGAAGCAGACCGAAGTCTTGAGCATGGATTGAGCTTCCTCATGCGGGCGCAAGCTAAGCCTGCCTGGCGAACCTGTGAATTGAAGCTGACCCTTCATGATGTAGGTGGAGGCTACTGGTCTCCGGACGCAAGAGCTCTGGCAGCTTTGCGCAACACAATCGACAAGAATCCGCAGCGTCTCAAGGACGTGCTGATGAACGATCAGATGCGAGCTGAATTTCTCTCTGGCAGCTCGGCCAAGGGAGCTGTGAAAGCTTTCATAAAGACAAACGCGGAGACCGCATTGAAGACCAAGCCAAAGGTAAGCAGCCAACCTCTCTTTCTCCGTTGTAGGTAGATCATGTATGCCTTCAACCACTGGTTGTGGTGAAGCTTATTGAGACGGACATGCTCGATGCTAGCCTTCAGTCTTGCTTGTGTCAGCGAGGAAGTGTTTGGCGAAGAATGTCACCATCCAGCCTTTTCCGGTGCTTCGTGGCTGGCTACCTTCTTAGCAAGCCGCTTGAGCACGCTCGGAAGAGTGCGGACTTCGATGTGACGTCCACAGCCCATCCCTAAACGGCAGGGAGTAGCAAAACCTCGACTGCCGGATGTTTTGAGGAAAGAGAAAAACGAAGCAAAGTCGATCACACTCACGAAGGATTGCAAATGCAAGTCGTCACAGGTGATAGCAAGGGAACCTTCGGTCCATGCTTCATCCCGGGCGGGTAGGGGTTCCTCGCTACTACCTTACTCCCGCTCGGGCTGGAGCGTCCCGCGTTGCCTCTTTTCATCGCAACACCGAGATCAACAAAGGAGATGACAGCTCATTTCCCTTGAGACTGTACGGAAGGTTCGTTTTTCGATACCTCGTCTGTCCGGCACGGCCAACTTTCATTCACTTACCCTTCATCTCCTAGAGTCTACAGATACCCGACGACACGTATGCCGAGATGACGAGCGAGATTCGTGAAGTGGTTATTGTTTGGTAGACTAGTCGGTTGAACCCCGCTAGCCAAACCTACCTGACATCCATACATGTGTCTCATGGCATGAGCGCCAAAATTAACAGGATGATTGATGGTCATACAGTGGCATACGAAATGGAAATTAGAACTGACCCTGTTCATTTTGTAGGGATACGATGCTGGTCATCCGGACATCGACCTTCTCCGCCTCAGACGCTTTACAGTCGGCACCAAGTTGACTGATGCTGAAGTCCTCGACGCGCAAGTTCTGCGCCGAATTGCGGATCTGTTCTCGGCGCTGCACCCGTTTGTGAGTTTCCTTCCCTCTACCCTTGCGGGCCTGCCCTTCCTTGACTTTTCGAATCGTCCGCGCATACAGAAAAGGGCGCGTACTCAACCATGGTACTCGTGTTGCACCGTCTCTCGACTATGCGGCGACGGGGGGTGGCGGACCTTTTAAGGTCGCGAGTCATTATCCACAAAATGACAACCGTCCGGCCCGCGGTACGGTGCGCGGTCTGTTTCGGGCTTTGTCCTTCTCTGAAGCAAGCCTTGAAACCTTCTTGCCAGCCAATATCCCTACTAGCCAACCACAATTGAAAGAATGCTGGCTGATGTTTATTGAATTCCAGATCGCTTGCTTGAATCGAATTTCCCTTCCAGACCCTGGCGAAGAAGAAACAGATGCTGATGACGATGATGAGGATGGAGATGAGGAACAAGAAGCCGAGGACGAACAGAATGAAGAATCCGAGACAGAAGCCTCTGATGCCTAGCTAGCAGAGTGCAACACAGAATCCAGAGGTGTGCCGTTGAATTACGGGTAAAAGGTTCCAACAGACATGTTGGTCCTCTAGTTAGCAAAGTTGATCAACAAATCCTCGACTGCCACGAATGTATCGTTTTCTCATGCCCTGCGCCATATTCTTCATTCGACTACACGCAGTATGCAGCACTTGTCGTCTGTGACAGGTCGACGTTTGAATTTCAAGAAGAGTCTGCCAACGCATCAAGGCTCGCATAACGTATGATTGGTCCCTCCCTCACTTTAGGGCGTGCATTCTGCATTGACCGACCGCATGAGATTTCAATCACCTGACGACGCACCTTGCGCTTTTCGGCTTAGAGCTTCCACGGTACATGCGCGCGCAGTGCCACCTTTATGTTGGCTTCGGTCTGTGCTACCCATGTCCGGGTGTGGTTCATCATCAGCAGGGCAGTGGTTATGCGAGAATGGGAAGGACGGCAGACCTTTCAGTAGTGAGATGCGAGCTGTAACAATGCACAGGTCTTTCTAGATTGGAGCGATGCCCAGTGAGAGCGCGTCAAGCGGCTGGTCTCCATGGGCGGCTCTACTCATTCCGAGAACATTGTGCATTTCTACAGCTACATGCGTCAGACCTGAGCCGATGGGATCGATACATGATGATCAAGGTTGGACGGACGGTCTTTCGATCCGCACCGCTTCCCAGCGTACCGTACCTTATGTTGGTGGTTCGTTTGCAAGGGGCTTGGACGCGCGGGTGGCAGTGAGCTTCTCGAAACACACGACTGGGATCGGCCCCGGGACGCCGCGGACGGGTCAACGTTGCCGACAGATTACAGGTCTCTGTTAGATCACGATGTCTTTGCCCTGTGTTGTTTCATTTTTGCCAGAGACAAAACACATCGTTCAATGTTTCTCGCTAGTGTGGTTTTGCCAAACGTCGGAACGGACCGCCATCGGCAGGAGGGGTAGGCCTGACGAGGGATGCGCGACAGCCGAAATGACTGCACATGAAAACAAGCGACGTCCAGGGCTGATGTGTGGTCGGTCGGCTTTCTTCAATAGGAGCCATATTGCGAGGAAGAATAGGTATTTAGAGTTATTGCCATCATCTTTCCAGATCACGATACAGCGATGTTGCATCCGACTATTGCAAAGCCGCATGACTGCAATGTAGCTGCGTTGGAGGAAAGCAGATGTGGTTTTAACTAACTTTTGTCCTTCATGCAGGCTCCATCTTATCGCAGAGACGCATCTGCCGGGGCCGCCACTCCACGCTGTGCGCTGTACGGCATGTCAGCGACAGGTTGGAAAGCAAGGGGACAGAAGAAGGAAGGGGATGTGATGTGATTCAGATATGCCATGCATTCGCGCTTCGTCCCGGGCCTTTTCTGAGACTGAAACCTTGTATGGACCCCTCTGCATACCGGTTGTTGGTTGACAGATCAGAATTCCTCGTCTCGAAAGGGTGATGCCGTTGGAGGAGCGCCGATTGAAATAGAGCGTTGGAATCATCTTTTTTGCAATCCCTCAATCAATCTCTATCTTCGCTCAATCAGCGCATGACGTCCTGCTGTTCCTCCAAAACCAAGACAGTGTCCAGACTACTCCTTTTCGGTGATTCCAATTCGGAGAGTTCTGCCCAAAAAGGATCAGAATAGCCTAGACAAGGTAACGTCAAATCTTCGGACGCTCGATACAGCGGTCAAGCGCAACTTCAGTTTCACTCCCTCGATTGCAGTCGTTGGAAACGGTGTGATCTTGGACATCCTCTTAGCCGCGACTTGCCCCAAAGTCAGTGTCCTCGGGGCGCCGCATGAGCCAGCGGGTGAACGGTTTGGACTAAGGTAAGTGTCCCGTACCGCACGTGTGTGTCTAAGACATGGACGACCTGTCTCTTCGTAATCAATTGACAAGGCGCAAACTGACTCGAAAGGGCAGGGCAAACGATGAGGTGATGATCAGATGCAGTGATCACTCGAAGCAAACAAATTGCGGAAGGTCACCGGTCAAGCGAAACAACAGGCGGAGCAGAGGTGACAGTGACAAACGACCAGCGCAGAAAGGTGACTCGGTTTCTCCTGCACAAGTGAGAGCGGTCAGCAAGAAAGATCGCCCCTAAGCGCGTCAAACATACGCGCGCACACGCCGGAGCCGCTGACGGAGCAGATTTTGGCGAGGCTCGCACCGTCACAAACGGCGAACGAAGGCTTCACCCTAAACGCAGATCATTGCATCCCTCGAGATCCGCCTTGGTCAGAGAGTTCGTGCTGTCGCGTGGCAAGCCGAGGGACGGTCCTGCAGAGCACTCGGACCAGCCGAAGCAAGTTGCTGAACTAGCGCGCCGGCGACCGCTGCATCCCACAAGGACGACGACGGCCAAGTTCACTTTCAGCTAGAGCCTAGAGAGGTGCTTAGAAGCGGACCACAAGTCAGCGATCAGGGCCCCCCTTCCGTGACACGTCCAAATCTCGCTTTGCCCTGCCGGTAGTATTTGTCTTCTGACCGCCTGGCCGTCCAAGTGGAGACCTACCACCAAACAACGTTTCGATCACGGCACGGCTCTCTGCGCACTGAGTGGCAGCGTCCGCAAAGCTAAAGCCTCTACGACACGGCGTGGCTGCCTTCACCCGCGCGCGCCGTGATCGACAGGATTGTTTATTGCGTACAAATTCATTACGCTAGAGCCGCGCATGCCCTCTGCTCTTGCTGAGATTGGGAGGTTTAGCGAAGCAGGAGGACGCGGAGGATTCTTATTTTTTCTCACATCCACTCACTTTCGAGACTTACTTGCTCGCCAGGGCGCAGGGTGGCCGGAAAACTTCTTGGGGAGCGTCGCAAGAAAGCTCGGGCGCCAGACAGAATATTGGATTCGAAAGCATCCACAAACTCACGGACGCTCTACCCGTCCGCGTTTCTCGCTAACCACGGCCCTTCCGCCAGAGATTCAACCAACCAAACGAAACCGCTTCGACAGCCGGCGGTCTTTTGCACCTGAAATAGCGGCAAGAACCCCACCATCTGTTCCTTGGACATTTCCGTGCCTGTGTGTCGGATTCACATCGTTTCTTTCTACCGCTCCTTCTGCCGCCCCTAGAAGCGCGCTTGAGGTCATTTGGTTGATTTTCCGTACAAGAAAGCCTGCACACCCGCACCCGCGACAACTCGCAGCTGCGTACAACACCTTCCGACTCTCCGTACTGATATCCAAATCCCCTGTCACTTTCTGCTGCAGCTGTCACCCGACGCCGCTGTCTTGCCTTGAGTGCCGTTGATCCTGCAGCTCGCCTGCGGCCCGCGCCTCCCTTGTGCAACTACGACGTAGCTGCCACATCCCACATCCCACGCCAGCCGACGTGCATACTCGGCTACTGCTGTTCGACAAATCTCACCAAAGCGCATTAGTCGCACCCCTCCCGCGTGTATTTATTTTCAGATGTACCCAAACCCCGGACCTCCTGCTGGTTGGAGTCCGAATGGTACTCCACAGCAACAACCTCACCCTCAACATCCTCAGCACCCTCAGCACCCTCAGCACCCCCAACACCCGCAACAACACCCTCACCCGCAACAACATCAGCAACCTCCGCCGCAACACCAACAACATCAGCAACAGCAGCCTCCTCCACCTTCATCATCTGCACCTCCGCAACATCAACAGCAGTGGGCGCCACCTACAGCGCATCCCAACGCTCAGTACGCCCAGCAACGTCCTCCTCAGGTATGTCGAGTCGCACAAGCAAACACTCTCTTGTGTCACTAACCATTTCTTTCCATCCAGATCCCTTCCATCAGCCAGACATTGCCTCACGGGGGACCTCCAACCATGGCCACGCTTCAACCTTCTCACCCGGAACAGTATCGTTCGCTGCCACCGCCTCCGATGTATGGACATGCTCCTCCAGGTCACTACCAGCCGCCTCTCCCTTACCCTCCTCAACCTGCACCTCGTCAGAGAACAGCGATTGCTTGCCGCTACTGTCGTCGCAGAAAGGTATACTCTTGAATGCGATCATTGGTTCAAAATAACCTTCTGACTTCTTCCAGATCCGATGCTCTGGCTTTGATCAGTCCGAGGATGGTCGCTGCACCAACTGTCAGCGTTTCTCGCAGGAGTGTGTCTTCACGCCCGTCTCGGCCCAATCGCAAGCTTTTGTTCCGGCGCATACCGTCTGGAGACAGCAAGGTGCACCACCACAGCAATTGTACGGAGCTTACGGTCAGCCACTTCCTCCTCAGCAGCATGCACGCGATCCCTACCCTCCGCCGCAACATCCCTACCCTCCCCAGGGTTACCCTCAGGGCCCACCCGTGTATGGAATGCCTCAACAGATGCAACAGGGACCTCCACCACCACACGTTGCGCCTCCACAGCCGACAGGAACACCACAACCTGGGCAAGAAGCTGGTCGCAAGCGTCCCAACGAAGAACCTCACACCCCTACCCTCCCTCCGCCAAACCCTGCACAAGCTGCTCAGCTACCTCAACAAGGTCCTCCACCTCATGTCCCACCTCAGTACACCTACCCTGATCCCACTGGCTTGACCCCTGCAGCTGGTTCGCCTGCTTCCTCGACAACCTCGTCTCAGTACCCTCAGCCCCACGCTCCTCAGCCATACTTTGCGCAGGGAGCTCCACAACGCAAATCACCTGCTCCCCAGCCGACTTACTCGTTCGATCAGCCTCGTCCTTCTCACTCTCCGCACACGCATGCTGCTTCTGTTCCTCCAGCCGCCTACAATCCGGCAGTGACCTCGCACCCAGACACTAAGCCGCCTGTGCCTTCCTCAGAGCGTTCAAGCCCTTCGAACGCTACTAGGGGTGTGCGCATCGATGCGCTTGTCGGTCCCGGTGGTCTACCTCAACAGCCTCAGCCTCAGCAGAACCATGCTCAACCGCCACCACCTCCTCCCTCAACCGCTGCCCACTCTCAGCAGCCGCAGCAAGCACCTGGCGCAACTTCTGCCTCACAGCAGGCTCAAAACGCAGCCAACTCGGAGGGTGGGAGAAGCCAAGCTGATAGTAACATGCTTAGCAAGCTCAACAATCAGAAGCGCATGTAGCGCGATAACTCAGCATACTTCCGGCTGTAGATGCTTTGGGGCTGGCCTTCAAAAAAGTTGCTGGATTGCTTTACTCAGAATGATCACGTCTTGTTAGTTATTGTGCTTTTTCGTGTTTTCTTTTCTTCCCTCCCATAGCCGGTCCATTAGGCGAGGCGTACGGTTGTTGTTAGACTCAAAAGGCATTGAATTTTTGCCGGCAGGGGATATCTGATAGCGTTTACCTCATGCATTGGGTGGTTTATCTTCTGTTGCCACGAATAGCACTTCTTGAGCTAGTGGATAATTTGGCTCTATAGAAGAGCTGAAAAATTGCGAATATTGTCGTTTCGAAGATTCCTTGACGTTAGCCATTTCCTCGTGTGACAATGTGTCGAACCAGAGCTGTGTACAGTGAGAACTTGAAAAATAGCTGGACTCCATGGGCGACTCCTTAAGACAAGATAAAACCGCGCAACTCTAGAGCTTCAAAAAGCTAAAGACTCTCGCAGGCGGACGAAGATGACAAGAATTCTATAGTATGAAGTTGAAACCATCAATGTATCCATCTTCGGGTTCGTCGAGATGTTCTTTACATGCAAGAGAAGCTTGCCTGCGGGCCGCGCCGGTGCGATTGACGGTGACGGTGATGATGTCGACGCCAAGAGGAGACACCGCGCTCAACTTCTCTTTCAACACCTTTCTTGACCTTGACTGGTGTTCAATCAAAACTCATCAGCGTTCAATTTCAAAATCAAAAACATGACTGAAGCATTGGTGAAATGGGCAGTGCCTCAAATCTCGCGGCTTTTGCCTCTGGACGAAGATTCGCTGAAGCAGATCATCACATACCACGACACACTACCAAGAGATGTAGCGGCTGAACAACTTGGTGGTCTATTAGGCGATTCACCACAAGCTTTGGAGTTTATTGCTTCGTTTAATTCACGTCGTCAAACACCACCTGCAGAAGCTAAACCGGCGGCTGCAGCTTCTTCAAATCAGAATGAGGGTGTACCGAAAAGACAAGCGAAGCAGCCAAAGAAGAAGGCGAATATCCACAATTTGCCCGCACGGCAGGTCCAAGATCTTGGAGGTGCTTCTGGAGCATACAGAAAGCAGGATGAGGGAGATTACATGGCTGGATCGTCGAGAGGCAAGAAACCGCAACCCTCTCTATCAAATGCTCTAGCTCTACAGGAGGCGCCTGATGCCAGGCAACTTCCTGTTCGTACTGCTGGAGGTGTCTCTCGTGGATCCAAGGCTCCTCCTTCAGCATCTGGACCTTTGATCTCTGATGTGCTTCCGCCCCCATCTCAATCGTCTACTCCTCGCACTGCATCACCAGCGCCCACGAAGACAAAGGTCAACATTACTGGAGGTACCAACATGCACGGAGCTGGAAAGACTTTGTCAGATCTGGATTCTGCAATTCGAGCTTTGGAACTGCAGACGAACCCTACATTGGCTTCGAATTCACAATCAGCGGCCGACCTCGCAAAGCGAAGATGTAATTGCATGGCCACACGTCACCCTCTGTTAACCATCGCACCAAACTGCTTGAGCTGTGGAAAGATTGTCTGTGTCAAGGAAGGTCTGGGACCCTGTACTTTCTGCGAATCTCCACTTCTCTCATCCTCTGAGATCGCAAGCATGGTTCGCGTACTCAAGGACGAGCGTGGAAAGGAGCGTCAAGCCGCCAACAATGCCTCTCACAAACGTGCTGAAGTCAGCCAAAAGCCTCGCGCCTTTACCGGCCGTGACTTCCTATCCTCTTCCGCTGCAGCCTCTACGACTGCATCACCGCTTTCCTCTGCACCTCCCTCGGAAGACGAAGGCGACAATGCAGTCAGTAAAGCCAAGGAGCACAGAGACAAACTTCTTGCATTCCAAGCCAACAATGCAAGACGTACACGCATCCACGACGAAGCAGCCGACTTTGACGTTCCCACCTCCGGCACAAACATGTGGGCCTCACCAACCGAACGTGCTGCAGAACTCAAACGTCAACAAAAGATCATGCGCGAAATGGAGTGGAACGCCAGACCCGAGTACGAAAAACGTCGCATGGTCGCCAGTATCGACGTGGTCGGCGGCAAACTCGTCAAGCGTATGGCTAAAGTCGAGAGACCTGCTAGCGATGCTGAGGAGGAAGAGGCAGATGAGGAAATCACACCGGTGCGAAGGGATGATAATGCTGGGTCGGGAGCATTCAGCAATAACCCTTTGATGGGTGCGCTGATTAGACCGACGGCTAGAGCGGAGAAAGGAAAAGCCAAGGGGCAGGAGGGAAGTGAGAATAGGAAGAGTGCTTGGAGGAGGGTGCAGGATGATAACGATGACAACGAGCAGTGGATTTTGGACGGTGGTGCGTATGGTGGTAGAGTTGAGGGTAGAAGACTAGGTGAGGAGGAGCACGCTGTTGGTTCGTAGACTTAGTAGCTGCGAAGAGACCATAGGACTTTTTATTTCTATCCACTGTGTACTTGATTCGTCGTGTCCGTCCATATGTCCTCGTTCATAAGATATATGCCATGAGCAATAACGTGTATCTTCTAGTAAGATGAGTGTCTTGCTCAAAACTCTATGCAGTGAGAGGGCATATCTTGTTCTATATTAGTTGTTTACTATAGCCCTCGAACATGAATCACCTACGTACTTGTCGTCTACTATAGTATGTCTAGATAGTTTCTATGCAAATTAGACATTTATTAAAGAGTCCCTTGGGGCTATTATTATCCGTCAAGCAAAGTGTATTGTCCTACGAGTTACCTTAGATGTCTTATCTATAGGTGTGCTAATGTCCTTTTTACCACTTATAGTTAAATTAAATTAG
>ERZ794946.450-NODE-450-length-16627-cov-3.774439_pt1 | contig 16627 bp, 13 predicted proteins | sample MGYA00433072_ERZ794946 | MGnify/ENA primary metagenome ERZ794946 (study PRJEB30137, sample SAMN04331413) | food metagenome | isolation source: Y3 must sample point D1 replicate A | place: Australia: South Australia | collected 2014 ...
CGTTGATGTTCGAGAGACCTTGACGGCGAGCATAGCGCTGTTCTCGTGTGACGATGTTTGCGTACGAAGCAGTTCCACCACTAGTGGGAATGACGTAGAAACTCTCGCCTGGACCAATGTGACCATGTTGTTGTAAGGCATTCAAAGCAGCTGGCGATATGAGAGATTTGACATCTGGATCGTTCGAGGCTCGAGCGCTTGTCTTTTGGCGTGAAGAAGTAGGTAAATCAGGTTCAGGGGTGTCGGTCAGGGGTAAGGCGGTGAAGGCGAGCATTGAAGAGAGGCGTGACAGAGGGCCAGTGGTCCAGTTGGAGTAGAATCGAGAAAAGCCATCGTCTTGTTCCTTTGCTTGGGCAGGTCTTTCGGCGACGACAGATGGCGGAGGGGCACGATGTTCAAGCGGTGGTGTGGAGACTGCAGCTGATGTGGACGAAGATTGAGGTTTGCGTGGATTGAGGGAGGAAGACTGTCGTGGGATGCCACGAAGAGTGGCCATGTCTTTTGCGAGGGCGGGTGAAGACTCGCGACGAGATGGGTGTATGCGTGCAACAGGTGGTGCATGGGCCGAGGAAGGGGTTGCGGGAGGTGAGGCGATGGGTGTAGAAGGGTCCGGCGATGGGATGTCTGCATCTTGGGAGTCTTGTATGGCCTTTGCGATGGTGTGTTTGGAGCGGATGATATCTGCTAGCTGACGGTGATGTTCTTCCAACAACTTCAGCATGCGCAAGGCTTCAGGGTCTGAAGTCGAATGCTGAGCTTTTGCATATTGTTCTGCGGCGGAGTGGTGTTCGGTGGCAGCTACAGCGAGGCGCGACTTTGATGTTTCGGCGGCTGCTCTGCGCGCATGCGAGTGTGCCTGCTTAGTGTCAATAGTGGTATGCGGCAGCAAAAGGGCATGAGGCTCACCAGAGTCAAAGGCGCCTCTTCCATGGTGCCTGATCTGCAGCATAGATGGCATTAAAGACTAAAGTGCATTTCGAGAATCTAGATATCGATAGGCAAAATAGAAAGACCAACAGCACGCATGTGATTGCGAGTACGTCATGGAAACACTTTGTTCCCCGCAACCTGTTTGGAGGCTTGGAGCAGCGGGACGGCCAGATGCATGCTAGATGGTACTGCAATATGTTGACTGCCGGGCAGGCTACCTATTCCACCTTGACATCTCCACCTGTTTCACCTAGACTCCGAGAGACTTCCACCGAACAACTTACGCCTTCCATCTCGTTTTGGACTTTCCGTATTCGCCAGCTCAATCTCTACTGGGACTCACACTTGGCGCCGGCATGCTGGACCAAACAACGTCAAGACGATAAAGTTTGACCCCGACAAGCCATGGCTTCTACTGCCGATGCCCCTCGTCGCAACCTGTCGCTCCGGAGAGGTCGCAAGGACGCTGACCGCAATGATTCGACCAGCTCAATAGGAAGCGGACCCATGGACGACCATGTCTCAGGCCTCAAGCCGTCGATTGACAACGTCTTCGCCAAAGTCAAGGAACGCAGAGCTCGCAAATCGCAAGACCTTCGCCGCAACAGTGACGACTCGTCCAAAGGCCTGCGTGGCCTCTTGCCGTCGTCCAAGAAGTCGCGTCGGAAGAGCAGCACCCAAGACAGCGACCTTCTCTCAACATCCAGCGACCTGATCCCGGACCGCCAGCGGGGTACCTCGCCCAACCCCAGCGAGCTCTCTTTGGGAAACCACGGCAGTGGACATAGCAGTCTGCTCACCGAAGACTCGGACGATCAAGCGTAAGTTCCTCCTTGTCATTCAATCCCCATCCGTGATTCTATTCAAGGCGAGGGCTATGCGCCAAGTGTCCGAGCGTCGAGTGTCGTCGTAACGCCGATCGCAACAACATCGCCCATTAGCCTTCGGTGCAATCACAATCAAGCAGGACCCTGGTGGCCCCCTCTCTCCGTACTACACCGTACACGTGCTGGATACGCGATACGGTCTGGAGAAGACTGCCTTTTTTGCTTGTGTCTTTGCTGTCGTCAGGCTACAAGAAGGGCTCCATTTGCTGACTGCCCTGCCTCAAGCAGACCCGTCAGACCAACCCTCTCCCCCCACCAGTCCCACGCCGGCTACTTGACTCTGTCCTCTCCTCTGATCAACGCCGCTGCTACGAACAACCCCTTACCTGAAGACATTCCCCATCTTGCAGATACTCTGGCTAGCCCCGCTTCTCCCGAGAAAGACGCTGCCTCTCTATCGCTTCCTGCAACTGCCGACCGCCGTCAGTCGCCCGTCGATAGATTCAAAGGCGCTTTCACCTTGCCCAAGAAGAAGCCCTTGCCAGAAATACCTACAGAAGCACATGAGGCCTTTCCAGATCTCGACTCTGAGCCAATCAACATCAACACCACCGTGTCTTCTCCACGTCCCTCGACTCCTCAGTCGCTGCCTCAAAAGCCCACAATCATCACCACCGTGCCTTCCACACCTCCCAATACCGTTGAACCTCCCACCACTTTCGTGACGCCTCCTACCCCTACCTCGCCTCAAACCCACTTCTCAAATGCATCTGCCCAGTCACTCAACTCCGCCGTCAATTCCCCTCCCTCATACGTAAACGCTGCTGCTCAGAGACGTAAAAGAACTGGAACTTTCACTTCGAGCAAGCTCTCGAGCACAATCACCGCTTCTCCCTTGACGCCGCATATCGAAGAAGCAAAAACACCAGGAGGCACAATCACCGCTCCAAACACGTCTTCGGGCTTCTTCTCTTCCGTCTTCAACGCGGCGCAGAACGCTGCCAACCAGCTCAGTACTAGCCTGAACACGTCCATCGCTTCAAACCAGAAAAACAAGCCTCCGCAGTCGGAACAAACAGACGCCGCGGGCGGCGAAGAAGTGATTCCTGGCCCTGAAACAATCAACTCGCCAGAACTCGAACCAGGCGCTAAACGTCAACTGGCCGTTGAAACCCTTGGTAGAGGAGACCTTAGTCTAGATCAGCTCGGTATCAGTACCGAGAGCTCCGAAGTCAGCCCAATGACTTCCAACGTGGATCTGCAGGATGCATCATCCAACGTCTCGCAATCGACCACCAACGGACAGAAACAAGAGGAGAGCGCTGCACAGCGCGCTGTGTCGGCTGCCTACGAGAAGCCGGTAGAGAAGACAATCAGCCAAGCCACTGGCGGACGACCTCTTTCAATGGTCTCTGGCGATGGCTCCGATGCTGGTTTCCAAACACCTCCAAGGACATCAGGCACCTTCGACAGTGTCAAGCGTGCTGGCTCGGTCAGGAGCAAGCTCAGTGGCCGCCGAAGACATCGTGGCAGCTCGGCCGCTACCGGCGGAACACTTGCTGCTGCCGTCTCTGCTAGTAGCGCTACTCTTGTTCCTGGCGCACTTGGTCAAGGCCATCGCTCTACCGGCTTTGCTGTTGCCAGCAGCAAGCGCAATAAGGATTTCCATCAGCTGTTCCGAAGTGTGCCTGAGGATGACTACCTGATCGAGGACTACAGTGCTGCTCTACAGCGCGACATTCTGCTGCACGGAAGGCTCTATGTCTCGGAAGGTCACATTTGTTTCTCTAGCAATATCCTCGGCTGGGTCACAAACTTGGTCATCAGTTTTGACGAAGTTGTATCAGTGGAAAAGAAGAGCACTGCTGTAATTTTCCCCAACGCCATCGTCATTCAGACCTTGCATGCTCGCAACGTTTTCGCCAGTCTGGTCGCCAGAGATTCTACCTACGACCTAATCATCAGCATCTGGAAGATCAGCCATCCTAACTTGAAGAGCTCTCTCCATGGTGTGGCACTGGACGACTCTGGCACTGGCGATAAGACCGAACGTGCCGAATCGATTGCGTCTGAACACGACAGCTCCGACCAGGCCACTGAAGATGATGTGTATGATGAGGATGAAGATCAAGATGATATGGGCAGCTTCTATGAGCCTGGTGGCAGTGTTGCTGGTAGTGAAATTGGCGATCAGGCTGTAAGCCGCAAGACTTCTGCCGTCCCTGTCACAGCTGGTGTTTCAACTGGCAACGGTCCTACCAAGGGCGCAGAGGTCATAGAAGCGGCTGCTCCCGGTGCGACAGCTTCTGCCGACTTCCCTGGTCCGGCTACTCATGCTCCCACCGAATGTGGCGATGATGGTAGTCACTACGATAGGCCATTGGCCGACACCACGATACCTGCTCCACTGGGCAAGGTCTATTCTTTGATGTGGGGTCCAGCATCGGGCACGTTCATGAAGAAGTGGCTGGTTGATGACCAGAAATCACGCGAGCTGTCTTTCGAAAATGAGAAAGGTGGTATGGACGACACGCACCGAACATTCATCTACTCTTACATCAAGCCCCTCAACGCTCCTGTTGGACCGAGACAGACCAAATGTATCGTCACTGCTACCATGGAAACGTTCGACTTGGAGAAATGTGTCTCTGTCAACTGCAGCACTGCGACTCCAGATGTGCCTAGTGGTGGTATTTTCACCACGAAGACCAGATATTGCATGATGTGGGGCCCCAACAACTCGACTAGGTTGATTGCCAACTGTACGGTAGAGTGGACTGGCAAGAGTTGGTTGAAGGGTCCTATCGAAAAGGGTGCCAATGATGGCCAAACACAGTACGTCAAAGACTTAGTTGCTGCTCTCACCGCTGGTGTGGCTGCGAAAGCCACAGTCAGAGGTGCACCTCGCGGCAAGGGTAAAGGAAGACGCAGAACCGATGCTGGTATGCCGGCCGAAAGTGTTGCCGTCGCTCCCAAGAAAGTACCAGAGGAGGCCAACTGGGGACTGTTCGAGCCTCTTCGCGGACCATTGGAGCCTTTCGTCAGCATCTTGCAACCTTTGTTCTCAGCACAAATCGTCATCACGATATTGGTGCTGCTTCTGGCATGGACATGGCTCTTCCCATCTCGACCTCGTTCTACCGGCGTTGGGTTTGCAATCGATTCTCCTGGACGACTTGCAGCATACGAAGAGCTGTGGCGCAGAGAAGAAAGTGAACTCTGGGACTGGCTTGAAGATCGCGTAGGCCTCAGCAACGGCATCCCCGTCGGCGACGCCGCACAAGAAAGAAACGACAGACAAAAAGCCCTGGGCGTCAACCAAATGGGACGCAGACTTCGCAACCACAACCTCGAAGGGAAACAAGTGGAAGATGCCATCAGAGTTACTGAAGAAAGGCTCTCCACACTGAAAGACGCGGTCCAGAGGAAGAAGGCTGCACAAAAAGAAGAGAAGAAGAAGAAGTGATGATTTTCGTGTGTGTCAAATAACAATCATTGGGTCTTTGGCTTTTCTGGCGTTCTCGAGCAAGCGGGAATGGGGGTTTCTTCTTTGTCAATTAGGCGTCGCTCACTCCCTTTTGTATATCACGATCCGCTTTTCGGGCAATAAAAAGAACTTTTGCATATGACTCGAACATTCACGCTACCATTGTATGCTTTTCATGACTTGATCGTTATCTCTCGTTGAACGAAGTACAGCTAGATCTTGAGAAAATACGGTGCTGTGATATTCGAAGCATGTGAAAGGGCTGGCATGATTTTGCTTTGCGGCCAAGTTGAACCTGCGAGTTGGGTGACCCTGGCCCCTTTTGCCAACTCATTCTCTTGTACATTACAAGACTGTATCAGTTTGCTGATCAGCCATAACGATAATCCCATGCTGCAGAGCTACTAAGACGTCTTGTGCGTCGTCAGCGTGAGACATCTGTCTGTTGTATCAAAACAGTTTCATAGCACATTTTGCCATAAAGTCACAGTACAACGCAGCTTGCTCTCGTGTGGGTGTGTACAAGTTTGGACACTGAAAGTTTTGTCACCAAAGGGACCAGGATAGTTCATTGTTCATGTTGAAAAGTTGCATTTTGTCATATTGTGCTGATCCATTACTCAACAAGCCTACGTAGTGCTTCTCACAGCTCAATAACCACCTTCTTAGCACTGACACCAGCCTTTGACTTGTCAAGACCCTTCTGAACGCTGTCAAGACCTTTTCCGACAACCAAAGGCTCAGGCAAGCACTTCAAGTCTCCACTCTGGATAGCGCCAGGGACGAACTTTTGCCAAACGGCATCGCCAACCTCCTTGTGCTGGTTAGCGATGGTGATGGCAAAGACGCCTTGGACATTGAGATCGGAGGGCTTGTCCTCGGGAGGAGGCAGCACGGTAGCCATGTTCTTGCTACCTCCGGCCTTTTGCAAGACTTCGAAACAGTGCTTGAAGGTTTCGGGCAGGGAGATGCTGTCGTAGATGCCGGCGAACTCGGCACCGGTGTCTTTGATTGCGGCGACGATGTCGTCGGCGACTGATGAGCTGTTGTAGTCGATGACGGCCTTTGCACCGAGCTTGGAGCAGTAGTCGTGGTTGTGCTTGGAGGCTGTGGTGATGACTTGCACGCCACTGGCTACGGCTAGCTGGATGGCTGTTGAGCCGACACTGCTGGAACCACCCCAGATGAGAATGACCTTTCCGGATGACTTGGGGGAGGAAGTCGGGTAGGGCAGCTCGAGGTAGCCCTTTTGGTAGAGACCGGCTGATGCTGTGGAGATGGCCAAGGGCAGGACGACGGCATCGGTGTAGGAGACTTGCTCGGGGATCTTGGATGTCAAGATCTCGGGGCATGCTGTGAACAACTGGAAGCCAGCATTCTGGGGCTTGCCCGTGCCGAGACCGATACAGTGGCTATAACGATGGGTCAGCTACTGTGTATGGAGATATATGGGCGGAGGAAGTGCATCAAGGATTAGCTCCAGCCGTCCAAGGCGTCATCTTGACTAGCTATAGAAAGGCACAGTATTTTTCATCTGGTGTGCCTGTCCATTGAAAGCAGTACTTTGATGTGGCCTCTCAGGATAGAGACACCAGCACCAATGACGTGCCTTTCCACAGCCACGAGATGGGCCTCTCAGCGGAAAGGGAGCTAGTATTGGGTGCATCCCTCCGGTGTCCAGAAAGGCATGACTTACGATAGAACTCTGTCACCCTTCTTGAAGTTCTTGACATCTGATCCAACATCGTAGATTTCTCCAGCGACGTCAGTGCCCAGTACGTTTGGGAAGTTTTGAATAAAGAGCCCATAGTCTTGGATCTTCCAATCGACTGGGTTCACTGCCTATCGATCAATTCACGTTAGCATGCTTCGAGTTAGAAGTCAGTCCCTGTAAAATACTCACCAAAGCTGCATTCTTGATAACGACCTCATCTGCGCCAGGCTTAGGCATGGGAGCATGGTCAACCTTGAGGGGGTTGGCCTTTGCCTCAGTGAGCCAAGCTGCCTTGTTGGCGACGTCTGACATTGTGTTTGCCATTATGATATGATATGGTGGAAGTTGATTGAAGAAGAATTGAGTTTCTCAAGTAACTTGTTCAGAGGAATGTGTATATAAGTAACGGAGCTCCTGTCGTAGCTCCATGGTGCTTGTGTAAGCATGCTCTGCACGATCATCAATGTGATGTCAACGAGAACGGCAGGTGCAACGCGGGGCAGTCAAGCTTCATCGAAGGGTCGCGATTCGAGTCTCGGCCGTCGGAACAACATTCCACCTTGCATCATTCATCTCGGATATTATCAAGTCATCTCCATGACAGAGTCGCAAGCTTGCTAAGCAGACATCAAACTCAACATGGCCAACGACGCCGATTCAGCTCCCAGAGATGTAGCCTCGGCCGTCGTCCCGCCCGACGCGACTCCCTCGTCGCCGCACCGCTCGAATGCTCGATCGCCAACTCCGCCAGAAGCACGCGCTGGAACTAAGCGTCGCCAGTCATCTGCATCCCATGATTCCCCCAAGCGACAGCGCTTTTCGCCTTCTCCAGAGCGATTGAGGAAGGACGATCATGCACCTTCCGCTCGCGAAAGACGCCCAGTGAAGCCCATTGATGAAAAGAAGCGCACTCAACGACTATTTGGAGGGTTACTAGGAGGCTTAAGCCAGACAAGACCTGCCAACCCGGCAGCAGCCAAAAGACGAGCTGAGCAAGAGGAGCGCCGCCGTCAGAAAGAGCAAGAGCTGAGCGAGCGACAAACCGAACGAATCGAACTTCTCAATGTCGCGAGGAAGAAAGAGCAACGTAGGGTCGATGAAGCGAGCATGCGCATCAAGCACGAGAATATGAAGGCCATGACAAACTTCTTGACCACCTCGACCGAGCCGAAGCTGTACTTCAGGCCTTGGGAGTTGCTTCCGGAACAAGAGGATGAGATCAATCGTCAACGTGAGGACGTTGATGTCCAAATAGATCAAGAGCTTGACGATTTCGACCAAGTCCGCCAAAGCTGGCAGAATGAGGACGTTGACGGACAAGCGGGCCAAGACATTGCTGCCTCTAAACTTCATGCGCAAGACACATCAAATGGCACAAATCATGCTCCTGGGCGAATGTCTGAGCCTGCACCGGCACACGAACAGACACCGTCCGTTGAATCGAAACCAGAATCTACGGGTGAAGCTGCACTTGTCAAGGCCGAGGAAACAGAATCACCAGACCAAGCGGCAGAAGACGGCGACCGACATCGAAAAGACAGCATAGACGACACGGGCGATATTGTAGTCGAGGCTGACGAGGACACCGTCATCTACTAACCCTGTTATATCTCTCCTGTATCTTGCCGAGTTACAATGACGCTACAAGGATGATCGTCTTGCTCTATCGTTTGACAGGACTCGACAGCGATCTTCAGCTGGGTTACGCTGGCACGCCGTCGCCTCAACCCATGATGGTCATGCGAGCAAATAATTCAAGACACACCATGGTTGGTCTGCTCAAATCTTCCATGTTTACTTAGCAGGCCACGGCGGCTACGCTTCGACTGTCGTATTTCAGCCCGTTTGTATGCTCCTGCTCTAGAGTCGAACATTCGCTTGTTCAAAAGCGCCCTCGGGATTCGTAATGTCACAGCCTCATGTCTCATCCTGATGTTTTCATCGCGAACCTTGCCGGTATATCACCAATATCTTAGGCATCCCGACACGAGTTGCTCATATCCACCATCCACAATTCACAACCGTTGACATTCTGAGAAAGACGTTTCTAGACAAACGGGAATTTCATATTCGATGACAATGTCTCACTCCAAAACATTCATCTCGTCTTCGGCAACATGTCATGTGGCCAATTTCCCCATGGTACACCTGACTCGGTGACATTGCTAATTGCGACTGCTACAATGGGTTCCGTCTTGCGCAAATTGAGCAAGGAGGATTGGATCTCATCACCGAACGGACATTGATCATTGCAGATCTCCCGGCAAATCTCTGGAGAAGATCTTCTCGGCTCTGGATGAAATTATTGACGTGGATACGTGATCTGAGAATAGTACACAGCACACGACCTTGCCGACAGGTTGTCTCACTCTCAAGGCCACTACAACGGTTATGGTTTGCCCCGAGGGCTTCTACGATGCCGTTGACCTTTAGCCGGCGCTCCGAAGGGTCCACCTCGCGGAATGAGTACCATTTTCTACCAACTTCCCTCGGCGTACCAAGCTTAATGCTATGTCTTCGTGATTATGGCCGAATGTCTAATTTCAGTGTACAAATCCTTCGACCCACTGGGCGTGGCGAATGTCGACGAGTGAGTATAGCGTCCTAGGGAACCAAAGAAACAGATCAAGTACCACCACACCATGACTCGAAGGTATGAATGCTCGTGATGACTGATGTGTATATAAGACGTGGTCTTCTCAATGCAAGTCACTCCTCTATCATCAAACACCTCCAGCCTTTCCATTCTCCAACTACCTCCTACTCTCCACTACCCAACACACCCCGACAAACATCATCATGCGTTCCGCCATTGTTCTCTCTGCCCTTGCTGGTGTTGCTCTCGCCGAGCACAGATCTCTGATCGGCCGCGATGGCACCTGTAAGCCTCAGCCTGCTGGCTCTGGCCCTGTTGCTTCTCCCGACACTGTCGAGGCCTTCTTTGCCATTCCTGAGCTCCAGACCCTGTCAACAAGCGCTCCCACCCCCGATGGTTACACTTCTGCCTTCACCGGCTTGAACGCTTCCCTCAACGCCAACAAGTACATGGGTCTTTGGACTCTTACTTCTTACGACACCATCGGCTGTGCTTCCCTTTGTGACAAGACCACTGGTTGCGAGGCCTTCAACATGTACAGCGAGCGCGATCCCACTCTCGACCCCAACGCCTCCAACTGTGCCAACCCTGCATCTCTCACCAACTACAAGTGCACCCTGTGGGGTGCTGGTGTATCTGCCGACCAGGCCAAGAACTTCGGCCAATGGAGAGACAACTTCCAGGTTGTCATCACTGGCAGCAATGCATACAATAAGGTTCCCGCACCTTGCACTGTCCCTGGCTACGATGGCCCTACTCAGCTTGGTGGTGCTATCAACGCCCCCCTCGATGCCAACCGCCACGACACCTACATGGGCGTCCGCGTCTACCCCTTCAACGAGGACCAGGAGTACGACCCTACCGCCTGCGCCACTGCTTGCACTTCCCAGACTGCCTACAACAAGGGCCACCCTGCTAAGGATGGTTCTTACCAGACTTGCCGCTTCTTCAACTCCTGGGTCCAGAGCAAGAACGGTGTTGCTTACGAGGTCCACTGCGGTCTTTACAACCAGACTTGGTCTCCTCAGTACGCCACCAACTACGGTCAATACCAAGGCAGCAACCGCATCACTGTCTCCAGATCTTACAGCTACACTCTTTCCGAGGTTTCTGCTTAAAGTGTGTTGGCGATGTTTGGAGTCTACCAGATGGCTTTTCTGTTTCTGCATTTTTGGCATTGCATTGCATTGCATGATTTTCTCTTTATACCACTGTCGCACAGCTTCTTTTGCATCATCGGGGCTTCAATGTTTCCAGTCATTGACACGATACCCTCTGTATATATCTCTATGTAAATAATCATTTATCTTTACCATCATTATGTCTTGAATCTGGTGATCGATCAAGTCCATCTCCACCAGCATTTGTTACTGCTGTTCTTCATATGTCGACATCAAAGTGCTTGGAACATTTGGTTAGGAATCACTAGCTGTAAATCGCCAGTCCGCGACCAATGAGGACAGGGTGACGTCTAAGCGTCTTGGTCGGATTTGCCCGAGCCACGAGCTTCACGCGTGGTCCTTCTCGGCTCTTCCTTTCCGATCTCCGTTTCAACAACCATCCCTGTTTTTCTTCAACGCAGGACGCCTAACGTACTGTTGTATGGCATCGCAAATCACATCAAGCCCTACTAATCAGATTCGCCGCATCCTATAAGCTTTGCTTATTGCTGGGTCAGGCCTGACGATGATGCCTGGTGACAGCACTTCGTTCTACCTCAAATCTTGATCAATGCAAGCCCAGCCACCTGGTGCACAGATGCTGTACAAACAAAGATCGAGGATGAAAAAGTAGGTAGGAAAACTCGAGTCATAATTGTCCAAGTCTTCAAAAAGAGGTTGTTACCCATAGCTTCTCATCTTGCTTGTACCTATTCAATCTCTTACTTCGTCTCTTTACAACCCCCATCATCTCGATCAGCAGAACAACATTTCTTCACATAATGGTTGCTCCTCTAACCATCGCTGTGACCGGCATTGCGATTATCCCCAAACGAGCTGAACGCGCTCTTCTTGACGTCGAAATATCCGCTACTGGTTTCTCCCGCGCTTTCATATCTGCAGAAGTCCAACTCTCCTGCCGACGTCTGGAAGATATACTTCGCAAAATATCTCCTGCAAATGATAGCCAGCTTGCACGCGAGTCAGCCACGATCGCGCACTGGTCAATGACATCTCTAAAGACGACATCGCATCTACCCACGGACCAATACGGCACTGTCCTCAAGAACGCTCAAAGAGTATATTCGACCTCCGTCTCTTTCGACATTCGGATCAGAGACTTCAGCAAACTAGGCACATTTGCAAGTCAAGTGTCGACGTTACCTTACACCTTGATCCATAGTGTCAGATGGGCATTAACGAGCACCACAAGGCAAGCCTACGAGAGTAAGCTGCGTGCAATGGCCGCCGAGGATGCCCTGGAACGAGCAAAGGACTATGCGAAGGCTCTTGGACTTACAGCTGTTTGGCCGGTCGAGGTCAAGGAAGCACAATGGGGCAGTCATGATCCTAATGCTGTTATGAAGGTCCAGGAGAAAGCAATGGATATGCGTCGACCAGTGTCAGATTCGGATCCGGCATTCGCGGATCTATTCTTCGAGCCAGAAGAGGTCACGATGAGTACGAGGATTGACTGCAAATTCGAAGCGGAGTAACGGTTGACAAAAGTCCGATAATATATCATTGTATGAATGGGTACGGACCTAAGGAAAGCAGAAATCACACAGGCACCGATTGTTCGTCGTAGCCTCTCGAGCGCAGTTTGGTAAAAAAAAAAAAAAACAGCCGCCGGAAGGCAAGATGATGCTGTGTCCTCGACACATGTCCGCTGAAAATCGGTTTCACGATCAGAGCCATCGTGGCTTCTGATAGCCATGCCAGAGACCTTGCAATCGATAGGGACTCGATTCCGGTATTAGGCCTGGAGAAGCTGGAAATTACTGTAAGGAAGTAGCAGCATGTATTGCTGATAATATAACAAGCTTCCATATGAGCACAAGACATTCTCCGTCAAAGCAATTAGTCTTTGTGTTGTTCTTCATTCAATCTATTCAAGTTCGTGGTCAGCCATTGGGAAGTCCTCGAGTCCCAGACGTCGGCCAGCCTGAATCGCTCCTTCCTCTTCAGTTTGACCCGGGAGACTATCTTTTCCAAAGCACACAATATGTTTCTTCCTGTTTCAATTTCCCTTCTCATTCTCCGTGAGACATTGATACCATCAAGCCCATTCATTCTCCGACCTCATCGCACTATTTCTACCAGTAACGGAGATTAATCACTAACTCCATCTCCGGCTCAGATAAGCTCCCGCACTCCACTCCGAGGCTCTCGATGCTCGAGTACCTACTTTGTTTCTCGAACACCTGATACCTTCGCTTGTTCACCAACGTTCTCGTAGACAAAATGAGTTCCCCACCTCCTGGCCACTCGCAATCTTCTGCCTCCCATTCGAGCCCGAACTATGCACAAGCAGCAGATGAGTGGGTAGACGATGACGACATGGACTTCGAGGATGAAGATGGCACTGAATATGCAACTGGAGATGAAATCTACTTTGCTGGCTCGGATGGTCTAGAAGAGACCGAGTACTATGGTGCATTTGATCCACTCAACCCAGGAATCGGAAGTTGTGGCAAAATGCTAACATGACTTGAGCAGACGCCGACGAATCACTCGGACCAATCGCAATAGACTTCGAAACGACCGACGACGATGATGAAGACGGAGAAACAGCAACTGATGCACCATCAGATTCAAATGAGAATGAGGAGGAAAGCGAGACTTCACAAGCAGAGACAGCAAGGCCACAGGCTCAGGGACGAACCATCGCTCGTCAGTGGCAATATGACATTCTTGCGGAGTACAAGTCGGCTGATAGCTTGTAGTCACACAACAGCAGATCCTACAACTGCTCGGAAACACTGGACTCAGAGGTCTTTTCGCGAATGTTGTTGGTCAGCGAGGAGCACTTGCTGCCGATGATGACGACGACTACGAGGACGACTCATACCTTGGCTGGCATGCCATGGGCCGAAGGGCTAGACGGCCTAAGAGAGAAGGCTCAGGATATCCCAAGGTCCCCAGTGAGGCTGGAAAGAAGCTGATGGAGTCTGGTAACTTCGGCACCACCGAGCGTCCGCGAGGTACATTTGGCCGCAAGAGAAAGCTAGCATACAGGAACATGATGCGTGAGCTTGGACTGGGCGGCTTCGGTGCGCAGAAGAATGCCAATAGACTCATATCTCAGCACATGATACCTTCAACGCAGGCTGACAGCATCATCAACTACAACCATCGATGTTACTCTGGACAGTTCTCCGACGACGGCAACTTCTTCTTCTCGTGTGCGCAGGACTTCAAGGTCCGCATGTACGATACCTCGAATCCGTATAAATGGAAGTACTATAAGACGGCGCACTATTATGGCGGTCAATGGACTATTACCGACGCGACCTTGAGTCCGGACAATAGATTCCTGGCATACAGTTCCATCAGAAGTGCAGTCTGTCTTTCTCCAACAGATCCAGAAAACACCATGGATCCTACGATATTGGACTTTGCGGATATGGGCCAGGCTAGAAGAACTGGACGTGGTTGGGGTCACTTTGGTATCTGGTCGCTACGATACTCTGGCGATGGTCGCGAGATTGTCGCCGGTACCTCGGACGAAAGCGTCTATGTATATGACATTGAAACACGACAGTCAATATTGCGAATCCATGGCCACAGGGACGACGTCAATGCTGTTTGCTACGGAGACAAAACATCACCACATATTTTATACTCTGGCTCAGATGATACTACATTGAAGGTCTGGGATAGACGATCAATGGGTGACGGCCGTGAAGCTGGCGCATTCGTTGGCCATACGGAAGGAATTACCTACATCGACAGCAAAGGCGATGGCAGATACGTCCTCAGTAACGCCAAAGACCAGACAATGAAGCTGTGGGATCTGCGCATGATGATGTCGACCGAGCGATTCGACAAGATCGACCCTGAACAATACACCACCGGCTTCGATTACAGATTCGCACCTTACGATGAGGAAGAGTATGAGTCTCATCCTCACGATTGCAGTCTGGTCACTTTCCGAGGCCACAAGGTTCTCAAAACGCTCATTAGATGTCATTTCTCGCCACCGGGCAGCACGGATGGCCGTTATGTGTATAGTGGAAGTCATGATGGCTCCGTGTATATCTGGAACATGGATGCCACATTGGCGGGCAAGATCGATGTGCTGGAAGCAACCAGGAATTCTCGACCTGAGCGTGACGAGCGATATGTCGATCGTTGGGAGCACAGCGGAGGACGCAGCCAATGGAGTACCATCGTCCGAGACGCCGCCTGGCATCCCACAGCTCCAGTCATTGCCGGTAAGTTTTGCATCTTCCTAGCTCAACGTTCCAAAATCTAACAAACATTCACAGCAACTTCATGGAATGGATGGGATCACGGTCTGGGAACCTGCACAGTACACACCTGGAACGACGACAACGAATCCGACGAAGCCGAGCCCAAGATGGGAGCACGCTTGAACCCTCAACTCGAGCAAGACAGCAGATACTACGAAGCAGCCGCCAACCGAGCGACCTCGACCAGACGAAGCCGCTTCGTGACACGAGCACAGATGGCCCGAAATGACGAAGAAGCTGAAGAGTAGATATCTTCTGAAGACCTTGACTCGTTCGGTCTGAAGCCTTTGAACAAGTTGTCTTTGCCATACACGGGGAAACAAGGGGGAGTTCCTTTTCTGGTCGCTTTGGTGGTGGGGTTATTGCATGTATTTTAGGGTTACTTTTGGGGACACTCCTTTTAGCTTCTTCTTCTTCTTTTTCTTTCTTTTTCTCAGATCTGTACATATGGATGGGCATTAGTTTCGGCAAAGGGTCAGCTTCCAGAACAGAATTTCACTCCTTCATTGAGCCAGCAATTCTGCATATCACCACCAATGAAGAAGTATTTCTTCGTGTTTTGCTCGTGACAGATAGGTTTGTTTTTTTGAAGATGTTTTTGATTTGCGTTTCTGTGGTATCAAAATAACTGGCAAAGAACGCCCAGAAATATTTGTACAGTAAAAGGGATATGAGGTAGCCCATGTCCTCCGGTCGAGGCTTCAGGAGAGTCGCAAGAAAAATGTATCAGGCTGTTGCTTTCGGAGGCAGAGGTATCGTATCTTTTTCAGCAAAAGGCGTTCCTGCGGTAACACGTTTTGCCCGTCGCGCATATCGCTCTCTGCCGTATTTTCGGATTTCGGAGGGTGGTGAGAGTCGAAAAGAAAAGGAGGTGTATGGAGAAGAAGCGATCGCTTTATGCGCCACCGACGAGAATGTTGTTGACGGGGATGTGAACTGCAAGAGTCCGCGTCAGCTAAATGTCCTTTCCCTCCAAGATAAACAGGTGTCGCAAACACGTACTCAACTTGACGACGTAACCGATAACGCCCATGACGAGGAAACCGACACCGACGGCCTGGCTGATCTTGAGGAATTCGCGCTTGTCGGGCTTACTGTGCAGACGCATGTGTCAGTGAAACCGACTCATCGAGGAAGAGATAGGAAGTATAGAAGAGCTAGGAAGTGGTGGAAAGAAAGGCGAGAGGTCGAGACGTACGTGCAGCGGTTGATGAACTGAGTGCCATCCTTGATGAACTCGCGGGGCATCTCCATAATCTCTTGCATTTGGCTCGACGACATGGTTGTGAATGTGTTGTGATTTAACGAGAAGAGTCGATTATTGCAAAAGTTGTGAGAAGGTGGTATGGGATGCGACGAAAGGGACTCGCCGTGATGTTGGTCGATGGTGCCAGCTGTCTATCAATTTGCGGAGAGAGTTCTGGAGGTCTGTGCGTGCGTGCAAGGAGTTGCTTCTGGGCTGGAAACTTTTGCCTTTCACATGCTTCGTTTGCTTCCATTTTGATAACAGGATAATTTGCTAGCTCATGTCTGCGAATCGACTTGGATCTTACTTGAATGATTCTTATTCTTGTGATCGATCGCGCTCAATTCGAGCGATTGTTCATAAAATTATATACAGAAACCAGGATCATGGAATCATGGCTCCAAAACGCCC
>ERZ794946.451-NODE-451-length-16620-cov-4.180260_pt1 | contig 16620 bp, 15 predicted proteins | sample MGYA00433072_ERZ794946 | MGnify/ENA primary metagenome ERZ794946 (study PRJEB30137, sample SAMN04331413) | food metagenome | isolation source: Y3 must sample point D1 replicate A | place: Australia: South Australia | collected 2014 ...
ATGGATTGAAGACGAAGAGGCATTTTCGAGACAATAGTGAACGGTTAGCCATCCTGCTTTATTACCTTGCGGACATGATTTGGTGTCCGCTAATGATAACAAAAAGTACAATGCATCTGCGACGAACATGACGAATGGATGACTGGACATGTAGAGTCGGTGAACTGCAACATTACTCCAATAACATAGACCTCAATCAAGACGACTTTAAGACGAATCACTTAACTCGTGCGCTTCCGACCATGTCTTGTGAATGAAGACGTTTGTAGCAAGGAGCGGCTCTGGAATAGAATGTCACTCATTGTATGCACAGAGTCTGCAGATAAACGTGGGAGCAAAGGGAATCAAGTCATGTTCGGAACAGTTCATACGACTTTGTCTGGTAAAAGGGCCATAGAGGGGGCACCTTTTCTCGTCTCCCTCTTGTCTTCTCGTTGTGGACAGCCAGATGAAGTTTTATCATTTTTCTTCATATAGTGTTTTCTCCTCCTCGGCACACAAAGGGGCAGGCAAGGAGGGGTAAAATACCATTGTACCAGGTTCAAAAGGGAAGAAGGAAGTTTCCACACTTTTTTGCATAAGAAAATTCATTGCCCTAATGCCGTGGAAAATAAGGAAACTCCCCTCTTTCGAACCCGATATGCCACCCAACAAGCAACAAAAAGCAACAAGGCGCCTTTTTGGGGATCTTTTCAACCCATCCGTCTCGAAGGAATCGTCATCGTTTAGGCGGATGCGGCGGTGGGGCCACGGGCGCCCTTGGGGGTGCCGGTGCGGAATCCGTTGCTGAACTTGCGGTTGACGAGCTTCAATGAGCGCATGCGGCCGGTACCGGTGGTCTTTCTTCTCTTGGCCTTCTCGCCCCAGTTGACTGTATCGCTTCATGTTAGAATAGGTGTTCTCGGAATGGAAGAAGTATGTAGATTCGAGGTGTGCGGGGGGTGGGGTGTTGATATGTGTCGCAGAGATGTCGATTCATGTTTCGTTGTAGGCCTTCAAGGCATTGGCGGAGGTGTAGTGATCGGAGGAGAGGTATGTATTGGGTCGGAACGTACACTTTCTGATGCTAGCGCTGGGGTAGCCGCAGTTGGAGCAGGTGTGCTTCTGGACGTGGAGAGAGCGAGAGCCTGTATATTGATCATTCCGTCAGCATTTCTGTGGATCCGAGAGATTGGTGGTCGCCGTCGTTCGGTCGTCGTGGGAGAGAAAGAGTTGCATACCGCAGCGTCTGCACAGAACGTGCGTCTTGTTGTGGCGCTTGCCGAAAGATCCAGTACCCTTGGCTGCGCGCAATCGTTAGTATCCAGGTCTGTATCGCTCGACAGAATATACGGGCGGCGACTAACTCATTTTGAAGTATCGACTGTGCGGCTGGCTGTGAGAGGGTCGGTCGTTGGTCGCTGGTCGTCTCGAACAAATTCAGAGGTGCGAATTCTGACAGCCTGCCACGGTGCGAGGCCGCTAGGCGGCTTGGCAAGTGCGACGGCATCTGCCGCTCGGCTCGACCATCGCTCTTTCCTCTCGACCATTCACTTTGCGAACACCAACATATTCATGATGTCGCTCCCGATTAATCGAATAGTTTTTCATGTCGAGCCAGCGTCGTCCTTCATTCGCCTTTTCAGAGCTTGCCTCTTACAAGTGATTCAACAATGCCATCTAGCAGGCGCGATGAACCTTCCGACAGGTATCACTGCTTTGCCTTCCGCCTTTACATACAACTCAGAGATCTGGAAGCATCGACTTCTCGATATTGTAGAATATGATAACTTTTATATTGCTTAGGTATATTTCAATCCATCATGATATTGCGTCCATGAACATCGTAAAGCGTCATCATCACCTCGTGCATCCAACCCAAACCTGCCTCCTCAAGTCTTGCAGATCTCATACATGAACTCTCGGAAGTCACTCTTTGTCGCATCCTCGACATCGTGTTCGAGCTCCTTGCGATACTTCTCGACATACTCACGCTTCACACGGGTCAGGTGTGCAGGCTCCCAGTGCACTCGCATCAATCTCGAGATAAGCAACTCGTAACGCAGCTCTTCCTCGCGATTGTGAGAACCAATGTCATCGATGGCGTGGCGAAGGAGCAAAGCGTCCCTAGCTGGGCGGTTGATGGCTCCATTGAGAATATGGCAGATCACTTCTCCCTATTTGATTATTTAGCATGATTACTTGCAAAGAATGTGGGATAGCAGGAAAGAGCCGGAGAAAGGCTGCCTGCCCACTTACCACGAGGTTGTTACTCTTCCTCAAAGCCTCCCTCGCAAAATTGACCCCATATCTACGCTCATATGCTTTCAACACCTCTCGCAAATGCGCATCGCTCCTTCTGACGACAATCTCTAGCATGGTGCTCTCACCACCTTCTTTGGCTGTCAGACATCTGTTCAAGACCTCAACATCCTTGTCAACATATTGTCTTGGATAAACTTCACTTTCTTCCTGACGTCTGGCCTCGAGGACAATGAGCACAGCTGTTCGGAATTTGTCTGGCTTCAGCTCCTTCTCCATACATCTGGTCAAGTCATCATTATAGCGCTTGTCCTTGAAGGAATCCTTGATCTGTCTGATCTCCGCATTACTGCGACCCATCAGACTCTCAATCAACAGCTCGCGACGAGTGTTGTGAGACTGATACCAGAAGTTTGCCCAATAGCCTTCGCTTTCGTATTTGCCGAGTGCGCAGACGTACACAGCTTTGCCGAAATTGCCCGAGAGTTTCATCTTCATGTGTTTGGCGATGTTGATACCCCGTCCCTGAACCTTGACGTATTTCTTGTACTCCTTGCGAAGTTCGAGGATCTGGTCATGCGTGAGGTTGGGCAGGATCTTGCAAATCGTGTCGACGTCGATTTTGTGGTGCGAGATTGCCTCATTCAGTGCTAGGGCGTCTTTCTCGGCATCGTACAGTCGTGCTCGCTTCTTCGAATCCTTTGGATGAGACTCGGAGCCAGAACCAACAAAATCGACCTTGCCAGTGCTGCTTCTGGATCGTCTTTGATGCTTGCTGCTTGATGAGGGGCCGGGAGAGAGCGAAGACAGTCTGTCAAGGTCGGTGTCTGAAGATAAATGCATGGGTGCTATCATGGGAGATACTGATTGATAGGTGCCACGATATGCCTCAAGCAAAGGACTAGGGGGTGGAAGATTTCCAGATATGTCCGGTCTATTGCCGCTGACCGACAATCTATCCATACGAACATTTAGCCCGAGGTTGGTCTGCTTGGAGATACCAGGGGTCACGTCGACAGTCTGGGGTCTGACGCTAGATTTCTGAAGCTGCTTTCCACTTGCGCCATGAGGTTGAGTGATGTAGTCATGATGTCCAGCGGGTTGATCGGTCCTAGACTGAGAGTAGGCATACGACTGAGACTGACCCGATGAGGGCTTGGAAGTTGAATGTGACTCCTGGGCAGGATAATGATACGAGGTCGAGGTATAGCCTGCCGGAGAAGGTGCACGCTGGCTGCTCACACTACCAGAATGACCCCTTCTCACTTCGGGCAGGGGTAGAGTACCGTACGCCAAGTCGGTGTCACTGTCGTGTGCATCCCTAGACGCAACAGCATACCCAGGCCGTTCATGCGGTGGAAAGTCCTTGTAGTCGCCCATGTCAATCTCCTGTGGTACAGAAGGATAAGGCAGTTGTCCCACTGAGGGGTAAGGTAAAGGCTGTCCCTCGGTACGCGAGCCTCCAGGTTTGATGGTATACTCCTCGTCAAAGTCACCCGGCATTGAGGGCATCGCAGGCATGGCTACTACAGGTGAGACGTGACGTGGTACCGAAGCAGGGGTATTGGCGTAAACATATTCTGCAGGCCTCTCAGGCGTAATGTTATGAGTCTTCCTGACAGCGCTATGAGAACGTGAGCGATCACGCCTCGAATGTGATTTGGACCTTGACCGCGACGAGCGGTGGTCTTCAGGCCGCAGAGACATGGTTGCTCTCAAGAACTTTCCACAATTCTAAATGTGACTTGCGGGAATACTTCATATGTTGTGGAATCCAGAGCCACAGAATCACAAACAGAGAAAAACCGGCATCAAGTCGATGTTGTTTCGTGGTCCCTTTGTCTTACATGATTTGTTGGGCGAGGTAGGTGATGCGGGGAGCGGTGAAGGATCGCAAGCGCCTTGGGCTTTCGCTTGCGAGATTGACTAGTTGGTTGCACAGATATAGGGACCACACGAATAGTAGAACTAGTTCAGGTCAACGAAGAAATCAAGTAAGGTAAGTGTGTGAATCATGAATTAGTGTATTATTGTACAAAGTAATTATTTCTCCCCATCCATCCCAGTCGTGATCATGAAAGGACGTGAAAAGAAAATAGCAAAGCAGTAATAAGAACATGCAAGCATGCTCATGGGTATCCCAAGGCAGTCTGGCTGCCGATAATCAAGGAATCATCGAAACCATATTCGAGGGTTCAGTGCGAGCGTCGAGACAAAGCAAAGAACAGGTTGTTGTGCGATGCGAGCTTAGACGGTCTCTGCAGTCTGTCCGTTGGTGGCAACACCGTTGTTGGAGTTGGGGTGAACATTGGGACCAGGAGCGCCGACCTTGTCCTTAACGGCAGGGTCCTTCTCATCGTAATCATGGATGTAGAGACCAAGACGGGCAGGGTCGATACCACGGTGACCCCAGATAAGAAGAGCACCAAAGACAGGCTTGGCGAGGAGATCAAGGATGCCGTAGAAGACAGCCTCAGAGTCGGGAGAGATAATGTTGCCGCCCTCACAGATACCCCAGGCGACAGGGTAAAGAATCCAGAGGAATGTGGTGAGCGAACCGCACAAGGTGAAAGCCTTGCCAACATCACGGCCGAGGACATTGGCGTGACGACGACCTTCCCAGACGAGGACCCAGACAACGTAGGCGAGTGCGGCGCAACCGAAGACGAAGTAACCCCACTTGTAGGAGCTGCGAACAAGAGCGCCAACGAGACCAGTAACGATCATGACCTCATCGACAAGGATGATGAAGAGGATAGTAGGCCAAGGCATGGCAGCGGTCAACATCAAGTCGAGAAGCAAGAGAGGAGTAGTGATGAACCAGTCGATGTAGCGGACGTAGAAGATCTCACGGTTGATACCACGAACTTCAGGGTCGTTTCTCTGGAATTCGACGTCGATGGGGGTCCAGCCGAGGTTGGAGGCCATAGAGAAGTAGGCGATAGCAGCGACCATGGTGATGGCAGCAGTGATGTAGTGGAAGACACGGTGCTGGCGAGGCTTGGTGACACCGAGACCCAGGAAGACAAAGGTGGCCATGGTCATGACTGCACAGACAGCCCAGTACCAGTCGGAACCGCGGACGGTGATGGCAATGTCGGAAGACTTTCCATTGACCATGTTGGCTGTAAACAATGTCAGCGCGAGCGCAGAGGCAGAGGATTCTCACAGCAACTTACGGTTGACGTTGAGCGCGTCGTTTCTCTTCTGGAGGAAATCCATCTTGAGTGGTGGTGAGGATTAGATATGGAAGCAATGAAATCGCCTGCGATGAAGATGTGTTGATGGAAGATGAAGAACAATCGGGAGGGTGGGTGGTTTATAAAAAGTGTTGGAATGCGGAAGATTCGGCAGGTATCACTTCGTTCATCGTCATGACGAGATCTGGGAAACAACTGCCCTTCACTTCGATCGACCCTTCCCCGTCACTCACAACACGAACGAACCACCACCCACCAAAGTGATCTACGGGTAGTCGCACAGGCCCAACGCTCCGTCGAGAAAACCACTATCGCACTGCAGGATGCCGCCTAGCACAAATTCTCTACCAGCCATTGAGCTCCTGTAGCGCCCGACAGCTCCGAGGAATTCATCACAGCACACGAGTGTAGAGACGCCATTGATTCAAAAACTACGTAAAAAGGACTGCTGGTATTGATGTCATCAATTGTCCTGGGGTTCGGCGTCAACCGTCCTAGTCTTTCACCGGCGCCACAGGCCAACAAGAAGTCCAAGCCCTTTCCGTAGGTCGATCGACAAAGCTTGATTGAACTTCGAGATCTGTTTTCTGCCATCATCACAAATCAGGGTTGCTCGGCATCGACATCAGAATCAGCCATTTGCATCTTATCTCGAGTTTAAGCTTTGCAAAATGAAAACATGACGTATCTCTCCAATCTGCATCTCCGTTTGAGAGCAGGACTTGGACCCCGGACGAATGGTGTGGTGTCAGGCCAACGGCACCTGTATGCAAATTGCAAAGGCGTGGTTCGATTTGGCGGCTGGAAGGGCATGACATATACATGACATGAATCAACCCCTGGTCACAAGCAGTACGTACCTTGTCAATAATCGATTCCTCGTGTGAAGAATCAGTCTTCGATTATTCAATTAACAATTTGTTTGCAATACGATGCAAATTCGTCGCGCATGAAACCGGAATTTTGTACTTGTATTGGCTGTTGATCGCCCACTGTACGGCCGTCGATTCATCGAAGAGCCGAAGATGCCGACGAGGTTGGGTGGATCGTGGAGTGACGAGGTCGGTACAAATTGCCAATTGTCACATGTGCCACCCATCACAAGGATTCACCGCATCGTGACCAGAGCGTGATTTTTGGATCTGTACACCCTCATGAGGCGGCATCCTACGGAAGTAGAGCTGATTCACTTGATTCCGACTCTGCTCAGTGGTGGAACGTGTGGGACCGTGGTGAGTCTCGCGACAACGACTATCCAGCTGGATATTCAAGGGTCGTAGAAGTCTACATCAATGCGAAAAGGTATTACAGAAGTCTATTCGTGAAGAAAATCTAGGGGTCCTCGTGCAAGAACGCTTAAGTTTGCTTGCCGAGGAACATACCAAGTGCAAGCACGAGGAATGCAAGGAGCATATATACAACCCACTCGATCGCAAAAGAGTTTTGGACCTGGTCAAGAGCACCAGTTCGCTGCTTCTCTTGGGACCCGGTTGGCCAGGGGATATTCATGCCAAAGTCCTGGCAAATTTGTTCCGCAACCAACCGACCTCCCGCCAGCACAATGGGTACACCTGTGCCTGGGTGAGCGCTGGCACCAACCATGTAAAGACGCTCAATACTGCCTCCGCTGAAGAGGAGCTCGCCAACTCTTCCAAGAATGCCACCACCAAGGCGCCCGTCTAGCCAGCCACCTCGTCTTGCGCGTGTCGAAGGTCGGAAGGACAGTACATTGAAGAACGAGTGTGATAGACCAAGGATGGCACCGCGGTCGAGGTTGAATGACTCACGCCATGTCATGGGATCGTTGGCAATCTCATGCACAATGAACGGTGTAATATCGACACCAGTGCGTTTGGCAATAGTTGCGAGAATAGTCTTGCGCGCAAGCTCAATCATCTTGGGCCAATCCTGTGTTTCTGATGGCTTGACGCCTTGCGCCGATTTGGAGCTTGTCAACTTTTCGCCAGAATTGCCCTGCTGGATCTCACCAGTGGTTGCAGTAGAGACATTCGTGGGGTTCTCATTCTCACCAAGGAGGTGACCGACCGGTACCAGTACGACGACTGATTCTTTGCCTTCGGGAGCAGCTGTGGGATCCGGCCGACTGGGGATGTTCACGTAGAAACTTGGTTCGTTTGGGATCAGATTCTTCTTGAAGATGGAATCAAAGCTCTCCTTGTACTCGTCCGCCAGGAAGATGTTGTGAGCGTTCAGCTCCGGTATCTTGCGATCCAATGCCCAGTAGAAGGATATACTACTGCAGGAAGTTTCGCGATTGGCTAATGATTCTGCGTATGGAGTAGGTGGTAAGAAGTTGTTGTATGCATAGACCAAGTCAGTGTTGTTCACGACCACATCGGCGGATAGAGTCTCGCCATTGGCAAGGACAACACCTGTGGCCCGTCGACCGTCGGGAGAAAGAGTGATCTTGGAGATTGGAGTCGAAAGTCTGTAGGTTACACCAAAACGCTCGCCAATCTTGACGAGTGCATCGATGACCTTGTGGAAGCCTCCAACTGGATACCAGATGCCCTCAGTCAACTCTGTGTATTGCAAAAGACTGTACGTTCCTGGAGCGTCGAACGGACTCATGCCCATGTACATGCTCGCAAAAGTAAAGACGCGACGCAGCCTCTCGGTCCAGAAGTATTTAGAAGCACGACTGTAGATGCTCTCGAAAGGGTGCAATTCGAAAACGCGACCAAGGAAGCTAGGGCGCAGCATAGAGGTAATGCTGGTGAAGTTGCGCGACAAGACATGCTCGACACTGAGTTCGTAGTGGCTGTGGGCTTCTTTCAGGAACGAGAGGTATCTTGAGTATCCGTCCTTACCTTCCCATCTCTCTACCTGCTCCTTCATCAAGGCCAGATCGGTCGAGAGTTGGAACTTCTCTCCGTCGCCGAACCACATGTTATAGTTAGGCTCGCACTTGACGATGTGTACTCCTTCGGCTTCCAGAGTTGTGTCGAGGTCGGCAAATGTCTTGTGAAAGAGACGAGGCAGGAGGAGAAGAGAGGGACCTTGGTCAAATCGCTGGAATGTTGTCGTCAGTCGGCTGTGGAGATATACGGAAGGCAGGCTGTAGCAGTACGCACCCAACCCTCATGATGTAAGAGAGAGCAACGACCTCCGGTGAAGTCGTTCTTTTCCAAGACAGTGACCTTGAAGCCCGCCTTTGCAAGTCGTGCGGCGGTTGAAACACCTCCGGCTCCAGCGCCTGTAGTAGCATGCATTCATCAGTATCTTGTGCTCGCAGGCGACGTCTCGCAGTGCGTACCTATGACAATGGCTGTCCTTTGGTTGGTGTTCCCACTCATGGCCGAATTTGAGGATTGATGTGCCTACCACGAGGGACTGGGCAGGTAACAGTAAGCTGCTACATGGTGGAAAGCAGATAATGTCCAAGCATTCAACATGGCAACGCCGGAACGCCCATCGCCCGCATGCTCGTGGTTTGCATGAGCCAGCCCCACCCATCAGGCGACGGTCCGAGCTTCCATCATCGGAGCTAATCTACATGTCAAAACTGTATCACCAAATCACGAGTCGATCCGCCATCGTCGTCAGGTCATACTATCGTGACCTAGCAGAAATTACATTATGTATATGCATATGAACAGGGTATCTCTGCTTTTGTGTGCTACTGCAGTGCTTTCCAAGCCACTGCCAGTCTTCGCCATCCGCCTACTGTTGCCTTTCCTTTCGTGACCCTGTAGCCCGGCTGTCTCAAGGTCCGTCCAATCTCCATGTAACTCTCGGTAGCGACGCGCATGGGTCCGCGCACTTCTGAAGGGAGCGTGTCGATAGCATCGCGTGAGTCTTCGTACAACGCGAACGATCGGTCCAATAGACGGTGTCTCAATCGTTCCAGCTTGGTTATGAATATTTGGTCTTCAGGGCCAAGTGTGGACTTGCCGTCCAATATCGTGAACACTTGGATGGCTTGTTCAGGGGTCAAGTTCTCCTCCTTCAGCCAATTGGTCGGCAGGTAGACGCGCTGTAGTAGAGCATCCGTGCCGATGTCACGGGCAATGTTCGTGTACTGAAGTGCTATTCCCATGGTGTTTCCGGCATCCAGGATCTTTTCTTGTTGGACTTTAGATACCTCGTCCGGGTAGTGGAAGAAGACGAGCTCAATGCACATGGCAGCCACTGTACCGGCAACCCGTGACGAATATATGTCCAAATCGTATTCTGACTTTATTGGGAAAGCAGAAGGCTTGGCTCCCTTGCTCGTTTGGAAGCCTAGGTCCATCTCGAAGCCTTTAAGAAGATCATAGAGATTTTTCGAAGAAAGACGTCCGGTAGGGAGTTGGAGCAAGGCGGTGTGGGTGTTGCGTGGGAATTCAGTAACGACATGTCGGACAACGCTTCCAACATTCTGATCGTGCGCCATTGGATCCTTGGCTTTGTAGGAGAGATCCAGGAAAGTACGGAGGTGCTTAATCCATTTACGCGCCTCAAGAGGCGAGGCGGCATTGTCGACAAGATCGTCAGCTACACGGCAGAAAGAGTACAAAACAATCAAGTCTACTCTCAGACGGCTAGAAAACGCTGCGCTGGCCAGAAAGAAGCTTCGGCTTTTCTTCTCGAGACGATCAACAGCTTGCGCGAGACCTTCAATGCGATCTTCATCATAGGCTCCAGCCGGGAGTAGGAGGGCCTTGACCAACAGCATAGGTGAAGGGAGTGCCGGTACCGAAGGGAAATGCGTGGAGAAAGCATTGAGGATTGCGATTGCATTGTCGAAAGCAACGAGACCAAACACAATCAGAGTATTCGTCAACAGGAAGAAGACAGCCTCTTCAATTTCCAGACCAGGCCAAAGGTGGGTTCCAAGCTTAGTGCCCGATTCGATGACCCAGGTGCCTCGGCGGAGAGCCAATGTATCCACGATCCAGAGGTACAAGGTCGGAAGAAGGATTGGCAGCAGGGTGTTGGTAATGGGCAAACCAAGGATGAATTGGTAAGCCAGCGACCACAGCAAAAGCAAGAATGGGACAGCCCATGCAAGAATCAGGCCCATGTATGTTCCCGCGCCTTCTTCCCTGATAAGGGTTATAGCCTTTTTCATAAGCAGACCAAGCAGAAGCTGACCAGCCAGCTTCATGTACTTCCAACGGTCATTCTTTTCCTGGCGGCGCAAATAGACTGGGTGGAAGGTAGGCTTGCTCAGAAGCAGATACAAGATCGAAGTGTTGTAGGTTTGGATAACAAAGAAGAAGAGCTCCTCTAGAGGAATGTCAAAGACCTTAGGCCCAATGACGGCGTTCTCGGGATAGGACCAGATGCGAGTACGGATCAAGTAGGAGTCCCATGGTGTGGTGGATACAACAGCGATCTAAGGGGTAGTGAGATTGGCGCAGTGCAAGAGCGAAGTCGGGGATCATACGGTGATGAGGAAGAGGATCTTGTAGACATCCAGACGGGTCAACAGAGGACGGTAGAGGAGAGTCAAGGCGATTGCCGGGGGAATCGTGTACTTGACGTGCCTAGGCGGGGATCAGTACGAGTACTCGCGTCAACGTGGACAGCATGAGGAGCGAGAATTGACTCACACGAGCGCATAGTCATAGCCCATGGTATCGAACAATTGCTAAACCAACGACTATCGCAGGGCCATCAGACAAAAGAGAGTCAGGGTGAAGTTGCGACTCTGGCAGCCCACAAGTTGGTTCGGATGCTGGCGCGAAGAGGAAGGCCCATGGAAAACGCCTTGTCTCGGCAAGCCTTTCCCATCGGCGATTTCAGCCTTCGGCAGGCACGGTCGCTTGCCATGATCTTGGATGTTTGCTCAAGTATTTGGCGATCCGAGCCGCCGGTCCCAGACGTTCCTGTTCCGCATGGGCCGCCTATGATGCACACCGATGTCATGGGAGCTGTCAAGATCACGGATCGTGCTTGGTGCGAGGTGGGTGACGAGCACCACACGTACTTGGTTTTCACGGGCGCTTAGTCCGATCATGCCATCGCTATTCGTATCCTGACTACCGAGTCTGCTCTGTCCTACAAGCCTTTTTGACATCTCGAGTGCCAACTCCCATGCCTGAGCTTTGTCCTGGCAATCAATCACGTCTCGTAGACTGCTAGCCAATACTGCGAGGACATGCCTTTCTTTGCGAAAAAGAAGAGTCCGCCACAGCACAAACACGCGTATGTTTACCTACGAAACCTTGTTCCTTTGCCTCTAGCATTGACTGATTCTTGAATAGCTATCTCTCTGGCAACTTCGCGCCTATCAACCAGACTCTCCCACTGACCAAATGTACATATGAAGGCGACATTCCCTGTGAGCTTGCAGGTGGTGAATATGTCCGCAATGGCGGCAACCCTGTGTCCAACGAAGACCTTGGTCGCGATGCCCACTGGTTCGACGGCGATGGCATGCTGAGCGGCGTCTCATTCACCAGGCAGCCAGATGGTTCTGTCCAACCCGAGTTCGTCAATCAGTACATCCTGACCGATATCTTCCTCTCCACTGTCGCCTCTTCACGCCTACGTTCGCCCATCTTGCCCAGCATTGCGACCCTAGTCAACCCCTTGGCATCTCTCTTCACCATCGTACTACGCATTCTACGCACTATCGTGCTTGTCGTCCTGTCCTTCCTGCCAGGCTCTACTCGCGCCATCAAGAGAATCAGTGTTGCCAACACTGCCATCCTATACCATGACGGCAGAGCATTGGCCACATGCGAGAGCGGTCCCCCCATGCGCATCGCCCTTCCTGGACTAGAGACTGTTGGTTGGTACGATGGCAACCGTGCAGAGGGCGAGCCCGAAGCTCATGATAAGAATGACCCTTCCTTCTCTGGCAGTGGTTTACTCGGCTTCATGCGTGAATGGACTACCGCTCACCCCAAGGTCGACCCAACTACTAAGGAGATGATGCTTTTCCATTCAACCTTCTTCCCTCCTTACGTTCAGTATTCTATCATTCCGCAAGCTTCTTCCCGTTCCGACTCGAACAAAGGGATGGTGCAACGTCCTGTACCTGGTATCACTGGTGCCAAAATGATGCACGACTTTGGTGTGTCTCTCAAGCACACTATAATCATGGACCTTCCTCTTTCTCTCGATCCTCTTAACTTGGCTAGAAATAAGCCTGTCATCGACTATGACGCTACAAAGCCTGCGCGCTTTGGTGTCTTCCCTCGACACAATCCAGAGCAGGTCAAGTACTTCGAGACGACCGCTTGCTGTATCTTTCACACTGCCAACGCTTGGGATGACTTTGACGCTTCTGGTCAGGTCGAGACAGTTCACCTGTTGACTTGCAGATTAACTTCTGCTTGCCTGGTATTTAGCGCTGGCAATATTGCCGCACCTCAGCCTACAAAATCAACTGTGAAGGCTGTCAAGAAGAAGATGCCCTTCTTCTCAAAGTACGACGCTGATGAACAATGCTTGTTTGAGGGAGCACCAGACCTTGAGTCACCTCGTCTGGAGCGTGAGCCTTTGATTAAGATGACAGCGGATGGTCATGCCACCGCTGCTTATTCAGACGAGGCTGAAGAGATCCCTGAAGAAGATGATCAATGCCGTCTGTATCACTACGCATTCTCTCTCAAATCTTCGCAGATCACTGCTCAATACGCGCTGTCAGCCATCTCGTTCGAGTTCCCCTCGGTCCATCCTGACCTTGACATGCAAGAAGCTCGCTACGTCTATGGATGCAGTACAACAGTTTCATCCTTCAACGCAGCGCTGGGTCGCTCCGTCAAGATTGATGCACTTGCCAAAGTCGACACCAAGACATTGATTCAGAAGGGCGATCGGTTGATGAACTTGGGAAAGCTTGAACCTGTCACGGGCTGCGTTGATACTCGCACCGTTCAAGAGGTCATTGATAGCCCTCTCCAGAATGACCCAATTCAAGTCTTCCGTATGCCTGCTGGTTGGTTCGCTCAGGAGCCCAGATTCGTCCCACGCAAGGCCGTTGCTGGACAGACATTGGCAGAAGATGACGGTTATCTTCTCACCTATGCCTTTGACGAGTCCCAGCTCCGCACAGATGGAGAGGTTCCCTCCGACACGGACGCTGCTAGCCGAGCAAAGAGTGAACTCTGGATCATCGACGCCAAGGACATGAGCACAGTTGTTGGTAGAGTAGCACTCCCACAACGTGTTCCTTACGGACTTCACGGCTCTTGGTTCCCTGAAGACGACATACTCGGCCAGAAGGCCATCGATGCTGTTCGCAGCATCAGCGACGCCAAATCTGACCATAATGGAGGCATCTGGATGAACATCAGAGCCTCGATCGAGAGCATGCTCTCTTAATGTTTACACACGCGATAACGAAAGCATCATGAAGGCGTTCTGGGCATATTGGCATAAGTCTTTTAGACATAAAGCAAGCGTTTTTCGGTTTTTTCATTCAGTACATAAGAATACCCATACTGTTCATAGGAATAATACTCTACTACAAGGATCAAGTCGTCATACACGATCAAATCACGTTCACATGTGAGATTGAAGAGGAAGTGTTTGTTTTGAAAGTAATTTGGATTGAAAGACAGGACGTTCATCATCATCAAGTGTCATAATAATCATAAAACTCTATACATCCTCCTCTAAGCGCGGTGCCAGGTAACCAGCCGGCGAGCCCACGAAGGAGACTTCTTGTGCATTGGCTCCACATTGTTGGCGGTGGGGTTGCTAACCGATCTCAACGCATTGCTCGAACGCGAAGACTTCAACTTCTGAGCCACCTTGCGCCTCAATGGCACCTTGTCCTCATCGTCATCCTCGAAGAAGCTGCCAGTGGGCCATGCAGGGCTGGTAGCCACCAGAGTAGACGAGGTCGAATCTCTACTTCTGTCCTCGGCGTTTCTGGTAGATTTGGGAGAATCCAAAGATACATCTACAGTCTCGCCTGACCAGCGTGATGGAGGTTTGCCGGAGAGACTGGTTTGTTGTTGGGAAGAGGCACTGGTGGTGCGCATGCGAGGTGCTGTTTGAGGACGCTTGGGTGAGGTGGTGGGGGAAGATGTGATGTTTGCGGAAGGTTGGAGGCGGACGGACATGCATGAGTCTGAGCGCGAACGCTCTGATGATGCGAGGGAAGAGGTGCGAGGTCGGAGTTGGCTGTTCATGCTGTGGCGGGAGGTGATGCTGCCGTTGTCGCTGATGACGCTGATGCGTGGTGTTGATGGTTGCTCCTTGGGGAAGAGGGTGTATTGTTGTTGTTGAGGCTGTCTTTGAGGTGATGAAGGATTGTGTCTTTGAGGTGATGATGGAGTGTGTCTTTGAGGTGATGAGGGAGATTGTCTCTGAGGTGACAAGGGAGCTTGTCTAGGGAGCGATGGACGACGCTGTCTTGGTGGAGACGATGGTGTTCTAGTCTCGTGTGCCGTCTTTGGTCGTTCAGCAGAACGACGAGTGTGTGTGTATGAGGGCTCAGAAGATTGCTCGAGACCAAAGTCAAAGGCAGCCATGGCTCCACCTTGGTTGCATGGTTCTTCTGCCGAGACAACTCTTGATAGAGGAGAGTGGTATGATGCTTGGAGGTAGTAGTCCAAGATCATGTGTTCCTCCGAGTCAGACTCTGGGGAGAATGGTCGCTCGAATGGAGGCTCCTCCAGGTACATGGCTTCATGCTTGCGGCGGTGATGAGTGTTGGCTGGAGGAGGGATCACTCTCGGTGTCCTGTATGCGTCGTGTCTCTCAGCCTGAGAGCAAGCACCAGGCAATGGTCGACGTGCCATCGACCTAAGGTTCGGTTGAGACTTGGTCCTCATCTGAGTCTGTTGTGGTTGCCCCGGTATCCTAAGCCTCTCTTCCCTAGGCTGTGGTCTCGCATGGGCGGTACGCATATCGGTAGGATAATTTCTAACGCTCTGCATGTTGTACGTCCTATCGATTACTCGGATGAACGATTGGGGAAGGGGTTCTGTTGCATAAGATATGCCAGGAGGAAGTGACTGGACGATACCCAAGAGTGAAGTGGAAATGAGTATCAAAACAACAAACAGTCGCGGGAATGTAGACTTTTGTTTTGACTCCCATGGGTTATACCTCCTATAAAGGCGAGAGCATTCCCCACCTGTGAACTAGGAAAGGGGATGGAATGTTGAAGCCATGAAGCCAGGGCCCATAACGGCATGCGGGTTGATCGTGAATTTTTCATAGCGATCGTGCATGTTGGTCACTGTGGATTACTGTGGATTGATCTCTGCGACTGCAAGGCTTTGTAGCAAAGTCGGAGGATCAGCTCTAGTTGCAAGGGGTGTTACCTATAGCGAATGATCAGCTCTTGCATCAATATACAGTGACTCGGTACATTCATCAGATGTTCTTCTCACGCAAGGCTTTGTTTTCTTTGCACATGTTGTGAACAGGGGGGTGCGTTCCCTGCATTGTTGACAAAAACCGTCAGAACCGTTAAAGGTAAGAAGGGAGCGAGACCGTTGAAAGGGGGAAGAACCAGGGTGTCTCCCACAGCAGGTAAAATCGCTCAACGACATAGCTGCGCGAACTGGTTCGGGGGATTGCATTTGACACGAACTGCACGTCTTTACATGTCCTCGGCACAATCGTGGTCAGTTCTGTCGGCAAACCTATACTCTTGTCTCCTACAGCCTTCGATGCCGTTTCAGGGGAGTTGGGCCTTGAGCTTCAGCTTCATCTCACCGTTGCGTGTTCTCCTCGCTATGCTCGTGAGCATACAACAATGTAACGGAGGTGCACTTGACACACCGCAAGTTCGACCCTTGTTGTGCACTTGTGAAGCCCTGACCTTGTACTTGTCCCTGGCGCTGCACTTCTGCAAGTCAGTGAACCGGAGGCCATCCAGGAGACCGCTGCATGTCAACTGTGCGGGCCGCACACCAGCGTGCAGATGCCTGGGTACTGTGATGTAAGAGGGTAGCCGTATACATGTCTAGCCTTGCATACTGATTATGTTTGATGGCTCATGTGCCACAATCCTGACACAGCACTTAGCAAGCAAGATGCTACAAGGCAAAGTGGTAGTTTTGTCAACCGCAAAGCTGTGTTCGTCAATAATTATTCATGTTTGCTTATGACCAACACCAAGAAGAGCAACCAACTGCAGCATTCGGAGCCTTTGTTACTGTCTGAGAGCCTACGTGGGATGGCGGACTGTATGTATCTTTTTGATACCCAAGCAACAGGACCTGCGTATGCTCTTCGTACCTTGCTTACGCATTGCCCGAAA
>ERZ794946.453-NODE-453-length-16571-cov-4.758477_pt1 | contig 16571 bp, 14 predicted proteins | sample MGYA00433072_ERZ794946 | MGnify/ENA primary metagenome ERZ794946 (study PRJEB30137, sample SAMN04331413) | food metagenome | isolation source: Y3 must sample point D1 replicate A | place: Australia: South Australia | collected 2014 ...
TCTTATCAACCGACAACGAGGACGTTCCCTTAGTCTGAGCCTGCTGTGAAGTGATTGGTGTTTTATGAAGCCATGACGTGAAATTTGCGCTCCAAACATGGTGCATGTGCGGCTTTCAATCACAGCCTCAAGAGTCACAACACCAAAGCGCTGATAATTTGATCTCCAATTCAGCAACTCCCGTCCTTCGTGTCGTCACAACACAAAATCTTCAACATGGGCCGTCTAGCCACCATATCAACCTGTCAACTTGATCAGTGGGCACTTGACTTTGATGGCAATCGAGATCGCATTCTCGAAGCTATCCGCCAGGCCAAAGCTGCCGGATCCAAACTGATACTTACGCCGGAGCTTTGCATCCCAGGATACGGCTTGCTCGACCACTTCCAGGAGCTTGATACTTTCACCCACTCATGGGAAGTTCTCGCAGAGATCATCAGCTCTCCTGACGCACAAGACATTATCATTGATCTCGGCCTCCCCATCCGTCACAACGATGTTCCTCACAATGGCAGAGTCCTTGCTTTAAATGGAAAGATCCTCGCCATCAGACCCAAGATCGACCTCTGCAACGATGGCAACTACCGAGAGATGCGTTACTTCACTCCATGGACTAGATACCGTGTTGATTCATACACCCTCCCCCACGAGATCCAAGAACTCACTGGCCAGACCGAAGTGCCCATCGGAGACATTATCTTCCAGACCTTAGATGCTACCTTTGCTTCCGAACTCTGCGAGGAACTGTGGACACCCGATTCTCCTCATATCCAGTACTCACTCAACGGTGCGGAAATCATCCTCAACTCAAGTGGCTCTCACCATGAGTTGCGCAAGCTTGACACGCGCATCAACCTGATCACCAATGCTTCCAAGTCAGGTGGTGTCTACATGTACTCCAACCAGAAAGGCTGCGATGGTGATCGTCTCTACTACGATGGTTGCTCTCTTATCGCTATCAATGGCCAGATGGTCGCCCAAGGCAGTCAGTTCTCTCTGCGCGACGTCGAAGTCATCACATCGACTGTCGACCTCGACGACATCTGGTCTGCTCGTCAATCGCGCAGCAGAGGAATGCAAGCCATGAAGGCCCACGACTTTACGAGAGTCAAGATCGATTTCGCCATGACTGTCAAGACTCGCTCGAACCCCAAACTCCGAATTGCAGAGGCAATCAAACCTCGCTACCACAAACCTGAAGAGGAGATTGCTCTAGGCCCTGCTTGTTGGCTCTGGGATTACCTGCGCAGATCTACAGCTGCTGGCTACTTCGTACCTCTCAGTGGTGGTATTGATTCGTGCGCAACCGCCACAATCGTCTTTTCGATGTGCAGACTGGTCATCGCAGCCATCAAGGAAGGCGACGAACAGGTCATCAAAGACGCCACGCGCCTCTGTTCTGGCGACGATGTCTCCAAAATGTCCGCCCAAGACTTCTGCGGCAGAGTGTTTAACACCGCTTTCATGGGTATGAAAGAGCAATCCAGCAAGGAAACCCGTGGCCGCGCCGAACAACTTGCCAATGCAATCGGTGCCCAACACATCGACTGCAACATTGACGAAGTCTTCAACGCCGTGAAAAACCTTGTCTCTAACACTCTCGACTTCACGCCCAGATTCAAGGTACATGGAGGAGAGCCAGGAGAGAACATTGCGCTACAGAACTTCCAGAGCCGCTCAAGAATGATCTTGTCCTATGCTTTCGCACAACTTCTGCCTACTTCCAAGGGCCGCGGTGGTCTTCTGGTTCTGGGATCAGCCAACGTCGACGAAGCATTGCGTGGATATCTGACCAAATACGACTGCAGTAGTGCAGATATCAACCCCATAGGCGGAATCAGCAAGACGGATCTAATCAGCTTCATCGCCTGGGCGGAACATGCCTTCGAGCTGCCAATCCTGCAGGAGTTCATTGACGCGACCCCTACAGCTGAGCTAGAACCCATCACAGACGACTACGTGCAGTCGGATGAAGTCGACATGGGCATGACATACAAGGAACTGTCTGTCTATGGTTATCTCAGAAAGGTCCGCAAGTTCGGACTCTACTCGATGTGGGAGAAGCTCTGCGTTGACTGGAGAGACCAATACACCCCTGGAGAAGTGTATACAAAGGTCAGACGCTTCATGTGGTTCTACGCTATCAACAGACACAAGATGACCACAATCACACCAGCATACTACGCCGAGCAGTATGCACCTGATGACAACCGCTTCGATCTTCGTCCATTCCTGTACCCGAGCTTCACATTTGCGCACAGGAAGATTGAGAACGAGCTGAAGATGATGGAGGAGGGAGAGGCTGGCAATGCAGGAGAGAAATGATAGATGCAAGAAGTAAATGATGCATGGATGCAGGAGGCCTCATGGCGAAGGTAGTAGCGTTTCTAGACTGCTTCCAAGTAGAATTATCTCACCTCTGAACGACACACTCAAAAAACCAGCCATGAATATGATACTAAAAATACTGCAGTCATTTGCCTGTGATGTGCTCGCAGACAAAAGGGTCAAGCATGCGAGTTTCGTTCTGAAGCGTGGTGGTGCAAGATGAGCAAGATGAGCCTGGGGACAAATAAAAGCCCGACGGACCGAGGCGAGGGTTCCCTTGTGTCAAGCAAGAGGTTCGAGCACGGTCACTAGTGGCTTGCCGCAGACACTATAGAAACGTTAAATGCTTTAACTTCGAGTCATGGCAATTGACATGGAGTCGTCCAGCTTGCAGCAAACAATGTTTCGTCGCAGCCACCAGGGCACAAAGAGACAAGTGTTTGCAACACAAGATGTATCAAAACAAGAAACGAAGCCAGGAAGCAAGCAAAGCACAGGCGGTTGGTCGTTTGAGTGTCACAAGCCCTAGGGGTCCAGGGTTACTCGAGACGGGGAAGGAGCAAACGGGATAGAGTTGGGCAGAGGAAGTGAAACACAGACGTTGTAACAGACGGGGTGGATGTTGGAGGCTTGAGAGGGATGAGGAATGCTTGAGTGAGATGAACAGCAGTATGCAGAGTTGATTGCAGGAATCGGTGCCTGAGATGTCTCGGTGTCGATGTTAGGTGGTGGCAGAAATACAAAATTGATTGCATCTTGATAGATGACAGCATGGGGCGCGCGGGCGGAGGGCGATTCGTATGGCGGCAGATTCCAGGCTTCTTTTAGAGCGGCCAAGCAGCCGTTTGTAGTGAGAGTCAAGGCAAGTGCGCTGGCAAGAGCAGCCGTCTTTCCTTCTGCAATTCGTCGACCGCCGGACAAGTGACTTCGACCGTCGTGCAACCCCCGACCTGCCCGTACAATCCGCCGACGACAACAACCACGAACGACTTGGGCAAGAAACATCCGAACTATTTCTACAGATCAGTTCAGCAAACGCGAACACGCGGCTCACGCGGTAAACTACATCATCGCTCCAGACGTTGCAGCAGTGAAGGCTTTACAAACGCAACGCCAGAGCAAACAGCCCTCTTATTAGCACCTCCATCCGACCACGCACACGTCTGCACACGCTTCTTGTGCTGCGATCCTGCCATGAGCATCCGCTGAGCAGAAAGCAATGCACCCGGCGCCGCTATAGCAACTGCTCCGTCTCCGTTTCCGCTACCGTCCTGGCCAACCACGCCGAACTACGACATCATGGAGCCGCCGTCGTCCGACACTACACGTTCGGCATCCAACCCCGTCGCAGCTGCGACGACTTCAAGTCGCCTAGATACACCGCGTTCGCTCTCGACTGCCACATCCCAACGATCTATCAAAGACTTGGTCAACCGCTTCAACCAGCAATCCTCCAAAGACAGCCATCCGCCGAGAGTCGCTCCACGATCTCGTCTCCAGCGTCCTCCACGCTCGCCCACCAGGATCCGTACTTCCTCCTCACCTCACGCCCGCTCTACCACGCCCCAAGACACAATCTCCCCGCTCAAAAGTCCTACACGCCGTAGCAAAATCCGCGCACCAGCCTCGCTTTCCGCCGATCCACTCCGTCCTCGAAACCATGCGCCCCACGACCCAGCCCACGACAGCTTCTTCTCTTTGGCGCCTCGTCGAGGTTCTGACGGCAGCCTGAGCTCCTCTTCGGCACACTCTCCAAACCTCCACAAGCGATCGCGCTCCAATGCCGAATATGACTTGCCTATGCCGCTCCATTCGAATCGCTCTCGTCCTAGCACCAGTCATAGACGCGTGCGCAGTGACTTTGTCGGCCCCGAAGCCAATGCTGCTCTGAGCATCAATCCCGTCTCTTACACCTCGCTCCCTCGTAATTCCTCGGCATCTTTGGTCAGCCCTTCACGGATTCCTGTCAGCAGTTCCAGACGTGCCGTCAGCGTCGAGCCACTCTCTCCAAAAACCTCGCGCCACATCTCGCAGATGGGCCAGTCGATCAATCACTTTCCCGCTCCTACATCGCCCCGTTCTCGTCAGACTTCGTCTCAACGCGCCCCTTCTTTCGGCTCAAGTCCTCTGGGTCTACCCACTCTTGGCAACACACGGTACGATTTCATGTCACATCAGCGACACGCCCCTCCAGGCCATAGTCTGAAAGCCTTCATTCATGCACCCCCTCCCCTAAAGTCTCCCCCGCTAAGAAGTTCACGACCTAGGCCTCCTGTTTCTGCCGCCTCGACAGCCGCCTCACGTGCTCGATCTGGCCAGCGTTTCGAATCTTCACTCGCTACGCAGAAGAACGACCCGAACAGATTCCGCAAGAAGAAGATCCCCGAGCTGGACAACATCAACCTTGCCGCGCGAAAGGAGAAGATCCAGCGTGCCTTTAGCGACAACTCTGTAGACGCAGTGGGCCGAAACAGTTTGAGTGGAAGCGACTCCAGACGAGGCAGCAATGTCAACGACACAGCGAGCGACGACCGAGAAGACCAGAATGGCGAAGAGCACGACATGGACTCGTCGTTCGAGCACACAGATGCCGAATATACCGATACCGAACAGACGGACGCCGACCACACCGATACCGACTTCCTGGAGGCTTCAGGCCCGCTTTCTCCCATTACTCCGCGAAATATCCCTGGTGCTTTCATTGACTACGATGATTCACCGGTTCGAGGTAAACAAATCAGCACCCCTGAACGTCCAGCATATCCTGGATTGGACTCAAGCCCGCCAAACGAAGGCGCCCAGGAGGCCATCTACGAGGATGAGGAAGAGGTCGCGGTGAACAGCTGTGATGAATTGTCGGCTAGCGAAGAGGCAGCAGAAGAGATGGCACCTGGAACACTTCTCAGTCAGGTCATGAAGATGCGTGAAAGAAGTGTGTCAAGCGCTTCACATACGGACTTTGAAGAAGGCTCTTCATTCGCTCCCTCGGAAAATGGGGACCGCCAATCGATCCATATCATGCTCCAGGACGAAGCTGAGCCCGACCAGAAACAGGAGGACTGGTCTTCAGATTTGCCTTCTTCTCCGGCACCTTACCACGCCTCTGGACAGCCAGAAGCTTCCTCGTCGCCACCCAGTCAGCATGGGACGGCGCCTTACCGCATTCCTGACTCGGACGAAGACAGCTTTGCCAGCGATGCTGCCCAAGTTGGCCTCTCCTCTCCCTGGATTGGTCAACTCCCTCATGTGCCACACCTAGAAGAAATGGATCCTGAAACACCGAAAAAGTCGGACTTTGTCAGGTCCGTGGCAACAAGCAACCATGTTCCGGACGAAGACAAGACTCCTCGCCAGTCGAAGCGTGCAGGTCGAGCTTCAGCATTGGCCATCATGCCTGACTGGAACGAGGATGGCCAGGCTCGCGAGGCTGTGAATCGCATCACCAACCAGTATCAAGAGGTCGGCTCAGTCTCGCCCCAGATGCTTCACGACTTCCAGCAGCATGTCGTGCCATTGTCTCCCAGTCTTTCCAGAGCCGAAGCCAACGATGCAGACTCGGTCGCCTTTCTCCTTGACAGCATATTGCGCGAACAGGCCGGCTCACCTCAGCCAAGAAAATCAACGACTGATTACCTGTCCCCCACTTCGTACAATCCATCTGATCGCATGAACATGGAAACGCCAGAGGAAGAAATTAGAGGCACCGCGATTGTATACAGCACCACGTACAGACGCTCTGCCGCAAGCTTGCCCAGAGCTTCTCAGGACGCTCTCAACGACGATTCCTACCTGCAAGCTTTCTCCCCTTCCAGCATCATGGTCAATACACCTGCGTCTCAGTATGATCTTGGCACACCTGCTTCAGAATATTCCGGCATCACTACACCAGCTCTACCGGATACTACATCTGGAGCAGTCGATGAGGATGACGACTACCGACCTCCGCCTCCCCCGAAAGACTTTGGTTACTCGCCTCGGTCAAGCACGGGTCAGCTATCAGTACGATCGTTTAGCCAGGCTTTGCCCTCATCTCGCAACAGCAGATCTTCAGACAGACTTAGACTACCAGAGATTCCTATGGGTACCGGGCTAGGGCTCACCATGTCCAACTCTTCTGATGACACTGCAAAGCTTCATCCACAGCCACCATTTCCACAGCATGCGCCTCCCCCTCCGCCGCCTGCAACCAGATCAGAGTTACCCTTCGAGGTTGTTCTCACGGACGCTTCTCCTGGGCCCACCTTTGCCAGTCATCCAGCTAGTCCAGTGTCAACTCGCTCGAGCACATTAGTCGAACGCCACAGGAACTTTTCGACGCCTGCACGCCCTTCAATGGAGTCGATGAAGCCTGAGATGGTGCCTCTGCCTCCTTCGCAATCAATGTCTTCATTCCAATCATCTTCTGTCAGACCATCTGTCGATTTTGGACCTCCACCTTCAACCATGCCTCCTACTCCAAACCCCGAGACAGAACGTCTTACCAAGCGTAGACATATCGTTCAAGAAGTCATAGATACCGAGTACTCTCATCATCAAGACATGAAGATCATTGAAGATATCTACAAGGCGACTGTTGGCGACATCATCTCTGTGGAGGATAGAAAGACGCTGTTTGGCAATGTCGATCAAGTTGAGAAATTCTCGCTTGAGTTTTACGATGCGTTGCGCAAGGCTGCTGCACCCATCTATGTTCCACCCAAGTCTTCTCGCTGGCAACCTAAGAGGGGCAGCTTCTCGACTTCGAACAGTGATGGCGCTTCGTCGGGCTTGATCATCGATGATGAGAAGGATCGATTGACGACAATAGGTGCTGTCTTCGCCAAGCACATGGGTCGCATGGAGCACGTCTACGAGGTCTATCTGAAGAACCATGAAAACGCCAACAACTGTCTCAAGAGAATTCAGACAGACTCTACGGTACAATGCTGGCTTACCGAGTGTCAAAGTATGGCCAGCGACATCACTGGTGCCTGGAACCTGGATTCATTGTTGGTGAAGCCTACGCAGCGTATTCTTAAATACGGTCTCTTGCTCGGAGATTTGGTCGGCCGCACACCTGAAAGTCACCCTGATCGTAAGGCGTTGAATCACTCTCTTGAGGGCATTCTCGCTGTCTGCAAGAGAATCAACGACTCCAAGAAGCGTTCAGAGTACGTGCAAGAAGTGCACCGAAAGCGTGCCAAGTCCAACGCTCGCAGTGCTCTCGCAGTTTTCCTCGCAAAGAAGGACACTGTTAAGGATCGTGTGGGTGCAGAAGAGGCTCACAAGGATCCCGAGTTTGATCAAGCAGTCCAAGCGCTTAACGGGCACTACCTCAAGCTGCAGATCTGTATGAGAGATATTCAGCATACATTGGAAGAGCTCGAAAAGCCCATTGCTCACTTTATGAGATTTGCAGACGCTTTGCAAAAGTACATTGAGTGTGAGCCAAACAACTGCCCCGAGATAGAGAGCAAATTCCGCAAGTTCATTCTTGCTATCAGCGAGCTTTGTACAGTCGCTTTACCAGACCACGTAAGTATATCAACCACCCCCTTGCGAAATATGCCCGCTAACACCTTTTGAAGAGGAATCGTATTCAAACACACGTCATCAACCCGATGCTTGAATGCCTCAAGCTCTACGCCGGCCCTCAACACTTGATCGCTAAGCGCAAGAAGCGTGTCGCAGATTATGCCAGACTTCAGGCGATGCAGCAAAAAGGTCAGAAACCTGATGCCAAAACCGTCGATGCCGCAGAAATCTACGAAGCGCTCAACGAACAACTCAAACTTGATCTACCTCGACTCTACGCTTTGCAGTCGGAGTTGGTTAGAAGTTGCTTGCATACGCACGTCTACCTTCAATCTCAATGGTGGTGGTTGTGGAAGGAGAAGCTTGCACCAGTTGTCGACTTCGCGTACGCACAGTATGCTGAGATTGAGCCTGCGTTCGCTGATGAGTACGAATTCGTACATTCGCAGGCACTATCGCTTGGCATCTGTAACGGATCAATGCTGGCTGATGCTGCCAACTTCCTCTCACCTCAGACCACTTTGGTTGGCGATGAAACCATCTCCTCTCAAGCTTCTACAAGACGTCCCTCAATTCTGCCCAACGGTCACAGAACCATGTCTATCGGCAGTGAAAACCAACCGCTGTTTACTCCTAGCGATTTCAACAAGTCCTTCAATTCAGCTATGGCTTCTCCAGCATTGCCTGACTCTGGTCAACCTGGCTACTATGGCCGAATGCGATCAAGCTCATCATTGTCTGCTCGTGGCCGTGCTCCTAGTGTGGGCGCGAACCAGAATAGCAGTCTTCCACCATCTCGCATGCCCAGCGTTGTACCCAAAGCTTCGTTCTCAGCCAACAGACCTTCTACCGCTCAGCGTCCCGCGGATCTCAAGAGCATGTCTTCGCGTATCAGCTTGGATACAGCAAAGCGCAGTCCCAATGTGCGTCCCGGCTCTGCCGTGAGTTCGCAGAATACAGCACAAGAACCGCGCTTCTCTGGCATGTTCAACTCGGCCATGCCCATGTCTGATGTTCCCGTCAGCCCTGGTCCAATGTCACCGCAGTATGCGCCAATCGACACACCTGTTATGTTCGTGGCCGCCAGTCTGTTTGAATTCAATATCGACCGAGCCAGACGTGAAGCTGGTTATCCATACTTGACCTATGTTGAGGGTGAGGTATTCGATGTTGTCGCACAGAAGGGTGAACTTTGGCTTGCAAAGAACCAAGATGACCCGACCAACTCGCTTGGATGGATTTGGGAACAGCACTTTGTCATCCTCTCCCAGGAATCTTAGGTAGATTCTTGTGGATCGAGACCAATCTGGATTCCTTCATGGTTGCACCAGCAAGCACACCTTGGAGGCTGGCGCATCATTTGGTCGACGCATGATGTTGAATGCTTCCACCCACATTTTTTTGACGACCAGCAGCCACTCAAGACACCAACCAAGCCTAAACCTGGATACATTGGACGAGTTGCGCCGCATCGTTGTTTGAAGGACACTCGCGTATACTATTGAAACAACGTCCTCTCTACACTATTTTTCCCTTTCGCATCATCAGAGCTTTCACAACATACGAATTCTATTCACCTTTTGTCACCATAAATCACACCGGACCGGCTTCCCCATTTCCTTCTGATTCTCGGAGCATTGTCTTTTCCGAGAAGTATCTTCTTCGCCTTCATATCCTGTTTGAATGGGAAATAAGGCATTCACATGAGCGCTTTGTGGTCTTTCTATTTTCATTGAAAAGCGGCATTTGTCGTTCTTGACGAATATTTCATTCTATTGGCGAGGAGTTTGTTTCTTTCTTTTTCCTGACGGTTTCCTTTTGGTGGCATTTTAAAGTGTAAACAACTGGTCTTTTCTTTCCGTTTCTTGAAGAGGACGTCTGTTTCTTGTCCTCTTCCCTTCATATCATGGCGCGACGTTTCCGTCTTCTTTTCTTTGGCATCGTACCCATTGAGCTCTGATAAACAGTTTTTGTATCATACAGTTGAAATTAAACCAGCGATGACGAATTTCATGTCTCCATCATGAACGTGTTTTATCTTTTGCTTGAAATGTGACCCTGCTACTGACTGATGGGAGAGCTAACTTGCAGCACTTTATGATAGGTATACAAAACAGGAAGGTGTCTATGCTACATAGCGGGCGACCACATACGGCATGTCCAGGCGAGGGAAGAGCCGGGTAAAGTATAAATCCTTTGTGACTGCGAGGCAACTCCATTCCGCTATCTACCCTTGTGTTACATCTATCTCAAGGCAACGACATTACTCTTCTTCCGTGACTCATACTCATGTTGATCCAATTGACTGTAACTAAAGATATATCAAGGCTCTGGACTCGTGCTTTTACTGGTTGTCGGCCATCTCCTGGTTTCCGGATCTGTGACCCTGTCACTTGTTTTTTGATCTGCAAATCTGGAATACTGGATGACTCAAAACTTAGAGGAAGACGTCAAAGTGATTCGTTGATTTGAACTACTGGACTGACTCATCTTACAACACCGAGATACTGATACGTTGACTTGTGTCATCAAAGGAAACACAACAAACCAAGAAACAGACCCTCCGATTCTTGAGTCCCATCAACCATTATCTAAGCTATAACAACTCCATTCACCAAGCTAGAACACCAAAAGGATCAATCGTAACAATGCCCATCCTCGTCCGCCCCATGCGTCCCTCGGACCTCCCAGCACGCGAACGCATCATGGCCGCCGCTTTCAGTGCTGGTCTTCGCCCCCACATCTATCCCAACGGTACAACACCAGCTGATACGATCCACATGTTCACCGACACGCTCTCGTCCATGCAATCCAAAACCTCTCTGTCCGACGATCAACCCGGCTCCCGTCTCTTCGTGGCTTATGACTCCGAAGTCCCTGCTCTACCCTCTGATCTAGAGTTTCCGGAAACTTGGGAGAAGAAGACAGAAGTGGAATTGACTGGAAAGGCGAGGGAGGAGGAAAAGAGGATTGTCGGGTTGGCGCTTTGGCAGCTTCAGCCATTTGTGAGGAAGCAGGAAGATGTGGATAAGGAGAAGGAAAGTGCAGATGGTGATTCCAGCCATGCACCTTCTGCTAATGCCGCACTTCTTGACGGGTTTGCGGAAGCACTCACAGCGGCTAGAGACCGATGGATTGGATTGGAAGCATATCTATATCTCAAGGTACTTGCTATCGACCCTGCGTACCAGCGCAAGGGCGTAGGGAGTTTGTTGCTGGATGAGGGGTTGAACATTGCGGATCGCATTGGTTTGCAGGCGTATCTTGAGGCCACGGAGGTGGGAAGGCCGCTGTACAAGAGGAAAGGATTTGAGGATAGAGATTATATAGATTTTGATGTGGCTAAGTATGCGCCGGCTGCTGAGGGAGAAGATCATAGGTTCATGTGTATGGTGCGCCCTGCGCCTGCTGGCGGGAAGAAGACTGTTGGAGGTATCAAGGGAGCAAATGAGGAACAGGGCGGTAATGAAGTTGTTGTTGAGAAGGCTGAGTAGAAATTTGCAGTCCAACATGAGTTAATGGCGAGCATAGAATTTCATTGTTACGACTACTGGGAGTGCAGACTATCTCCCTCATTCGAGCAAAAGAAGGAAAAAAAGAGAAGAGGCAACGCAAAGGATCGAATCCACAACCTTATGGAGCAAAAGCAATAGACCCGCTGTCTACTACTCCCGGCGTATACAATCATCGTAAATGGCGGTAATTTACTTCCTGTACAGAGGATCGGCGGTCCCCCTCAGACCAGACTACCGTGTGGATTTAGATGAGGGGTGTAGAAGGAGGTCAATTTCGTGATGCTATATAGTCAGATTCTTCCTTCACTGGTTCACAGTTCTCAGAAGCGAACTCTGACCAAATTTAGGTGCTTCTTTAGTAGGTAGTGAAGAAGGAGCTGCGCATTGTCTCGCCCAAACCATTAGGATAGAAGGCAGGAGCAAACGACATGGCAAACGCTTGTTGTCTCGATCACATGTTACCGTATTGAGTCGTTCCTTCTGGCTCAACTGACCAAACACATCAAAGTGCTGGAAGCTGTGCCTCTCACTCAGGCGAGAACCACCAACACGTTACACCTCTTCTGTCTACTTCTCCTCCCAGCCACAAATCCACGCAACCTCATCAACAAACACAGATCAAAATCATGGTTCCATCAATCTCCAACTCCGAGACCAAACCTGTCACTGTCCTAAACATCGTCACCCATCTCAATTCTGAGAAGCACTTCCCTGCCGCCAAAGATCTCGACCTTGGACTTGTGAAGGCATGGATGCACGCTCTGAACATCGGTCTCTCTAACCGGGCCGTCAAGATGCTGGCTCCAAAAGTCTTGGAGGAGCTGTTCATCCTAGAGTAAGTCATGCTCATTTCCTTAACTCACTGATATACATTACTGACGTACCTTTCGTACAGGGATGTGGATGCGAAAGACGTTGTCATCTACCAGCAACGTCACCCTGTCAAGCGCGTTGCCCCTGTCGTCACTCACTTCTGGTTTGGCGGTTCTGCTCTTCCTCAAAAGTTCATGCATGAGAGGCCCAAGTCCGAGGAGAGCGTTCCCATTTCGGTTCCCAAGTCGACTAGTGCCCACGATCGTCATGTTCCTTCTCATGTTCCTGGCAAACAAATCAGGAGAGAAATCACCCACGACATTACCCAGGCTGCCCACGGAGACGATCATTGCGAGACCGAAACAAAGAGATTCGTGGAGCCCATCAACGATTCCGATGATAGCATCGGCTCTGAGGAAGCTGCAAAGGAGTTGAAGAAGGCAAAGAAGGCATCCAAGAAGGCCAGAAAGCTCATCAAGGCTCTGGAGAAGGCCTTGCCGCCCGTGGGAAAGATGGATGTTGAGGATGAGGATGACGGTGAGGACTCTGACTGGTCTCAGTCGAGCTGGAACCCCTCTTGGGCTTCAGATGAGGGTGAGAGTGAGGAGCTGTAAATAACGCAGGCTCTCTTTGGGCGACTTTGAAATCCAAATAGAATCTTGCACCAAGTTAGTTGCTTCAACGGATGTGGCTGCGGTCTGGGAGGGAAGGGAACAATAGGGGTTGCTCTTCATAAAGATTGATAACTGATACCAGATCGAGGACTTCAATGGTCAATGCAATTTCCAATTCAGTGATGAACTTCTGGACAGTTGAAAAGTCCAGATTGGTGATCTTGGTCTTAATTTCTCCATATATCTGCACAGTCCTCCTGTGATCATTATTCCATTGGAAATGTCCAATCATGACCGTGCCCATGACGGCTTCATCGTCACTGGAGCAGGTACACAGGTGGGATTTGGCATTAGCATTCTGAGTGGTATCATGTATTGCGGCAGGTCACTGTGAAGATGTTCAGTCAAAGGGAGATGAGGAGCAATTATTTTTCATTTCATAGCATAATGAATGCTTGTGTTTGTTTGTCATAATCTCATCGTGATCTGGAGGTGGTATCATGGGATGGTGCGGCACATGCCTCTGGGGTTGACCGCATCCTTCTTGTCATCCTTGTCGTGGTGATCGCCCTTCTTCTAGAACTTGGTCTCCTTGTCCTTGATGGGGATGTCGGAGCCGGTGGTGCTCTTCCACTGCTTGCGGATGAAGTCGGAGATTTGCTCGTCCTTGGCCTGCTCGATGGCGGATTCGTTGTTCTGAGGGCCCTGGCCCATGAATTTCTCTTGAACGAAGTCGACACCTGAATATGAGTGTTAGTATGGAGACATGTCGTGTGAGGTGTGGTTGTTGGAGCTTACCCTTGTCAAGGTAGTCCTCGTTCTTCTCGCTCTCGACACCACCGCCAGCGGCAGAGTTGAGCTTGTTGCCGATGCCGCCGAGGAAGCCACCACCTTGGCTGGACTGGCCCTGCTGGTTGGGGACTTGCTGGGCGCTACCTTGCTGAGCAGACTGCTCGCTGTTACCGCCGGCGAATTTCTTGACAAAGTCCATGATTGTGAAGTGGTTTTGGTGGTGTGTAAAGTGTTTTGTAGGAGTGATGAGGTTGATGTTGGAAAGTAAGATCTTCAGGTACGAGATTGAAGAAAGGTCGGTGTGGTTTATAAAGAGGTGAGGGAAGGAGCAATGGCGCTTGTGTTTAGTGACGTATCGAGGAGCTACCTATGAGCTAGCTCGGGGACCCCGCTATGATCGTGGGATTGTGGCAGTGCTGTGTCGTTTCACCTGATAAACTTGGCGCAGCTCCCAGACGCCGAGACGCTGCTTGTTACAATGCAGACAGAGTTGGGCTCAATGCTGCCGCCCTCCAGTGAGAGACACGGCATCGAGTGCGTTCAATGATCACGCTTACTTAGGGTAAAGAGTGGTGCATTGCCACAGGCCATGCAAAGCCCTTAACCACCATGGGGAGCTCACTCCGAAGCAAAGGAAAGCACAGAAAGTCTATTTCCTTGGTTTTGGGCATCGAACTTGGACAGACAGTTCTAGAGCTGTCAAAGCGGGCACAGCCACATGTCACATCAGACCGACTTCTGTTTGTATACCACCACAACTGGCAGCTGTCTTTCTCACACGAGCGATATCAGCATTGTAGTACAAGCATGAGGCCTTGCTGTCGATTGTTGCTGGAGTTCTAGGTAGTTGGCAGTGTAAAAGAAAGGACGATGTTAAGATGTGATGTTCCATGACGCAGTTGACAAACAAGACAAACACAAAAACATTCAACATCAATCTTCAAGTTTGGTGAGAGATGGAACAATCGTATACCAGTGTCTCGGAAGTCGCTATACACGATACGTCTGTCCAATTGACCATCTCCAAACTCTTCTCGTCGTAAACCCACAACGCCCACGGTCTATCTTCAATCCGATAAAACAAACGCTCACCTCTGAACCACTCAACCACCACAGCCACAACCATGGCCACACCAAAGATCCCAATCACAGTGATAACCGGCTTCGTCGGCTCCGGCAAAACCACCATGATCCTAAACCTCCTGCCCCAACTCCGCGCCCAAAACCCATCTTACAAACTCGCCCTGATCAAAAACGAAATCGGCGATTTAAATGTCGACTCCCAACTCGCAGCCGCCGCCGAAATGACCGGCGTCTCCGAACTTCTAGGCGCATGTATCTGCTGCACAAACGTCGGACAGATAGGAGATGCATTGAAAGAGTTGGATGAAACATATGCGCCGAACAGAGTCATTATCGAGACGTCTGGGTCAGCGGAGCCGATCAAATTGATGGTGGAGTTGAAGAGACTATCACAAGAAACGGGGAGATATGCACTTGATGGTGTCGTCTCGGTCGTCGATGTGGAGAATTGGGATGGATACGCCAGTACCTCGTACACTGCAAAACTGCAAGCGCAGCAAACCGATCTCATCGTGTTGAACAAATGGGAAAATCTATCCGAGATGGCGTTTGATAAGACGCTTGACAAGTTGGGAGATATGGATGTGGATACACCGCATATCAAGAGTGACAAGGGTTGGATTAGTAAGGACTTGTTGTTCGGTATCGACGAGAGGATGGCTAGAGATTGGGTTGCGTTGAGCCAGCAGCAACATGATCACGACCATGACCACAAACATGGAGAGGGACACAAGCACGATCACAACGAGGAGATGGAAGCTTTGAGCATCACTTTCACCTCTGCCTCCCCATCCGCATCTCTGGACACGACCAAACTCGCGACTCTCCTCAAGTCAGCGCCAAAGGACGAAGTCTACCGCATCAAAGCCGTCCTTCGAACAACACAAACACCTGCCAACAGCGATGGCACACCCGCAGACGATAGCTCTGACTCAACAACACCAAGAAGATATATCCTTAACTGGAGCTTCGGTCGCTGGGTGTGGACATTGGATCAAACAGAAGTCAAGAAGGAGCCTGTGTTGAGAATGAGCATATTCACAGGAAGATATGAGAGTAGTAAATGGTTGAAGAGGATTGAAGCAAAGACATACACTGCTTTGACTGATGGTAGCGAGGGAGAGCTGATTGTCAAGCGTGTCTTGTAGATGGAAAGAGAAAAGAGTGACGCAGAATTGGTGATTTTTTGGCAAAGCTATAGACTTGGTGCGTAGAGCAAAGAACGAGATACCCCCTTTCCTTTGATCTCGCTTGAGCTTCCCTTTGTTCGTTCTCTTCCTTCTTGATCATCTTCCTTCTTGATTGCCCGGGTGAACGTGGCAGACTGGCGTAGCGATTAGAAGTCCCCATCTCTTTCTTGCTTCTTCTTTCTTATCTCTTGCTTCCATGCTCTGACTTCCTGACTCGGTGCAAGGCTGCTTCGATTCGCAGCCAAGTCAGCCAGAAAGAGCAATTGGCTTACCCAGAAGCAGACCCTGGAACTCTTGGTTACCTGGACCCTGTCGAGACACAAGCGAGAGATCGGCTCGAGTTGTCGAATTGCACGGTGCCTTGCGCAGAGTATACGAGAGCTGCAAATCATGTTAGAAAAACTGTACAGCAAAGATAGCAGGGGATAGTAGACCTACGCATCAAGTCACGGCATCGATGAAAGCCTCCTCCATGAAAGATCTCACGGTCAACTTGTCCAAAGAAGCCACAGCTTCCTCCTCCGGGTCCATCCTCTCGACATCTTGAGGCAGTAGACCAACCTTTACGGCTCGCAGAAGATGCACTGGTATCCGGCGCGTCATCTCAGACCGGCATCAAACAGCTGTTGCTCATGCAACTTGATAAGCTTCTTGTACTTGATATTCTTCTTGAGCAGACCCAGTATCTCGGTTTGATCTTCTTCGAGCTGTTCGTCAAGACA
>ERZ794946.454-NODE-454-length-16554-cov-4.053034_pt1 | contig 16554 bp, 15 predicted proteins | sample MGYA00433072_ERZ794946 | MGnify/ENA primary metagenome ERZ794946 (study PRJEB30137, sample SAMN04331413) | food metagenome | isolation source: Y3 must sample point D1 replicate A | place: Australia: South Australia | collected 2014 ...
CCATGCCGGCTTCCAACTCCCCTATTCTCCTTGTCTGTGAAATGTTTGACGAACGTTTCCCTTGGACACGAGAACTCTGTAGAAAACGACGTGCAGTTCTGCAGCTACACACGTAACGAATACGGATACAGGAGAAAACGTGACAATCTGGATGAAAAAAGGTTCAAAATGTGATACTTTGATATCTCTGAAGAAGAAACCAACCAAGAAATAGAGACGCCTATACACGATGCAAAAAATCAACTTTTCCTTAACTGTGCTGGCCACATCTACTCGCTGTCTTCCTCATCACTGACACCTTCAACCTCCATCTCTTCATCTTCAGACTCGTCCTCATCACCACTAGCCTCGTCTTCGTCATCGAAATCTTGACCATCTTGAGCCAATCTTTCGGCCTTTTCCTCCTCCCTCTTCTTTTCGTCCTCCTTTCTTGCCTCCTCCATCAGCTTTTGCTTTTCATCTCTGATTCTTCTCTGTCCGACGACGAAAGCGCCGAGTGGTGTCTTTTGCCACTCGGTGTCCTTTAGGAAATTCTCCACTTCGCTGCGGTTGTTTGGTGCAAAGTCGACCTTGACTCTCTTTTCCTCGACGAAGCGGATATTCGCGTCCACTTTTTGCACCAGCAGGATCATCTGCGAAGTGAGTTTTGCATTGTTGTTCGGCGTTTTGGAATTCTTGCCCGTTTCCTTGAGCCAGCGTTTCAGCAGGACGACAAGGGGGAGTGCGAGTTCGGGGAAAGCGACGGATTTGGCCCACAGGATGAAGAATTCCGAGAGGAGTTCGATGACCTGTTCGCCGACGCCGTCTTGGTAGACGCGGGTGCGGAGGTAGGTTTTGGGGGCGCGGACGGCGACGGAGAAGTCCAGGGGCTTGAGGGTGGATGCTTTGGGGGGCTTGCGCATTTCGGCGGCGTTGAGGACTTCGTAGAGGGCGGAGCCGAGGGGGATGTAGGTGGCGGTGGAGAGGGAGATGCGGAGGAGACTGCGGATGAGGTGGAAGCGGAGGGGAAAGTATGTGCTGGTTGGGATCAGGCGCATGGCACCGAGGGTGACTTGCACGATGGGGTAGATCAAAGGGCGCAGAGGGGAGGCGGCACCCTTCTCGGCCTCGGCGAGCGATTGACAGTGCGAGGCGACAACGCGGGACCAGAAGTCGAGGGAGTGTACGTATTGCCAGTTGTAGACGGTCTTGTATGAGTCCTTTGACTTGTTGGTGATGCTGCTGCGGAGGTGGATGGCGAGTTGGCGGATGAAGGTGAAACCGGTTGTGTAGCCAATGGTGGGATCGATGCCCCAAAGCTCGGCTGCCGAGTTCTTCATCAAGTTGATGCCTTGGATGGTGTGGACGGTTGTGTTGCGACTGCCCTTGATCAGGCCTTGGTATGAGGTCTTGAGAACGGCTTCTCTGATACCAGCGTCACCAATGACGACCAATCTTCTGAGAACGAGGAAAGCAGCAATACGGGTGGCTTCGGTGCTTGATGACTCGGACCAGACACCAGTGACAGCCTTTGTCAGATCACGGATGATCTTCTTGAATGAGAGAACGTAGGGGAGGAGAGGAAGAACGTTGGTGAGGGTCATGCGGATGGTGTTGGGGTCGGACAAGTGGGCGAGCAAGTGCAGAACTGATGTGAGATGCGACTTGAGCAGAGGGCTGAGGTTGCGGAACTTCTTCGAGTCGGTCGAGAAAGTCACTCTGCCGCCAGCCTTCTCCTTGACGGGCAGATGGTGTGCGAGAACTTCAGGCAGGTGCTTGAGAGCAACAACCAAAAGCTCGTGGTAGGCTTGCGGGTCCGAGATGGAGTACTTGAAAATCTTGTCCTCTTCATCTGAAACGTGAGCAGCAGCACGGAAGGCAAGAACAACTTCCTTGGAAGCGCGTAGTGAGTGTTGTGTTGTCATGGCCTTCTGCCACTTTGCGATCATCTGCTTGGTCACCTCGTTGCCCTCTCCCTTTTGCTTCTTTGACGGTCTCTCGTCCTCCTCATCACCACTCAGCTCATCAATCTCGCCCAAGTCTGCATCCTCAAAGTTGAGAGCATCGGGCTCATTCTCTTGCATGTACTTGTGGAACTCGGGGTCCTTTGCGGCGAGGGCGTCCAGTTGTGCTTGGAAAGCTTCCGGGTCGTCGACTTCAGAGTCGGAGTCTGATGCATCATCGTCGGCGGCGGCGGGTGTTGCTTGTGCGTCCTTGTCGTCGGTCTTTGCGGCGCGTTTCCTCTTGAGCGACTTGTCCATCTTTGCCGGCAGCTCTGGTACGTCGAAGCCTCCCTGGAAGAAGTCGTCGACATTCATGCTCTCAAAGTCTTGCTTTCCATCCTTGGCCGGCGCTCTGGTCTCTGGTGGTGGTGTGGAAACTTCATTGTCGGCAGCTCTCTTTGCCTTTTTCTTCTCGTTGATTTGGTGGCGCTGCTTGATTTTGGCGAAATCCTTGCGACGCTTGATTGTGTCCTTGAGATGGTTCTTCTCGAACTTCTTGGTGGCCTTTGATTGAGCCATGTTGTGAGATGTGAATTGGTGGTTAAGAAAAAGTTGGTTGATGGCGCAAATTCCTAGAGAAAGTCTCTCGGCGATTTGATCTCTGCGCCCGATTCTGCGGAGATGCCAAGACACCCTGCCCAATCGGGTCAATCACATGCCGACACTCCATCAGCTGTCTCCCACATCGTCACCTTTGTACCCGTACTTCTATACTGCAGCTAACACATCGCCAATATGTATGCAGAACGGCAGCTGGCCTACGCGCCCACTCCGTACAGTTATACACCGACTTCAACTCTATCAGCCACCATCAATGTCGACGAAGAGCTGAAACTTGCCAACAACAGTGCTGAACGCGATCTATATGAATCTCTGGCCGAGATATACAGCATCATTGTCACCCTGGAAGCACTGGAAAGGGCCTTCCTCAAAGATTCTGTCTCCGAAACGGATTACACCGACACATGTAGCCGTTTGTTGAAGCAGTACAAATCCAACCTTGCAGATGACTCGGTCGCAAGAGCCTTTGGAAGCCTCGAGTCTTTCAAGTTGGAATGGAACCTGGAAGTCCCTCGTGCTACCGATCGTCTGAAGATTGGTCTACCAGCTACTGTGGAAGCTCCCTCTCGTGCACCCGGTGCTCCTTCTGGCGGCGGAGCAGGTGCTGCTGCCACTCATATCGTTTCGGCTTCCGAAAACTTCATCACCCTGTTCGATGCCATCAAGATGAACATGCTCTCCAAGGACACGCTTCACCCTATCCTCGTCGAAACCATTCAAGCTGTCAACAAAGTCACGGATCGCGATTTTGAGAACAAGGCCAAAATAGTACAATGGCTCATCACTCTCAATCAGATGCGTGCCGCTCAAGACCTTTCGGACGAACAGGCTCGTGAACTCCAATTCGACATGAATCTGGCTTATGATGGCTTCAAGGCGACACTCGAGTAATGAAAGATGGATATTCTTCGGATGGTCTGTGCGTCTCCGCGCCTTCTCCAGAAGTTGTGCAGCAGAGCGTCACCTGCAATGATCAACCAAAATGTCCGATTCTTCCACCAAAGACGCTCCGTCGCAGCAGTCAGACCACGAAGAAGAGATTCTAGACGGTAGGTGTTTCCTATGATTGCGTTCGTGCACCTCTGACGCTACTGTAGTGCTCGATCTCCCGCAGATCTACACCAAGCCTTCTTCCAAACAGCTACTAGACACTTTGTCCTTGCTCAGCCTCGAACCTCAATCATGGGACAAGACGGCCACACAATCTAAACCCAAAGTCCGCTCCAACGGTGTTCCCCAATATCTTACACGGATCGTGTCAAGCTCGTTGACCTGGATTGAAGATGATTCCGAGAAAGAGAAGATCTGGGATTCGGCTTCGCTACGCCTGAGCGAGAGATCTGGTCGCACTGGGATGGGTGCTATCAGTCGTTCCTTCCGCATACCTCTGTCTGCCGAGACAACCAACAGCTCCAGCACCATGAAGCCTGTCATTACCACATCGGACGAGCAAGACACAAACATAGACGTCAAGATCCACGAACCAGCCCTTACTGAAGATAACCTTGGTCTCAAGACGTGGGCGTCATCTTTCGTTTTTGCTCGCAACTGGCACAATCTGCGTGATCGCATACCTTTGGTGTTTGGCAAGGACAAGAACGCGACTATACTGGAGCTGGGCGCAGGCACTGGTCTTGTTGGCATTGCAGCCGCCGCTGTGCTAGGTGCACAAGTACTCTTGACCGACTTGCCTGAGATTGTACCCAATCTAGAACGAAACATCACTTCAAACAAAGAAACGATTGGATCGAGGAATGGATCTGCCCAAGCAGCCATGCTTGATTGGACGGCGCCGGAGAAAATCATCTATCCCGAGGACTCCGAGGGTAAACGACCACTGGTTGCAGAGGCGGAGAGCCTAAAATACCCTCTTGTTGTTGCTGCTGATCCGATTTACTCAAAGGAACACCCGGCATGGCTTGTCCAAACGATAAACTGCCATCTCGCTCGCGGTCCTGATGCACGCGTCTTGATCCAAATCCCGATCCGTGAAGCATATGCTGAAGAGCGTGCCGATCTGAAAGACCGCATGGTCAAGATTGGTCTAGAAATCTGTCATGAACAAACGGAGATAGGCTACGACGATTGGAGTGATGGACAAGGTGAAGAGCTGAGTGAGGTTGAGTGCTGGATGGGTATGTGGAAGTGGAAGGATGCATAGGAAGATGCTCCGAAACCGGAACGAATTCATGACCGTTAAATCAACAACAGCAATAAGCTCCAGCAATCCTTCAACTTCTAGTTCATCGTGTCGAACTCCTGCACAGAGCTAGGTCGGGTAGATACAGTATGCCGGTGCGGCGCGCCGAAGAAACAATCGCATCGAGTAAGCACCCCACAATCTGTCAAACAGCGCGCTATCCACCAGTTCTTTTCTTCGCCAAGACGAGGACGCAGAGATATGATTACATGAAACGATCGAGCAAATTCTTACTGGCAACCAGGGCAGTTTGTGGATGATAAAGACAGCGCTGGCGGCTGGTCTAACAACACTGATAAGCAAAAGAGTGTTGGGAGTTTGTCAAAGCCAATCAGCGACAAGCACATGCCAATCTCAACCCCAGACTTGCTTCCTTATCAGCGACCTCGCACCACAACGTCTGCCATGTCGATCACTTTACGACCCACCAGACGACCCCAGTCGTGCGTTTTGACGATTGTGCCATGTGAGATAGAGAGACCCTGCAGTGCGCATCCCATATATAAAAAATGGCTGGCAGCTTTCTTCTCGCCGCGGAGTTTTGCTCACAAAGCGGTTTCCTTACTCAGACCAGACTTGACTTGAGAGACATAGCCGGATATCGGCTTTTCTTTACTATAAGATCTTTATAGTCCTGCTCTACTGGCTGCAATCAATTCTATACCAATTTTCTCTTCGCAATGGCTGGAATCGCCATTCTCTCACAAGGTGTTGGCTATGGCGTCGTCCTGGGTGTCGGTTTCCTTTTCGCGTGAGTCTTGCATGTCGTACAGATGAGAGTTAGGAAGCTGATTATCATGATTAGATTGGGCATGATGTTCACGACATGGACACTACGAAGATACAACAATGAGTTGCAGACCAGTGAAGTTTTCTCTACAGCTGGTAGAAGTGTCAAGTCAGGTCTTGTGGCTGCTGCCGTTGTTTCCAGTTGGACTTGGGCCGCGACTCGTAAGTATTACCTTCCTGCACTGTTCTCTATTCTTTCAATATTCTTTTCTAGTTGCGTCTTGAGCCACCAATGGTATTTAACTTCCAACAGTGCTGCAGTCATCTGCCGTGGCCTACAACTATGGCGTCTCTGGGCCTTTCTGGTATGCATCAGGCGTAAGTTCACTAGGATTCATTGCAGGAAATATAACCGTGCTAACGAAATTGTATTCCAGGCCACAGTACAAGTCATTCTCTTTGCGACCCTCGCAATTGAACTGAAGAGACGGGCACCCAACGCACATACTTTCCTCGAGGTTTGTATCATCAATCGCATCAAAATGGTAACCCTCCTAACCAGTGTTCGTTCTAGGCCATCCGCGCCCGCTACGGAGGAATCACCCATGGAGTCTTCATCACCTTTGGTCTCATGACCAACATTCTAGTTACAGCCATGCTTCTCACAGGTGGCAGTGCTGTCATCCAGGACCTGACAGGCATGAACCCTGTCGCAGCTTGTTTCCTCCTTCCCGTTGGTGTCGTCCTGTACACCATGTTCGGTGGCATCAAAGCGACCTTCATCACCGATTGGGTCCACACCGTTGTCATTCTGATCATTATCTTCCTTTTCGCCTTTACCACGTACGCTACCAACAACATTCTTGGATCTCCTGGAGCTGTGTACGATGCGCTGAAGGCTGCTTCTGCTCGTCATCCCGTCGAAGGAAATGCACAGGGAAGTTATCTTACCATGCAATCTCGTGAGGGTGGTATCTTCTTCGTCATCAACCTGGTCGGAAACTTTGGTACCGTATACCTTGACAACGGTTACTGGAACAAGGCTATTGCTGCATCGCCAGTACACGCTCTTCCTGGATACATCATGGGAGGTCTTTCGTGGTTTGCAATTCCGTAAGAAAACCTCACCTCTCGTTGAGATCGAATACCTGATTTGCTAACACTTTCTAGCTGGCTTTGCGCTACTACCATGGGTCTTGCAGCTCTGGCTCTCGAGAACAACCCCGTCTTCCCTACCTACCCTCTTCGCATGGCAGCTTCCGACGTCACTGCTGGCTTGGTCCTCCCTAACGCTGCTGTCGCTCTCCTTGGATCCGGAGGTGCCGCTGCCACATTGGTGCTCATCTTCATGGCTGTCACTTCGGCGATGTCTGCTGAGTTGATTGCTGTTTCTTCCATCTGGACTTACGATATCTACCAGACTTACATCAACCCCAAGGCTCAGGGCAAGAACCTGATCTACATGAGTCATTGTTCTTGTGTAGCATATGCCTTGATCATGGCGGCCTTTTCGACAGGCTTGTACTACGCTGGCATTGGAATGTAAGGAAGATCCTAATGTGATACTCAGTGTTGAACAAACATGCTAATTTCGTGCAGGGGCTACATCTACCTCATGATGGGTGTTATCATCGGAGGTGCGGTTCTACCAGCGTCTCTTACCCTCCTCTGGGACCGCCAATCCTGGGCCGCCGCCACATTCTCCCCCATCATTGCCCTAGCATGTGCTCTGATTGGTTGGCTTGTGCAAGCAAAGTCACAATACGGAGACCTCTCTATCGACTCGACCGGCTCAAATTACCCCATGCTGGTTGGCAACGTAGTCGCCCTTCTTACACCACTCGTCACTGTACCTGTGCTGTCCCTCATCTTCCGCACCGAGAAATACGATTGGGTCTCTATGAAGATGATCAGACGTGGCGATGACACCGATCTTACCACCGCTGCTCACGTGGACCCTGAACTTCTTCCTGGCGGTGCACACGGAGAAACAGCACAAGCGCTTGCAGCAGAGGAAGCAGAACAGAAACATCTCCTCCGCGCTTCCAAAATCGCCCGCACTTTGACAGTCTGCCTGGTCCTCTGTTTCCTTATCCTCTGGCCCATGCCTATGTACGGTTCTGGCTACGTTTTCAGCAAGAAGTTCTTTACCGGATGGGTCGTTGTGGGTATCTTGTGGTTGTTTGTCACGTCCATCTGTGTTGGCATTTATCCTGTGTTCGAGGGCCGCAAGACCATCGCTAGAACATTCAAGTCTATGTACTTGGATGTCACTGGCAAGAAGCATCCTGTTACTCATGGCAGAGCTACCATTGCCGAGACTGCGGAGGTTGAACAGAAGATGGACAAGGAAAAGGACAGGGATGCTGAAGCTGCTGTGAGGGATTCTGACTAAATGATTCCAGATGGTAGCGTCAGAGACCATATTGGGTATGCGCTCAAATGAGATAGAAATAGAAACTGACGATTATGAATTAGATATAACAGACAAATAATGTGTTCCTGCCATAAAGACCAGATCCACTCTTGTACTTCTATGCTGATCGTTCCTTCGACTAGGTTGGCTTGGCGTTGGCCGTCAACATCCTCGATCATGCTTCAACTCTTCTTCCATCGTCTTCTCTGCAACCAAACTCTACCTCATATCCACAATATTTCGTCTCCTCATCGCTCACAAGATGTCCAAAGTCTGTGGTGACCAACCCAAGCGATCCACTCAATCGTCAGCGCGTACCCTTCCAATTCTGTCCCTGGTCGTGTCTGCCCTTCTTGTACCCTTTGAGGTCTGGATAACTTCGTATCGCATGAACACTGGTCACTGGATTTGGCTATTCACCATCAACTTTGGCGTCTCCGTCATCATTCGCGCTGTTTACCGGAAGGGATGGAATGCCAAAGAAGAAGTAATTGAGAAGGAAGAGGTTTGATGATTATGTCTCCATCTGCTCGCCTTCCACCTCGCTCAGTCCCTCGATCCGATCGAAGTTGTTCGCCTGCTTCTCCTATTGCTGACCTGATGGGCTTCCTAAGCTGGCTCACGGCACCCTCATACTCAGGTTGGTTCAAGTCAATAACACTGGGCTGCCCGTGCAGATCAAACTGGACTCACGCAGTTCTTCGAATACGCCTCGGCCAACAAGGAGTACAAGACTCAAACCAAAACTTGACGAATCAATCCTTGTATACCAGTACTTCAAGTGCGGTCGAGCCTCATTTTCCATATCCTCTCATCGGACTTTACCCGGGGCATACCACTGCCGCGTACATGCAATTACACGTGCGGTATTGGACTGTCAATGGATTGCTGAACTTGGGGAAAGTCTACGCTAGCCTGGCCGGCTATGTACGTGGCGCAGACTGTGAGGCAATGTGCTTGCACGCGCTACGGCAGCAATGGTCGAGGTGCTCGCTGCTCAGTGCCAATCGAGTACGACTGGGAACGATGTGTGGTGGCTCAAATCCTGAGCCGGAGAGGGTTTTTGTAGACTCTAGGAAGGGACATGATCAGAATGAAGAAGGCATTGGTGAGTACAACACTCGTGTATATGTGAAAGTGACGATGGAAGTAGCAGATGCAAGTGATAGAGGGCCAGACTCTCATATCCTGGTCAGCAGATGATACCAATACAAAAACCAAAAAAAGTAAGCACACACCCACCATGAGCAAAACAAACGCCCCCTTGCGGAGGTGGAAAGCAACTAGCGTACCAGTTTCGTTTCTGAACTAAGGATGGAGTGTCAAGACTCTGGCATTGTCTTCGATGGGGATCGAACCGATGACCTTCAGTGGAGAGAGCCTCCAAACACGAGTTGGTGACTCGCTACCGACTGGGCCACCACCGCTTGCTGATAAAGCGATGGCAATGTTGCAGGAGTTGCGGGGTGTAAGTATATAAAGGTAGGGTCTGCGAGATAATTCACTGGCGCAAAAGTCAGCAGTCGCTCTTCGTTCTTTGGAGGAACTGCACTGATTTGCGCGTGTTGCATCTTTCTTGGTGGTCTTTGAACAGTGGCTCACTTCTTCCTCAAGTCTGACAAGTTCGACATTCGAAACAGCTCAGGGCAGTCGCTTCAGCCCGCTCTTACTTCTTTCTCATCAACATTGGGAAGTGCTCTCACTGCACCCTGCTCTGTTTTTGAAACAAATTGTGCCTCCCTGCAGCACCTCATTCATGCAATCAATCGACAGATCACTCTCGAGCACCCGTCACGTTCTGCTCTAACATTGTACTCCACGAGACACGCGAGGTCCCTCAGCACAACACTCTCCTTCAACGTATAGACGTTTTAGTGAGGATCCGACACAACTCAAACCACCACAACATCAGGTCATCCGTCTACCTTTGATAACATCATCCACATCAGCCCAATCCAACCCATTTCAAAGATGCCTCTGTTCTGCTGCTAGAAGCACGCGGCCAGACGTATTCTCCCCATCATGGGTCTCGTCAACTTCGTCATCGTGTTCACTTCCAACCACACTTTCAACCACAGGATCTGCCTCTACATCATCAACTCAGTCCTCAGCCTCATCCTCCCCATTCTGTCTCACTATCAAGACCACCAAGAGAAGAAGAGAAGACAACAATTGTGGTCGGACCTCAACGACGATGGTTTCCGCTGCGGAACCACTGCTGCACAGAACAGAGCTCATCAATCATGAAGAAACATCGGAGGAAAGCCAAAGAGAGATTGAGAAGCCTCGTAGTGAGGAGATCGCTGCCAGAGGACAAGAATGGGAAGACATTGAGAGAGAGCGTCGTAAGAAGATGAAGGAACGGCAAAAGAAGTTGAGGAGGAAACAGATTGGTAGAATGGGTTGATTATATCCACCAAAGCTACTTTCCAGCTTTGATCTTCTTTGCGACAAAATCAACAGCAGCGGTATAACCAAAAGTGCCCAATCCAGCGATGACAGCAACCGCCTTGTCGCTCAAGAAACTTTTGTGTCTGAACTCCTCTCTCGCGTGAACATTGCTGATATGACATTCCACAAACGGAATGCTGACTCCCGTCAAGGCATCTCTAAGGCCAACAGAAGTATGTGTAAGGGCGCCAGGGTTGATGATAATCCAGTCGACGTGTTTCTTGCCGTCGCCATTGGGACCGAAACCAGCGGCTTGGTGAATGCGGTCGATGATGTGACCTTCGTGGTTAGACTGGAAGGTTTCGAGGGTGAGGCCGTGGCTGCTAGCGAGAGACTTTGCAGAGCTCTCGACGTCGGAGAGAGTCTCGCTGCCGTAAATTGCTGGCTCGCGGGTGCCGAGCAGGTTGAGGTTAGGTCCGTTGATGATGAGGATGGAGCCCATAGTGGTAGAATTGATATTGAAGGTGCTTGACTTGTTCGTGAAACGTTGGACTGAAGAAACTCGATAGGAAAGATTGTTTGGAAGGATGTACTGGATGAGAATCAAAAGTGTATGTTTTTCCTACCTGGTTGATGTTCAAGGTCACTCGGAGGGGTCGGTGGAGTCGATAGCTTCGGCCTTGCGATACGGCAGGTGGTCGGCAAGCTCCCTCCCGCATCGGCTTCTGCATCGGTACTCTTCGGCCCCGGTCAAGATGAAACCACCAACTTTCCTAATATCAGCAGTAAACTCTTGGACTTTTCAAGTCTGAGGATCGGTGATAGGTACAGCCTCCACTCCTTGCCAGACGTGGATGGAGAAACGAAAAGAGACAAATCGTTGCACCAGAGATGCTGCCGAGCGGCTGATCTCCGGCAATACGAATCCGGCTTGATTTCTTCAAGCTTTCTCAGCTCTGCCTTTCTTTGCGAAGCTGCGCATCTTCCTCTTTACACTCTCGACAACAACCTCGTCGTCTGCCAAAGACTGCAGTCAGACTACTGCCACGGACGACGAGGACCAGAGCATCCGGTAAGCTGCTTCTCTCCTACCTCATCCCCCCTCCCCTCCCGCTTTTATGATGATTACAAGGGATCTCGACATGACCTTCCAAAGAGAAGTGTCCACCCGTGGAGAATTTTATTGTTCCTACTGAGAAGCACTGTCGCTCGTTAAATTCACTTCATGATGTTTTTTACAAAAGCAACTCGCTGACAAAGCTCAAGACAGATCTTCTGCGCAACAGACCGAAGCATGAAGGAAAGAGATGGAAATATGTATCATCGACGAGATCTAGACTTCTATAATTCAAATCACGATATCACATTCATACCGCACCGCCCTTGTTGATCGAATGCCCCTGGTCCACTATGTCGACACACTCCCGTCGGGTCCTTGCTCAGCCCCGGGGTCCTTTGACCACCATGATGTGAAAAGAAACAATGGCTGGACCGTCTGTCTCTTCCTGCCCACACTCCACACATCTTCATCGACAGTGCCTTTAGAACCCCAACTACTCGCTTAGTACCTGGTCGAGGAGGCACTGTGGAACAGCACACGATCACATAAAAGCACGCGGAGAGAGCAAGGACAGAATATTGTGATCCAAGGTCTGCACACGCACGTTCAAAGATCACGGTGGGCGTCTAGCGAACTACGAAAGACATCGATCCCCTTCTTGTTGCTGGCCTGTCCTTAACTACCGTCAGCGTACTTCCACCCCTGAGGTCCCCGCCAGCATCGCTGCATGCACCAAGTCACTTATCGTCCTCGTAGACGGCCGTCTAGCAGCACTCATCAATGGCGTAAAGTTCTGACTGGTTGATTCGCAAGTATAATTGATACTAGCTTTTCCCGAAAATGCGTCGTTCCTGCTGCTCGTTCGTCACTTCCTACCACCTGTCAAAATGCACGATTGTTTTCACATCAGGGGTAACCTCCACTGAGAGCGCGTTGATCAAAGCTTCCACAGCGTTTGCCTCGAGATCCGCAGTGGTCACAGCGCGAGGATATCCAGCATTCGCCTCCGCCAGACGTCTTGCCTCCGTCTCTCAGCCCCCTTTCTCACGCTTCTCTCTTAGACGGGGTTGCTGGGCATCTCGGAAAGCCTGGAGTCTCCTGCACCGTGGCAGCGCTTGAACCTGTGGCTCCTGGCGTGGGCAATTGGCCGATGGCGCTCTGATTGTCCGGAGTGACCGGATTGTTGGCGGGTGTTTAAAGGTCCGCCATGACGAGTCGGACTCGCCTCGCCATCTCCAGTTCCTCCAGGTCATCAATTGGCAGGGCCTCCTGCTCAAAAATGACACGTAGCCGGTGAAGCAGGTGTACCTCAGACCACATGCCAGAGACGATTCTTTGCTCATCAGCCTTGTGACAGAAAACAGCCATGTCCATATCTGCTCGTGTGACAAAGGCAGCTGCAGCTTCGTTGATTGCCGCGGGAGTATCTGGCATGGTGATGGACTCTTGCTCGGTGATGGCCGGCTGCTCCAGCTCCTCGGCGATGAGATCCTCTAGCTCGGAAACATCAGTATCTATGTCGTTTTCGAGTACGGAGAAGGCAGTGCCTAAGTCGTTCGGAGATACTACATCCTGGGTCCTGGAAGCTGGCCCTCTGACATGAGCTCTCTCCTTTCTGTGAGGCTTCTGCATGAACTCCAGTACGTCGATGCAATGGGCATGTGTGACATTGGATCTTTGCATCTCCGCATCACCTGATTGCTCGGCGCGAATCGAAAGCGGTGACTGGACCGTCAAGTGGGTCGGCCCTGATGTGTGTAGTTGATGAATGCGCATTCGGCAAAGCGGCAGCGATAGTGTTGGAAGTAGACGCATGTCCGAGGTTTCTTCGAGTGAATTTCTGACAAGTCGGGATCAGGCTATATGACTCTGACCATCTCCAGCAACTTCTCGCTCGGGCGTCAGTTACACAAAGACTCCAATCGCTCCAATCATGCTTCGGCATTGCAGATATCCCGGATGGAACGCTTGCCGGACTCTGCGAACTGAGCATTGTGAAGCAGATGGAACATTCGAAGGTGTCAGTGGGGCGCAACAGATGACTGAGTGTACCAAACGGGCGTGATCCCATGGCCAGCACACCATGTCTGCAGTGCAGCGGGAGAGACAATGCCTTCCTTAGCATCAGGCTGTCAGAATCCATCCAGTGGTGGTACACTGTCCGCTCAAATTGCCTTCTTTCTGCCATCTGTGTAGATTTTGAGCTTCCTGCCTTTGACTCTGGTGGCACGACTACGCCACTCATTCACTCTCAGACCCCCCGACTCTGCTAATCTCGTCGATAATGGAGTCTCGGGTTACTGATGGCTCTTTCACGCGGCACGGGAGACGGATGCGGCTAACTTCAGCGGAGGACTGGTAGCATCGATCATTGCGGAGGCATGAGGTTTCTTCCCAGTCCTAGTGAGCTCCAAGGACGGGACCATCGTAGTGCGAGCAAACAAGGTCCTTCTTCTGGCAGGTTTGACAGGGCACGCCGATGCACGGCTTTCTGGCCTTTCTGCAGTTGTGGCACGCAATGTTTCTGCCATGGGCGTTGACAATCACGTCTTTACCATTGTTTCATTCACCATGAGCGCGAATCGCAGAAACCTGGCCAGTGATCTCATGTTACCGATCGCGGCAAGACGTTGTTCCTTCTGCCTTGCCACGGCGGCTATATCACCGAATTCGGTCCAATTGCTGACGGCTACGAAGCTGTTGACCACAGAAGGGAATTGTTCGAGGATCAACTTGGCAGCGTATACAGTTGCCAAAAGGCTGTGGTACATGTACGAGACAGGTGCAGGTCTAAAACCAGTATATAAAAGGGAACTTGGGCTGATTTGTGCTTCTCCGAAGCGAGCGATCTGCACGTAGGCAGACCAATTTCGTGACGATCTGCCACGTAGCTCCGAGTAGCAAGTTGAGTGCCTCACGTTGGTGGGCAATTGCTACCTCCATAACATGACCGAATAACTCTTGCAAGGGGCGGTAATACTCTTCCTTCTTTAGCAGGCTGTCGCTGCACATGTAAGACGCTTCGTGGTATAGCCACCCACGCCACTTTGAGTCGATCTGGATTCTTGATCGGTACCAAACATCTTGGTTCGGCCTACCATGGTACGTGTGGGTTCTAAGGTAGAGGAACCCCTCGTCCCAGATAGAGCAAGAGAATGGGTCCCCAGGGTGGTGCTGCCGCCAGACCTGCCGCCCCCGCCGGTCGCACTCAGTAAACGGTCGACATCAACATTCAACAGTTCTCGGCCAGCAGGGATCACAAGTTGACTCGAAGCGGCGGAGAAGGGGAAGGAGCATTGCGGCAGCGCTTGCCTGCATTGTGATGTACAGGCTCTTCAGATTACTGAAGGCCTGGGGGGCTTCTAGGGCCTGGAGTGTGTCGTAAATGTCAACGTCTGTGTAACTGTACATCGACAGCTGCTCCATGAAGGGACAACGAGCAAGTGCAATGAAGACCTGGCCCGAGGAAAGAGATCCGGTTGAAACGTGCGTAAGGGAGGGCATTGACCGGACGAGATCGCCAAAGGCTTGAGGGTTGCGCTGGCACGATACTGACAATGACCTTCTCTTCTCCAACAGTTACAAGATGAAGCTCAGTATTCTTATTGGTTGGGAAAGGGATAGTGCTGTAAATAAGCAAGGGGCTCGCATCCATGCCTTGTTGCCTTTGAGTCAGTGTTTCGCAACCCGGCGAGGGCATATATTCCCTCCATGAGCTTTAGAGATAGGGACTAGCCGTGTGTTTTTGCTAGCCGCTTCGCCAGATTACTTAGCTAAGACACATGGGGAGTATCCGTCTTCTCGCTTAGTGCCTACTTGTTCTTCTTCCTTAGTGTCGACTTAGTTTTCTTTTCTTGTTTCCCTCTCTTTCCGGTGGCCTCCCTCTTAACGGATATAGATATAGGTATCGGAGTCGGAGATTGCTCTTCTAAGTGTAGTGTCTTCGCGAAAGTCGGGGTGTGTGTAGGCGGCTAATCCATCGGAGTAGCTATAGTCATCTTTCTCGGATGTCATGTCGATCGACGGCCAAGGTGTAGTCTTTGTAGTTGGGAAATACTAGTTGATGGCGGTCCACCTACGAAGGGGAGGATAGCCGAGAGACGATGTATCGACAAGAGGAGGATCTATATAGCTTCATGCTGGAGAGTCTCACACCGCGCTGCTGATCCTCCGTAAACCGTAGCTTGTGACAGCAGTCTGACGATTGTTTCGGAGCCACTAGTGTTGGTCATCTCCAGGGTATGTCCTCGCGCTATATATAAAGTAACCAAGCTTCTGGTCGGATGGGCTGAACAGAGCGACCAAGGTGATAATCTGGCATTTCTCCATATTCATACCACAGTTGGCGAGGCAACGCGGTGGGAGAAGAAAAGGAAGTGATACCGGTAGAGGAGCTGTCCGAGCAATTCACGACAGAAATCGGTTGAAGGAACGAATGCAAGAAAGGGCGACCAAGTTCCAAGCCTCCGCTCATATAAGGATCGACGCAGTAAGCCGGAGAGAATCTGCAATGTCTCCGCTCACAGAAGGACCACCGGACTAAGCCAGAGACGGGGTGAAGTTGCTATAACTTTTCGAGTGCCATTTCTCAAAAAATTGGTACAACTGTCCAGAGATATGAGGAACTGCTGAGAGCAAGACTTGGATCTCAAACGAAAGACCGGAGCGAGCACTATATATGCTGCTTTACTACAATGATATGTACTTCACAAAGGCCAAGTTTGCTACGGCTGTTTGCTAGTTGATTCTGGCAAGCTAATAGACAAAGGTTCTCTGATTGAGTGAGTGCCATTGAGAGTCTTCTGGAATCCAACAAGAAAGAGCGGTGAGAATGCCGCTCTCTTTGTTTGTCGAAAACACTCTGCCTTGCGGTGAGTATCACCGAGGAGATGTAGGATACTGAGGCATGGGAAGCCAAAGTCAAGGATAGTGGCAGAAGAGAACAAGGAATACCAGTCAGACGGGACAAGAAAGTCCTAGCTCCAGATCTCGTGTATGCGAGAGGCGTCCTTTGTAGTGGTAGAAATACACAGTGTTTTTCTACACCAGTGTTATCTCGAATTAGAACACCTCAACCTCTACGCCTTTCTCCTCTCTGCCTCATTCTTGATCCACTCAGCGGCACTGTCCTTGTACTCTTCATGCCATCTCGACAAGGCAGGTCTTTCTTCCACAACATCATTCGCCGCATATGCCATCCTCGCCTTATCCAACG
>ERZ794946.455-NODE-455-length-16546-cov-115.226669_pt1 | contig 16546 bp, 6 predicted proteins | sample MGYA00433072_ERZ794946 | MGnify/ENA primary metagenome ERZ794946 (study PRJEB30137, sample SAMN04331413) | food metagenome | isolation source: Y3 must sample point D1 replicate A | place: Australia: South Australia | collected 2014 ...
ATAATATCATACATACCATTGAATAAATTATTTTAATGAAATGGTTATGTTTATATACTCACAAGGGAATCGGTATTTCTTACATAATAGTATTACTCTGTCTTCGTTCCTTTTATACATTGTCATTCAACACCCTATCCTATTACATTATCGACCTTGAATTTCGGCTTTTATTAAGTCTGATGACTATTTCTCATCATTCATGTCATCTTCTTACAGATATGATAATATACAAGTAATATGAATGCTAGATGATAGGTAATAGTTGATTTTTATTTGAAATAGAATCTTCAATGATCGCAGTGGATCTTTTAAAAACTTGGCGAGATAGTGGTAGGGTCCAAGAATAAAAGCAGATCTTCTTATACTATACAAGAGAGGTGTAAAACATGCGCCGATTAGTCATATCAAACATGACAAATATAACAATACTGAGACTATTTACTATAGTTTCTATGTAATGACCCATATCCTTACATATACAAACGTCAAGTTAATTGTTCAAGTAACAGATATTTAACTTTACTGCACTTACATTATCACATAGTCTATATCGTTCTCCATCCTGACACATCAATGACGTTTGCGTCTAATTGCTTCACAATTACAAATTCATCAGTAATAAAGAATAGTATGTCACTATTCTAACAGATAATATGCCAGTAATATGACTACTGGTCAATATTAAGCATAACTGTAAGACTGGATTTTGTAATGTCAACTATTAGAAAATGTTAGCCTAAATTTTCAACAAAAGTTGAAGCGGTGGCTCAATGGTAGAGCTTTCGACTCCAATTAAATCTTGGAAATTCCACGGAATAAGATTGCAATCGAAGGGTTGCAGGTTCAATTCCTGTCCGTTTCAATTTATTTTTTTATTTTTTTTGCACCATATCGTTCATGGTGATTCTCTCTTTCCTAGCCGCCAATAACGTCGTAACAATACCGTCCTCTTCCCTTTCTCTTGTTGCAGATTAGGTCTGAAACGAGATAAAAGTCTTACAGAGAAGTCGGCAATGCATACTTACTAAGAGCATGCATTCTAAAGTATGCTTCGTGCGTTTTAGGATAGATAAAGTATCATTTAATTCCGCTATTTGTGAATCGTTAAATGTCACAGGCAAATCGACATGTTAATGATCTTACGACAGAGTAGTTTATGCCGAGGGTTACTTATATTTCAACTTGTACATCTCTTAGTCTTGAATATCCGGCACAATTTTCATTATTTTGCCAGTGCGTGGATCCTTTGGCACTGACACTAACCGGTAAATTGTACTTTCGTTCATCTTTCTTTGTCATAAACTCTTCGTCAGTAATTTCTTTAGGAATAGAAGCTAAAACAAGCTTATTAGCAAACAGTTCGTGTACACAACTATGAGCAATCCATTACATTAAAAGGGTTTACTGTATATATGTAGCATGAATTATAAAATGGTCCTCCCAATCATTTTGATAGGTTATTCTGCGGAATGATCAAGCTTTTCTAGATTCCTTCAGATAATATCATATGTTAAGGAGAAGAACAATTTTGCTTAATCAAACTTCTGGTCACACGAGTTGAACAGAATGTAACCTTTTATTGATAGTCTGCAGTCTGGTTCTCCACGAACTACATATACTATTTCTATTTACAAAATAGTGTGATATTTCACCTTCTATGAGATGAAATACAAAAGAAAGCTTCGCTACAAGGTTGAAAGATAATCAGCACTTATGCCTTGAAAAGTGGGCAAGAAAAAAAATATTAGCCCTGTAGGGGGCTCGAACCCCTAACCTTATGATTAAGAGTCATACGCGCTACCGATTGCGCCAACAAGGCTAATTCGTTGAAAAATCCTTCAATTCCTGAAAATTATACCAAGTAAAAAAAGGAAAATTGCCTGAAAAATTATTTTTTTCAATGCCATCGATCTATGAAAGTTAAGCAAATAACAGCCACAGTAGAAGAGAAGTTGAGTGAATCCAACACCCACCACTGAAAAAATCGACACTTAAACAAAAAACTTTAAACGTTATGAAAGTTCTTGAGGAAAGGAATGCATTTTTAAGTGACTATGAAGTCTTGAAGTTCCTAACAGATCTAGAAAAAAAACATCTTTGGGACCAAAAAAGTTTGGCTGCGCTGAAGAAAAGTCGCTCGAAAGGTAAGCAGAATAGGCCCTACAATCATCCTGAATTGCAAGGTATTACTCGCAATGTGGTTAACTATCTCAGTATAAACAAAAACTTTATCAACCAGGAAGATGAAGGCGAGGAACGAGAAAGCAGTGGTGCAAAAGATGCTGAAAAATCGGGTATAAGCAAAATGAGCGATGAAAGCTTTGCTGAGTTGATGACTAAACTGAATTCTTTTAAATTATTCAAGGCTGAAAAACTGCAGATTGTCAATCAACTTCCTGCCAATATGGTCCACCTTTACTCCATAGTGGAGGAGTGTGATGCAAGATTTGACGAAAAAACAATTGAGGAAATGCTAGAGATCATCTCTGGCTACGCATGAGTGTACAGTGCTTTGAATTGATTTGGACTGGCACTTCCGAAAAACAGAAATTACTTTGTTGTGTAACAATATAACATGTTCAATGAGTATGCATGTATTATTGAACTTAAGCATATAGAAATATTTACAAGAATATACTTTATTTTTTAGAGTTTATTGCGCACACTTTGGGTTAGTCTCAATTTTTTTTATTTCCATTGGAGGAAGGTTATTATTTGGAAATTTAGTGCTGCGTTATAAACGTCTGTAAAGCCAGTACCACAAGCAACTTCGGTGAGATTTAACTTTTGTTTATTCTGTATTTTTGTCGAGGCTTAAAAGGGTATACTAGTTGAGGGCGTTACAGTAATCCCTTCATGGCAAGAATAAAGTAATAGTTATATAATAATTGTCATACGCATTGTTATACCAGTTGACGAGTAAAAAAAGACGCACCGTGACTTCAAGAGCTGTCGCAAACAAGTTCGACAATATTTAACTTATAAACATATTAAAGCTTTCAAAAATATAGTCTTTCGAAGAGCTTTTTCATACTAAGAGAAGCGTTGCTAATATTCCGAATTAATCACGCAATTGCCTCTCTGCTTTCCACGTAACCCATCATAGGAAATTGTATTAATATGTTACTTACTGGAATTGCACAGGAAAACACCGACAAAAAATTGGTTTGTCTGCGTTTTGACGGAGAGCTACTGACTTGTAGGTTCACTTTTTCACACACCGCACTATGCATATATGTTGCATTTTTATTATTCATCCGCACGTGGCTGCACACGTGAATGAAAAAGAAGCAATACTATCTTTATATATTGAGGCAATCAGAAAGAAGTTACAGGCTAACAATCAAATCGGCCAATAAAAGAGCATAACAAGGCAGGAACAGCTATGAAGTTTGGTGAGCACTTGAGCAAGTCTCTTATTAGACAGTACAGCTACTATTATATTAGTTATGATGATCTGAAGACTGAGCTAGAAGATAACTTATCTAAGAATAACGGTCAGTGGACGCAAGAATTGGAAACAGATTTTTTAGAATCTTTGGAGATCGAGTTAGACAAGGTTTACACATTTTGCAAAGTTAAGCATAGTGAAGTTTTTAGACGTGTAAAAGAGGTTCAAGAACAAGTGCAACATACTGTTCGTTTGTTAGACTCCAATAATCCTCCTACTCAGCTAGATTTTGAGATTCTAGAAGAAGAACTAAGTGATATCATTGCCGATGTTCATGATCTAGCAAAGTTTTCGAGACTAAACTACACTGGTTTCCAAAAGATTATCAAGAAACACGATAAGAAGACAGGTTTTATCTTGAAACCAGTTTTCCAAGTTAGATTAGACTCTAAACCATTTTTCAAGGAAAACTATGACGAACTAGTCGTTAAAATTTCCCAACTATATGATATTGCCAGAACTTCAGGTCGCCCAATCAAGGGAGACTCATCTGCTGGTGGGAAGCAACAAAATTTCGTTAGACAGACAACAAAGTATTGGGTTCACCCTGATAACATTACAGAATTGAAGCTGATCATCTTGAAGCATTTACCAGTGTTAGTCTTCAACACTAATAAGGAATTCGAAAGAGAAGATTCCGCTATTACTTCGATCTATTTTGATAATGAAAATCTAGACCTTTATTATGGCAGATTAAGAAAAGATGAAGGTGCAGAAGCCCACAGATTGAGATGGTATGGGGGTATGTCTACAGACACGATCTTTGTAGAAAGAAAGACCCATAGAGAGGATTGGACTGGTGAGAAATCTGTCAAGGCAAGATTTGCGCTAAAGGAACGTCATGTTAATGACTTCTTAAAGGGTAAATATACTGTTGATCAAGTATTTGCCAAGATGCGTAAAGAAGGCAAGAAGCCAATGAACGAAATTGAAAACTTGGAGGCGTTAGCATCCGAAATTCAATACGTCATGTTAAAGAAAAAGTTGAGACCTGTAGTGAGATCATTCTACAATAGAACTGCTTTTCAATTACCTGGTGATGCAAGAGTTCGTATCTCCCTTGATACAGAGTTAACTATGGTGAGAGAAGACAACTTTGATGGTGTGGATAGAACTCATAAGAATTGGAGGAGAACTGATATTGGTGTCGATTGGCCATTCAAGCAGCTAGATGACAAGGATATTTGCCGTTTCCCATATGCAGTCCTGGAAGTTAAATTGCAAACTCAACTAGGTCAAGAACCTCCAGAGTGGGTACGTGAATTAGTCGGGTCTCACTTAGTTGAGCCAGTCCCAAAATTCTCCAAGTTTATTCATGGTGTGGCTACCTTACTAAATGATAAAGTGGATTCAATCCCATTTTGGTTACCTCAAATGGATGTTGATATCAGGAAACCTCCACTACCAACAAATATTGAAATAACAAGACCCGGTAGATCCGATAACGAAGATAACGACTTCGATGAGGATGATGAGGATGACGCTGCTTTGGTTGCTGCCATGACAAACGCACCCGGTAATTCTCTTGATATAGAAGAATCTGTTGGTTACGGGGCTACTTCGGCCCCCACCTCCAACACTAATCATGTTGTTGAGAGTGCTAATGCTGCTTATTATCAAAGAAAGATCAGGAATGCCGAAAATCCTATCTCCAAGAAATACTATGAAATCGTGGCATTTTTTGACCACTATTTTAACGGTGATCAAATATCTAAAATCCCAAAAGGTACTACTTTTGATACTCAAATTCGTGCCCCACCGGGAAAGACGATATGTGTGCCAGTTCGTGTGGAACCAAAAGTTTACTTTGCCACTGAAAGAACCTACCTGTCTTGGTTGTCCATCTCGATATTGTTGGGCGGTGTCTCCACTACTTTATTAACATATGGTTCACCAACAGCCATGATTGGCTCCATTGGGTTCTTTATTACTTCCTTGGCTGTGTTGATACGTACTGTTATGGTTTATGCCAAGAGAGTGGTAAACATTAGACTAAAGAGAGCAGTAGATTATGAGGATAAGATCGGGCCCGGCATGGTTTCTGTGTTTCTAATTCTCTCTATTTTATTTTCCTTTTTCTGCAACCTAGTTGCTAAATGAATACACAGCGTGTTTTTTTTACTGTATAATTAAGTAATAATCATATTAGATATAATAATTTCTTTAGCGCCATTTTTTTATATATGAGAACTACCCTCTTGCCTGAAATGCACACCTTCACCAGGCGCACACTGGTTCAAAAATAGTAAACAAAATCATGCGAAAATACAATAAAAGACGTTAACTTGATAGAATGAAAGCGTACGCAAAGAAACGTATCTCTTACATGCCATCGTCACCACCACAAAATGTTGTTAACTTTGAAGAAATCGAAACTCAAAAGGAAAACATTCTTCCCCTGAAGGAAGGCAGATCAGCAGCGGCACTCTCGAAAGCGATACATCAACCACTGGTGGAAATAAACCAAGTTAAATCAAGCTTCGAACAAAGACTGATAGATGAGCTCCCTGCATTAAGCGACCCAATTACTTTGTATCTTGAATACATAAAGTGGCTGAACAACGCCTATCCACAAGGCGGTAATTCCAAACAATCTGGAATGCTCACCCTTTTGGAGCGATGTTTATCTCACTTAAAGGATTTGGAGAGATATCGCAATGATGTTAGGTTTCTTAAAATATGGTTTTGGTACATAGAACTTTTTACCAGAAATTCATTCATGGAAAGCAGAGACATTTTCATGTATATGTTAAGAAATGGAATTGGTTCCAAGTTAGCGTCATTTTATGAAGAATTTACGAATCTATTAATTCAGAAAGAAAAATTTCAATATGCCGTGAAAATTCTACAGCTAGGAATCAAAAATAAGGCTAGGCCTAATAAGGTTTTAGAAGACCGGTTAAACCATCTCCTGAGAGAACTGGGGGAAAACAATATTCAGCCAGGAAATGAAACATCGATGGACTCGTTAGAGTCTACAGTACTTGGGAAAACCAGATCTGAATTTGTCAATAGACTAGAGCTTGCAAATCAAAATGGCACATCAAGTGACGTCAATTTAACAAAAAACAACGTATTTGTAGATGGAGAAGAGTCTGATGTAGAACTATTCGAAACTCCGAATAGAGGTGTTTATAGAGATGGTTGGGAAAATTTTGACTTAAAGGCAGAAAGGAACAAAGAAAACAACGTTAGAATATCAGTGCTAGAAGCAAATACCAATCTGGGTGAGCTTAAACAACATGAGATGTCATCGCAAAAAAAGAGACCATACGATGAAAAACTACCGATCTTTAGAGATTCTATAGGTAGAAGTGACCCTGTTTATCAAATGATTAATGCAAAGGACCAGAAACCAGAAAAAATTGACTGTAATTTTAAACTGATTTATTGTGAAGATGAGGAATCTAAAGGTGGTAGACTAGAATTTTCGCTAGAAGAAGTCTTGGCAATTTCTAGAAACGTTTATAAAAGGGTTAGGACAAATAGGAAACATCCAAGAGAAGCAGATTTAGGGCAAGAAGAAAGCGCAAATCAAAAAGAAGCTGAAGCACAATCGAAAAGACCAAAAATAAGTAGAAAAGCCTTAGTCTCCAAGTCGTTGACCCCCTCAAACCAGGGAAGAATGTTTTCTGGCGAAGAGTACATAAACTGCCCTATGACGCCAAAGGGACGAAGCACTGAGACGTCTGATATCATCTCAGCTGTCAAGCCGCGGCAGTTAACCCCAATTTTAGAAATGAGAGAATCAAATTCTTTTTCTCAAAGCAAAAATTCTGAGATCATTTCAGATGATGACAAGTCGAGTTCGTCTTTCATATCGTACCCACCACAGCGTTGAAATAAAACTAATCTCATGAATGAGTAAGTATACTGGCCAATCGTAAACACATCGACGGCCGACTTTTTTATTTAAAGCACAGATGATATAATGATTATTTAACGAATGATACTTCTATATTAAATCCTATGAGGAGTAATATAAATATAAAAAGGCCAATTTTAAAATGAACGTTTGTCCAATTAACGCTTATGACATACTGTAGGGATGACAAAATTATAGTGAGGACTTTAATTCTATATAAATACATTACAATAGTATAAAAAAAACAAAAAAATGTGAAGAAACACCAAATATTAAGCGGCAGTAATGAAGTTTAACCTCGAGGCTATTATTCTTGTTTTCTTACACCACTAACAATATCATCAACCCTTAATAGTAAACATGCACTTTCAATAGCGGTTTTGACACTTTGCTGCTTGATGACTTCAGGTTCCCAAATACCGTAACTAACCATATCTACAATTTTCCCCTTGTCACCATCAATACCTGTTGTAAAATTTCCCTGTGCGTGTTTGGCTCTTAGTTGGGATAGGAGTCTAATAGGATCACCACCTGCATTTTGTATCAAAGTACGTGGAATACACTCCATAGCATCAGCTACAGCTTGGTATGGCCATTGCTGGATCCCTTCTAATTGCTTTGCCTTTTCTGCTAATTTGACAGAAACTGCCATCTCGGTGGCACCACCACCTGGGGACAAGGAAGGACTCAACATCACATTACGAGCAACAGCCATAGCATCTTGTAGGTTACGATCTATTTCGTTTAATATATCTTTGGAACCACCACGTAACATTATGGTACAAGCTTTTGGTTCCTTGCAGTTATCCAAAAATGAGAAATATTCGTCCCCAATCATTTCTACTTTGAATAATCCACAGTTTGTACCGACATCACTTTCCTTCAAGTCCTCTACACGATTGACAATGGTTGCACCAGTTACACGAGCAATTCTATTATTGTCTGATTTCTTCACTCTTCTTAAAACACTACATCCACCCTTTAGTAAATAATGCTGTGCTAGATCTGAAACACCTTTTTCAGTGATGACTAGTGTTGGCCTAACGGCTAAAATTTGTTCACACATTAGCTGAACTTGTTCTTCCTCGATTTGTAAAATCCTATTCCAATCTTCCTCCTTTTCAATTTCTATGTTGGTTTGAGATTCACCCTTCTTATATTCTAGTGGACAATCCAAAAGAACAACACGTGGATTCTCTATGTGACGGGACATCTTTGGATGAACAACATCCTTGTTCAATAAGACACCCTTTAAGACACGAGAATCTAGAACATCCCCCCCAGGAATCTTCTCCACACGGACATATCTTTTGATATCGATTTCGAAATTAGGTTCACCTTCCACAGTTTGTCCCAGGTCTTTACGGACAGTCTTAACAGCGTCTAGAGCTAATTCACACATTTTCTCTGACCAATGTATGACATATTTAGTACCGATAGAGGCTTGAATCAATTTTTTCATAGCGGCATCATTTTCCACATCGACAGGTTTACTTACTTGTTTGATAACTTCTAGTGCATCAGTCAGTGCTTTCTTCAAGGCTTGGATAATAATAACAGGGTGAATATTTTTTTCAATCAAATAAGGTGCACACTGAGCTAAAATCTCACCAGCTAGAATAATAACTGTTGTAGTCCCGTCACCAACCTCTTCGTCTTGAGTACGGGATAACTCCAACATTGATTTAGCTGCTGGATGTGCAACATCAATTTCCCTTAAAATAGCGTGGCCATCGTTAGTCAACACAAGACCGCCCATAGGATCCAATAACATCTTTAACATAGCTTTTGGACCTAAGCAAGTTCGAATGACATCGGCAACTGCCTTTGCAGCAGTGATATTGGAGATTTGAGCCTGACGACCGGTAGTTCTCTCTTGAGAAGCATTCATAAATACCACTGGAGCTTGCATTGTGGCTTATATCACTATTGTATTTGATGATTTTCAACGTATGATCACTCGATATTATCGATGCTTTTTTTGATATAATGCTCTCTACTCACTTTATTGAGTGGCGATTTGCTATTTTTTTTTCTTCGCACCATGCGTCACGTTAAACGAAAAAGTTTAGTATTAGGATGGAAGTATATAATATCACATAAGATTATATCAGGGTATATTTGGCTATACAGAAACTGTACCACAAATATATACACTGTATGTAAGTTTTTGAGATGTGGCTATATATGCGAAGAACTATGCAATGGGCGAAGTACTTGCGACGATAGGACGTTCGCACATAGAACTTTTGTATTCATGGGCGTTTACTTGCAATTGATTCATCATATTAGTCGTTTCAGAACTAACATTGCTTTTATCACTCAATGAAAATTCCTTCACAGAATTATCCTTGTCACTCATGCAATTAAGTTTAGAGTGATCCCTCGTAGTATTATACATGCCCATTACATCACTAAAGGTCCTGAAGTTGAGTTCTGTATTTCTCTTGGAGACTTTTGTCATTCTTTCTTGCAGGTAGCTAGAAAATCTTGACATAGTTAAAGCCATAGTATCGTCAGTATCTGTTTCTTTCAAAGGATTAAATTCCTGGGTCATCAAATGGGCAATCTCCTCTTCAGCAAAATAATCCACTGAGGGCAATTTAGGTAATCCAAACATTAGCGAATTTATATCGGTTCTTTCTGTCTTGAATTGAACTGGACGCCCATAAAGTCTTGCACAATCCATTAAAGGAATAATGAACCTGATCATTGCTTCCAGGTGATGTACGCCATGATGGGGCAATGGCCTAATCAAAAGCCCATTTGTACGTGTAGTGAAGTTAGTTATAGGCTTCTTTGTTGATCTAGAAGTTAACGAACTTACATGGGAGCTATTTCTTCTGTGCCCTTTAGGTGAAAAGAAAGTTCTACTTTTTGGTGTAGTGTTAGGACTTTCATTATTCAATGCTGTCGAGCTGCTGTCACCACTGCCGTTGTTTGCACTACTATAGATGGATCCACTATCCACCACATCATTAAAGTCCGTATCACTGCAAAAGCGTACATTACCAACGAGCTTTATCATTTGCAACCCTTGAAAAAAGTCGTTCATATTTTTAGAAGGTTCTGCCGCATTGATGTTATAAAAGAAAATATCTTGAACGTACTCATTGTCAGGAATAAAAAAAACGCAGTTCTTGCTAGATGTGGATTTGTCATCTCTATAAAACCGTATTTGATACTTTCCTTTAGCATCATTGTCACTACTACTTTTAGAATTATTGGTTTTAGACACTTTATCAATATGACACCACACTTTCACCCAACCTTGACCATCAAGATAAACTTCACACCAATCCTTAAAATTGAACGGCGAGTTCAAAATGATATGCATATCAGACATTCTCAGCCCATAAGAGGAAATCACTGTGCCTGTCAAGGCCTTATATATAGAAATGAACTCAAAAATAGAAATCATACACAACCTTTTGAACTTCTCCAGTAAACCAAAATCGTTACATGTGATAGATAGCTGGCCATTATTGAATTGCAGGAACTCTCCAACGCTTGAAATTTCACATTGGTTTATGTTGGAAGGGGAATCTATGATGGCCACGTCTGCGACTTGTACAGAGGAATTTGTAATAATTATATGAGAGCCGAGCAAAGAAATTGACTCTGCTTCAAAAACATGTCCAGAAGAATCCTTAACATTCCATACAGCCTCAGCGTCGGAAGATTGGAAGTAAATCTTATTTGCGTGTGCTTGCAGAAGCTTAAATATAGGTTTAGTGATGCTGAAAAGCTCTGGTGGTAATTCGAGGAAGGACCGTGAACTTACTGGGTGGCTACTTAAATTGATGCTGGTAGCACTGCGGGAGAATTTGGGGAGCGAACTCTTGATATTAACAGGTTTTTTCAGCGAGTCCAAAATGCCCATTTTAATTTTTTTTGTGTCTTGCAATAGAGTCGTGTTGTGAAAAAAATCTAAAGGCGTTGAAGTTACGTTCTGAGATACTTTTAAAAGACCTGATGATGATAAATATGCCAAGAATATAGGAACTTAGTTAAGCCTTCTTGCTATGTTATTTGAAACTAAAAAAGATGTACGTCAATAATAAGTAAACGAAGAAAATGGGAACGAGAGCAAAAAAAAACTTGTGATAGAAATGAATGAAAAGGGCTGAGTATTGAAACAAAACCAAGTCCTTTATGCTATGTTTTAAAATTTCCCTTTTTTACCTTTTTTTTTTGCAGATATTACTGATTTTCATTCAGCTTTTCAAGTAGGGAAAATTTCCCGCAAAACTGCACGAAAAAAGATATTCCGATTTCCAAACGACTGCAGTCTTAAATAGCACGAGGAAATTTCCATGAGCTGTTAATCGCAGAGCGTGAGTCCACGCATGGGAGCAACATCTGAATGCCGTGTGGCTGTGTTCAAGGTTGGAATTCAGAATAACGCCAGTACCGAAAGAGAGTGGTGAGTAGCTGATTAACTCTATGATTTAAAGGGAGTGCCGTCAATCTGCGCGATTTTCTGGGGGCCAGGGGGTTAGAACGTTTAATTTTTTATTGTCGTTTATTGATCTAGCTCATCTTGGCCAAATGATGGGACGTTAGAAGCGGGATGAAACTTGGTACTAGTAGATGAAGACGCGTAAGGAGGCTTTGATAGGAGAACTTTCCTCTTGCCTTCGTCGGTGTTCTGGGTGACACCATATTCTGGGGTGTCACCCAGTAAAACAGGGAACTCGTTATTTTCAATTATTTGCAAATCCTGCGGTGTCACTCCGTTGATGATAAATTTCCTCAGAGATATGAACTTTTTGTTCCCGTAGTTCTCGTCCACTTGAAAGACAATTGAGCGTACGAGTGGTTTTAACTGAATGAACCATGGGGCCAGATACATTTGTTGGCGTATTCTAGAATCTGTCAACCTGTACTCAAATTTTGCGATCTTGATGAAATTTCGGTCTCTCTTGTGATGCTGCCCGAAACCGTATTGATTTGCCAATGTCTGCAATGCTTTGATCTCTTTAGTCTGTGACAGTTTTACATATAATGAGATCAGTCTTGGTGCTGAGTTCATTATATGTAGGTTATTAGTAAAACGGCCATGCATGTACGAAATTTTGGTTAGATACAAAGGAGTTTTAAACCTTATGGCCCATGAACACCCAGGTTCGTTCTCACATTGCCAGTAAGTTGAGGAGCTTTGTTTGGAGTCGGTCAGTAATTCTATCGGCTGTACCCCACTGCCCTGTCTCCAGGTTGGTGAAGTTAAATGGTTCAATAGTTTAGTACCTTGAACATAAGTAGCAAAATCTAAATCGTCCTCCCATTGGTGTTGATTGGAATTGTAAATTTGGTGAATTAATCTTTTCATTAATATGCTCGAATACTGCTGTGGCACGTTAGAATAATCCTGTTGAACCTGCTGCTGCTGCTGTGTCTCTAACCTATTTGTGATCTCTTCCCAAATCTCCTGTTTGTTAGATTGCAACCTTCTGTTCATTTCTTGGATGAAATAATCCTTATCGATATATTGTAACTCATTCGAAAGAATTTCCTTTACATAGCGATTCAAATCATACTCCCAACGACTTTCAGCGCTTCCAGCAGTACCAATGCCTGGAGACTCAATAACGTCTGAAATCAAAGCACTCAAATAATTGTGCAATTCAGGGATTATTAAAAGCGACGAAGAATTATTAATTACAACGGGTATTTCTTGAGGGAGGTGTGTATCCAACTGTTTTACCAGTTGATCTTGCCATTGAGTAACATTCTCGACCGTAAATTTGTGATTTCGCCTCTGTAACTCACTCATGGAAGTTGAAATTGTCTCAACCTGTTTTGTCAGCGAGTTAATGTCATTTTCAAAATTAACCAAATTTGAGGGTAAAAGTCTTTTAATATTCTTTTCAAATTGAGAGACAATGATTTTTACTGTTTTATCCAATTCTGAACTGTGCTTTTCGTCCCGCTTACTCAACTCACTATATAAATGATTCACCTGTTTTTGTAGGTTGCTGAATGATTTGCCTGGAGAGGATGTAGCGCCGGATGAATGGCTTTCTAAATCATTATTTTTCACGGTTGTCATCAAAAAGGATCCAAAAAAATAAAAAACGAAGAAAAGGCCTCCATAGAAAATGTACGTCCGCCACTTCAACTTCTTAGCTTCACCTGAACTTTCCAAGTTCTCTTCAAAGTCAGAATTACTTTCCAAATCGTAGCTGTCGGAATCGCTGTCTTCTATAAAACTCTTGTCTGCCTCATCTGTATAGTCCTCGTCGCTATATCCGTCGGTCTCTTGTCCATTATCCTCAATGTACGGATCATCATCGTCGTCATCATTATGTTGGTCTAACGGAAAATCAAGATTTTTTTTGAACATTTCGTACGCGGAATCATTCTCTTTATCCATATCATAGTTGTCAGTTTCACCGCCATCGGTGTATATCCCTTTTTTGATGGCTCGTAGGCTAATCTCCTGTTCCCTATTCATTTTGTCCTTGAGGACATCTGCGTACGCGGACTTTACAGCCTTATTGTAAGGCATTTGTTCATTAGCCGCTCCTGCCTCTTCCCGCCTATGCTCATTTGAGTTATTCATTTCCAGCACTTCCAGGATAAAAGTTACTACCAACTGAAAACAAGAGAAACCGCCGTGAAACTATGGAGCACTACAGTTAAAACACCACTAACTCCACTCTGTTGACTTTTATCTGTAACTCCTCATGACAACCTTGTTGATAATTATCTCAAGATGACGATATTTACATTGTCATTATATTCCATTTTCGCGTCTCATATGTTACCCGTATCAAAGAGTATAACCCTATCAATAAGTGATGTGTATCATTTATAAACCTCATATTTTAAGAATAAACCTATATAATATAGGAATATACCCTGAAAATAGTTAGAGGTCTACAATGCCCCTATTTTACCTCCAGAATTATAATCTCCTTAAGACTTCAACTAGAAGTGGTATTTACTAGCACACTGTGAAACAGTAGCGTCAAGTCGGTAGTAAACATCAATCGCGTCCCAACTGCAAGAGCTACTAGAAGTAAACACAGTCTTACCCAAACTAAGGATGAGTGAACCCGAGGTGCCCTTCAAGGTGGTGGCTCAGTTCCCATACAAGTCCGATTACGAGGACGATTTAAATTTTGAAAAAGATCAAGAGATTATTGTTACGTCTGTTGAAGACGCCGAATGGTACTTTGGTGAATACCAGGATTCAAATGGCGACGTTATTGAGGGTATCTTCCCGAAAAGTTTTGTTGCTGTTCAGGGATCTGAAGTTGGAAAGGAAGCCGAATCATCTCCGAATACCGGTTCCACTGAGCAACGTACAATCCAGCCGGAAGTAGAACAAAAGGACCTACCAGAGCCCATTTCCCCTGAAACGAAGAAAGAAACTCTGTCCGGGCCAGTGCCAGTTCCAGCCGCTACAGTGCCAGTTCCAGCCGCTACAGTGCCAGTTCCAGCCGCTACAGCAGTATCAGCACAGGTCCAGCATGATAGTAGTAGTGGTAATGGCGAAAGAAAAGTTCCCATGGATTCTCCAAAATTGAAGGCTCGCTTATCTATGTTTAATCAAGATATAACGGAGCAAGTTCCTTTACCAAAATCAACTCACTTGGATTTAGAAAACATACCTGTGAAAAAAACAATTGTGGCAGATGCTCCTAAATACTATGTCCCCCCTGGAATTCCAACAAATGATACGTCCAATCTTGAAAGGAAAAAGTCCCTAAAGGAAAACGAAAAAAAGATTGTTCCCGAACCAATTAATCGTGCACAGGTGGAAAGTGGAAGAATAGAAACTGAGAATGACCAATTAAAGAAGGATCTGCCCCAGATGAGCCTTAAAGAAAGAATTGCTCTTTTACAGGAGCAACAAAGATTACAGGCTGCAAGAGAAGAAGAACTCTTGAGAAAAAAGGCTAAGCTCGAACAAGAACATGAACGTAGTGCGGTTAACAAGAATGAGCCCTATACGGAAACTGAAGAAGCAGAAGAAAATGAAAAAACTGAACCGAAACCTGAATTTACGCCTGAAACTGAGCACAACGAGGAACCGCAAATGGAATTATTGGCACATAAAGAGATTACTAAAACCTCACGCGAAGCAGATGAAGGCACGAATGACATAGAGAAAGAACAATTTTTAGATGAGTACACAAAGGAAAATCAGAAAGTTGAGGAGTCACAAGCAGACGAGGCAAGAGGAGAAAATGTTGCTGAGGAAAGCGAAATAGGTTACGGCCATGAAGACAGAGAGGGAGATAATGATGAGGAAAAAGAAGAGGAAGATAGTGAAGAGAATCGTAGGGCCGCATTGAGAGAAAGAATGGCTAAACTATCTGGCGCTAGTAGATTCGGTGCTCCTGTTGGTTTTAACCCCTTCGGTATGGCTTCTGGAGTTGGAAATAAACCATCAGAAGAGCCGAAAAAGAAACAGCATAAGGAGAAGGAGGAGGAGGAACCTGAACAGCTCCAAGAACTACCTCGTGCCATACCTGTTATGCCATTTGTTGACCCAAGTTCTAACCCATTTTTTAGGAAATCAAATCTAAGTGAGAAGAATCAACCCACTGAAACAAAGACGCTAGATCCTCATGCAACCACAGAGCATGAACAGAAGCAAGAACATGGTACACACGCCTATCACAATTTAGCTGCTGTTGATGATGCACATCCCGAATACTCTGACCATGATTCTGATGAAGATACTGACGACCACGAGTTTGAGGATGCAAACGATGGGTTGAGAAAGCATTCGATGGTGGAGCAAGCTTTTCAGATAGGTAATAATGAGTCAGAGAATGTTAATTCCGGAGAAAAAATTTACCCTCAAGAACCACCAATCTCCCACCGTACTGCAGAAGTATCACATGATATTGAAAATTCATCACAAAATACAACTGGAAATGTTTTGCCTGTCTCTTCCCCACAAACAAGAGTTGCTCGCAACGGGTCGATAAATTCTTTGACTAAATCTATTTCAGGGGAAAATCGGCGGAAATCCATAAACGAGTATCATGATACAGTTTCCACTAATTCATCTGCATTAACAGAAACCGCTCAAGATATTTCGATGGCAGCTCCACCAGCTCCAGTTCTAAGTAAGGTGTCACATCCTGAGGACAAGGTGCCACCTCATCCAGTGCCTTCTGCACCCTCTGCACCACCAGCACCCTCTGTACCTTCAGCACCCTCTGCACCTTCAGTACCCTCTGCACCTTCAGTACCCTCTGCACCTT
>ERZ794946.456-NODE-456-length-16496-cov-4.154309_pt1 | contig 16496 bp, 15 predicted proteins | sample MGYA00433072_ERZ794946 | MGnify/ENA primary metagenome ERZ794946 (study PRJEB30137, sample SAMN04331413) | food metagenome | isolation source: Y3 must sample point D1 replicate A | place: Australia: South Australia | collected 2014 ...
GAGCATAAATATACGCCAGCCGTTGACGTTGATATCTTTCAGACAGCTGAGAAGATGTGATCGAAATGTCATTTTTCGTAAGAAAACACGTCTCATTGCAGATCTCCTGTTGGCGAGTGGACGAACAGGCATTCCATGTACGAGCCTCGAAAAGAAGATTGGTAATGTGGTCGTCATGCTGCTTGTGTGGGTTGTTTTACCCGACGTACACATATACGCAAGCGATATCTTCGTGGCTATCGACTTCAAGAGTCATCGAACACGGCCAACTAAAGAGGTCTGTTGCTGTCTGCCGAAAGATTGAATGCGTTGGGGCTACTAGAAGAATTACCAGCAATTGAATCCTCTAGAATCGATCAAAGCATTCCTGCTAATCAGACTATTACATCTTTTGTTCTAGCTCGAGAGATTCGCCCTTTTTTGTGCGTAGTAGTGGCTGGTTGATGAGATGTTATGTGTTGCACTTTATCATCCAAAGTTGCCATTTTTGTTTCCTTATACGATTCCGCTTTGCTGATTCAATGAATGACCAACGAAGAGCATCAGGAAAAAGGGTTAGGTAATTACCAAGAGTGCATAATAGGAATACTGGCATTCGATGCTTACATGGCTTCACTCAGAGAACTGTTAGGCCAGGAGTTGCTCTTAAACTAACACCCCTCATGACTTTGTGAGAGGGAAAACGTGAATACTTCATATTTCCACATCACTACAACATTAACAGCACGCACAGCGAGGGCAATTGGAGCATAGGTCATAAGAATTTCAAGATGGCGTTCATCCAACAAATGGAACAAACAAAAGAAGTAAAACCACATCTCTCTCCTACACAAACCACAAATCACCAAGGCTTACCACTTCACCTTCACCCCAATCATCCATCTTCACATATCACTCGATAGCTCAACCTATTTATTTGGAGTTGAAGACACCAGCGATACACTTGGTGAGAATAGCCTGATCGGTGTACGAACCAGCACTGCCGGTAGGAACCTCGGAAAGGACGTAGTTGGAAGCGAACATGCCGGCAGACCAGCCGGTCCAACCGAGGTAGACGTCAGAGTTGGTCATGAGGTAGTTGAGCATGGTGCAAACGTTGGTCAAGCAAGACTGGTCGTTGGAGCCACCGGCCTCGGTCAAGATGGCTTGACGGCCGTTGGCGCGGAGCCAGGTGGCGAGGGTGGTGAATCCGGCGACGTTATCGGTGGTGCAAGCGCTGTTGGTGCCAGAGCCGTCGGAGTCGGAGTACTGGTGAACATCGAAGACGAGGTTGGTCTTGCTGCCGTCCAAGTTGGTGATCTTGTTGAGAGCAGCAGCAGAGCCGTTGTCGACAAACTGGGCAGCGTGGGTCCAGTCATTGCCGGGCAGCAGAATCAAGTTCTGGGTGGCTCCGGCCTTGCGGATGGCGGTGACAGCAGCCTGGACGGTGGTGGCCCAGGTGTTGATGTCCTGGAGATCATGGGGCTCGTTCATGATACCGAAAGCGACCTTGGGCTTAGAAGCGTACTTGGTGGCCAATTGCGACCAGACGGAGGCGAATTGGGCGTTGGTGGGGCCGCCGCTGCTGCCGACGATGGCACCGTTCCAGCGGGCGTAGTTGTGGAGGTCGATGATACACAGCTCAGCGCCGGAGTTCAGGCAGTATGTAACTTGGGCGTCGTACTTCGAAAAGAACGAGCTGTCGAGGTTGCCGCCGAGGGTATTGCCAACGAGGTATTGCCAGCCGACGGGGAGACGGAAGGCATTGAGCTTATCATCCTTGACGAAGTGGTTCATCTGGGACTGACCAGTGGTGCCGGGGTCTTGGTAAGTACCCGAGCCGCCGTTGGTATCAATACCGAAGTCGAAGCCAGCGATGTTGACACCGGCGTACTTCACCTTGCCCTTTGAAGAAGCGACCGAGCTGGTGGCAGCCTTGCTGGTGGTCGAGGCACGGCTGGCGGCAGTGGTGACGGGGGCCTTGCTTGCAGCGGCGGTAGTGGTAGCCTTGATGGAGGTCGCGGCCTTGGTGGTGGTAGGCTTGACAGAAGTAACGACCTTGGTGGTCTGGGGAGCAGAGCTGCCAGCACCGGGAACACACTGGGAGTACCAGTCATTCTGGGCGGCGCAGTGGTAGCCAGAGACACAGGCAGTGGCACCAGTCCATCCTTGGCCACCCTGAGAGGAGTTAGTATTCAGGTAATGGAACAATGCAAGAAGTCTGCACATACACATTGGCCGTATGCGGGAGCAGAAGCGGCTGCGGCAGTACCAGCTGCGGCAGCGACAACGAAAGTGGAGTACTTCATCTTGATATAAAAGAGAAAAGAGCGCGAAAAGAATGGCACGCTAGTGGGGTGAAAGAAGGGGAGGAAGAAGAATGAACGGAAGACAAGAAACTGTCAAGAGTGCTTGTTGGAAGAGAAGAGAGTAGTAGGATAGCCTCAAGGCTTTATATCCCAATGCTTACACTGCCGGAGTGGATGTCACGGCTGGAGATGGCGACTACAAACCTGATTAAGCATGGGTCGACTGTCTGAAATATATTGACGAAGCAACGCTAAGATCTGGAGAGGGGCGATGGAAGGGTACGGTCCTGCAACACAGGCTAAAGCCCTAGAAGCCTAAACGTTGATAAAGACGAGACAAGCATTTTGACGTTAGCTTGAACCTGGTCGTGGATCGGGATGAGCATCGCATATCGCGTGGGAAAATTGAAACACATGGATGGTGCAATATGTCTCAGTCCAGGTGATTACAAGATGGGGTTCGTCGTGCACATTTGACGCGAGCTGTGATTGAATGGGAAGGATCGCAAGGTGGCAGACGTCGAATGCGGGTTAGAGCATAAACACCATGGCAAAGGCGTGTCCGAAATGACATGAAGCAGGGGAGGACGGATCCACCGGTGTTGTTCGAGATGGGTTCTTTGTATCCGTAAGCGAGCAGCGGGAGTGGCGCAACTTTATATGGAGCCTGAAACAGAAGCACAGCAGGTCTTGGCTTTCTAGACTTTGGGTTTTGGTATATGAAACTCGCACGTACTCACCCTTATGACTTCAAGCCCACATTCTGCCTATTCGATTCGGTATTTGTTGGCAAAAACGTCAGCTGTTCGATCTCGCGTGCAAGTAGAATTGTTGATGCAAGGGTTTTTGCTCCTCATGCGAAAGGACGGAACAGAAGCAAGAAGCAGGAGAATGTAAAACGGTCGACGGGCCGGCACGCCGCCAGTGCTAGAAATCTTAGTAAAGTGTTCTCGCCTGAGGGTTCCTCTGATTGTTCATCATCACTCGAGGCGAGATCGAATCTGAAAGGTCGTGTTGTGGTTTTCGGTGATTTTTCTCTTTTCTTCAACACAGCCGAAAATCAAGATGAGATGTGTTTCGGGACAGTGACAAGGATGGTGATGATGGCGAGCAAAGGAGGAGTTTTGGTTCGTTTTCCCGACCGAGATAAAAATACAGCTATATACACAGGTGATGTTTGTACATTCAATTTCGCATAGCTTACGAGTCACGCATTTGAGTCTCGTATCTCTTGCCCCTGAAGGCCCAAACACCCCAGTTTCCAGCGCTGACGTCCTGAGGGTCGAGGTCGTTGAGATCCCAGCGTAGACTGCGGAAACGGTTCTCGCCTGGCTCGAGCAGGATATCCATCTCGTCGCCGACGGTATCGCGTACCCAGTCAATATCACGCTTCATGTCGTAGTCAGTGTAGCCGGTGGCAATAATGGGCACTTTAGTGTCCAATAGTGGACGGATAGTGTCTTGCCATTCATGAGAGCTTGCGGGGTGGCCTAGACCGGGGTGGAAGAGAACAAAGGCGTCGAAGTATGGATCATATGGGTAAAAGGCCTGGGCGTTGTGCAAGGTGTGGAAGTACTCGACGTAAGTGGTGACCTTAAGCTGGTGGCTAATGCGGTCTTCAACAATAGCGCCAAAGGGATTCTGAGGAGTGCGGGGAGGAAGAGGATATTCATCGTCTCGGTTAGCCATGCTTTCTGGACCGATGAAGATCAGGTGGAAGGTTGAGCGGGGGAACAGCCAAGCTAGTTGCTGCCATACCTCGCGTGGCAGCGACGACTCGGCGCGAGCGCCAATACAGAAGAGGCGAACGGGAGGAGCGGTGGGACGAAGGCCCTTGATTCCGTCGCCAGCACCCGAGCGAGGAGGGTGCAATGTATATTGGAGGGCAGTGAAACTCTTGAGACCCTCGGGTGTGAGGCGGTTGCGCACGTTGTAGGGACTCAATTCGTGGAGGATACTGCCGACCGTGGCAGGGTATGTGAGGAGACGAGTAGCCTGGCGGAGACTGCGCTCGTCGTTGATGGCGTTGAACTCGCGCGAGTACAGCATGGTGTCCCAGTTGGTCAAGTTGACCTGAGCCTCATCGATCTGCGGGCCGGGGTATTCGAACTCGGGGAAGAAGCGGCCAGAGACGAGGTCGTGGTCATCCTCGTTGATCTCGCGCAGGGTATCGCAGATAGCCAAGTGGGCCTCGTAGTCGTCGGCCAAGTGCTCTTCACAGCATGCTACGGGAACACCACAGTCGGGGCATTCGTAGCGGACATGTGCTGGAGGCATAGTGCCTGTCTTTCGGACCTCAATGTCATCGGGACTAGTAGGCTGACGGGTTGCTGAGTGGTCCGGATGCGGGCAGTATGCATTTTGCTTGATAAAGGCGGCGCGCTTGCGGATGACAGGTGACGGCGAGTCGCTGAACGAGTGGAACAGGTTTCCGGGTTGGAGAAGTTCACGGCTGCGGTCGCCGGCGACGTCTTCGGGACTGTGTTGGATTGCAGGCGATTCACGGGACAATTGGGCGATCTGAGGTTTGGGGGCAGATGTCGACAGGCGCCTTCTGCTTCTTGAGATTCTCTTTGACGACGACAAGGCCGGCTGTGCCGATGTGGATACTGAGAAGAGACGGGTTGACGGTCTTAACCGCGGCAGAGCGATACGCGCAAGGCATTGCCTGCATGCTGAAGTTGACGACAAGGAAGCCATATTCCAGAGGATGTTCTCACAAAAGTGCTTCTGTTCGTTCCTGTTCCCTTCAACTTTCCGGCCGCTCAATGATGCAGCGATTCAAACGCGGGAGGCCCGAGCTCTCTTTCCATGTCTTGGCCCGGCGCCGATGCTGTGAGCGCGAGTCGACTTTTCTACAACCATTTATTATCATCTCGCAACTAGACTCCATTGTAGCTCGAACGCATCTTGGAAAAGCGCCTGATCTCTGCGCTTCTGCCTTCGCTCGCTTCTTGACTCCGGGTCGCCTCCACCCATCCTCTTCCGGCCTCATTCTCTCGGCGCAAATCCCAGAAGCAGCTCGCGCGCCTCTCCACGACCTTGACGATTCGACGACTATATACTATACCCTCCTTAGACCGAACGAGCGCCCTCGAGGGTCGCTCCCCACCCATCGCCCATCATGTCTATCACCTCCAACATGTCCATGTACTCGCTCACCCTGCAACCTGCTGGAGTCATCACCCATGCCATTGTCGGCAACTTTGTCGCAAGCAGGCCGAAAGAGCAGCAAGTCATCCTGGCTCAGGGTGAAAGACTGAGTCTGTTGACCATTGACAAGGACACCGATCAAATCCGCACAATCCTCACACACAACGCCTTTGGCATCCTGCGCAACCTGTCGTCCTGCAGAGTCCCCGGTACTCCTCGCGACCTGATCATCGTCTCCTCCGACTCTGGCCGTGTCTCCCTCCTCCAGTACGATGACGAGAAGAACCGCTTCGAACGCGTCCATCTCGAGACTTTCGGCAAGTCAGGCATCCGTCGTACCATCCCTGGCCAATACCTCGCCTCAGACCCCCGCGGTAGATGCTGCATGTTTGCCTCTGTCGAAAAGAACAAGGTCGTGTATATCCTCAATCGCAATTCGGAGCAACAAGTCACCATCTCCTCCCCTCAAGAAGTCAACCGTCCTCAGACTTTGACCTTCGACATCTGCCCTGTCGACACAAACTTCCAGAACCCCGTCTTTGCCGCACTCGAAGTCGACTACACAGACAGCGACCAGGACCCGACAAACGAATCATACGACATCCGCGAGAAGCTGCTCGTCTACTACCGTGTTGACCTCGGCCTGAACCACGTTGTCCGCGAATGGGCCGATGCTGTCGACTACTCAGCCAACAAGCTGTTCCCTGTGCCTGGTGGTCTCGATGGCCCCAGCGGTGTCGTTGTCTGCTCTCAAGGAAAGATCACATACCGTCATCCTATGCAGGAGGCCCACACTCTGGTCATTCCTCGTCGCAAGGGTGGTCTTGAGAACCCCGACCGCGAGAGACGCATTGTCGCTGGTGTCGTGCATCGTTTCAAGGCTGGCTTCTTCCATCTCCTACAGACTGAGGATGGTGACTTGTTCAAGCTGACCATGGATCTTGTTGAGGATGATCAAGGTCGTAAGACTGGTGAGGTTGCCAGCATTGAGCTTCGTTACTTTGACACATTCCCCATCGCCTCGACCATGTGCATCTTGAAGTCCGGTTACCTCTTCGTAGCAGCAGAGAACGGCGACAGCCACTTCTACCGCTTCCTCAATCTAGGAATGAACATCGACCCTCTTACCGACAGCACCGCTCAAGAGATCTCATACTTCTTCCCTCACGACTACGACAACGTAGATCAATCCGCCACTGTCCCTAGCATGCACCCTCAGCGAAAAACTGTGGTACAAGACATCACTGGTGGCGATGATTGGAAGATCTACACAACTGCCGGAACTGGTACTCGCAGCTCCTTCAAGGTTGTCAGCCATGGTTTGAGCGTCAGCGAGCAGACTCGTGCCGAACTGCCTGACCAACCCAATAATCTCTGGGTAGTGTCAGATGATCGTTTCTCAGAAGCGGACAAGTACATTGTATTGGGTTTCCGCGATGCCACTCTCTTCCTGGAAGTCGGTGAGAACACTCACGAAGTCTCTGACCACGGACTGCACAAGGAGGTCACAACGATTCACATGGGCCTCATGGGCGACACCGGTATCTTGCAAGTCTGGGATAGAGGTTTCCGCTTCTACACTGGACCTGATAGCCCACAAGAAGACTGGAAATGCCCTCCGCATCGCACAATTATCAAAGCTTCAAACAACCACCAACAGCTTTGTCTAGCACTAAGCTCTGGTGAGCTTCTATACTTCGAGGTCTCACAAGACGGCCGAAGGATTCAGGAGTACGAGCAAGGTGCCGACGTCTTGACTGTTTCAGGTGTTGTCCAAGCCATGAGCATGGGCGATGTTCCTGAAGGTCGCGTCAGATCTCCCTTCCTCGTCGTTGGATGCGACGACTCGACCATTCGCGTCTACTCCCTTGATCCCGGTGGTGAGATGCTCAAATCACAATCCATCCAATCCCTCACATCGCCTCCTCGCTCGATCGAGATTTTGCCCATGGAAGACTCGACCGGTATGACCACCTTTGTCCACGTTGGTCTCTTCTCCGGCCTGTACCTCCGTGCTGTCTTGGATGATGTTACTGGTGAACTCGGCGATGTACGATCACGTTTCCTCGGCGCCGACGAGGCCAAGCTCTACCCAGTCGCTGTCAATGACAGCCCCGCGGTGCTGGCCTGTGGTGCCAAAACCTTCCTCTCATACCCACATCCTGAGACCAAGGAGCTATTGCTCACCCCTCTCGACTACCACTCATTCAACTGCGCTAGTATGCTGAGATCTAGAGTTGCCGGTCGCAAGGGCCAAACATCTGTCAGACAGTCAATTGTCGCATTACGTGGCGCAGAAATCTTTGTGTTCAGCATCGGAGATACCTCAAACAACATCCTCACAAAATCCATCCCTCTCAAACACACCCCTCGCGATTTCTGCAGACACCCGGAATATCGCTACTTCTCCGTCATCCAATCAGATCAGAATGTCCTCAGCAAGCAGGCCAGAGAGACGCTACTTGCTGATCCGACAAGATCAGAAGAGGACAAGAAACAGATGGGCCCGAGCGACCAATTTGGCTGGCCACGAGGACCTGGATGGGCTTCATGCATTCAAGTCGTCGACCCGACAGCTGAAGATGAAAAGGAAGGCGTCGCATACACGGTTGACCTTGACTCAAATGAGGCTGCTTTGTGCTGTGATATGGTACCATTTGAGAACCAAGACGGCGAAGTATTCTTGCTTGTTGGTACCGGCAAGAACATTCCTTCTGGTGCACCAACACCGAGCTCGCCCAAATCGACTGGCTCAGTACACGTATACCGAGTGCTAGATCCTGGCAACGAGCTTGAACTTATCCACAAGACCGACTTCGACAAGCCGATTCGTGCGCTTATGCCCTTCCAAGGCCGTCTAGCGCTCGGTGTTGGCAACGAAGTCTTCATTTACGATCTCGGTATGAAGGCCCTACTGCGTAAGGCTCGTTGCCGTGTACCTGGTACACAGATCATTGGCATGAAGACACAAGGATCGCGTATCGTCGTTGGTGATGTGCAAGAATCCGTTTCTTACGTCGTCTACAACCACAAGGACAACAAGCTCACACCATTCGCTGATGATGTTATTGCTCGTTGGACTACTTGCTTCACAATGCTCGACTATGATACTGTAGCTGGTGGTGACAAGTTTGGTAATGTTTGGGCTGTGCGTTGTCCAAAGTCTGCCTCCGACGAAGCAGACGAACCTGGCGCAGCATCATTCCTCGCCAACGAGAAGGCATATCTCGGCGGCACACCTCACCGTCTCGCATTGCAGTTCCATGACTTCGTCCAAGATATTCCCATGTCGATGCAGAAGACAACGCTCGTCCCCGGTGGCCAAGAAGTGATCTTCTGGGCTGGTCTGCAAGGCACACTCGGTGTCTTCGTTCCTTTCATGGACAGAGAAGACGTCGACTTCTTTGGCAGCTTGGAGCAACACTTGCGCACTGAAGACCCACCGATCTGCGGACGCGACCATCTCATGTACAGAAGTTACTACATTCCTGTCAAGGGCTGTATCGACGGTGATCTCTGTGAAAGATTCTTCCTGCTGAGCAGAGACAAGAAGGAGAGAATCGCTGGTGACCTGGATCGCACAGTCAGAGAGGTTGAGAAGAAGATTGGTGAGATGAGAACGAGAGTTGCATTTTAAGCGAGACCTACCATAGATAGGATGTATCATGTGTACGAAAAGTATATTACGTGTTAAATTTGACCTCTGCCCTGTCGTGATGAGAGCGCCGTTGGAGTCGGAATTCCCGTTGCGTCATGTCTTGTAGACAGGGTGGTCCCCTATACAAGCATCAAGAGCATGTTTTTGCTTGTCGCGACTCGCACACCATACTTTCTAACATCCAATCATTACATGCCGGATCTTGAGATAGTTGGTCCTTTGCCTGATGCAACAAATGACTGGTGACATAGGTATACGATGAGTTATGTTGAAAATTGATATTCCGGACTATGATTTTTGGAAGACCGCCACAAAAGCAACATAGATTATCAGACAATTTGATTTGAACGCCAATATTTCTTCGCGAGCACCCAGAAGCTCATGTAAGCTCTGCGTACAGATGCACATATAGTTATGATATTTATCTCATACCCTTATCGAGTAGCTGAAATAGCAAGTATCCTGTCACATCGAATACTGCCGTCGGCAATTCGACGAGGGTGGCACCTCATGTATATAAGCCGAGCTTGGCGTCTCGTTGACCCGGCAACATCGTCTGCAGTTGCCAGACTTTGTCCTCTTCCGATCTCGAATTGCGATCAGACATATCTGCAGCATCAATCACCCACAAGATGCTGGACAGACTCCCCAATGAGATCCTTCATCTGGTCTGTAGGGAACTCGCAACCACACCAGACCTTATCCATGCTATAAAAGCTCAAGAAAGCAAACGGCATCTGGATCAATGGAACGCGCTTGCCCGGCTATGCAAAGTCTCGCGACAGATGAGACATGTCGCCGAACCACTTCTCTACCAAAACTACGCAAAACCCGACTCCGCATCAAATCCTGTTGCCCACTACTCTTTTCGAAAGTATCTCACAACAGTGCTCAAACGACCAGAACTTCTACAATACGTTCGCTCCTTCTACATCGGCTCCTGGAGACAATATGCCGATGACTTATCACAATTTGCTGCGGAGAGCAGGTTCGCTGCTTGCACTGCCCGCGTCTGCGACACGCATTTTTCTCCCGAGTTGCATGGGCTATACGACAGATATGCGAAGACAGCAATTCTTGGTGAGGCATGGAAGGAAGCTCTTGATGCTGGTGAAGAGGTTGCGGAAATTGCGCTCCTCATGAGCTTGACACCAAATCTGGAGCGCATTGAATTTTCCATGCCCTGGCTGGATCTCCAAAGTGACACCGCCCCTCAATTTTTCTGGCCGAATTTACTTGTGGAGTCTGAAGAATGGAATCCGTCCAGTCACTTCCACCGGCTAGAGGCTGTGACGGCGCACAAAAGAAACATGGAGCCAGGCTTCAACTGGGATGTCGTGGCTGGATATGAGATTGATTCGCTCCTACCTTTCATCGGGCTTCCCAAGCTACGTATCTTCTGGGTAGAAGATGATGACACTGGTCTGTACCCGACTCGTTTGGAAAGGTATCCGCTCAACAACCAGGAGTCACATTTGTCGGATCTTGTTTTGATTCCGTCAAGCATCCATCCAGCCAAGCTCCTGCAGATTCTCAAGCGCTGTACCAAGCTCGAAGCATTTTATGCAGATTTCCGAGAAGAACAAGACAACTTCGTCCCAAACTTCTCGTGGGACACTATCGCTCAGGCCTTGAGCGGAAGTCAAAGTACTCTCAGAGAACTTGACCTAAGCTGTGATTTGCGGTCCCAATTAGCTACCGAAGCGGACACAGAGGCAGAATTCACCTGCATCTCTATAGGATCACTTCGCAAGTTCACCTCGCTCGAGACGCTCCATGTTCTGCAGACAACTTTACTAGGCTTCGAAAACATGGCAGATGAAGTGGAATTGGCAGTACCTGCCCTGCCATTCGATGAGATGTTGCCAAGCAGTTTACGAAGTCTCAAGATTGACATGTGTACTTTGACAATTGTGCCTTATCTTGAAAGACTTCTGGTCAAGGTCGAGGAAAAGTTCCCAGATTTTGGAGAGCTACAGCTAAGCGAGATTGACTACAGAGAATTAGATGTGGAAGGATACCCGTTAGATCAGCGCGAGGCTTTGATCGAGGGTATGAAAGTCCGGCTCGAACGTCTAAAGGAGGGGTTTATTCAGGCAGGTATCAAGTGGATTCAGTGAGCTTGCCATTTGGATATGCTGCATCTTCTTGAGACAAAAACACAAGCTCTGAAGCAGAACTTGACAACGACTCATGTAACTTCCACTTGATATGCACAACTGTCGATCACAGTGGGGCAATCTTTCTGGACAACTTTCACTTCATGTGAGGTTGGACGACTCTCATACAGCATATAATTGCCGTCTCATCGAACCGACTTCTACAGTGGTTGTTCAAGCGAGATGGGTGACATCAACAATAAAGATGTCGTTGTCCGCCCTGCAAAGGACCTCGAGGAAGCAACCCAGCTGTGGTGGCCGTTGATGACATCTTTGGGATGGGTGAGTTAGTTCATGCCATTGTGGCGCGGAGGGAAAAAACAAAGGTTCTGACTGTCAGGAATCTCTAGAATCGTTCATATCATGATCTCGAATCCTACATCTCAGCATCACAATCTCGAGGTTTGCTTGTTGCGGTACCTCACGGCTCTGACGAACCTGTGGGGCATTGCGCGGCCACAATCTATGACAATTCCACTGGTTGGGTGTCACTGTTTGGTATAAAAAGTCGCTTCCCACGCTCTGATACGTGCTAACAAGCTGCAGTTGTGCAACCCACAAGCCAAGGAAAAGGCCATGGCAGAGCTTTGTTCGATGCAGTATTGCAAGAGTTCAGAGACAACAACACTTCAATCATCGGACTGGACGCAGTAGTCGAACAAAAGGCTACATACGAACGTCGAGGTTTTGTTGAGTCTCCGCTCGGCAAACTTCGCTGTATGTCTTGGGACATTCCAACCAATATTGATCATATCGCATCACATGACCCGGACACGAGCTTGCAACTAGTTGACATCAAGGACGTCCCACACCACCTTCTGGCAAAAAGTGATCTCGATCATACTGGCTTTGAACGCAAACATCTCTGGAGTGAAAAGTTTTTCAGTAGATCCGATCTGTTCGGGTTTGCTCTGGTCAATGGAAACAACGTGAGCGGAACTGAAGACATCTGTGCTTGGACTATCGCGCGTCAGGTTCCTCAAGGATTCCGCTTAGGTCCCGTGTATGCGGTGGACCAAAAAGCTGCACGCACGATCATACAGAGCGCGATGGAGCACGCGATACGAAGGATTGAAAATCCCTCAACCAACTCGGCAATGTCACATCCAAGAGTAGCAAATCCGGGTTCCCATACTGTAACGGCGGAGATCTGGGATGGCAATCCTCATGCTGTGAAGCTTTTCGAAATGCTGGGGTGGAGCACTGTCGGTGTGGATTACCATCGTATGTGGCTCGATGGAAAGTCCACACCGCAACAGGCCGAAGGTGGGTTAGCATACTCTGGCATGTACGCCATATTCGACGCCGCCATCGGTTGATGGGGTATATCGCAGGCGATATGGGGTACTCAACCTGCGACCGTGGACGTTTTCTCGTACCTTGCTCAAGACTCAGGTCCACGTTGTGCAGAAAACAGCTCGCTCCAGCGCACAAGAATGTAAGAATAGAATCAATACAAACAGGAATAGTTGTATCAAGATGGCTCAACAAGACGATCCTGCTCGATCACTACCTCGCATGCAGCAAGAAGAGCCTTAGAGAGAGCGTCATTGTCTTACTCAACTGCTCGCGATAGGATGAACATCTCCGTCGCGAGCAACGGGGACGGCGGAGCACAATCCTACGCCCGTACAAGTAAACAGTAGTGTTGGTTCCTGCAGCGGGACAAGAGGCGAAGAGTTTGGACGATGGGAGCAGGAGCCAATAGTTTCAGGATCTGCAGGTGCGTTCCTGCCGCGATGACGCATCATCATATCGATCGACATGTGATTTTGCTCGTTCCTTATGTACTGTACGAGGGATCGGAGGATGGAGACACAGGTCAAGAAGCAATAAACTAACGTTTCTCGCCAAGCTTTATGGCATGGCTGGGTTGACAGGGCGGGATTCGGGAGATCTGCCAGACTTTGCTGCAGGGCCTGCGTGCTTCTCTCGACATCACCTCGTGCTCTGAATTTCACCCAATTCTCCATCATATGCTTTTCGCATATACACATCATGAACGCCTCTTTCGCCTTGCGTTTCTGTTGTCCGTTGCGACAGTTCTACCCGCCATCTTGCGGCGCAGCATATTTGTGTGATGGCAGTTGATGGGCTTACGCATGTCTTGCCCGTCTCAATCTGAAAGTCGCAACGTTCGCAGAGAAATTTATCGATTTGGCAACGGTCTCCATCTTTAGCATCCAGGTCACAACGGTAAGTCAACTGTTTCCAAGGGCTACCACCTTTTTCTCGAGAGGTTGGTAAAAACAGCGAACCTTCTTTATCGGTGCAACTTCCATCAGCGAGCTGTATATAACCAGGCTTCAGCATCCAGTTCAAGCCACCTTCTTTCTCATCACCATCGCTTTCGCTATTAACCCACTTTCGTTCAGGGGGACTCTTGTGTTTGTATAATTAATATCCGGACTAACAACAACATTCGACAACAATAATAATGCCTTCCTTCATCTCCGCAGCCGTCGCTGCCCTGTCGCTTTCGAGCCTCGCCTCTGCCAATGTGGCATACCGCCGCCAGGAGCAAGGCTTCAACAGCTCTAGCAGCGCTTCCAGCCAGCTGTCTACCCGCGTCCCTGTGCCAATTGGTACCGGAAGCTCCAGCATCATCGGCACTAGCTCCGCTGTGAGCAGCTCCGTTGCTGGTGGTGTCAACCCTGGTTCAAACAGCACCGCTACTGCCACTGGTGGTTCCTCTGCTACCCGCACTGGCTCCAACCCTTCGGCCACCGCCTCCGGTTCTACCCCCGACTCTTTGACCATCAACGGAGTCACCTTCTCTCTCGAGGTCAACATCACCTACTCTGGTGTTGAGATCGACCTTGCCATCCAGCTCACCAAGAGAGCCGATGAGACCCTTCCTCAGTGCCTTACCACTTGTGCCGCAAACACCGAGTGTGTTGGCACCGCCTTCAACAACAACACCGAGACTTGCACCTTCTTCAGCTCCATTGATGCCGCCTCAAGACGTGCTGCCCCCGGCGTCACCTTCGCCACTGTCACTGGCCGTGCCAACAACTCCACTTCTTCCGCTGCTGGAAACGGTACCTCCTCCACCAGAGGTCCTACTTTCCCTACCTCCACTCGTACCAACAACGGTACTTCCGTGACCGCCACCCCCAACAACCCTGGCACCAACGGCACCTTCCCTAACGCCGAGTCGCTCATCTGCCCTACCTACGATGATGAGGTCCTTCTCAACACCGATGGTAGCCAGTACCTCATCCGCTGCGGTCTTAACATTGACGGCACCGTCATTTCTGTCCGCAAGGCTCGCATGATCAGACGCCAGGCCACTTTCGGCAACGACTGGATCGTTGACTGCATTGACACCTGCTCTGCTCTTGGTAACTGCGTCGGTACCTCGTACAACTCTGTCCAGGGTACTTGCACTTTCTACAGCTCTGTTGACGGTCTCGTTGCCGATGCCAACACCGATTCTGCTATCCTCGTCAACGAGGCTGGCGATGTTCCCTCCGCTACCCCCGTCGTTTCTACCGTGACTTCCACTGCCAACGGTGTTCTTACTACCATCACAACCACCCCTATGACCACCTCGACCGTCTACTCCACCACTACCCGTACCATCCAGTCTTGCGCTCCCGGTGTTCCTTGCGCTGGAGCTCAAACCGTCACTGTAAGTTTTCCCACATCCCATATGCTTGGCGCTGCAAGATTGGGTATATTTGCCGAGGCCTCAAAATCTCCTCGGCATAACTTCCCTCTTTCTTTCGCAGCACCTCGAAGCATTTTATACCATAACTTCATCATGAACACTATGCTAATTGGAAAAATAGGAAATTGTTGTGGCCTACACCACCGTCTGCCCCGTCTCTGCTGTTCCTACTGGTGTCGCTACCGGCGGCGCTGGTGCCACCATCACCAAGGTCTGCACTGCATGCGCATACCAGCCTACTGTGGTCACCGTCTACCAGTGCCCCACCGCTCCTGGTGCTCCTGGCGCTGGCAAGCCTACCGCTGTCGCCACCAAGACCATCTCCGTCCCCGTCCTTAACGGCCCCACCGGCGCTTTGATGACCTCCACCGTCTACCAGACCCAGGAGCACGTCACCACCACCTGTGGCGCCAACGGATGCGGCAAGGCTACCGTTACCGCCGTGGTCAGCCTCTACACCACTGTCTGCCCCGTCAGCTCTGGAGCTTCTACACCCGCTGCTAGCAACCCTGGATCTTCGGCACCTGCTCCTTCATCATCTGAGGCTGTCTACGTTCCTGGCACCACCAAGCCCGCTACCACTGAGACTCACCCCGCCTCGACTGTTCCCGGAACCACCAACGAGGCCACCACCGTCCAGCCCTCCACCAAGGCTGCTACCACCGAGACCAAGCCCGCCACCACCGTCAAGGCTTCTTCTTCCATCGTCCAGTACAACCCCTCGAGCACCACCTCCGGTGTTGTTCAGTACACTGGTGCTGCCGTCAAGAACGGCATGGGCTTCGCCGCCGTCGCCGCCGGTGTTGCTGCCCTCGTCCTCTAGATTTGAGGGTTTTCAATTCACGATGCCTTTGATGCGTCTGGCACACATCACTCTCCTTAACGCCAACCCAAACCCAAATGTTCGAATATTCTCGGCGCCTTCTCAAAAAAGAGCTGGCTGCTTCTGGCTTCCGAGCCTTTTGTAATAACCCATTTATCACTTATTTCTTTTGTTGTCATATGTAAACTATACTTGGGAGGATAGCTGGATAGCATGGGTTGTAATACCCCCCTTTTGTTCTCACTTTTAGATAGTCATATCGAGATCTGCTGTTATCTCGGATTAGAAATTTATAAAGAACATTTTCTGATACTCTGATTTTCCATTTCTCTCACTCAATCTTGACCGGAAGTATGTTATTCGAGAGGCCATGCGACACCCTCATTCGGCTAATTCAAGGATGTGTTTGGTGGGTACCTGCAGGTGTCACAACAGAAAAGCTATGTCCGGCGAAGTACTGTCGCTAGGAAGTTACAGCTACTACAATTCAGCCAAACGTGAGGCCGCTGAGTATATTACGAAGGAGAACTTCATGCAGTGGATCAGATTCCGTGACGGAGATCAGGAGCCGGAGGAGCAGAGAGCCCATCAAACAGAGTTGTTGTCTCAGCAGCTTGAGAGACAGGGCTGGGGAACTTTCCATGTCTCTTCTAGAATGGGTTGATATGCATGATCATCTAGATGAGGGATGTAGTATTCAAGTGATAAAATATCATAGACCATTCGCTCCTGAGTCTTGACC
>ERZ794946.457-NODE-457-length-16492-cov-4.487559_pt1 | contig 16492 bp, 11 predicted proteins | sample MGYA00433072_ERZ794946 | MGnify/ENA primary metagenome ERZ794946 (study PRJEB30137, sample SAMN04331413) | food metagenome | isolation source: Y3 must sample point D1 replicate A | place: Australia: South Australia | collected 2014 ...
AGTGGTAAACATATAAAGAAATCTCGAGTAATCACACGAGAATGAAGCAGCATCGGTAACAGTGCTGTGATAACACATTGTGGAGAATAGAAGCAAATGATCCAAACCGCTCTTTCCTTTTGGCTTCCCTCTCTTGCGCTCGTCCCTTTCCCTTATACTGTCGAAACGTGGCTGGGTTGTTGTAAAGTAAAGTGTATATATCCTATTTGACAGAGTCGGATGTCAACGATCATTTGCTTTCGACACTTGAGTATCTCCATCCGCATCTTTCCTCTTCCCAACTGAGCTACCCACCTTGCTCTCGAGTTTCTATACACTTGTTTTCATGTATCCATCAGTGGAATATTTCCCCACGCGGTCATGACTCTGTGGACTCGAGACGACGATGATAACAATAGCTTTTGGGGACCAAAGGTCAAGGATACCTCGAACTGTTACGCGTTCGGCTCTAGGCTAAGTACAGTAGCTCCGATAATTGTTCTTGGATCCGTGGTTGGTGGAAAGGAAAGAAGGTTCGTGCAATTGTTTGTTGGGGCGACCCTGGTAGACACGCTTCGTATGAGGTATGCCAGGATATCTCGTGCTTTGCGGTATACAGAGCTTTCCGATATGATGATGTGAGACTGAAATGAACACCAAGAGCCATGATGGACGGAATGATGATGTCAAGAAGTTGCTAGTCGTTCTTTTGGAGCTGCATGGACGATTCCTTTGGACGCACAAGCTCAATGATATGCGAAGCAAGAAATAAAAAGTTCGTTTGGATGGATGTGTATTAATCTTTGAAGCTATCTGATGCTATGGTAACGCTATATACCCTATAAACTAATCTGCTCAGGAGAAGAATACGACGACGGTAGGAGACAACATTTTTCTGCCTTGAAGGTGGAGGAAATCGTGAGTAGTATCGTGCTCGTTCAGTTCGTTCCCGACTTTTCCCCTGATATAAAGATAGGTGAGAGGAGTTGCACACCTGAAATAAAGAAAACCTGAAGAACGAGCCATGGGGGTATCAAAGTATGTCAGTCTTTTTTGTTCTTTTCATTGATGATATTCGTTGCTGATGAGCTGGTCGTATAGGTGTTCATGCTTTCTCGCCATTGTGCTCGACTTCGAAGCCACTATGCTTCTGGCGAAGCGCTTTGGCAAGCATGAGCTCTCTCATCCAGTCGATGCGCTCGTTGCTGTTGGTAACAGCGAAGTGGTGGGTCTTGCCATGTGCCAACTTGACTCTGTCGTTGCCACTGGGCACGAGCTGGAAAGAGAAAGCAGCAGCGGAGTCGAGGTCTTTCTTCTTGTCGCCGAGCTTGAGGTTTTTGAGGGCAGCTGTAATCTTGTTATTGGAAGGCGTGGATGCACAAGCGACGCTATAGTCGTCAACGTCGATGCTGTCGAGCATGAGGGCGGAGAGTCGATTGCTCTCGTGCATAGCGAGCTGCGTACCATGGAGACGGAAATGGGCGTTCTGCCACTCATGACGCAGGAGCTTTGTCTTGCGTTTCTTCATATAACCAGCATGTGAGACATCAGTGCCGTAGGTAGCTTGCATGTGGGCTTTCTTCATCTCCTTTTGCTTAGCCTTGTCGACGACGTGAATCAGCTTGGACGGGGATCGCTGGATGGCGGTCGTGGGTGAGAACACGGCATTCTCGTCAAGAGCGGGCAGTTGGTGGGAGGGCTGGCGACGGAATTCGGTGCGCGTGTGCTCTCGGTATTGCATATTGGGTGGAACCGATTGGCTGGTGTCACGAGAGATAGGACCCAGGGGGACTGCCGTGACGGGAACGTCCATCTCAGACGCAGGAGTGCCATGGCGATAGATTTGATTGCCTCCAGGCGAGGCGGCTGCACTGCGGCAAGGAGACATGATTGTCTCGGCAGGCGAGAAGACGTTGGGCATGCCTAGCCAAGGGTTGGCACTGGCAGAGCGAGGAATAGCAAGCTTGGGCAGATGCTTGAGATTCTCATGTGGTTCCTGTGTCAGGGAAGGACGTTGAAGAGAAGGATATGCTTGTTGATGAAGCGGTGGGAACATCTCAAAGGCATTGCCGGGAAAGGTATCGAGAGGAGGAGTCGGCGGTGCCTCAACCTGCGCCTGACCTACATGTTGGAAGTTGAGGAATTGCTTGACGTTCTCCTGAGGATCCCGGCTCTGGAGTTGAGAAAGCATGTTCTCGTGAAGTGCGAACGCGGGGAGTTGTCCTGGTCCAAGGAGATCAGAGGAAGCGACGATCGAAGGCGGCATGTTCTCCGAAACCGGTCGAGTCGCAACTCCCGTCGAAGGCGAAGCCTCTTGGTGACGGTGTACGTTTTCCAACACTTTGTAGGCAGTAGCTGCGTTACCGGGATCGCCTGTAATCAATATTTGACCTCCATGATCCGGACTGATCGGCCAGCCTTGCTGATCTCGAATACGAGCAAAGAGTCTTTGTTGTTTGCGCCACTTGGGACAATTCTCGCCTTTGGGGCAGTTGTGTTCTCTGGGCATTAGCTGTTCGATGGCGACAATCGAGACCGACTCTGCAGGTGTGATGACATCGTCATGATGGCGATTCTTCCGACCACGGCGTTTCTTATGGCGGACGGGAGTGACTGGTGTCATATCGTCTTCCAGAGAAAGAGCAGGTAATGCTTCTCTAGGAATGTCCCCATCTGATTTGGATCTGATGTTGGTTGGAGGGCGGGAGATATCCTGGAATGGTGTTGGCACAGGACTTGGACCTCTCTCACCACCTCTCAGATTCTGTATAGCGTTCCAAAGTTGATGGCGTTTGCCAAAAGACTCGATTTCCAGTTCCTTCAGATTCTCAAACTCAAGCTCTACCAAGATTGTTCCGTTAATGTCATGCTTCTCGAACTTGTCGACAACCTCGTGAGGGAGCCCAGTCTCGAGCATCCAATTTAAGACATCCTCGGTTGTCCATCTCTCGATACTATAGGGCGAAGGAGATTGGAGTACTGCATCAAGACCTGGAACATATAGATCTTGAGGTGAGAAGGCGAACTCCTGAGGCGAAGCAATAGTGGCTTGTGGCGGCAATTCCATGGTCTTTGGAAATAGTGGAGACATTTGCAAAGCGTAATCGAAAGCAAACTCGGCAGAAGACTGGGAAGCACGGAACAAGTGTGGGCCTTTTGGCCCTTCTACAGGCTTTCCATAGACTGTGAATGGGCCGCTACGTTCAAACTGTATATCAGAACGAGGGGTCAAAGCCTCCTCAAATGAGGAAACAGTGGTTTGACTCCGTCGTCTGCTGTCAAACTGTGCCGTGATTAGTGTCAAGATGGAGCGTGAAGATCCGTGAATCACTCACTGAGTCGAAGCTAGGCTTTGGAGAGTTTTCTTCGAACAAACTCTCATCGTCATCCACATCAGTCTCATATATTTCAGTGGCTTCAGAGATAGGTCGAGCATAAGATGTCTTGGATGGGGTCGAGAAGGGTGTTCTGAGTGTCTGAGGCTGTGAACCCTGAACACCCACGTGAACGGCGTGTGTCATGGCCAGCTTGACTCGTCAGCCAATGTCTTGGATCCGGAAGAATGCATTTCACCTACCATGACGAACAAAGTAAAGGGTAACAACCAAACGTCAAGCAAAATCCAGATGAAACGACAGTTGACACCGTTGCCAGTGAGATATTCTATAGCGTGCGGTTCGTGACACGAAGACGACGGCGAGACTGAAGTTCGGGTCTTCGCGCGGTAGCAATATGGAAGGCTTTTGTAGAGATAGCCGTTGCGTGAATGGGAGGTACACTATCCCGTATCCTCCTGTGTGCGTCCCCTCAGTGTGACCAGCCATCGTAGCGGGATCAATAGGCGTCAATGGAATTGGAGCGGTTGGCCAAGTGCCTGCAGATGGATAGATTACACACCTATCCTAGGCCGGTTTCGGATCTGATGTTATCCATTGGACGCCATTGAACCTGCAGCGAGCCATCTTGTGGTGGGAGTGATAGGGATTTAGGTCGCCTATGCGCGTACATGCAACGATTGATTGGCTCCATAATCTTGGTCAAGTTTTTGGCTGAGCGAAGAATAGATAAGTCAATTGTGGCCTGCATCGGAATAGCTAGCCATGAAATGAGACATATGCCGTGCAACCTGAGCAGTCTTGGATTTCGAGACCAGTCGCGTAGAACACCCCGCCACACGTGCAGAAGCAATATGCATAAGGTGCTCCCATACAGCAAACACTGCAGCGATCACGCTGTCGCAAGAACCTGGTAAGCGTCGCACATGGTCACAATGCAAGGGGGAAGGAGAAAGCACACATCTGGTGTGGCCTCAACACGAGCGGTGAACCTGCAGCGAACAGGCTCTGTCATGAAGCATATTCTGCTGTCTCTCAATGCAGTCAAACACTTCGAGCGAGTCTGGCCAACATACCTCGCTACGTAGGACCTCTCCAGTCGCAAGACTAATCTTGAGCCCCGAGAAAATGATTGAAACAAATTGGTCTGCGAATGGCCGAGCCTTGGACGGGGAAGTGCGCGTGACTCGATGGCTAAAGCCAGTCCTGAGCACTGGAAACCAATAGAGGCACGAAGCCGGGATTTTCAATGCTGAATGGTGAATTATTGGACTCAGCGAGCCGCCCGAGTAGACTGGAACTTCACGGCCGCTCAAACGATAGAACTCTGGCCGGCACCACGCAGCCGTATGCAAACTCCTTGTTCGCAAGGACTGATTTCAAAGGGCCATTCTCGACGGAACCTCGAGTTGAACCAAGACGTCGGAAAAGCAGCACCAATGGAGGCAAGTCACATATGATATCGGAATCCTAACGCATGAGACACTGAGGTTCCTGCATGGTGGTCGTTGAATAAATGAGTGTGCCGCAGCAGAGTCAGCAATCGCATGCCGTGTCGTCAGCCAAAAACAGGGTTCGATTCTTCTGACGGGCCGATGCCGCTAGCTGCTCCATCTGATTGGCTGACCGCGCTCGGCTTTGGCGCGAACAGCACATCAATCACAGCGAGCTGCTGCACATGCCTCCAGGTTCATCACATCCGTCAGCAAACCCCAACCACTCATTCCAGTTTCCTCATGGGATCATGCCAGCCAAGCGCGTGGGCAGATCGGCAAAGTTTGCAAAACCAAGACCCCGAGCGAATTGAACAGAGAGCCATGGTCCATGGTGAAGATCTCATGCGCCTCGATGGTATCACCATACACCGCCATCTGCTAAAATGCCAGAAGAATGACCAGAATACCGAATTTCTCAGTGTACAACCAACCTGGACGCACTTTTCATCATATAGGTAATGAGGCACAGAACTCGGGACATCTATGCGGACGATATGCAGCGTTGATCAGGCCTCTCGACATCTCCACTTCTCAGCGATGAAGCCCAAACATTTGCCGACGCTTTGACGTTGAGTTCTTGCGGCTCATTGCGAGCGGGGATCATCTCGCAAGTCCCTCGACTCGAGCTGTCAAGTTGAACTTTAACCTGCATCTTCACCCTCCAGTCTTGAGGCCTTTCTTATTGGTTGACGAGTGGATAAACCTATGTCAAGGGCCCTTAACGACGATTTACTATTTCTTTGAACCACTCAACGAACAAAAAACCGAGGGTGAGTCTTTAGGATTCGATTGGGCATTCAAGATCTCATCCGAGATCCCCAAGATTCGTCAATTCTTCCGGCAATAACCAGACTGCATGTGCATCACGTTGTACGACAATGCGGCTCAGCGCACCATGTCACTGTCTTGTCCGACAAGCATGGCTCCTGATGGCGCACAAGAATAGTGTTAGCCGATCTGTTCACCTCCACTGACTCGGCCCATGTCGGTCCCGTGCCACATGAATGCAGATAACCAATCGCAATCGTTGATGCCCTGCATATCGCATGATTAGCTCTTGTTCTGGACAGTACTCTTAACCCACATTGTTGAGCAGTCTAAGAATAGATGCGGTGATATTTGGTGCCATTCTTCCAGGTTTGGGCATATAAGGTACTTGTCTCCTCTTGCACTTGACCATAGCCAGCAATCGCAGGACGACTTAATACACTTTTCTCTCTTCTTTTTGTCCCCTTTCCCTCTCCTCACTAGCCAGGCTGGTCCAGGCTCCTTTTGCGCTATCATTTAATCACGAACCGGTTTTACGCCACTACATTCTCTCCCAGTCCTCTGGTCCCCTACCAGCCCTCGATCAACCTTTATCCTTGATTGGGTTGCCTCATCATTTGCTGTACATATAGATCAAAGATGTCGTCGTCAATCACTCCAGCAAACTCCAAATCTAACACCAAGATGGCTGCCTCAAAAGATGCAAAGTCGAATGCCTCAAAGATGCATCGCCGTTCACGTACAGGTACGTTGATAGCATTCTGTTCCTAGATTGAGCACGGCCCATACTGACCCCGGATCTACAGGCTGTTACACTTGCCGTCTTCGCAGAAAGAAGTGTGACGAGGGAAAGCCCGGTTGCAAAGCATGCACTCATCTGGGTGTCCAATGTGTTTACAAGCGTCCCATGTGGTGGAGCAACACTGCCAAGCGCGCAGAACAGAAAGAGTTGGTCAAAGACAGAATCAAGTTGACACAAACTGCAAAGAAGGCCAAAGATGCAAGCACTCCTCCTCCAAGTCTCTGCAAAACCGAGACTGGTTCAGATTCGAAGCCTTCATCACGAACGCCCTCTGTCTGTACACCTTTTGCTCCAGAGATCAACTTTACGCAAGTCTCGCCCGAAGGTTATTTTGCTCTTCCCCCGCCAGAGGCACTCATGTCGCATCCTCCGTACCCCATGTTCTCCCCTTATGAAGTTGACATCAAGACTGAACGCCAAATCTTCATTAACGATGTCCCCACTCGACGCGACTCGACCATCTCCACATTCAGTACCTTTCAACCACCGCCAATGGGATCAAGCTGTCATGGCTTCGCTCCGGAAAGCTGGGTGCAACAAGATTACTTCGAGATGCAACAAGAATCATTCACAGAGGAGCCTGTCAACTTTGAGTTTTTCGACTTGCCGCATGGAAAAACTGCACCAAATCATGAGACCGTCATTGAGGTAGACGAAGCCGACAAACCTCTGCTCAACCATTTCATCCAAAAGGTTTCGAAACTCATCTTCCCCATCCTCGATGCCAACCAGCACAGTTCCACTCGCTCAGACATCATCTTGCCTGCACTTGAGACCAACAAAAGCTATCTGCATTGTTGCTTGAGCGTGTCAGGTCTTCATAAGAAATCCACCGAGGACGTTCCTTCAGAAGAGATCGACGAGCATATTCTGCGACATCGCTATGCAGCGATATCCGAACTATGCGCGGCGTTAAATGAAGACAAGAACCATGCTCAAATCCTTGAAGCCACTCTGGGCATGATCTTTTTCCAGTGCTCTGTAGGTCGAGCGACGGATACGATCCCCGACATACCGTGGCATCAACACTTCCAGGCTGCTTCCGACCTTGTCGATCGCCTTGAACTCCCGACTACTGTCATAGCAGCGATGCAATGTGGCGATGTGTCGCGTCCTCCTTTCAACATGGCCCTCACGGCTTGGATCGATATTCTTGGAGCGACTATGCTTGGACGCTATCCGCGATTTGCCGACACATATCGTGACCTCAACATTGGCAAAGGTAGCGCTGGCTTGTCGGAACTCATGGGTTGCGATGACAACATCATGTTCTTGATCTCGGAGATTGCTTGCCTTGAAGCTCACAAGCTTGAAGGCATGGATGATCTGGTGCTTTGCGACTATGTCAAGATTCTTGGACATAGCATTGGCTACTGTGAACCAGGACCCGGTGCAGTGAAGAGCGCCTTTTCCGGTACTGGAGCCATCAAGCCCAAGCAACTTAGTATCAATGTGACAGCGGCTTTTATGTACGCCGCTCGCATCTACCTTTGCTCACTCGTGCCTGGCTTCAGACTCGACGATCATAATGTGACCAGCTTGGTCAGCGCATTCTGCAATGTCATGGAGTACATCCCGGCTGGACCGGAAGGCCACGACCGTTCACTGGTCTGGCCATTGCTCGTAGTTGGATCAGTATCTTTGCCCACATCATCCTTCCGCAGCATGTTTGAAGAACGCTGTTCGCGCTTGGGCGAGGCAGCCAGCTTTGGCTCCTTCGGTCGTGTTCGCGAGCTTTTCAAGGATGTCTGGCTGCTGGTCGACAGTGAAGCAGCCATCGGAAGCTACCAGAACGTCTCCTGGCGAGACGTGATGAGGCAGAAGGAATGGGACTTTCTGTTGATCTGAAACTCCCTTTTCATCCACCTTGACGGTGTGATGAGTCCCCCTGCTTGTCCTGGTCTGGTAACTTTCCCCTTTTAATATCTGTACATATGGCGGATTGTTCACGAAGTCACGATATACCCCGGTCGCCGCATCAGAGCGGTGCAACACATGTAATGGAACAAAGTGTGTTTTGTTCTGTTTTTCTTTCCTTTGATTCTCTCATGGCAGTTATACCCGCAGCCGGTTGAAGGCATGTCATTCTGCCTGACATGGTCGTCTCGTATGAAGGAATATAAACGAGCTTGGCAGTCCAAGCATTCTACTTTATAGCTCTGGGCAGAATTTACAAAGGCCAAACAGCAACAAAATCAATGAGATCGATTCTTCATGATGAAATGCAAGAGCGATAAGACGAGCTTCGCGTGAGTGGTGGTGAGTGGAGATGCAGCAGGCAAAAACGAAGGGCAGGATTCGGGAAGCGCAGACGGCAGGCGGAAGAGCACAGCGGAGAAGGGAAGTGGCTATTTTTAGCGGGCCGGAGGAAGCGATGATGCAGATCATTGCACCAACAGCATTGGCAGGTGAGATGGAGCTCAGATTGCGCCGTATTGGATAGATGGCTCCTTCTGCAAGATGCAATACCCAAGTCGCCATCCTTGACGACGAGATTCAACAGCAGAATGCACAAGACGCCGACGTGCTCCTGACAGCTATTCCGAAGCTTCAAGTGTGCATCACTAGTAGACACGGCTGTCTTTGATAGTGCTCGACTAGCCAGCACTCTGCAGCTAGCCAGACGACGACTAATCTCGGCCTGCATAGATAGACAATTGCTGCAAATTCTACGCCTGCCTCTCCGTACCTAGTTCCTTCCTAATACTTTCTCACCCACCATCATGTCGGGCCCGCAGCAGCCTCCGCCCATCGCTACCCAAGGCACCTTCTTCGCCAACAGCAGCATGCACACGCCATTGACTCCGGACTATGACGACGTCGAATCGCCGTCGCTGACATCTGGAAATGCCCTCGCCCGCTTTGAATTCGAGAAACCTGCTGGCGACAAGAGGAGCGGGACAAAGATCTTGATGGTCGAATGGGAGGACGATGAACAAACCAAACACATCCCAGGTCAATGGACCGTTAGCTGGGAGGGCAAGAAGGCTGCCGTGCTCAATGCCAATGCCACGGATGGCTCACGGGAAGGCTTGCACCGTCTGTACTTCCTGCTGTCGGTGGTTGAGCGCGTGCCAGGTACCGTTACCTTGACGCTACAGTCGGAGCATCAGGGGGAGGAGAAGATTGTCTGGCGCACGCATCCGTTACCCGCCATCTTCCCTCCTGAACTAGGTGCCTCGGCTCGCCAGGCTGGCAAGAAGGGTGTGCTACACACGGTATGGGCAAAGAAGCGTTTGCAGGTACTCAAGCAGGAGATCCAACACGAAGAACAGTACAGCCCTGAGGGCGTCGCTCTGTCCATGGCCATGCAAGAGCGCGACTGGATCGAGTCCAACTTCGGCGTACGCACAAAGCCACACGGCCTGAAGATTGCAACTACAACGCCGTCCGACACGTTGAACCTCGGACTACCTAGCCCAGCCAGCCCGCGCAGTCCCGGTCGAGGTCCTTTACTAGAGAAGCTCAAGGGACTCAAGCTCGACACCGAAGCCTCCAAGCACGACTCCAACCCTTTAAGTCCCGAAGGCTCAGATGTCGCCGTCAACTTCAACACCTTCGCCGCGCTACACGGTCTACCTGACCCAAGCACGCTTTCTGCAAAATCTGCCCAACATCCGTCCGAATCAGGAACAACGACACCTCAACCACAACGAAGAATAGCATCACAACTACCACCGGAGTCGATCCTCGCGCAGCAACGACAACAACAGGCCGGGAACAGCATGGCGTCACTGAATGCATTCGCCGTTACCGAACCTCCCGTCGAGTTCAAGGCCCCTTCTGCAGATTCCGTCCCTTCATCGTTACCGAGAAGTGATTCACTTGCAGATGAAGATGATCTTTTCGCACTGCCTCTAAGCCCTCGAAGTCCTGCTGGTACACAGACCGGAGGTTCTGCTTTCTCCTTTGCCATCGACGACGTTGCAAGATACAAGCAATAACACTCGGATGCCTTCAAATTATTTCACGCTTTCTCAATCTTGTCATCTGTCCTATTTCTCTTTTCCATCTATCTTTCTCGCTCTTCTTTTAACATTCTCGCATACTTCTTTGGGTTCCCTTTTCTTCCATCTCTTTATTTACTATTCTTGTTTGGAACAACGATGCAGCAGTGGCGTCTGTCGGGTGTCTTGTTATCCTGAAGGGGGTGGAGGATGATGCCATATAAAATGTGCTGCAGTGAGGGTGTCGACAATGCATTTATTCTCAACCGCTGATCTAAAAGTTTGCGTATCGTCCTTCGAACCGATGGAGCTTCCCAATGTTTCAACATTTGCTTGTTTTCCCTGAAATGTAAGAATCGACGGAGCATCCTATGAAGACTCAGACTCGGAATTGATATGCGATTGAAGTTATTTTAAGTGCTGGATGCTATGAGCTACGAACAGAGCTTGAGAGCGAAAGAGTCTGAGCGAGTTCTCGACTGGCATTATCTATAGCAGAGGCAAAGCTGGGAGACAGTGACAAGGGCTGTCCTCTCCTTTCGTGTGTGATGCGTATCGGGAGTCGTAGAACACTGTCAATGCACCAATTCCTGCTTGATGGCGATCCCAAGAGCCTTGATTGCGTCAAATATGTTACACTGTCGGCGAGTGTACTTTGTGATTGCCAAAAATGGGAGCTTCGACAGCTTCCTTCCGCTGAAGCCCGCGCAGGTGTCGGCCACGGCTTTGAGAAGGGGACCGGGGGTGTCTGGGTAGGTGGCCTGCAAGATGAACAGTTGTCCATGATCTGGTAGACGTGTTTGCCCTTCGATCATAGCATTGATGAGGACGAAGTCTGAATCTTCCTCGGGAGTCTGGGTTTCGAGTTTGTAGGTGATTGCTCCAGCGTCGATCAAAGAGTTGAGGATGTTGCTCAGGATAGTGTAGACGGCGCTTGCGCAAGGAGGTGGCACGGGGATGGCATCGTATAGACGATCGAGGAAGGCCGTATCCTGATATGATCAGCAGAGGCACCTCTGTAAAAACCGAGTAAACTTTACAATAGACTCGAGGAGATTGCTAGTGCAGAAGACGACAATGTTTGGCTTGCTCCTGATACGGTCGAGGGCAGTAAGAAGCTGATTGGTCGCACGAACGGTATCCGCGCATTCGCCGTTCTTGGTCGATGCCTGGCGTGAGGCGGCTATGCTCTCAATCTCGTCAATGAGAACGCAGACGAGCTCCTTTTCATCCTGTGCAATCCTGAGTATCTTATCAAACATGTCTGAAACCAGCTTGCCGCTCTCGCTGTAGAACTTGCTTAGGAGGTCTTGTGTGTTGATCTCGAACAGTTTACCGCTTCTGAATGTTCGACCGAGCCTAATCACCAGCTTGTGGGCAAGTGCGCGACTACTTCAAAGTTAGTGGCATCGCAGGTGTATGTCATGTTCCCGTGGATACCAAAGTGTTGATTTGCCGCACCCCGGAGGACCATGGAAGAGCATCAACCGATTGATGTTCATAGCGGCCTGGAGGCCATTTGCATGATGCAACAACATGACTGTTCGTGTATGTTAGCAGCACGCGACCCGCAGAACGAAGATGCCGACATACCCGTGCGGACGACCGAGCTAAGGATCTGTTCCAGATTGATGTTCTGAGTCTCGTCGAACTTTAGACTGTCACACTGAGATCAGCAGTGCAACGCCGACTCGGTAAGCAAGCATGCAGCATACTTTTCCCAAACCTTGTCAAGGGACTCGTGAGGTATACTGATTATCTTCGCTTTGGCGTCCGCTGAGGTCCCAAAGGCAGCAGTAGGGGAGAGCATGTCTTGGATGTTGAGGTCGTAAGCGTGTATCTCGAGCTGGACCTTGGAGAGTAGGAAGCAGCCAGCTAGGTTCTTCGGTGCGACATCAGTGCCAGTGACTCGGATGGAGTTAACGTGAGCGTGGTATTTGAAGTTGTCTTGGAAATCAGTACGCGAATCATTGTGACCAGATCTATATGTGCATACTAAAAACAAGCTCTTCGCCCTCGTTGACCGGGTGTATGTACTCATTGGTCAAGAAAGCGTGGAAAGCATCTTCGATCTGAACCGTGTGAGTAGAGCGAAGGGTGCAAGCGACTATCAAATATGGATCGTACTTCAGAGCGTGGAATGTAGGCTTCATCATCATCGATATCTTTGAGACGCAGTTCGACGTGGAGTTCGTTCATGTTGTGTGTTGAGAGAAGAGAAGGAGTGCAAAAAGAAGAGGGCAAAGCTCAGAGATGGCGATGGAGGCCAGAAGGTAGCCAGTAGCGGCTGTTGTTTTCATACATAAGTTGCTTTCGAAAATGGGAGTCGTGCCTTCCTTGTCAACCTTCGAAGTTACGACAAAGAAACTTTATCAAGTTTACGCGCAGTCTCCTACCTTCTGTCATAGGATATCCTGGTTCGATGAGAGCATTTCTTGAGCATTCAAAGAAGCCGTACATGTGTGGCACCTATACAAACGTGCTGGATGTCGACAGCTGAAGTTGAGTATCTATCAACTTTACACACTGCAATGCACCGGACTGAAGCTACGGGGTCAAACCCCTGACCAGAGAGAGACGTCACACAGATGTATTGAGTGCACTCAAAAGGATGTCGAGGCCATTGTCAATAGATTGGCCATCCTACTGCGGTGCACAGAATTGTACCCAGCAAACGGCGGTCATGGACCACGATGGGAGGAGTGTTTCAAGGTCAGAAAGCCAAATGAGAAAGGAAGGAGTCTCGGCGTCGGCGGCGGTGAATGGACCAATCGTGGGCCTTTGCCGAAAGGGCTAGCGTCATCTGGCGGTGTACGATGACGCCTGATTTTGGCCATGTTTCTGGAGAAAGTGCAGTCTTCCTGCTTTCCATTGTTTACACTCTGCACCAGCAGCAGCAATGGTCGACTTTTCTACCTTTGGAGCGAAGGATGACCCCAACAACATCATGGGGAAACAGCGACCGACAACGCTTCAAATCGAACTTTCGGTTGCGTTAGGAGTCTTCGCCTTTTTCACTTTCTGTGTGTTGCGGCCGCGCTGGAGCGGCTTGTACGCGGCGAGGAAGAAGTCCAAGGACGCCTCTTCGTCTCTACCGGAACTGCCCAACAGTCTTCTGGGATGGATGTTGCCCTTATGGCGCATCACCGAACAACAAGTGCTCGCTTCGGCTGGTCTGGATGCCTACGTCTTTCTTCGTTTCTTCAAACTGGCCATCAAGTTCCTCTCCATCACGCTCTTCTTCTCGCTGGTCGTCATCAAGCCCGTACACGACAGCTACCCCGACGATGACGAGAAGCAAAAGAACTCGACACTACCCTTTGTACCCGACTACGACTTCGACTACGAGCTCCGAAAAAGGAGCGATTCATGGATGCCCCTAAACCACTCAGCGCCGTGGATGCCCGAGGTCGAAACCGACTACCTGTGGATGTACCCTGTCTTTGCCTATGTCTTTACTGCCCTGGCCCTATACCTCATCACATCCGAAACGCGCAACATTATTGAAGTACGCCAAGAATACCTCGGCAGTCAGACCACCATCACCGACCGCACCATTCGTCTGTCGGGCATTCCACCCGAGTTGCAATCCGAGGAGAAGATCAAGGACTTTATCCAAGAGCTTGGAATCGGCAATGTCGAGAGCGTCTTGCTGTGTCGCCAATGGGCTGAATTGGACCAACACATTGTCAAGAGGAATGATTACCTCCGTCGCCTCGAAGAGGCCTATACGGTTTACCAAGGTCAACGCTCCATTGAGCGTAATCTGGAAGCTCTGCCGATTGCTCAGCCTGTGCCACCCGGCCCGTCTGTCGATCCTGAAGACGACGAGCACGACGACGAAGAGCATCGCCGCCTGCTCCGCTCCGGCGACTCGATGCCGGCTCAGACTCCCTACGCCAGAGTCCGCCCAAAAGCCAAGATCTACTTCGGCCGCTTCAACTTGCGTAGCCGTCAGGTCGATGCAATTGACTACTACGAGGAGAAGCTGCGCGTAATAGATGCCGAGATCCGCGATTTGCGCAACAAGGACTTTGAGCCCGTCCCTCTGGCCTTTGTCACCATGGACACGGTTGCTGCTTCCCAAATGGCCTGTCAAGCCGTCCTCGATCCTTCGCCCTTACAGTTGCTCGCCAATCCCAGCCCCGCCCCTGCCGACATTGTATGGACCAATACTTATCTTAGTAGGAGAAGTCGCATGTTCCGCTCCTGGTCCATCACTGCCTTCATCTTGCTGCTGACCATCTTCTGGTCTGTTACATTTGTCCCCATCGCCACCTTCTTGAACACCGACACCATTCGCGAATTCTTCCCCTCGTTTGCCGAACTTCTCGACTCGCATCCCTTGGTTCAGTCTCTTGTCACCAACCAACTTCCCACCATCGCCGTCACTCTGCTCAATGCCATCGTGCCCTATCTGTACGACTGGCTCTCCAATTGCCAGGGCATGACCTCTCAAGGCGACGTTGAGCTCTCCGTCATCTCCAAGAACTTCTTCTTCACCTTCTTCAACTTCTTCATTGTCTTTACCATCCTAGGAACCGCCTCCAACTTCTACGATAAATACAAAGACATCGGAAAGAACCTCAGAGACACGACCAGGTTCGCATGGACTCTTGCCTCTTCTCTGCAAAGGCTACTCGCTTTCTACACAAACTTCATCATTCTTCAAGGCCTTGGTCTGTTTCCGTTTAGGCTTCTGGAATTTGGAACCATGGCTTTGTATCCCATTGGTCTCATGGGAGCCAAGACACCTAGAGGTACTCATACTTGTCACTTTACTCCACTCTCCATCAACTGACTGCTCAACAGACTACGCCGAACTCATTCAACCTCCACGCTTCAGCTACGGCCTGTACCTTCCCCAGACATTACTTATCTTTATCATTTGCGTCGTCTACAGTGTCTTGCGAGACAGCTGGAAAGTCATTCTTTCCGGTCTAGTCTACTTCGTCATTGGTAGCTTTGTTTACAAGTACCAGCTACTCTATGCCATGGACCATCGCCAGCATTCCACTGGCAAGAGCTGGGTTATGATCTGTGATCGTGTTCAGATTGGTATTATTCTCTTCCAGATCACCGTCGGTGGCCAGCTTGCCCTCAAGAAGGCCCTGCTAAGAAGTGTCATGTTGGTTCCTCTCGTCGTTGGGAGTGTCTGGTTCTTTTACGTTTACGGACGAACTTACAAACCCTTGATGGAATTTATTGCCCTCAAGAGTGTCAGAAGAGCTGAGCATGCCGATTATGAATCGGCAGAACTCCAAGGATCCGACTCCGATGACCATCACCGTTACGAACGAGAGGCCAACCATGGTCAGACAGTTGATGAGTCGCGGGAACGCGGCATGCGCTTTGTTAACCCTAGTCTTATTTCTCCGTAAGTCATATGCCTTCGATCTATAATGAATACGACTGACCTCATGATAGTCTTGAAAAGGTCTGGATCGCAGACATAATAACACACAACAGCAACAGAGCCACCCAAAATCCTCCTGGCGACGAGATTGCTTAGCTTTACTTTCTGTTATCGATACCCATTTGTACATATATGTAGTCTTTTGAACATACAAAACCATTCCAAGATCATGCGTGCTGTGGCGCCAGAAGCCTGCACTCTACCTCTCGCGCTTCTACGAGTGTGGTTACTCCTAAGTTACAGGTATCCATTTCCAGCCTCTCCTTGTATACAGCACGATTGAGGTATGTTTCAGATAGCGTACACGTATGTTGACATGCGATAGGCCGTTGCACCTTCCTAAAGACGGGGACAGAGCTCATACTGGACTGTATTCCAATTTCAAAATACGAATGCCGCGGAGACGATTCCATCGGGGATGGATGGGACAGACAAATGCACGATGTAGGTGCCATGCGAAGGCGACGCCTATCAATTTACGAGCAGATTGAGGGGGAAATCGAGAGCTGCGGCTGATAAGTTCACGTGGATTGGCGCGACTTTGGACTGTCTAGACCGCAAGCGGGAAGATCGTAGACGCCGGGTATGCAGTATGCACTCGCTTGTCGCGTTACACCAAAGAGCCCATAGCCTACAGGAGTTGGCGGCGAGATTGCCAGATTGTGGTCTTCGCACGCCGAAGAGGAGCTCTCCAGACTCTTAACATCACACGAGTTCATTTGTCTGGTTATTGCTGAGATCAACCACTC
>ERZ794946.458-NODE-458-length-16450-cov-4.078439_pt1 | contig 16450 bp, 16 predicted proteins | sample MGYA00433072_ERZ794946 | MGnify/ENA primary metagenome ERZ794946 (study PRJEB30137, sample SAMN04331413) | food metagenome | isolation source: Y3 must sample point D1 replicate A | place: Australia: South Australia | collected 2014 ...
ATTGAGACTAAGGGTTGAGCTTGGAAGGAGAACAATACTGAGTGTCGAGCTCGGTGATAGTCCAAGGTCAAGGGACGAGCTTGGAAGCAAGTTCAAGCTCAGTGTAGAGCTTGGAAGCTGAACGATGTTGACTGTAGAGCTTGGAAGGATGGCGATGTTGCTAGATCCGAGCGACAGGATAGGGGCCACACTTGAGACCACCAATGGCAGAAGTCCAACTGATGTGGATAAGTCTGGCAGAACGAGGCCGCTGCTACCAGTGCTGAGGGCTGAGTTGACAATAGCGCTGACGATGGGTGCAACCGAGATTGGGATTGTAGTGGTGGACAATATCGGCGCAATCGAGATAATCGTGGAGGAGCCAATTCCAAGATCCAAACTGATAGGGATGCTTGATGGTAATGCTACGCCACTCGATCTGATCGAGATGACAGACGGTACGATATTCAAGGAGGCCGAAGGATCTAACAGGGTGACTGTACTGCTTCCGATAGCAACACCAATGCCGCTGTTGCCTACGGACACTGCTGGCAATGAAATGACAGTGGTAGGCTGCGAAGAACCACCTAAGCCAAGACTCAGACCGTTGGTTCCTAATCCGACTCCAGCACTGATTGGTCCAAGTGAGACTCCGACGTCCACACTCGGGAGGGCTGTTGAAGCAAGGCCTAGTGTGATTGAGGCTTCAACAATTGGGATACTACCAAGGGTCAGACCGACATTAATGCCAGCACCCACATTGCCTGAAGAAGTAGCCACTGCATCCAAGCAGATATTGAGTAGCTGATCGTAAGTCAAACAAGTAGGCGATGGAAGTGCAACTGTGACAAGAGTCGGCAGTGATGCGACACCAGTAATGATAGGCGCGAGCAGAGTAGTGGCTCCGAGCAAAGTTGTAGGATCTACCAATGTAGGAATAGGAAGGTTGGTAGGCAATGATACGCCACCGGTGATGACGGGTCCGATGAGAGTTGTGGCGTCCAGGAGGGAGCTGACGACTCCAGCACCTTCGGACAAAATTGGTGCTATACTGGGAATAGTGACCGTGGGTAGTGCGGTGATCTGCGGGACGCCATCGAGCAAAGTCGTAAGTCCTCCGATGATCGATGATGCAGCATTGCCAACATCACTGACAACGACGCTTACATCGCTTGCGACTACGCTGATGATGGACTGGACGGGTGTGATAGTTGGCAGGTTGTATAGCACAGATGATGCAACGTCGCCAACATTACTCACAATGACGCCTGCATCGCTAGCAATGACGCTGATAAGCGAGGGAACAGGTGAGATGGTTGGCAGGGTCGGAATAGCAGTGATGATCGGGACATTTGACAGAATCGATGATACGATACCACCAACATCACTCACTATGACACTGGCGTCGCTTGCAATGATGCTGATCAATGATGGTACAGGTGAAATGGTTGGAATGGCCGGCAGTGTAGGAAGTGTTGGGATGGCAGTGATGATCGGAATGTTTGATAGCACCGACGATATAGCATCACCCACTTCACTGGCGATAGCACTCGCATCGCTCGCGACATCGCTGATGACACTTGGAACAAGTGAGATAGTTGGCACGCTTGGGATAGTCGCAACAAGCGTAGTGAGCCCATCGACACTTGGTAGAGATGAGATTGTTGGAATCACAACCAAAGATGATGGTATAAGGGTAAGCGGGTCGCCGATTGCTGAGATCACACCGGTGGCTTGTGACAGGATCGAAGATGCAGCATTACCAATCTCGCTAGCAATGACACTTGCATCACTTGCAATGGCGCCTGGGAGTGAAGTGGGAATAGCTGAGATGACCGGGACCAGTGTAGTCAGTCCATCGAGCAAAGTGGAAGCAGATGGAAGCACCGGCAATGTAGATGGAAGCGAGACCGCCGGAATCAGCGTTGTCACGCCTCCAATGACAGTAGAAACAGATGGGAGCACTGGCAGCGTTGATGGCAAGATTGTAAGTGGATCGATGGTGGTTGGTAACAAGCTACTGACTTGAGACAAGACTGCCGAGACGTCCACCGATGGGGTCGGAACTTGGAGGGCACTACTGCCAATGCCAATAGCAGTAGACAATATGCTTGAAAGTAAGGAGGGTACGACCGGCGACGGAATAGAAGAGATCGCGGGAATAGATAAGCTCGGAATGATGGTTGTGGGGATGGACAAGCTCGGTACGATAGTTGAGGGGATAGACAAACTCGGCACGATGGTCGTAGGCAGCGGGATAGAAATCGTGATTGATGTTTGTGAAAGTGTCGATGAATCGTCCGTAATCGGAGATAGAATGCTGGAGATTGAACTTGTAGAGCTTGTGATCACGGTCGTGGTGGAAGCAGTTGAAGTCGATGCTTGTGATACATCAGTGGATGAGGTCTCGACAACACCTGTACTTGCGGCAGAGCTTTCTGCGGCCGACCCTTGTCTCGTTCCTAGCAAGAAAGCGCTAGCCACGTTGTTTCTGAAGACTCCGGCGCCTGAATTGCCGTTGCTGATGAGAGTACAGATCTGGTTCTGGAAAGTGACACTCGAACATCCAGCACTGTTAGAACAGAAGCTGAAACAGGAGACCAGATCATCCGCTGTGAAGCTTGTAGTATTGCTTGCAGGCAGGAAAGTATTGCATTGAGTCTCGAAGATAGAGCCAGAGGAGTCGAGCAATCGCGTACCGTCCACGTCGGGGCATACGTAGTCAGTCAAGGTGGCAGAATCTGTAGTCGAGGTGTCCTGACGTTTGCGAAGACTCATGCGGCTCGAAGTAGTACCCTGGTATGAACAAAGATTGGACGAAACATCGTAAGAAGCACTTGTGCAGCCTCCGAAGTTTGTGCAAGCTCTCACGCAGTCCTGAAGCGATGACTGAGAACTTGTTCCAATGGTATTGTCTGGTTCGTCTGTACCGCAGCGTAGTTGGTAGACTCGGTCGTTGGTATCTGCATAGTACAGACCATCATCCGCTGGGCATGAGAGGAAGGCCCTGTTGGTTGAGACGGGGTTGAGAGAGGTAGTACTGGCGGAGCTCGACCGAGTTGATAGTGAAGTTGCAATGCTGGACAGGACAGACGACGCAGACGTAGAAGTCGCAGCAGTCGTTGCTACGGAGATGATCTCTGAAGCGCCAGAGCTTGAAAGACTCCTGACTGTTGAAGACGATGGTATCCCGCTAGAAAGAAGATCGGAGCTTGTCAAACTTAGAGCGGTTGTGAGCGAGGCTGGCCCAGTGGCGGGTGCTGAAGAACCTGCTGAGCCATAACTTGACGAAGTAAGAATTGCCGAATCGACCGTGGTCTGAGTGGAGGATCCGTTGACCAGAGAAAGACTGTATGACGTGGATACAGATCCGTTAGAAGCAGTGATTGGTGTAGGGTACACAGCGAGAACGATAGTGGAGCTCGAACAGACACCTGGTGTAGCATTAGACGACTGACTCGATGAGACATGTTTGTTTACTCACTTCCTACTATTCTGCTTGGGTTGAACTGCGGGAGAGTCGTGTTCTGCAGAACGAGAGCTGCCATACCAGTGCCTAGCAACATGTTGTCCTGGTGACTTGATTGTGATACTGATAGAGGATGGTTGTCTGGACGGCACGATATCGATTAGTCCAATACCATAGATATAGGTTACCTGTTCGACGATATCGCAGAAGATTGGGAGATTTGATTAATCTCGACCATGATCCTCTGGTATGGATACATTTACTGTGTTAGCAAAACAAACACTGCCTGATTTGGGTTGGATATGTGCAATGGAGCGCTGTGAGTGGTCCACTCGGGTTGACCAATCTTGATTGGCATCGCTGTGGCATGAACATAATGATTACCCGAGAGCAACAAACACATCTCGAAAAGGAAGACGTTTAGGGCATTGTCGCCCGAGCATACATCTTAGAGATGACCAATCTTAGTCTTCAGGTATGGGCATACCTATTGATCGAACAAACAAACACAGGCTGCTGGAAGAGTGCTGTAAGCAGATACGACTCTCATTTGCAATTGGTCAACTCCAAATATAGCATTTTCTTATGGATGTACGGGCACCTCGAGCATGACTCGTTTTGGTATTTGATGAGAGGTAACCAAGAAATTGGAAGAGATTGCAACTCGGGGTCGACTCCGAATACACTCCATTGATTGTGGTACATAATGTACAGCCATACAGATCTGGCAAGTGAATACAGTAGAGGTCGATCGAGCCATAGGGGAGTAGTGCATACAGATCGAGGCAAGTACAAACGGGAACGAGCGCATCGAGACCGACGGACACTTGACGCACCCGATTTCTGTTAGCAGTTGGCTGGCATGACCTCCTGCGTACCAAAGCATGCATGAGCATTGAGCGTATAGCGTATGAGGAAACTTTCAGCGAAGTACCACTCCACGTGATTTGGTTTCGGCATGCCGACCCGTGAGGAAACGTATGGGCGTACCGAGCAAGCAAGGGAGATTCTTCAGGGCTCGGCCGAAGCTCTCCATTCCACGGTGTTTGGATACGGTTTATGCATGACCAACCCTAGATTCCGAATTGCGGGCCGGATGGTTGTAAACAGCCATAGATTGATCCGAGACAGTTCAGGGCTGAGTGTTGGAGATGAGCTGACCGACGATACCGTCGAAGATTGTGAACAGGGAGCAACTTTGGTATTTCTCGACCAACGTTCCGGCGTTATCCTCGGGCTCCTTTGCTTGCTCTGGCATTTCTTGACCAGCAACAACTGTGCCTTCCGGGTACACCGGTCTCTTGCCTTCTTCAATAAGGGCAATAAATGCCGGATCGATAGGCACGCTGCCAAGGAAGGGGACGCTAAAGTCTTTGGCCATTACCTCGCCGCCGCCCTTTGAGAAGACATTGGTGCATTCCGCGCAGTTAGGGCACACGAAGCCGGCCATGTTCTCGACGACACCGAGGATGTTGATGCCGGTCTTCTTGCAGAAGTTGATTTCCTTTCTGACATCGGAGACACTGATGGCTTGTGGAGTGGTTACGACAACAGCTCCAGAGACTTGACCCGGGGCTGCGGTCTTGAGAAGGGTCTCTACAAGCGAGATATGTTCGTCTGAGGTACCAGGAGGTGTGTCGATCAAGAGGTAGTCTAGCTTGCCCCAGTGAACATCTGATAAGAACTGGCGGACCATAGCAGTTTTCTTCGGGCCACGCCAGACCACTGCATCGTTTCTGTTCCCAAGAAGGAAGCCGAGAGACATGCAGTGAAGTGATCCGATAGGCTTGTTGCCCTCTGCTGTACTTGATGTCGCGTCTTGACCTTCATGCACCGGCACGGGAAGCCAACCACCAGGCGCTTGTCTGACTTTGGATGATTCGATTCCCAGAAATCTCGGCATAGAAGGTCCAGTAAGATCAATATCGAGAATGCCGACCGAATGTCCTCTCAATGATAGGGTGAGAGCCAGTTGTGTAGTGACACTTGATTTTCCAACGCCTCCCTTGCCGGAAAGCACCAGGATAATCTCGTTGACATTGGTGAGAGACATGCTACTGAATGGATGTCGAACTTCTGTGACTGGGTTTTGTTGTCCGGTCGTGGCGGCGATGATAATTTATTTAGACCGGAGATTCTGGTAGACTCTGAAGAAACGCGATGGTGATTACCAATTCGGCGGCGGGCACGGCAGCGATGACGGAGCGCGTCATTTTTCTTGGCGTTCAACAACCACCTCTCTTTGTTCCATCTACTTTTCGACCTCAGCATCACGATTATTGATCTTGGAAGACCACCTTGCCATCACGTCAAGCGAGATTGGTGACAAAACTCGAATCATCGTCTCGATAACTAGTCACATCACATCATCGTGGCTTTTTTGAATTAAGTTCAATCGCTGTCGCGCATTCTTACTGAGCTTCGAAAATTGGCCCTGGACCTCGTCGAACGAAACCGAGTATCCAAAGTAAAACATCGGAATGATTGTTTGAATGCCGCCAAAATTATTTCTCGATTCAAGGCTGTTCGAAAAGAGTCAACCACTGTCACTCACGTTCACGGGAAAATTACACGACCACTTCACTCATCTTTGGAAACGCTCAATATTCAGGAGAAAGATTTATTGTTTGTTGTTTATTGCGATCGATAATTATTTATGAAGACCCGGATGCACCAACGCCATAATCCCAGAGAGGTCCCTCTAAACCGTCTTCAGCACAATGGTAAAACTATCCCATGCAGGACTAAAAACCCACTGCGCCTCGAGTATAGAAAGAAAGGTAGGAGGAGAAAACAGCAATGATACGCAAAAGAAAAAGGAGGAAGTGCGAAAAGATACTTACTTGCCCATCACTAACGAGGTACAAGGGAGTAAAGAATCACACAACGCGAAAGGAGGAGGAGCTACTTGCCCATCACTAACGGGGGTCAAGCGCATATTGAAACACGAAAAGCAATACTTGCCCATCACTAGCGGGGGTCAAGCTGCCAATCATGAGTGTTGAAGGGGGGGGAGTAGGTGAACGACTTCTACTCCTAGTTCCTAGACTGCCTGTTAGGAAATGTCATACCTTGCGTGGTACCTCGGCGAATCAAAGCAGCACCTGTACGACGTTGCTGCTGGCGTAGGTTGCGGCGCTCCGTCGCGGTCAAATACAGGCGCCCGATGGTATTACCGTTTCTGTCCCTGTTTCCATAGGGGAGGTAGTTATAGTGTGCTCTTTGCCAAGGAGTCATAGCGTGGCGAACCTGCTGCTGTGCTTGCTGGGCGGCGGTCAACCCGGCCCATTGGGGGTTGTTGGCGGGTGCGAGGCCGGGTACGGGTGCGGGCGCGGCTGCGACAGGGGCAGCGACAGCAGGAGCGGGGGCAGTTGGGGCTTGAGGGGGTTGAGGGGTCACAGAAACGTCTGACTGGACAGACTGCGCAGGTGCAGAAGGCGAGATGGCTGGAGCAGGATCCTGCTCAAATACGACAGCAGTTCTTGAGAGCAGCAACATGCTCTCAGCAACATCAGTCATTTCGACATCGTCGTCGAGTGATGACTGAGTTGTGAGAACATTGTCAATGCTCTGTGGTTGGTCAAACTGTTGTTCCATCATCGAGAGTAGAATCTCGGCTGCTTGCTCGATCTCGCGTCTCTCCTCGTCAGTCAAGTTGTCCATTGCAGCGGCGGTTTCGTGCTTTTGTCTGTGGTTGAGTTGTCGAAGATGTGACCCTGGCACAGACATTAAATAGATATTGAGATCCATGTTTTCGACTGATCCTGCCAATCGTGACGGTTGGTGTTCTTTGTTGGATTGTGTACCATCTTAACAGAATATCAAAGGAAAATACAATGTCGTTGTTGGTTTACAAAGGAAGAGTTGTTCATGTGAAAGAAGCCATCAGAAAACACGCTGAGCGACACCACGGTTTGTTTCCAAAACAACGAGCGCCAACTTCCCTATAAAGAAAGACAGAACAGAACGAATGAGACAGGTGTCATAAGAACAGAGAACAAGATGCTGATGCGAAAGCCGCACGTTTGTTGTCGCCTCGCTCTGCTCTCAGTATGGGTTGGGAAAGTGATGAACAGGGTGACACATTTTACATTCCACATAACCAAATTCGCGCAATCGCCAGAGGCACTTGGAGGGGGGTAACGGTATGAGATCAAAGGTCTCGTGCAATTGTAGAGCAACATCTATCGGTCCTCAGACAGAATAGAGAAGTAAGCTAGCAAAGTAAAAAGACAAACAATCGAAGCAATAACGGCAGGTTATCGTACAACCAAACCCACATGATGAGAGCCATCCTCCAAGTCTGTGACTTCCTCCCAGGATCCATTAAACTCCTTTTTGAGCAAACCACAAAAATAAGAGATACAACCAATAGCGATATGCCACCATTGCGGAGGCAGGACTGTAGCTACAGAAACACCAAGTAGAAAGATAAAGAAGAAAGAAAAGAGAGACGCCGTTATCGAGTTTGAGACCATTGGTGAGCATCATGATCGTAATGCTACTCGTTATTCACAAACTCATCCATGTGTGCTTCATCTGGATGATCCTGGTCGTGTCCACCGGCAGCAAAGGCCTCGCCAGCCAACTGATTCTCGCCTTCATGACCCAGAGTCGCATGATCGTCGTCGTTATGGACCATATCCGCAAAGATGGAGTCGAGGTTGGCATGTTTCTCACTCGTGCGCGGACTACTGAAGACCGGACTTGCCTCGGGATGCACCAGTCTAGGACTTCCAGACGAGCTTGGTCGTTTGTCGAACATCGCTCCACCCGCGGTGAAGAGTGCAGGGTCAAGATTCATGCCTGTGCTGAACATCGGAGGATGTTCTGGTGGCGGTGGTATTGAGAAGTTTGGCTGGGGTGGCGGAGATGTGCGAGATGTGAAGTTGTGCGAAGCGAACTGTGCTGGATTGACAGTATGAGAAGGCTCGGTCGGAGTACGAAGTGGTGGCAATCCGAACGACGAGGGTGCAAACAACGGGGAATCACGGAAACCCGAAGTAGCCATGGGTTGACTCTGAGATGGGTAGCTGAACGACGGCGTGTGCTGAACGTAACTTGGTCTGCTGCTAGGAGGACCAGGCGTCGCTGTCGATATGCTAGACGGCGTGTGAGCGGCGGGGGAGCCAGCAGGTTGCAAGGGCTGAGGTGGCTTGTGATGTGCTTCACTGCCCTTGCGCTTATGAGGCTTGATCTTGTACTGAGGTGGAAGATCATCAGGGTTGGTGATTCCAAGCGACGCCATGAGCTTCTGTTGCTTTGTTGGGCGAGGCTTGCGAGTGGAAGCGGAGGAGTCAATGACTGGTGGAGCCTCAGGGGCTACAGGTGCCGACTTGTGAAGTTCTTGACGCAGGAAGTTGGTCTCGTAAGCAAGGAGAATATCGGCGCCTTCGACCTTTCGGAGGTAGAAGCGAAGCGTAGTCACCTCGTCCGGAGAGACTGTCAGAGGATTGACATAAGGTCTGATGTAATCTCTGAAGGCTTGGGCAGTCTCGATGATGCTTGTGAGAGTGTCCTCTTCTTCGGGCTGGAAAGGCAGGCTTTCCAACTCGTCTTGCCAAGAAATGAGTTCCTCGAGCTTTGGGCGAGCAGCATCTCTAGGAATCTTCAAACGCCAGTCGCAGATAGGGCAAGTGTACTTGTCGTCTTCCTTGACCTTTCCACGAGCGATCTTCAAGCACTTTCCGTGGTACCTAAACATGTGTTAGTTGTGCGATATATCATTGAAACAACGACTCTAACTTACCATTCATGACAAAGCTCACACTCAATCATCATACCAGCTTCTGGTCTACGGCAAAGACAGAAGACATCCGGGAAGCTGTTCTTACCGTCTGCCTCCGGAGTATGTTCCCTCGAGGAAGGCTCGACAGGCATTCTAGGCTTATCGCGGAGCTCGAAGCATGCATCGTTTCGCTCTTTCACCAAATTCATGTGCTGGTGCAGAATATGTAGTGGCGCATTGGCTTTGCCGAACAGCTTCTTTCCACGACGCATCCAGTCTTCGTGGCGGCGCTGCTCCTTCTCGAGGTCGACTGTACCAGCAGGTTTGCTGTTCAGTTCTTCGAGAGCTGCCATGACATCCCTGACGTCTTTGTACATTGGTCGTGATCTGAAGTCGGGGCTCTTGCTTTGTTGGTAGAGTGCAAGGATTTTTTCTTGAGCCTCGCGCTGTTTCTTGAGTATCGCATCGACCCTGGCAAGAGTCTCTGCAGTGACAGGCAAACCAGCTGCCTGTTTGGAAAGAGCATCCAGTTGTTGGTAATGAACGTTCTCAACAGCCATAATCTCCTTAGCCTTGGTCTCCCAAAGCTCACCTTGGACTTTGGATTCACGCAAACGGACGATATGCGGATTCGTCTCGGCAATACCGATCTCTAGACCACGGGTTATGAAGACATCAACATCCTGGAGCGTTTGGAATTGGACGCGACGAGTGTGAGCTTCATCAAGCCATTTGACATGGTTCAGCAGCTTCTCCAGGTTCTCGAGCTCGGGAAGGTCGATATTAAGGCCCTTCCCGACTTCGAACACCTCCTCAATCTCTTGTGTGGATCGTGGGTGGTGTGACTGACCCATGCAGATAGCAACGGCTTTGGCTTTGAAGTCGTTGATGTCGGTCTCTCTCTCACGCAGAGTTTTGTACTCTGGGCAATCGAAATGGATCTCATCGGCTGTAGCGAGCAGCTTTTGCATGTTTTCGAAGTTACGGAGCTCCTTGTCGCGGTCCTCCGTCTCAGCGACTGCGGATTTCTTACGAGAAGCCTTTCCCTTAGCTCTGTTCTGCTGCTTGCGAGTGATGTAGATGGTGGCCTCTTCCACCCATTCATTGCAACGCTCAACATAGCGCTTGAGATCTGCGAGCTGTGGGATGTCGAAGGGGATGCGCTCACCTTCATTGAGCAAAGAACGCAAGATCTTGAGTGACGGACGAGGCTCTTGACCAAGATAATCATCAACCTTCTGCGCCCAAGCCTCGGGAAGCTTAGCTCGATCCACGACCTTTTGCACCATCGACTTCAGCTCCTTGTCGGTCATACGAAGAGAGAGGATATGGTCATGAGCTGAGCTCGAGTATCGATCCGATTCTTTCGAGTCACAGCATTCGTATGCACCTGCATGTAGCAGACACATGACTTTACCTGACTTCTGACACACATATCGTGAGAGGAAGCTGTAGCACTTGCAGAAGCTGCAGACATATTCTTCTTCGTCCATATCTTCCGTGAAAACTTCCGGCTTGTTCGTATACCTGTCACCCTGATATGTGTCGTCAGTTGGCTCGGAGTTATCGGGCTGTTCGAGGAAATGCTTGCGGGCGGCGAGCTCCTTTTCAAGCAATCTCTCAAGCGCCGGAGCAAGCCATTTGGCGGTGTTGATCGATTGATCGCGAGAAGCGGCTGTTAACAACAGCTCATCATGAGAGAAACACGGCTGTCGACGGTAATCACGAAGTCTTTGCACGCCGCTTTCTCCGAAGGGCTCCCAATCAACAGGTGCGAAATTGACAGCTTCATTGAGGTTGAAGCCGTGGTTGAAGCCAGCGTGGTATGCTTGAGGGAATGTGACGACCATTTGGCCTGCACGCTGATCAATAGCATATACACGCACGCCTGCCTTCTGCAGCTTCTCTGGGGGCATCAAAGTGACCAGCTGGAACAGAAGATCTGGCTGCGTCTCAAACAGTTCCGGCACAGCTTCACGCATGGCGTTTTCGAACTTCTCAGCGTCTTCTCCAGGCACACCATACCACGTCTTGGTGGCTCCAAAGTGTTGGTAGTTGGCCGAGTACGCATAGTGGTCCTCATTGTGCCAGCAAAACGTAGAAAATACCATGCCGACGTAGAGCCAAGGTACTGTCATTCCCGAGATGTCCGTCTTGATGTGCTTGAACAATGATTCGCCGTATAGAGGAAGGACGTTCAGATTCCAGGGATCCGTCGAATATGCATCGCGGGGTTGTTTCTCGATCGTTGGGAAACCACTTCCATGGGTAGTTGAATGAATATCAGCACCATATTCGACTTCGACTGTTTCGGTAATGTTCTCAACAAGCCTCCAGAACTCGCGCTCGACATCGTCCTCATTGACAGCCCTTCTCTTGTTGAGGATTGGATCGAATGGCATTTTCTCCGCGAAATGATTCTCCTTGAATCTGTTTGCTCTCTCTTGGAATGCGCGAAGCGAGTATACCTCGCCTTCTTCGAAACCAAATTCTCCTGTTCCGACAAGACAACGAGGGCAATGCCAATCGTTCTCCGGTTGTGACATCTTCACGGGAGGCTCAAGACAAGCGCCGTGATAACCACAATCACAGCTGTCGCAAATCAGAAGCAATCCTGGGTCTTCCGGCTTTGCGCAAGTTTCGCAAGCCTCTCCGGGAGGAAAGTTGCTACGTTCCCGGGCTGGAACAAATCTCGGCGTCGACGTCCTAGGTTGGTGCATGTGCGAGCCCGCTACTGTTGGAGCTGGCTCTCTCTTGATTCGTTTGCTGCGTCGGCCAGAGCCGTCTACATCTCCGTTCGTATCCTTATCTGCACCATCACTCAATGGACGTTTCGCAGAATTGGTTGGCTCCAGAGTTGGAGTGTTGGTTTCAAGAAGCCGAGGGCTATCCATGTTGATTTTGGGTATTGAACGCGGATTCTCGGGTGTCGCGTGGATGCCATTCGGTCCATTTACGGGAGTGAAGCCCGAAGGACGGTTGACTGAGGTGAATCCTCCATTGACTGGAGTAAAGCCTTGAATAGGAGCCGGAGCCGGAGCCGGAGCTGGAGCTGGGGGTGTTGGCTTGACTGGCGTTTGCTGCACCACAGGAGCTCCTGCATCTAGGGATGCATTCAACAAGGCAGATGCACGCATAGCCGGAGTGGTTTCGCCGTTCGGGGTGTTATTTTGCGAAATCTTAAGTGGCGAAGTACCCGGAGAAGGGGTGAAAGGGCCTCCGTTTTCCAGCTCCAGTTGATGTTGGACACCAGGCTTTGCGACACGTAGATAGTCCTCGTACGGCTGAAGCCATTTCTGATACGAGTTCTTGAGAGATGTCGAGAGGCTAGACATGATCTTGCCACTGTATCCCAGGTCGCGACCAATCTCAGCCCATTTCTTCTGCTTGCAAACTCTTTCGAATCCTCCTCTGGCCTCAACAGCCTTTTTGAGTTTGTAGAGATCGAGCGGTCGCTTATCCACACTGGGAAAACGATTGAGGTTAGTGCCGTGTTGCCTGTGAAATTTCGAGAGCTGGTCCAGGTAATTCAGATTTGCTCGTGTTCCTTGGTCAATGTCAGCCCTGATCCTGAAAGCTGGTAAGATATTGTGCGACTCACCTCCTTCGACAGAATTTAACTCTTGACGTCTCACACGGAAATGGAATTTCTGTTGATTGTGTTAGCAAGGACACGACAGTAGATACATCTCAAACGCACTGATGTGTCGATAGCGAAAGGCATCTGCCAGCCATCAGGAGGGATGATCTTTGCGATTCCGTATTTACGACCTTCGGGCTCAATTTTGCGCATGTATGCCATGGGATCACGAAATTCCTCCTCAGTAGGTCTGAAGGTAGGACCTTCGAGGATGCCATGCAGTCTGTTCCTCTTTGTGATCTCCGGCGCAGCATTTGGTTGTCCTCTCCGCTCTACGGTATTTAAGTCCAGGGGTTCAGAGCGTCTGGCACTCAGTGGCATCGGCGCATTACCGACTGTCACACTGGGCGTATGGGCGGCCGACTTGGCCTTCGAAGGGCCAGCATTGTTGTGGGCAGCAGCTGGGCGACTTGCTGAAGAGGCAGCAGCAGCTCCTCCGCTGCTTGGTGGGACCACCATTCGCGAGAAGGTGTGTGGGTATGATTATAGCGATGGTTGGAACGGAATTATTATTCGGCGACTCGATCGCAGGAGTGTTGGTGTATGACGGAATTAAGGAGCGGCGGCGAGGGTGGAAGGGTGGTGCTGCAGCTGGCACATTCGACTGTGGAGCGAATCTGGAGAGGGCGAGCGGACCGAATTTCTGATATAGGCCGCAACGCTCGAGGAAGGGGCCGAATCAGGCTGATGACTAAGGAACGATGGTTACTGTCGTGTGTGCTTGAACATAAGGTCTGCTGGTCGCCCTTAAGGCTGTTGATCCGAACAAGAGAGGGCACTTCTGAAATTGAGAAAGCAGGTGCAGAGCGGAGGTGAATACGGCAGGGACGAGCCACAGGTCTCCCGATGCTTGGCCAAAGTCAATCTTCCCCGTGAGCCGCGTGATGCCAGAAATGCGATAAATCGTCTGCCCTGTTCTTGAATCCTCCACCCGATATCAAGTCTTTACCTTTGCCTTTGTGAACTTGTTTCGCCTTTGTCAACCGTTACACTATTTCAACAACGCTTTCACCTCAAAGATCCGTCTTCTCTATTTCATGCGATTCCATGCAATTCGCATCCAAGATACGTCGTCAGATTTGCCGCACACCGACGCACAAGGGATCTGCACCCGGGGTTCCCGCTCTGTCAGCCAATCACATGCTTCTCTGTCTCACCTCGCAGATTTTGGTCGGCGAGATCTCCCATGCAGTAAACTCGGTCTTTGGGACTTGATAAACATATTCTTGTCACATCAAGTCTTAGTACATTGTTATCAATTCTGAGATGGACAGGCCCATACCTGCTTTCTATGCCTGCTATCTCCTTCGTTCTACGGTCCGCCATCAAAATCTCTATGTTGGAAGCACGCCACATCCCGTAAGGCGTTTGAAGCAACACAACGGAATTGCCAAAGGTGGAGCTGTGAGGACTTCGAGAGATACACTGCGACCATGGGAGATGACTTGTCTTGTAACCGGATTCCCTTCCAAAATCGCTGCTCTACAATTCGAGTAAGTTGATTTCTGTCTCGATTCATTGTTTATTTGTCAACAAATCACAGCAACGAATTCGCTCGAGCTCATAAAATGTCGTCTAACAAAATCTTCTAGGTGGGCATGGCAGAATACACATCAAACACGACACATTGCACCAGATGAGCGTATCACCCAGGCAAACACAAAACAAAAATACTCACCAAGAAGTGGAAAAGTGCGTAAGCGAGCTGGTCGCCCTCGCATGTCTATGCATGATAAGCTTGCGAACCTTCACATCCTCTTGCGTGCGAAGAGCTTTGAGCGTTGGCCACTCCACGTCAAATTCTTCGCCGAAGATGTGTACAAAATGTGGCATAGATGGACCGTGAACATGCCTGAAGTGATTCGACAAGGTATTGAGGTTGAGATGGACGAATCCATGCTACAGCAGAAGACCACTTCGGAAGAAGATCCCCTGGAACCAGTCGGAATCCACAGAATCGACCCAACATACCAACACATGAAGATAACCTTGGAAAAGAGCCAGAAACTGCTCGTGGCACCAAACAACAGTTGTGCTATTTGCCGCTCCACTCTCGACTCTGCAAAGGAGATGGCGCTTGTCTGTTTCAACAGGGACTGCAACACAATCTTTCATGTAGGTTGTCTTTCTAGCCACTTCCTCAAAGGCGAGTATGGCGCACAAGACGCGGTTGTTCCAACACGTGGGAATTGCCCTTCTTGCAAGTCGGACCTGAACTGGACCGACCTGGTTAAGGATCTGAGCTTACGAATTCGTGGCGAAAAAGAAGTCGCAGCTCTTTTCAAGGAACCGAAAAGGCGTAAGAAGAACGCGAAGGAAGAGGCTAAGAGCGTTGCAGTAGTAGATGACGAAGATATGGATGAGCCTGATGTCTTGGCTGAAGAAAGTGATGCCGAGATTGATCTCGACGATGTTTTGCTGCAGTCAGATTATGAAGACATTGAAAACATCCAAGCTACGCCGTCAGGTGGCGACGAATGGAAGCTCGTCGATGAGCTGGACGAACAAGCCACACCTGGAGCTGTCGCATCAGCAAGCTCCTCTGCAAAGAAGCGCAAAGAGGTCATCGAAGACAGCGACTGGGACGAGGCTGAAGTCATCGAGTAAGCCGGAAAGTCTTGATAAGCCAGCCAGTCAGCATCATTCACATCCAAGCATTTCGCCATCGTTCGCCAGGGCGCACGATACAGGACTGTTCACCACGGCTGAATGCGCCGTAGAGGGCTCGAATCAAGCTTTGCCTCGATGCAAGATTCAGCATGCTGACGAATTGCGCTTGCAACCTCTTCAAGACTCTGACCAGCATTGATGGTCACAAAGTCAGATCCATCGTCTGTCGCTCGCATATCGGCAAAGAGTTGACGAACACGATCTTGGAGCTCTTGCTTTTCGTAGCGCTCTTCACCCCATCCACCTCGTTTAGCGGCGTCCTCGGCGGAGATGTCAAGGAACAAACAGAGATCAGGACGGGGAAGGCCTTCCTCTGGATGACGGGACCAGCTGAGACTAAGACTGGGATTGTTCTTTGCTGCTGAGTAGACACAGCCGGAGTAGTAGTATCGATCAATGATGACCGTGATTCCGGCATTGATGTCTGCCTCTATCGATGGTCTGCTCACGTTCAGCAGCTGCTTATGACAAGGTAGTGTCTCAAATACGTACACTGCTTCCCACCTGTTCGCAGAGAACAGCAGATGGATGACATGATCTTCCTGTTCAGTCTGGCCCTGCAGATAGTTGTTGATCATCTGACCAATTGGAGTTGTTCTGTCTGCCAAATCATGAGTTCGTGTGTGATGTGCCAAATAACTGCTACCACATACCAGGGAACCGGCGATGCTTTACTGGCACGCCCTTCTCGGTAAGGTAGGACACTAGCCTTTCGCATTGTGTCGACTTCCCCGATCTATCCAAACCTTCAAACACGATCAACTTTCCACGAGCCATTTTGATTTCGAGATTGTAAAGGAAGAAGTTCAACAGTTGTGGTCGATAAATCAATTTACACGTGAGACGCGAAGAGACGCGCCGTGAACTGTTCTCTTGGCGAACCACTTTGAATCATTTCAAGGTTTATGAAGCCTGATTTGCAGGACATATCAACATGAGTGGTGAAGAAATGTCCGAAGAAAAC
>ERZ794946.459-NODE-459-length-16431-cov-4.457071_pt1 | contig 16431 bp, 21 predicted proteins | sample MGYA00433072_ERZ794946 | MGnify/ENA primary metagenome ERZ794946 (study PRJEB30137, sample SAMN04331413) | food metagenome | isolation source: Y3 must sample point D1 replicate A | place: Australia: South Australia | collected 2014 ...
GACGGGTTTCTTGAGTCTGGATATTCAGATTCCGGATCCTCATGTTGATGTTGGCGATGGCGACGTCATGTCAATGTGAACGCTGCTCATTCTTCATTCGAGCACGTGAGATAGAGAGAGAGTTTGTGTGTGTGTGAGTGAGAGCGTTTAATGGTAGTGATGAGGGTTGTCGCTGATTATATTGTAACTAGGAAATGGTGTTTTTGCATCCATTCTGATCATAGCTAGGAGTTTGAGAAGGATACCCATAACGTATTGTTTTTATCACCGGTCAACGAACATCGAATTTGACTTCAGAACAGGAACATGCAACCTTGATTCTTCGCATGGATATGATGATCGCGTATGCTAAAGTAGGCTTCATGTACACCCTTGAAACATCCATTTTGTTCCGACAGTGCAGCCAACCTTTGGTATTTATTTGACGCCGGTAAAGTTGACATCCCTTTTTGGAACCCAAGACAGACCTTCTACCCTTCCCAGAACTCCGTGAGGCTGCGGTGATGAGTTCGCGCCCTTGATGCTTGCTTCTTTCCTCTTCCGCCTGTCCTTCCCTGAGAGCGATCGCGCCGTTCTCGTCTCTATACCTCGAAGCGTGGAAATACTAGGACTCGAGCCTCTCACTTCTTTCCGGTGCGAGGGTTCTTCTTGAAAGTCATTTGGTTGATGACCTTGCGCTTTTGCTTCTTGGCGATGCGGTTGCGCTTGTCTTCCTTGGCTCTCTTCTCGGCCTTGATCCAGCTCGATCTGGGTTCGTTGGTCAAGTCGACGTCCATTGCGGTGTCTGATGATGGAAAAGGCGGGTTAGCCTCGTTCAGACAGTCAACTGGCTCACTCATAGCCGCTGCCAACGCTGCTGCTACTGCTGCTGCTTTCATTGTCACTCTCAGAATCGGATCCGAAACCTAAACAGATGTTGCCAAAAGTGTCGAAGCCGTGGATGTCGGTGGATACACCCAGGAGGTGGAAGAAGAGCTGTTCATCGGCGTAATGCCTATGGGCAGATCTGATCGAGGGTTTGCTGAAGTCGGATATGTCAAGCGGAGGGGTGGGCGGAGGAGTGAGCATGTTCATCGAGGCAGCAGCAGTAGCGGGACATTGGTGGGCGAGCGACTTGGGCACCGGGATTGCAAGAGCATTTAACGCACCATTTGCGTTGGCAGCCTTCGCCTCCGACTCGGCCTGCTTTGAGTCTGCGCATGGCGGTGTCAGCTTCAGTGATGGCGTATCGCGAGGGCAAAAATTCTTACCACCAGATTCCTCGACCTCCATCTCGGATTTCGGGGGCTTTGGTTGCGAGGCTAACTCCATGAGCTTTTGCGAAAGACGCTCGGTGCGGGCAGTCTCGACGGGGCCGAAGACATTTTTCTTGAGCTTTCTGTTGTTCGTCTTGTTGACGCTTGATCGTAGACCTTTGCCCATTTTTGCGTGTGTCGAGGGGGTTGTTGTGTAGAAGATTGCGGTGAAAGAAAGAGATAAATTCTCTTGGGATGGAGCAAGAAAGCGGGTCGGCGGACAGTCGCTTAAACGTGCGGAGAAGTCGATCGGGCGACTGTTGAAAGGCAGCTGAAGCGTGCGGCGGACAGGGTCTGGTGATTCTGCCGACGCGTGAAACCACGAGCAAATGACTCTTCTGATTTGAGGGGGTTGTGGTACGAGTAAAGGCAGGGGGATTCGGACAAAGGAGGTTGTTTTGATGTTCTGGACGTTAGTAAGGAAGGATGACTCTTCTTGACGGTGTGAGATGCAGCGGCTTCCAAGCCTGTTGCTCTTGCTCAGCAGCGCCACGCTGATGTTCGACGGATTTGGCAATGGCGGTCCGGACCAGCACAGACGCCTGGCTCGTCTTGGTCGTCACTTCTTCACGCACGGTCACGTTCTTCCAGAAGGCCGAAAGATGTTTGCCTACTCGTACTGAGGCCTGCTCCTCGAGGACAATGGACCCAATAGTCGCACCTTGAATGTTCTTCTCTTAGCACATATGGTACTTGTGTGCATGTCGCCTTTGTAGATACCGTGCATATCCTTGCGCGTGCGTTCTGCCCAATTCACTTCTAGAAGCCTTCCGCCCTAATCGCCTTCAACCTTCAACTGTCACTCGGTGATGAGCACTCTGCTTTCACACTTTTGTACCAACGACGGAGCATATAAGCTGGAGTCATCATTCCATAATAGGTCGAAGTTCTAAGACGGGTTTCAAATCTTCGACTGCATTGCGACTTCCTCTGGTTGGCTCCCCGGGCACAAGATACTGCATGAAAGCGAGCAGGCACGATTTGAAGAGATGGCGAGCGCTCAAGACGACCTTCGAAAGATCGCAGAAGGCGTCGACCTAAAAGCAAAGACATTGGTCAACAATGACCTAAAGGAGATTTGCCGCAACGAGGGTCTCCAAGTATCCGGAGTGAAGGCTGCTCTGCAGAAGCGCATCTCGGAAGGTATCGACGGGACGACAACTTTCACTCGCACAACACGTCGCTGACAAAACCCCTTCCAGCCATATCTGGCCATCTCCGTCGAGGCGACGCAGACGCAATCGAGCGATACCGATACCGAGTCAACCACCAAGGCCGTTCCCCTCCAGCCCCAAGTCTGCAATCCTCACTGGCCCGCGATACCATCACTCCCATCTCTCCAGCCCCGCGCACCACCACTGGTATGCCTCCCAGCTACACAAGGCCTGCCGCCGGCTTGTCTCATTATCACCAACCTCCGCCGCGTCCTGCCGCATCGTCTCGTCCGTCGGTCAAGTTCAGATCGAGTCCCTTCTATGAAATCAAAGAAGCAATTACACCCACACGAGACCTCTCAGGTAGCTATTTCGCCCATATTCCATTGATTTTGGCCATCATACGAGGCTGACACAGTAGTAGAGATGCCACACAACCGACACTCTTTACACGAGACGGTCAAGCTCAGCGAACCCACTTGCGCAGCCATCAAAGCTGACCCCACTCTGCGCATCATGCTCTACTGCGCCGCTACTTCGACCCTCGGTCCGTATGCCTTCAATATCGACATTGCATTCCCGAGTCAAATCGAGGTCAAGGTTAATGGTGATGAAGTGCGCAAGAGCTTTAAGGGTTTGAAGAACAAGCCCGGTACCACCAAACCGGTTGACATCACAGATCTCATTAGAAAGGCCCCAGGATATCAGAATGACATCCTCGTGACTTACGCGCTCACGAAGGAAGTACGTCGCATCGCTTCCACCTGGACCTTTCGGCCATGTTCGCTGACTTGATCTATAGAAATTTTCCCTCATGGTCAACCTTGTCAAGGTGACATCTGCGACCCACCTCGCAACTCAACTCCAAAAAACTGGGAGTAGAATTCCCAAGGACACTGTTCTCAGAGAAAGTGCGTTTCGAGTCCTCTGCCGTCCCTTATGCTCGACTAACTCCTTCCAGTGGCGGCCAAGGCCTCGGATCCGGATATCGTCACCACTTCTACTGTCATGTCTTTGAAAGATCCTATCTCAACAATGCGCATCAACCTTCCTTGCAGATCCAACGTCTGTTCGCACAACCAGTGCTTTGATGGCTCTTACTTTCTGCAGCTTCAAGAACAGGCTCCAACGTGGACGTGTCCAGTCTGCAACAAGACCATCTCCTACCAGAGTCTTTGTGTCGACAACTATGTGCAAGACATCCTACAGAACACTTCAAACTCTGTCGATCAGGTCACGATCGAGTCTGATGGCCAATGGAAAGCAATCGAACATGGAGATGACGCCAACAGTCGTCAAAAGTCGCAGCCCCGCGCAGCTTACGACAATGACAGTGAGGACGACGACGACATCATCGAGATCCAAGACACTCCCAAGAAGTCCGACAAAGTGGAACAGATCAAGACTGAAGGCGGCTCAGCCACACCAGCACTCGCGCAGCAAACACCTCCAGTATCACGCGAAGCATCGACAGTTGCACCTCGACCAAGTGCCAAACGCCCTTCTGCGGTCATCGACTTGACCCTATCGGACGATGAGGATGAACCCCCACGGCCAGCTAAACGCACCAACACGAGTCAGAACACTTCCTATAATACTCCGGCGAGTCTCCAAGACGGCAGGTTTGCTGACTTGGCCAACAGACCGTCTGGTATAAATGGATCTGGCTTACCGCCAATGAATCCCGGCGACACTCTTGCATTACCACCAATTACAGCCCCCCAGCCAAATGGAGGATTACCACAAGGTCAACGACTACCGTGGCCAGTCGGGGCGCCCCTCTGGTCCAATTCCTACAGAGATTCGCAAAGCTACAGCAACAGTCCATCCTAGTACTGAGACGGAGCTCGAAAGTTTTCTTGATTGATTTAACGACAGCGGCTAATGATATATGGCGAGCATGGCATCTTCTGGCGACAATGGGGAGCAAAAGCTGGGGTGCGGCTGCATCCCATGGGGGCGTACTCTATTCATTTACGGATTTCGGGTTCTTTGTTTTTAGCAGCACGGCGTGATTGGGGAAAGACGATGATACCATACGCCAATATTAGCTTTACGGCCCTTTGCTTTAAGAGGAGCGTCCTCGGCGGTCTATCCGCTTGAAAGCTGCGAATGAACAAGATTTCAGCTACATGATTCAGTTGGTCCATTTTAGCTAGCCTCTGAGCAGTGATCAGGAACAGAAGCAGATCGGTGTTGATTGTTGCACACGATTGATGGCAACAACAAAGGAAACAAGGCCTTCGAGGTTGCTACAGCCTCGGATGCAGATAATCTCCGGATCCGAGATATGAGCGTTGTGTTCAGAGAGATGAGACAACACAGGGGAAGATGATCAGGTCTGACAGGGCTTGGCTACAGGTTTCACGGCACAGTGGCTGGAAAACAGACCACTTCTCGTAGAAGTCGTACGCGCTGTTAGTTCGGCTGGCGCCATGGGGTTATGATGTGGGAATCGCGTGAAGAAAAGCATGATTGTGCAGCTGGGTGCCCAGCATATCGGGTTAAAGTTGAGCGCAGGGGTTCGGAAAGGGTTCAGTAAGAGGCGTTCTGCTGAAACTAGGGAGGAGAGGTCGAGGACGGAACTTGACAGCGGGAGAAGGACGCCCTGACGATTGTTGCTCGTTCGGGCAGGAGCGGGAAGGAAGTTTGGCTGAAGCTTGCATGTGAAAGCTCTGCTCCTTAACCTCACCCGACGGCTAGGCCCACTGATCCCTCATTTGCCTCTGATTGTGGTTCGATTTTTTGTGGGCTGATTCCGAGCTCCGCAGCGCGCTCGCTCTCCTCTGCCACTTTTGATAGATAAACAAGTCGTTCTTTTCAATTGCTTCACGCGCCTGTCACTCTTTACCGGCTATTGCGCCTTCTGGATTTCTTTGCCCTTGCAATTGACTCTTTCCCACTATAAACATCTCCTGGACCCTTTTTCACTACTCTGCTCGCGTATCAACAAGATATCAAAACTTTAGACCACCGCCGCGCCACAGAGCAACACCGCAACTATGGACGTTATTTTGGAGGTCCTCGACACATACGCGTTCGATCGACTATATGCGACCGTTCTGCCCTTGACGTCGTCAATGCTCGCCATGAGCACAGTCGGCGACTTTGCTGCATCCCCCAATGCCACCTGGTCGACCATGGCCCGTGGTGGTGTTAGCCCCTACAAATTCGAACCTGCAAGCCAGTACTTCTCGGTAGAACCTAGCTCATATGCATACATGAGCCGTTTGCCGCGAGACAACATGGCGAGACAGGCTGTCAGCTTGTTCCTTATCACATGGTATGCTCGAACCTCTTGTGTGCCTTGACCCTCAACCAAAACTAACTCTCTTCCCAGGATCTTCGGTCTGCTGAACTACTTCATCTGTGCCGGCCTCTCATACATTTTCGTTTTCGACAAGACGACAATCCACCACCCCAAGTTCTTGAAGAACCAGATGAGCCTCGAGATCCGTCAGGCTCTTTCAGCCATGCCCGTCATGTCCGCCCTCACCGTTCCTTGGTTCCTCGGTGAGGTCCGCGGTTACTCTAACATCTACGACGCACTGCCTGAAGGCTCATCGTGGAACCTTGGTGGCTGGTACTTGCTTCTCCAGTTCCCCTTCTTCGTCTGCTTCACCGACTTCTTCGTCTACTGGATTCACCGCGGTCTGCACCACCCTATGGTCTACAAGAAACTACACAAGCCCCACCACAAGTGGATTATGCCCTCGCCCTTCGCCTCGCACGCTTTCCACCCTCTCGACGGCTACGCTCAATCGCTACCCTACCACGTTTTCCCATTCATCTTCCCTCTTCAAAAATTCGCCTACATTGCTCTTTTCATGTTCATCAACGTCTGGACTGTCATGATCCACGATGGCGAGTACGTGGCCAACAGCCCCATCATCAACGGCGCCGCCTGCCACACCATGCACCATCTGTACTTCAACTACAACTACGGTCAATTCACCACCCTCTGGGACCGTCTCGGCGGCAGTTACCGCAAGCCCAACGACGAGCTGTTCCGTCGCGAAACCAAGATGGGCCAAGCCGAGTGGCAACGCCAGGTCAAGGAGATGGAGAACATTGTCAAGGAAGTCGAGGGCGACGATGATAGAAGCTACGAGCCCGAGACCAAGAAGCTCAAGTAGATTTGACTTCTTACTTCTTTTTCACGACACTTTTGGGCTGGCGCTACTACTTTCTTGATTCTTCCTTCCTTCTTCAAACATGGCATTGGCATTAGGCGTCGAGAATACTCCTCCTATACCGCCTTCTTCTGCATTCCTTCACATCTCATCTATAGACTTTTTTCCCTCACAATTTCGAGCGAGGCGCGAGTACCTTTTTGAATAAGGACGGCCCTCAGTAATATCATGCTTCTGCCTCCATCGAGAGAGAAGAGCATAAAATGCAACAAAAAGCAATTCTTTCCACATCTCCCAAACCATTTTCATGTTCATTATCCGTCTTGCGTGACATCTCTGACATTTACAATCCTGCCAGACGGCAGACATGATGACCTACAAGGAGGAGCACAAGAAAATGCCCTGGTTTCCACTTCCTTCGCATGTGCCTAGTCGTTCTTTCTTCATGTACCCGGTCGCTTTTCCTTACTGACCACCGCTCCTGCCATCCCAGGCCCTGCCATCCACATCCCATCACAAATGCACAAACAGCATCTTGAAAGACAATCACGCACACGAATGACTCCCACTCTATCGATGGAACCAGAGGGGGAAGTACATTCCCATCCCCTTTATGCAATCATCCTTCCTCTCCTCTCCGTCTCACATGGCACCCCCTGATATGACAACTTGGCATCTTTTCAATGGGAACAACTGTATAGACGGTTCGTAGACGGAAACAATGGGCTCCAGTGTCGGGATTCACAGACGTGATGCTTCATCCCCATCGTCTCTAACCCATCTGTCGAGATCTCGAAAAGTATATACTGTACATAGCGGCACACAAGCACACAATACTCGGGGTGAGTGAAGTTGAGGATGGAAGGTGGATTGGTGGCGAGGTGGGAGAGCTTTTTATGCCTCGCCTGTGCGTGATAGTATGTGGTTTTTGTCTGTCTTCTAAGATGCGAATGACATGTTTTGCAGTAAATTGGATTTCCTTTATTTCTACTCGTATCAAAACGCCCGAATGCCAAAACAACGCCTACCGCTCAAGGTCCAAAATCATTAGCATTATATGGACGGAAGAAAAGAAGAAGACTGGAAGATCAGGCTTAGTGACCGCCAGTAGTAGGCAGACCAACAGAGACCTTGAATGAATCGTAGATCAACCACTGGAAGGCGGTAAGAGTACCGATCATGCCAATTCTCAACAGGACACCAGACCACAGGCCTCTGAAGCCAATCTGGCTGTAGATTCTGCTGACGGCCTGGCCTGCACCCTCACCAGACTTGCGGTCGCTGTTCAACTTGCTGACCATGACATCAGCAGGGTGAGAAATAACGGCACAGCCGATACCAGCAATGTAACCACCGAGGAAGGAAACACCAGTTTGGGCAAGAGTGCCATAGCTCTCCTTGGGCTTGCCGAGTTGCTTGTAGATTTGAGCGACAGCGGATTCGAAGGTTGCGAATTTGACCATGGTGTAAGGGATTTGACGAGCCCAAAGGGGATAAAGACCCTTGTAGAGACCAGCAACACCTTCCTGAGCGACAACCTTGCTCCAGCCCTCGCGAAGGGTGGAAGCGAAAGGTGGCAGTGTAGTCTGCATTCTAACCTTGATGGCCTCGAGGGGGCAGAGGAAAAGATCGGCAATGGCTTCGGCGGTGGCAGAAGCTCCAAGGTAGACGACAGTCTTGTTGGTGTTGGGGAACAGCTTCTCGCCATAGGTGTACTTGAAGAACTCGTAGGCACCGTACTTGCCGGCACCTTGGAATGAGTATCCGACGAAAGTGGGAGACCAGCCGAAGAAGACACCGCGGAGACCTTCTTTACGGAAGATAGTGCGCCAGGCTTGCATGTTGGAGGAGTAGAGCTTGCTGTCTACTTGACGACGGCATTTTACAAGATCCAAGGGTGTGACGGCAGTGTGAGTAGGTCCGCAAGCTGTTCGGGGTGGTGGTCAGGAGCTGTCTGTCGGATAAGACTGAGAACGTCACTTACCAATGATACCACCCAATGTACATGCAGCAAAGTAAGTTCCAGAGAACAACTCAATCTTTCTCTGAGGTGTGACTGCGCCAGGCGCTTCGGGCTTGTTTTGAACCATTGTCGTCGTGTCTTGTGAACAAAGCTATAGAGCTATGATGTAATGCTGAAGCTGGAGGTTTTGGAGAGGTTGAAGAGAATCGAAGCGACGACAATGACAAGAGACCCAAGCACGCGACAAGAGAGGAGATTGACTGGTAGCAAGTAGGAAAAGAAACAGACCTGGAAGCAAAAGTAAACTCAACTGAACGGTTGCTCTCCAACCTGTTCCTCCCCCGGATGCCACGGCTGATGATGTCAGGGCGAGCTCTTCGGAGTGCTTTGCCGTTTCTACCGACCACCGTCCTGTAACAGTTTCCCAACCCGCTCAGTGCCGCTCCTTCCTAGCCACCTTTAGGGAAAGATGCGACTTTCTTATCTGAACATACCGAGGCTCGCACCGAGTCCCTCAACGCGTTCGTCTCTTTGGCAAGTCTTGGTCAAAAGAGTGTATGTTGCAACACACGAAATCGGGCGTGTCGTTGGGTTTTTGGTAGAATGCTTCTAAAAGTCAATGTTGGTGCGTGTATAGATAATGAATGCTTTCGCTGATGAGTCTACTGCTGTGCAAGTCGAAAGAGCAAAATCTGATCAAAAAAAAACTCCGAAGGTAATTCCCTTTTTCCCTTCTTGATCCCCAAAATGATTGTCTGCCAATTCGCCATGTTAACATCGCCATGCCTTGAATATAACCACAAAAACGCCGTGAACGAGATGAAAGGAGATCCAGTCTTCGTCCATACCTCAGTTCTTGAACCTCCCTACCACTCCCAAATGTGATTAGTCTCCCTGCGCCTACGCTATCCTTAAAAACAGTCGGATGATGATGCCTCTCGATGCTATATCATGTTTCAAGCCAACTCGGAATGTCATGACGAAATGACTGGCGAAGAAACCTCGTGATTCGTTTCATCTGTCATGATCGTATCCTCGACCTGATCCTCAGATGCCGGTGCATCTGATATGTGCATTGGTGAAGGCTCGCTAGCAGGTAGTGCCGGCTTAGAAATGACAGCAGGACTTGATGCCGCACTGCTTACATCTCCATCTTCTGGCGGTGCAAAACTCCAGACCTCCATGACTGTCTTTCCTTGTCTAGATGCAAGGACGACTGCTTTCTCTTCCTCAAAGACGACACGCCAGACTGCTTCGGCGGGTTGGCCGAGTTCTCGTACGAGACATCCGCGCTGGAGGTCCCAAACCTTGACACGGCCGTCAGATCCGCCAGAAACAATACGCGACTCATCGAACTGCAGCGACGTCACGCTGTTATCGTGCGCCGCAAGACGATGGATGGGCGTGTAGGATTGCAATGACCAGACTCTGACACTGCCATCACTACCACCAGTTACCAAGGTGTCACCGCGGAGCTGTAGTTGGCCGACTAGGGATGTGTGACCTTGCAAGATTGCAAGACATTTACTGTAATGAGTTAGTGCATGTTTCGAGGAGGTGATTAAAGGGGTGCTTACCCATCCGCAACATTCCAGACACGGACGCTAGTGTCTAAACTGCCAGTGGCAACGCGCTTGCCGTCGAAAGCGACCGCATAGATTTGACTGAAGTGGCCTTGCAAAGTCCTGAGACATCTTCCCTCACTAATACTCCAGATTCTTGCAGTGGTATCGTAACTTCCAGAAACGACCAGGTCTCCATGAATCTCGAGGCAGCGAACACTTGCTTGGTGGCCCATGAGGACGTGCTTACATTGGCCCTTCTCGATATCCCAGATGCGAAGAGTCGTGTCACGCGAACCAGAAATCGCCGTGGTGGCATTCGACATCTTAAGACAACGGACAGTAGAAGTATGCCCGCGCAGCATATGAATAGGTTGCCTGTTAAGTCTCGTTAGTATTGCAAAGCGACTCGATGTGAACGTATGGAACTCACCCGGTAGCCATGTTCCAGACGCGGACATCTCTATCACAGCCGCCTGAAACCAAGGTGTCACCCCAAGGAACCATAGCCCAAACACCCATGACATGACCCTGAAGACATCTCAAATGCTTGCCCTCGGTGTCGAAAACGTGTATTTTGGCATTGTCCAGAGCAACGATGATGTACTTGTCGGTAAGGTGTAAACTTGTCACAACACCTTGATCAGGAGTGATCTGTCTTTGGTCAACCTTACCGCCCATGCGCCAGGCCGTCTCGACCTGATACTTTTGCTTGAAGTGCGAGCGGTAAGTCATGGCCTGCGGTCGTCGGCGAATAGCTGAAGATGGCAGAACCGGGGCTGAAGTTGTTCTATCAAGACTCTTGACACGACTCAGATCAGGGGTCGAAGTGCTGAAGCTGGCAAGTGCGGGGTTATGTATGCGCAAAGCATGCGTGGCGAAGCTTAGGGATGATCCTGTGCGAGACGGCTCGTATGGTGACGAATGTTGCTGCCTGGTGTTGGTCGAAGGAGCATCGTCCGACATGCGGCGATAAGCGTGTTTCTCGCAGAGGCTCTTCCAGGCCATGTCGTCGCTAACCAACTCGTGCCATCTTTTTGATACCTGGGATGAGCGAGCAAGTGTTTTGGCATCATCGATAAATGTAAGTATCTGTTATCAGGTTAGCATTGAGTTGGCTCGGAAGTGAATTAATATTCCTACCCTAAGGCAAAGCTCATTAGGCAATACACCGAACGGATCTCTTTTCAATCGTGGTGCAACAAAATTGGCAACATAGCCCAGCAGCTTGCCATCACAGTCCATCAACAGCTCCGTCAGGATGCGTTTGCGTTCGTCATTGTCCATGTCAGAGAACATTGTCTTCATGTGTCTAAATCTCAATCCCTTGTCTACGGTGAAAGTGTTTTCGCTGCCAGCATCGTCCGAATCTCCATCTTCTGCCATGTTCAGGTCGAGAGAAGGTGCAGCGGTAGAGGCCCAGCTAGGAAGACGGCGACCGGGTGTTGGAGACGGAGCCGGGGTCGGTGGAGAAGCCGGCGCTGACGGGAGAAGGTTGCCGGGAATGACATTTGGATTTGACGGGATCGGTATGGGCACGCTGGTGGTGGAGGATGATATGGAGCGTGCTGAGGGTCGCGATGCTGAAGTCTGGGGCTTGTGATGACGCTGACCAAAGATGCGCGCTTCGCTGCCCGACGCGGCTTCGGCATCGTATTCGACAGGCATGGATAAGGGTCGCTGGGTTTGCGGGTACGAGGGATGCCAGTCGGAAGAGTCCTCCATGGTTGGGTTGAATTGTTTGCGTCGGTCTCGTCGTCGTCGTTCGGGCGCACCCTTGTGGTTCGGCGGATTCGCGATCGGGCGGGCGGCGGGCTGGGGAGGATGGCGATCAACGACGGCACGGTCTCAGTCTCCGTTAGAAGTGGGACAGCGGGACCAGAAAAGAATGACTGCGGTTTCGTGTGTCGAAAGGGTGGCTTGGGTTGGTTGATGTCTTTGGGAAAAATGGACTGCGGTTGCGCAATGCAGACTAGAGCAGTCGGGCCAGAAGGTGATTGTAACTGAAACACTCTAAGGCTGGCCTATAATCTCTGCCTCCACGCCAGGCACATCAACTCCTATATTGATATAGAGAGAGACGAGATTCACGCGGGCCTTTGGTATTTCCGTCTTCGAGTGAGAGAAATCGATGTCCGTAGGTCGGTAGAGACAATACTGTAAACCAGTGTGAACGGTCGACCATCGACGGACGCCAAGGGTGCCTCTCCAATCGCGCCTTTGTGATGACGTGAAGGGCCTTTTCTACTTTGATATCGTCAGGGACCAGAATCACGAGTCTGCTAGTTGTGATCATATATTTGACCGGCAGGTTGCCTCATCAGATCGAACATAGGTGCTGTTGCTGCCTTTGGAAGCGTGGCATTGCTCGTGATGCATTCCGCTTCCGTCCACATGTCTAGAATGTGCACAGCCGTTAGCTCTTTACAACTTCTACTGAACTTCACCGGCCATGCATGCAGCAAACCAATGCAACTATCTTCGATACCGCCTGCCCATACCGTTTAGTTCGCGCAACGACAAGAGCTGTGGGTGCTTATACGCGTACAATGCATGTTGCTTGCATGTACTGTTCTGTGAAGTTTGTCGTTGGTCGAGATCAAGACTCGAGTCAACCGTTGCGATGCCAACTTCACTGGCAACATTGTCTGAGACAATCAGATCTAGGTCAGGCCTCACACACAGATCTCGGTAAAACATCATCCAGGTGCCCATAAACATGCCTGATTAATCAAAAGATCGTGAGATTCGAATATCAGGCCGTAATCTAATTAAATGTGCCCACGTCAATGGCCATGTCCAAAAACTTGAGTCAACAATGGGAGTAACATCCCTCCTACTACTGCTAACGTGTCGCTGAGCACAGGACTCTCTTGCTTGTTAGAAGATGGCTGATACCCATCATACACGTTAGGGTCGCCATAGCCATTCGGACTAGCAGTTCCCATATCATGGCCGTGTCTGGTATCTTGCATAGCATGCATTGCCACGTATCTGTCAGACTATCAGTATTGAGGTAAGATCACCAGAGACAATTCTTTTGGCTTACAAGAAAGTGCCTCCTGAAAACAAGAGTAGAAGTCCAGTGAAAAATCGAGTGCCATGCTCGCTCTGACCAGTACCTCCCTCGAAGATATTTACCAGAGCCCATGTCAACAGTGCACCTATTGGCGCGGCCAAGCTGAAAACTATGAGATGGTTTCGCGCTCTTCGCTTCGAGAGTCCTTGTTTGAGCAATGCGGAAGTCAAGCCAAATGCTGCAGGGGCTTTATGTATCATCAAAGCTACAAAGACAATGAATCCTAGTCTTCTTGAAGAGGCGGTTGAGGAGGCTCCTAAAGCTATGCCGTCTGCTGCAGCATGTATGACCAGCCCTACAGTTGTCGAAGAAGGACGCGATTGTTGCATGGGATCTGATGGTGGTATAGCATCGGGATCCTCTGATTCAGAAGCTTGATTCGTAGACCTTTGGAGATTGAAGCGATCCAGCGCTATGTGGAATCTCTGTGGTTGCGACGATGCCGCGGCATGACGAGGTAGCTGATCAATCAAGTACATCAAGACGAAGCCCATGACTAGGGACGCTCCGACCCAGGCGTGGGGCTCCCAGTCCTCATGGTCATGATCCTCCTCTTTCTGCTCAGGCTCTGTTGCAGGGGGACTTTGTGTGTCCTCCGGGCGTCCGTCATCGGGTCCAGTCAAGTCGGTGTCTCTGGTGTACACGTTCGAGGAAGTCGAGTATTCGTGATGCGCCAATGCGAGGGTTGGCAGCTCGGGTAGGCCAGTCAGACCCCTAGGTAATATCGACCTCGCTGCGTGCGCATGACCGACTTCGCGAGCGCTGTACAATGTTTCGACACCCTCGGGTATGATAACGATAAGCGCAGTTCCCACGAGCACACCAGTGCCAATTGCCGTGATCAATCGTAGTTGGCGTTGGGAAAGAGAAAAAGATAGTGGTAGAGATCCGGCAAGGAAAGAACTAGATGGGCATCTGGTCAGTAATCATCGTTGATCGCAACCAAAGGGATGCTTTCTTACGCGACTGCCATGATAATGCTCAAGGCGAGCAGCATGAAGAGACCCGACCACATATCGAATGCTGGTGTTGTTGCGTTCCTAAAGATCACCTTGTCCAAATCATTTCGCGCTATGTCAAGATACTTCCAGAGCTGGTGTTGGACAATCCTCAGACAGAGGTTGGGAATTGTGCAGGGTGACGTGCGCAAGGTCCACCTTACTCACGCGAAAGACAACCCGAGACAAAGTCAGGGCTGCCCCACCGACATCAATATTTACTATCATCAAGGTGAATCGATCCTGCTTCTCCATTCCCTTCCTTACAAACCATGGACATACCAGTTTCACCGGAAGGCAGCATTTGATAGTGACAAGTCGTGGTCGATTCGAGCTCAATATGGACGTTACCGATCAGGTGGCGCCTTCCTTCATAAGCAGTGTTTAACTCGTTGCATGATTGCTTGGTAATTGACAGTGAAACGTGTATTTCGTCATCTGCCATACAACCCCCTCTTTTCATTCATAAGCACTATTCAGATCTCAAGCTCGTTCAGCCATCAAGCCAAAAATCTCATCACAATCATGAAACTCTTCGTGTAAGTTCATGCTCCTTGAAGCTCCCTACCAGCATTCCGATTCACTGCTGACGAGGACGTATAGATTAGGAGCCACTGGATACATCGGTGGTGATGCACTTCACGCCATCGTCAAGGTCCACCCGGAGTACGATATTACTGCTCTGGTCCGAAACCCCGACAAAGGCGCACAGGTCGCAGTGGACTATCCCAAAGTGAAGCTAGTCTACGGCGATTTGGACTCATGCGACCTCATCGTAGAAGAGTCTCAGAAGGCAGATATCGTCTGCAGTAAGCAATCAGTGTTGTTTTCGCCGTAGCGATGGTTCGACTGACATTATGTCAGATTGGGCCGACGCGGACCATGAAGCAGCTGCCAAAGCCATCATCAAAGGCCTCTCAGCTAGACAGTCAGAAACACCTGGTTACCTCATCCATACATCGGGAACTGGTATTCTCATGTATACAGATCTCGATCAGAAGATATTTGGTGAAGATGCCACCAAGATTCACGATGACTGGGACAACATTCAGGAGATGATTATAGGCATCCCAGACCATGCACCCCACAGGAACGTTGACAAGGTGGTCCAGTCTGTGCGCGATGGCAAAGCCGTGAAGAGCGCCATCGTCTGCCCTCCATGTATCTACGGCGCCGGAAGGGGTCCAGGAAATCAAACCAGTGTTCAGGTGCCTTTGCTTGCTCAAAACACCTTGAAACAAGGCCATGGCATCCAAGTTGGTGCTGGCAAGACCTTCTGGACTCAGATCCACGTCCACGACCTGTCGGACCTCTATCTCAAGCTTGTAGAAGCAGCCGCAGCTGACGGAGGTTCTGCAACCTGGAATGACGAGGGCTACTACTTCTGCGAGTCTGGTGATCTTGTTTGGGGAGAAGTTGCCCATCAAGTTGCGAAATCTGCTCACAAGCAAGGGTTCATGAGGGAAGATCAGGTCAAGGAGTACTCACCCGAAGAGGTCAAAAAGCTGGCCGCATGGGGACCTGCGCTGTGGGGATGCAACTCCCGATGCCGTGCTATCAGGGCCAAGAAGCTGTTGGGATGGTCCGCCAGCTCTCCCAGCCTGAAGGATGAGATCGATGCTACAGTCTTGTTCCAGGCAAAGAAGATGGGATTAGTCCCTGGACATGCAAAGATCGCTGCTGGAGATGCATAGGTAGATGCCTTCAGAAGTATTGGCACGGATGGACAAGAACGAGTGTTGAACAATGCCAGCAAGGCCCCTCTTCTCGGTCGCTAGTTAGCTTGAAATAATAAAGATTCAACAAGTTGTCCCACACGTCGATTTCTTGTACTTTTCCCGAGTTGTATCTAGGCCTCAACGACCTCAATCTTGGCCGCCTTCGCCCACTCTCCATTTCCAGCTGCACTTTCCTGACGAATAGCGTACAGTTCGTCGATGAAAGCAGGCACAAAGGTACCAGGACCCCTGACAGTGTCTCTCTTCGCAGCCCTCTGAGCAGCAATTTCATACATCAAGATACCAGTGACAGCAGCGAGCAACTTGTCCTCCCTTTCGATGGCCAAGAAACTCGCGATAGTAGTACCCAAAGTGCACCCACTGCCAGTAATTTCACCCAAGAAAGCATGTCCATTGCCAATCTTGAACGTACGTTTACCATCAGAAACGACATCGATCTCACCAGTCATCAAGACCACGTTATGTTCTTTGGCAGCGACCGACTTGACCAGCTTGACGCGGCCGTCGA